>Ga0111538_10014728_pt1 | contig 10301 bp, 23 predicted proteins | sample SoiMethybrSBSTD1_FD_79669 | JGI IMG/M metagenome (GOLD analysis project Ga0111538, IMG submission 79669) | Bulk soil microbial communities from a Populus tree surrounding site in Tennessee, USA - Soil MetaG P. TD hybrid SBSTD1 (version 2)... | ecosystem: Environmental > Terrestrial > Soil >... | reverse complement strand
TTTTGGTAGTATGATAAACGAATTTATTTGCCTAAACTGCAATAACAATTGGGATAATATAAAATGAACAAAGCACTAATAGCATTAATCATTATAGCAGCAATATCTATATATTTAATATCTGATTATATCGTAGTAAAATACAATAATATGTTAATAGAACAACAAGAACAGCAACAAAAAGACTTTAAAGTTAAGTTAGCGTTAAGCATTTTAAAACAACAAATACAATCAGGAGCAGTATTTAATCACTAATTTTCTACCCGCAGTATAAAGAACACACTAATATAGAAGCAACAAACCCACTAACTAATATCTCCTAATATAGCAATAAACAGTAGTATAGCAACAAATAAGCAGTAAGCATTAACCATTAACCTTTGTTCAATCCTTAATTTAACTACCATAGACTTATATAGATCCTTGATTCATTTCCTTTAATTGTCATGTTTTGTGCTTATATTATTCAGCCTCTAATTCCAGACATTTAAATAGTATATATATATTTAAATATGCATATAAATCTATATAGATTCAAGATGAGTAGGGTTAAGGGGCAGAAGTATAAAAACAACTTAGAACTTAGGCAATTAATAATTAATTGTATCGCTATGGGATTAACAGAGACCGAATCACTAGAATATCTTACTCAAAAGGGTTATACATGCACTAGTAGGACATATAGAACACAAAAAGCAATAATTCGAGGTCGTAGACAAGAAAGACTAAACCAAATCGCAAGTTATGAGTTTATCGACTCTCATTTAGATGCTATTGACAATCTAAACAACATTAAAAGAGAGATGTGGTTAAACTACCATATAGAACAGCATCCATACAAAAAGACAGAGATATTAACACAGATAGCGAACTTAGAACCCTATATAAGTGAGTACTACAACTTAACTAAGAAGATAATACAAGAACATAAGGAAGATAAGATAAAGAACATAGTTAACAGAGAGTTAGAGGTACAGTAGTATTGGTACGTATATACAGTACTATATATACATATATATATATATTATTTAATATATTATTTAACTCTTGTTTATATTTGTATCAAGGGTTATATATTTGTTTCGGTCTCAGTCGACGTGAGCACGGATGGAGAAAAAGTTTTGTGTTTGTGTGCATAGGGGTAGGCCATATAAAACAAATGGTACACTATTTTTTCGCAACCCCCCCTAAGAAAAGTTTTTTTGTAGTTAAAGAGTTGACTACTCCAAAAATTTTTTTACCAGAATTAAAATTTAGAAATAGGTGTAATACTATACTATGAAGTTCACAGTAAAAATAGGAGACCCATACATAACTTATAAAAGCATAAAAACTGAAGCACTGGTTATCATTCATATCCCAATGGAGTATAAGGAAGGATGAAGAAACTACAACTTAGAAGACCCAACATATATTCAGGACAATCTAATATTGTCCTTAAACAAGATAAACTCATAGCCGAACAACCCGAATACCAGCGTCTACTCAAAGAATCTCATAACATCCCTTTCTGGATTAACAAACCTCATAAAGACATTCATACCTGCTGTTATAATCACTTAATAGGTCTACCAAGGAAGGACTCAGACAAGGGCACGGAAGTTCATCCTATATACGATTATGAATTAGAGATTCAAGATGCTATCGAAAATTATCAACATCTTTGGTGTAAAAAAGCAAGAGGAATTGGATTCACAACCTTCATGCTCCGGTATCTCAGTTGGTTATCGCTTCGTAACGAAGACCTCAAAGATAAAAATATCTTCATTATCACTGGAACCAAGGTCGAGTTCGCCAATGAACTTAAGGTCAAGATTGAACGCTTGTTTATGGATAATTATCCCAATCTGGAACTTAACTCCAAGTATACGGAGCTTATACTGAATAAGACGAGATTCAAGATATTTCCAACAAAGTCTTTAAAGAGTATGAGAGGTTATACTGATGTAGCCTATATCTTTATAGATGAAGCAGATTATTTCGAACCAAAGGAACAGGAAGAAATTGGGGCCGTTATAAAGGCATACCAAGAGAAAAGTAACTGTAAGATTATAATGGTTAGTACGCCACATAGACCTGATGGGTTATTTAGCCGTATTGAAAACGGTGAATCATTCAAAGGGTTTTTTAAGCACCTTGAATTACTATATTGGAAGGGACTAGATAAAATATATGATAGACAGTTCATTGAAAAAATTAGGAAAACCGACCCAGATTTCGATAGGGAGTATGGAGGCAAATATCTCGGAAGAATTGGCAACATTTTCTCACAACAGATCATTGATCTTGCACTCTATTACGGAAGACTACTTACCGAGCGGAACCCAAACCTTACTCCTTCAATATATAAATCACACTACGTTGGAGTTGATTACGGTGGAGGTTCGAGCAAAACCGTTGCTGTCGTTGTAGAGCATGACCCCGAACATAATAGGATGGAAGTAATACATGACCAAGAATACGGTAGAGACCAGACTCCAAGCGAAATTGCTGATGATTTATTCGATTTGTACCTGCAATTGGGACATAACACCTTATTTCTGTGCGACGGTAGCAGACCTGATGCTATCAACGAACTTAAAGTTAGATTTAACGAACGTACCGACTGGAAGAAACCTGAAGATATCAGTCCTACCGAGGGAGTTGTGTTCCCTGTCAACTTTAGACAGCATCACAAGACCATGCTCGAATGGACTCACATACTAATAGCAAACGGTCAACTTGCAATACCCAGTCAATTTGATAAACTGGTGATATCTCTTAGAACAGCATGGGGCCGAGAATGGGATCTTGACAAAAACGAAACTGTTAACGATGACCATTTAGATGCTCTTAGACTTGCTTTAAAAGGCGTACATTCAGCATAAGTTTATATTAGGGTTGATATATAGACAAACTATGAATAAAGTTGACATTAGACTTAACAGAGAAAAACATCTTATGAAGATATGTCATTTCTGCGAAATTGAATTATTTGGTGATTACTATAATCTTTATATTGAATATGTTCGTGACAATCTCAGTGTAGGAAGATATAGATATATGTGCTCTGATTGTCATTGTGCATTAAAGAAAATATTCACAGGGGTAGACTAGCATGGTTATTATAGTATCTACAGATTCTATTATACATTTATCACATTGGGTAGGTGCGTTATCATGGTATGCTATAGGAATATTTTTGTTTTATACATCAGGTACAGAACTAAAATATGATAGACAAGCATTTTATGTTTTTGTAATTATTGGATCTATTTGTATATTTGTAGGAACATTATTATTATTAATGATAACAGGACAATTGGTAATACAATAATGTGGCCATTCAAGAAAAAAATAGGTAAAATATACAATGGTGACAGCACACAGATGGGTATTGCTACAGGATACAATATACAACTAAAACAATACTTTATCAGAATAACAGACAAGAAAACCAAGATAACCTGTCGTATAAACATGACCGAAGATGAATATCATAATCTTTGGAATGGTGCAAATTTTACAGCGAAACAACATGACGATAGAAGTTATAGGAATATAGTATAACCAATGATAACCTGTACTAAATGTGGGAATGTAGAATATGATGCAGTTCATAGAAGTAAAATAATACGAAAGATAGAAAGACTTAGAAATAAAAAACACAATGAAGATGAACGATATCTTTATTCTGAAAAGGATTTAGATGAATGGGCTATTACTCATTTAGAGGATTTGTTAGAATAATGGGGTGGTGTACAAGGTTTAAAAAAAATATTAAAAGCAGAAACCTAAGATATATAGATAGAATGTGGGTATTCAATGGAACTGTGATCACAGAGTGCCCTTGGTGTAATGCTACACTGGAAACATGTGATGTAGATTACATTGAAGACAGGGATGGAAATATATACATATGACTACTGATTCCACCTGTATGTTCTGTAACAAACTAAGAGATGTAAAGTTTCTATGTAATCACTATGGTGGGCATTTAGCATGTAAAGATTGCTGTGATTTCATATCAGATGAACATGGTGTTTAAGTATCTGTTATACTAAATTAATATTATGAAAATTGAACGTAGAAGTAAGGTAGATGTATTAGAAGAATCAGAAGGAGATATTGAAACTGCTTACTGTCGTTTCTGTATGATTAACTTTAACCTTAAACACTTATTGGGCCCGAGAAAAGACTATCATGAAAGGGATGCAGATTTATGGAGACAGTGTTATGAATGTTGGCGTATATTTCCAGTTTATGAAGTAAAGTATGAAGGTAAACTAACAGGTCTTATCGAAGCAGAACAGACTACAAACCCATTCGAACAGAACAAATCTGCTATAGTAGGTCTATCCAACAGAGACCATAGACCTGATGAACATGAACGACTCAGAAAGAAAATAAAAGAAGAACACGATCCTGATGTTAGAGAACTATTAAAAAAAGGTATAATAGTAGAAGAAGACTACAAATGGAATTATCCTGAAGATTAAACGAAACACTTATATTGGCAACAATATAATTAAGGACATTGACTAAGATTAAAGGTCGTTCGAAAAGTTCGAAAAGTATAGTAATAACAGGAGACATGCATGTAGGGTCAAACTTTGCATTACATACAGGTGAATTTGCAAAGATACCAAAAGCATTAGAATCTGTTAAAGAACTATGGTTTAGTGCAAGAGATAAGTTCCATAAGGAAAGAGCAAACCTATTTTTCATAAATGGTGAGCATATAGAAGGAGATGATGTAAAAGGTGGAGGACATGATGTATGGTCTAACGACTTGAACGACCAATTCCAAGATGCCAAGAACTTGATAAAAGCATACAAGTTTGATGCAATAGGAATGAATAGGGGCAGCAATTACCACACTACAAAAGGTAATACAGGATTTGAAGAAATGTTTCTCAATTCATTATATATACCGGGAGTTAAAGTATATGAGTACTCACCTTTCGAAACACTACAAACAGAAGAATGGGGATACAAGAGTCACAACAAACAGATTAGAGTAGATGATCTATTTCTATGTAGAGTCAATGATAAAGTATTCCATATAATGCATCACATTGGTGGTTCAAAATGGTTTAGTTATTTACCTACTGCATTGGGTAGAGAAATGGCACAAATGGTATTCTATAAATCAAAGTTATGGAAAGATGCCGATAGTCCTGATGTAATAGTCAGAAGTCATACACATAGATATGTTCAGGTAAAATACGGTCATAGTGCAGGATTTGTGTGTCCAAGTTGGAAACTATTCGATAGATTCCTTTTACATAATGGTCAGGATGCCGGAAGCATAGGAATAATAGAAGTGGTAGTAGAACCTAACGGTTCCTTGATTATCAACGATATAATACTGCAAGACCAGAAATATCCGAAATTGAATATATTGGAGATCCAATAAATGGAACTAAACATAGAACCCAGAGAACTGAAGGGATTCAGTGGTTATATAGAAAACTCACCAACATTCAAAAAATACCAATCAAAGAGTTGTACTGGTAAAGAAGAATGTATTGAATATGGTGGTGATATATACAGTGTATCAATGTTTTACCAAATGGGTGGTATTGATGTATTCACTCATGACTTAAAACATGGTGTGACAGGTATGAGTGGCAACGCCAATAGAAATTGTGCTTATACTAAAAATAGAAATACTCATGAACATAAAGCAGATGTATTAGCAGACCTGATGCAAGCAAGAGTAGTTAAAGAAGCAAACGATAAATATATATCGGACTATCCAAAATGATAGATTGGATAACTCATTCATTTTTAGTGATAACCATTGTAGCAATATTCATGCTAGGATTCTGGTTAGGTATGGGGGCAAGGAAACGTGGAAACTAATATATTCTTCCTAACCGGTGCATTTGTATTCTTAGCGTCAGCAATACTATTCATGTTGGGGACATTGACCAAGTAATGGATTTATTAGGATTATGCATATTCATAGGTCTGATGACAATGGTTGTAGCCGGTGTGGTATATATAGAAATAAAGGACAATGAACTAATAGAGAAATATAGAAATAGAGATGGCGATACAGGGTTGAAAGTATAATGGTTACAGAAGGAGGATGGAGTATATGGTGTAAAAACTGCGATAATATGACTCATGCAACATTCATAGACACACCAGAAGGATTCAATCTAATATGTGATATGTGTAATAACACAGCAGTGATAGAATATGGAAGAAAAGAAGAAGCATAAGAAAGTAACATTCAAACAGATTAAAAAAGCAGAAGATGATATACATGTAGTGGATTCGGCAACATATTATGTAAAATCCGAAACCGACCCAGATAGAGAACCATATTTCGTATACAACAGTATTAATATAGGATGGACATGTGATTGTATGGATTTCACTATGAAGATGAGAGATGATGGTAAAAACCCACATTGTAAGCATATAAAGAGAGTAATAGAGAGAATAAGTAAATGACAGACGAATTTGAACCTATTACTTTGTTTGAATTTAGTGTTGGTATGCGACAAGCAAAACATAACCACGATAATCCTAATCATAGATGTGAATGTAAAACTATAAAAGAAATGCTTGTAAAACATTTTGAAATGCATAAGGAACATTCTGGTTATGGGTTCATGAAATGCAGTGTGTGTGGTAGCACTTCAACTTGTCAAACATGCAAAAGGGATAATAAGAAATGATATGTCCAAAATGTAATAAAGATTATTTCTACATTGTTAATATGCAAAATCTGTATTGTTATAATTGTGATACTCTTTGGCAAGAAAAGGCGAAAAAGAAATGAAATGGTATTGTAGAGAATGTTTGAATCCTATTATGACATTCGATAGTTATGAAGAAGCATTGAAGCATGTCGATAAAACAGGTCATGGGATTTGGAAGGATGATAATAAGGGATGAATAGTCATACTTGTTTATGTGGAAAAGATGATTTGCCTTTTGTTTCTTGCTGGATTAAACATATACTTCTAAGTCATATATTACATATCATAGACGACCACAATACGGAGAATAAGTAAATGACTATTTGTAAAATTTGTAAGTTTGAATATTCAGGTAAGGGATTATGTCCTATTTGTAATATGACAGATTACATGGATATGATAGAAAGAGGAGAATAAGTAAATGATAAACCCCTAACTAATACTCTTATTTCCGAGTTTCTATTATGTGTTAAATGGTCAATTTAGGCAATGTAGGATTGCTTGTGCTCGGTATAATCTTAGTAGTTCTAGGATATATGCTACCAATGATACCAGAATTTCCATCAACTGTAGGTACAATACTCTTAATAGTAGGTGTTATCCTGATAGTGATTTGGATAATCCTGTTGGCAATATCGTTGATTAGAGCAGCGTAACTTTTTTTACTAATATTTTTATATAACGCTTAACGTATAGTTAGATTAGGGCTTTTAGTTACAGTGGTAGAACATTCGGTTTGCAACCGAAAAGTCGTGAGTTCGAATCTCACAAAGTCCATTTGGGTTGTCGAATAGTATGGTCTATTTCGCTTGGTTTGGGACCAAGAGGTCGTAGGTTCAAATCCTACTAACCCAGTTGGTAAGTATCCGAATGGTGAGGGGTTGGCTTGCTAAGTCAATAGCCGAAAGGTTTACAGGTTCGAATCCTGTACTTACCGTATTGCTGGTGTAGCAAGTTAGGACTTGCGGGGGTTTTGTAAACCTCAGATAGTGGGTTCGAATCCCATCACCGGCTTTCGGGATATTGGTCCAGTGGTAGTATACCTGTTTTACATGCAGGTGGTCATAGGTTCGATTCCTATATATCCCATATGGTTTCGTTGGTGTAGTGGTAGCATAGGAGGTTGTGGACCTCTTGGAGCAGGTTCGATTCCTGCATGGAGCCCATATACTTTCTATATATCTTAGTAGCATTTGATAGGTATTGCAACGCAAATCACGGTATATTGACGAGGATTCGGAACTAAATCAGACACCAATTGATATAGTTTCAGCAGGAAACCCACTACAAAAGGCACGATTAAATCACGCTATTGATGAAACAAGAAGGTCATTATCAGCAGCAACCATCAACAATGTAAGAACATTATTAACACAGGAACAGATGAAAGACTGTGCAGAAGCATATGTTAACTGTGGTATGTTACGTTCAGTAGTAGATAAGAACACTTACTTTACTAAAGGAGACCGGACACGGTTTGTTATTCAACCAAACGATGAACTAACAGAAGGTCTTAAAGACCAAGAGATAAGAAAGATAGAAGATGATATTGCTAATAACAAGAAATTCAAACAACTTAGGACTGATTTACTTAGACTCAATAAACGTGTTCAGTTAGACGATAGATTAAATAAATTTTTAACTCATACTCAGGTATTCGGTAGAGCGTTCGACCAAATAGAAAGATTAGACCCTGATGACCCAGAAAGCAAGATGACTACATATGAAGGTAAACCAAGAATATATGGTGAACCAATAGCATTAAAACCACTAACACCATTCAGAATAGAACAAACTCTAGTAGATTCAAGAACTTATGAATTTGAAGGTATAATTTACAACTTTGGTTATGATGTAGGCAAATCAACCAGAAAGAGTCCAGAGAGACATAAAGTAAAGATACCATCTACTAATCTATTATCTGGGTGGTATGATGATAACAACGTATTTGATAACACCTATTTCTCAGGTATGTCACCTGTTTGGACTGTTCTTAGTGCAGCACAGACTATAGAAATAGCATTAGACCAGAATATTCCTGAATTCTTAATGGCAGTGGCAGAAGGGTTCGGTTCCATATATACAGGTACAAACAAGAAATCCGTATCTCAAGATATCAAAAACACTCTAAAACACAGTACATGGTTTATCCATAACTATGAGAAACTAAAGATGGATAAAGTAGACCTAGCGAGAGACCCAGAAGAACTAACCAATACTATAGTAGCATTAGCCAAATATATGACTCAAGCAATGAACCTTCCACTTTTCTTGGTCTTTGAAGATTCTGCGAACTTTGCTACGGCAAACCAAGTCATGCAAGCATATAAGGTCAGCACTCTGACCAGACATAGAGCGTGGTTACAAGGTATTCTAGAGAAATACTGGTATGACCCAATACTAGCAGACTTTTACGGCGTTGAAGTAGAAGATGTTATCGCACAGGAAATCAAGATTAAACCAATATTCGAAGATATAAACTTTGAGACCAGACTAGAAATCATACAAGGATGTCAAGCACTGGTTAACATGGGAGTATATAACCCAAGCGATGTAGCAAAAGATATAAATAACAAAGAGGTACAAAGAAGATTAGAGATGGAAGACCAAATGGTCCAAGAATCAACTAACAAATCAATTGAATTAGAATCGGGTAGAGTAGTAGAAGAAACACCAGCAAACATTAATACGGGGTTCAAGAGTAGAAAAGAAGCAGCGAGAGGTTCCGTATAATGAATGGCAACCGTAAAACAGACAAGCATAAAGATAACTCAAGAACTAGGCAAACTGGAAAGAGCACTAACACCAAAACTAAAAAGGTTCTACAACCAATACATCAAAAACTCACAACAATCAATCTATCAAATCCGACAGGTTCATGGACAATCACTAGAAAACGAAATAAGAAATACAGTGGAGTCGAGTTGGTTATTCTCAAACCAGATAATGGAAGAACGTACTTTAACCGTTATCAACACATCTATTCGTGATATTCAAGGTATAGAAAAAATCACTAGTGATATGACAAACCAGTTCTGGGTAACATCTCAGAAACTACTAACCAGAGAAACAGAATTTAAACTAAGCAAAGACCAAGAACTAATAAAATTACAACCATTCGATATACCTGTGGCGATGGTAGGATTATCAGGACTATTCGCTTATCTTGCTTTCAACACAGCAATGACCTCAAAGTCAGATGAACTAGGACTCAATATGAAACTCAGATTCACTGTAAGAAGTGATTGTATAGATACAAAAATGTGCAGACCGTTAGAAGGTAGATTGTTTGAGAAAGGTAATATCCCAGACCAATATCAACCTCCATTACATAGACATTGCCACTGTCATCTAATACCCATTGTTAGTTAGGGCTACTATACCACCATACAAGCCCTGATATACCTGCTATCAACAAACCAATTAATATTATTTCATGAATCATAATCTATCCCCTGTATCCAAATCTGATATTCTCCATGCTCTTTCGTTCTTCAGTTCTTCATAATGCATGGTGCAAACATTAACATGTACCTCCATTACTGGGTCCTCTAGAACTATCCATGCTACATTGTTACATTCTTTTTGGTCACATTTAACCCA
>Ga0111538_10014727_pt1 | contig 10303 bp, 9 predicted proteins | sample SoiMethybrSBSTD1_FD_79669 | JGI IMG/M metagenome (GOLD analysis project Ga0111538, IMG submission 79669) | Bulk soil microbial communities from a Populus tree surrounding site in Tennessee, USA - Soil MetaG P. TD hybrid SBSTD1 (version 2)... | ecosystem: Environmental > Terrestrial > Soil > Tree... | reverse complement strand
TTCTCGAAAGTCTTCGCCGCACCACAACCCGATTGGCCGCCGCAAACCGAGATCACGGGTTTCTGTTTCTACGGTGGGAATCACGAAGTGACATTCCCGGCTGAGTTGTCTGACTTTCTCGACAGCGGCCCGCCGCCGATCGTCTTTACACTCGGTTCTTCCGCTGTTTGGATCGGGCGTGAGTTCTTTCGCGAGAGCATTGAGGCGGCGAGGCAGTTGGGCCAACGGGCAGTGCTGCTAATCGGCGACGGACGTAATCATCCCGGCGAGTTGCCTGACGACATGATCGCCGTGGAGTACGTTTCTTATGAATCGTTGATGCCGCGCGCGAGTGTCGTCGTTCATCACGGCGGCGCGGGCACGACGTCGCACGGCTTGCTCGCGGGCGTACCGACACTGATCGTTCCGTTCGCATTCGATCAGTCAGACAACGCGGAACATGCGGCGCGATTGGGCGTGAGTCGCACTGTTTATCGAAACAAGTATCGTGCGCCGCGGGTCGTGCGTGAATTGAGCAAGTTGCTGCACGAACCGTTGTATGCGCAGAGAGCACGCGAGGTCAGCACGCAACTGAAACAGGAAAACGGTCCCGCGCGAGCTGCGGATCTGATCGAAGAAGTGATGGACGGAACGACAAACAACGTCGAGGAGCTGGCTTATGCTTCTGGCGATTGACGCTGGTAACACGAATACAAAGTTCGGTATTTATGACGGGCCGAACCTGCGGGCGATGTGGGTATGGGTTAATGAAGACCTTGGTCCGGTCGACAACTATGGGCTTGAGGTGCTTCACGAATTTGAGGGTTCGCGTTTGGATGCGAAAGACGTCGAAGCGATCATCATCGCCAGCGTGGTTCCGCAAGTGAACGACGCGCTGAAATCGATGTCGGACCGTTACTTCGGATTGACACCGAAGTTCGTCGACCACACCGCCAACACAGGTTTGAAGCTGCTTTACGATCAGCCTTCTCAACTCGGTGCGGACCGAATCGCCGATGCGGTTGGCGCGGTGGAGAAATATGGCGCGCCGTGTATAGTTGTCGACTTCGGTACGGCGACGACATTCAACGCGGTCAACGCGAAGCTCGAGTATCTCGGCGGTATCATCGCTCCCGGCCTCATTACCGCCGCCGACGCACTGTTTTCTCGCGCCGCCCAACTGGGAAACGTTGAAATCGAGCGGCCAAAGAAAGTCATCGGCACGTCGACTGTTGAAGCGATGCAGTCGGGAATCTTTTACGGTTATGCCAGTTTGGTCGATGGCCTGATCGAACGAATGCTGGAGGTAATGGAGGACGCGCCGAAGGTGGTCGCAACCGGCGGCGCGGCACCGCTCATGCGGCACGCTTCAAAGTACATTCATCAAGTCGATCTGACCTTGACGCTCGACGGTTTGCGCTTTATTCACGAGAGAGCTTGAACTACTTCAACTATTTCACCGAAATTGAAGATGCCTTCGTCAGGCGCCGTGGTAAGCATCTCTTCCTTAGTCCGCTCGATTGGGCCTTGATGGAAACGTGGAAGCAGCAGGGCATTCCGTTGCATATCGTTCTGCGCGGCGTCGAGCGATCGTTTGATTCGTACGAGTCGCGGCCGCGCAAGCGATCGGTGAAGACGTTGCTTTACTGCCAGGAGGAAGTCGAAGCGCAGTATGAAGAGTGGCTCGATTCGCGCGTCGGTGCTGGTTCAGAGCCGACGGACGCCGCGGAGTCAGAGAAGACGCCGTTTTCAGCGGCCGCTATCGCCGAACATTTGCAACGTTGCCACAGCGAGTTGGTTCGCTTGTCGCAGTCGAGAAAAGAAGATGACTTCACGGAAGCGCTCGCGCGTGCCGCTGCTCTGTTACAGGAGATCCATGACGATTTCAGTGCGAACGCAGTGCTCGACACGCGTCGACTCGAAGACTCGCTAACCGGACTCGAGCGCATGCTGAACGATGCGATGCTCGTCGTGATTCCCGCTGCCGAGCTCGACACGCTGAAGAGTGGAATCAAAGATCAGCTCAAACCTTATCGCAGTCAGATGGAAACTGCCGTTTACAATCAAACGTTCGATAATCTTCTGCTGAAGCGATTGCGGGAGCAGTTTGCCGTGCCGCGACTCAGCTTGTTTTACGTCTAGCTTCCACCGCGGGCCTCTCGCCGCGATGGATGTAAAAAGGAGAACGTGATGGCTGAAATGACGATCAGGCGCTTCGGCGTGTTTTCAGTAGCCAAGATGCAGGCCCTGGTGGCGTTTGTCTTCGGACTGTTCGTAGGCGTGATTTACGGGCTCGTGTTCATAATCATGGGCGCGAGTATGGCGGCGATCGCGCCACGCGAGGAGGCGGCGTTCGGTGGTGTGAGCACGGTCGTGGTCGGCGTGATCATGATGATTGGCATTCCGCTGTTCTACGCTGTTCTGGGCTTCATCGGCGGCCTGATTGCAGCACTGATTTACAACGCGATGGCGGGCATGATCGGCGGCATCAAGTTCGACCTCGAAGCCGTGCAGCAGGAGTACGCCCCACCGCCGCCGCCGGACCATTGGGCGCCACATCAGCAGCCGGTGCAGTAAGCTATTGCTGTGGGGGAGAGTCTGAGGGTTGAGATTGAGCGAATTCTGCCGGGTGGCGTGGGGTTGGCCCATGCTGAGGGGAAGACCGTCTTTGTTTCGCTGGCCGCGCCGGGAGATGAGCTGCGCGTGCAGGTGGAACGGGAGCAGGGGAATGTGCTGTTCGCGTCGGTAGTGGAGGTCCTCACGCCTTCTCCGGTTCGAGTCGAGCCGCCGTGTCCATACTTTGGCCGGTGCGGCGGTTGCGACTTTCAACAACTAACTTACGAGGCGCAACTGGCAGCCAAGGCCGGCATCATCACCGACTGTCTACAACGCATCGCCCGCCTGGATCAAGTGCCGGCGATCACTGTTCATCCATCGCCGAAGCAATGGCGTTATCGCGTACGCGCGACGTGGCAGATCGATCGAGAGAAATGCGAGATCGGGTACTACGAGCGTGGCTCACGACGCGTGTGCGATGTAGCGGACTGCGCCGTGTTGCTGCCGGAGTTGCAGGAAACGCTCGAAGAAGTGCGCGCGACGGAGTGGTCTGAGTTTCCGCCGGAGTTGAAACACCTCGATGCGGTTGCGGGCGAGAATGACGTCTCGCTGTCGCCGGCGTTTGCAGAGTTTGAGACGAACGAGTTGAACCTGCGTGTTGGAAACGAGGTTTATCAATTCAACGCGGAGTCGTTTTTTCAGATCAATCCCGCGTTGCTGCCGGAGTTGATCCAGTTTGCATTGAGTGACGCAAGCGGACAGATGGCGTTGGATCTTTATTGCGGGGTTGGGTTGTTTACCTTGCCGCTGTCGAGACGGTTTGCGAAGGTTATCGGCGTTGAAGCGAACGCGGTTGCTACGCGGTTTGCGCGCAGGAATTTGCAGCAGGCGGGTTTGACGAACGCCCACGTGCTCACCGCGACTGTTGCCGGCTGGATGCGAGCGAATTCGCGTAGCACAGGCGACGTCGATTTCGTTTTGCTCGATCCACCGCGTGCGGGTGCGGAGTCGGTGGTGATCAAGGGGATTCTCGATCTGCACCCGCAGCGCATCTCGTACGTCTCCTGCGACCCCGCGACGCTGGGACGCGATTTGAAGAAACTGATCGCGGGTGGTTACGCGATCGATGCGATTGCCGGGTTTGATCTCTTTCCGCAGACTCATCACGTGGAGACAGTGGTTCTGTTGCGCCGATCGTTGTAGTATCTGGCGCAAATGAATCCTCACAAAAACCTCTTTACTCAGTATCCGCTTGTTCAATTCACGATTGCTTTTAGCGCAGGTGTTTGTGCGGTGGAGTATGTGCCGCCGCTGCGGATCGTGTACCTGGCGATCGCTGGTGGTGTGTTTTCGATCCTTTCGTTGGTGCTCGTGCTGAAGCAGAGATTAATGCTTGCTGCATCGGTCTTGTTGGTGGCGGTGTTCATTGCCGGTGCGCTGTTCGCGGTGCAGCAAGGACAACATCAGGCCATTGTGGCTGGTCAAACGTTGGTCCTGATCGGTGTGTTGGACGCTGCGCCCGAAATGGCACGCGATCGCGTTTACCTGAGTTTGAAGGTAGAGCACGGAACTAAAGGATCCGTGTTTCTGCTCGCGTCGAATGATCGGGAATTCAGGGCTTTGAATCTTCGTTATGGGACGCGGATTCAGGTTTCGGCAAAGCTTAGGCGCACACACGAGTTTCGCAACCCGGGCGTCTCATCGCTCTCGGAGTATCTCGATCGCAAAGGTTACTCCGGCATGGGCGTAATCAGGGGCGAGATTGTCAGACTCGGCGAGACCAGAGTTTTCCCACCGTTAGCGTGGCTTTACGCTGCGCGTGAACGACTGCAACGCGAGATCGATTCGCGATTCACACCTGAGACTGCCGGCGTGCTTGACGCCGCGCTGCTCGGCAATCGCTACAACCTTACGCGTTCGAGCTCCGAACGTTTTCGCGAAGGCGGCACTTTTCATGTGCTCGTGATCAGCGGGCTTCACATCAGCTTCATCGGCGGCATCGTCTTGTTTGCACTGCGTCGCCTGACGCGGAGACGACTGCTTCAGTTTGTAATACCTGCCGCTTTCGTCTGGTGTTACGCGTTCGCGGTCGGAGCGGAGTCGTCGGTCGTGCGCGCGGCGTTGATGTTCACGTTTGCGGGACTCGGAGGAGTCTTATTTCGTCCGGCGACTTCGTTGAACGCACTCGGCGGGGCGGCGCTCCTGCTGCTGGTCCAAAGCCCGAAACAGATCTTCGATCCTTCATTCCAACTGACCTTCCTCTCGGTGCTCGCGATCGTCGTGATTGCGTGGCCGTTGTTGCGAAAGCTTTCCGCGATCGGCGCCTGGTACCCGACGGGCGACACGCCGTATCCGCCGAATTGTTCGCGCGGGTTGAAGGCGTTTTGCGAGGCGTTGTTCTGGAGCGAGCAGAAGTGGGCACGAGAGCTGGCGCGGACGACGCATCACTATCGACTATTCAAGGTCCCGCTGGCGGAAGCGTTGGAGCGCTACCGGATTCAACGGGTGTTGCGATACGTGTTTGGCGCATTAGTGGTATCCGCCGCGGTTCAGATCGTGTTGCTGCCGCAGATGATCGTGTACTTTCACCGGCTCTCGTTGTCGTCACTGGTGCTGAACATCGTCGTGAGCGTGTTGTTGACTGCGTTGGCGGCCATGGCGCTCGTTGGACTACTACTGACCCAAATCAGCTTGAGCGTGGCGGCGCCGGTGTTGAAACTGGCGGAGGCAATTAACTGGTTGATGGTCCACAGTGTCGATCCGTTTGCGGATGTCGGAGTCGCGTCGTTGCGGCTACCGGAATACTCAGGCTGGCCACGGGCGATCTACGTCGCCTATTACTTGCCGCTGCTGTTGCTAGTCATCGCGCTTCATCGCTGGGAGCCGCTCTCGCGATTCGCTAAAAAGCGCGCGGATCATCGAGCCTGGCCTACCGCGCTTGCCCAAATGGCGCTGATCGTAATCGTCATTCTTCATCCGTTCAGCGCTGCATACGCCGAAGGCCAACTGCGTGTTGACTTCCTCGACGTAGGCCAGGGCGACGCCGCGCTGATTACAATGCCGGATGGAACCACATTGCTCGTCGACGGCGGTGGACGCCCGCGATTTCGCACCGATTCGAATAATGAATTCGAACGCGAGACGCGTAGCATCGGCGAATCCGTGGTGTCGGAATACTTGTGGTGGCGCGGGTTGGACCGAGTCGATTACGTGCTCGCGACGCACGCCGACGCGGATCATATCGATGGTCTAAACGACGTCGTACGCAACTTCGTCGTCAACACCGCACTCGTCGGCCGCACGCCGCCAAACGATCCGGAATTCGCGAAGTTCAGCGGGTCACTCATGAATACGCATTTGGAAACGGTCCACGTGGGCGATGTGATTCATTTCGGGGAAGTCGAGGTGCGTGTGCTGTGGCCGCCGCCCGGCACGGATTCGTCGAACGACGACTCGGTGGTGCTCAAACTCCGCTTTCGCGAGCGTTCGATCCTGCTAACCGGCGACATCGAGAAGAAAGCTGAAGCTGCGTTAGTCGCCGCACCGCCAGACTTACGGGCAGACGTGGTGAAGGTTGCTCATCACGGAAGCAGAACCTCGTCGACAGACGCGTTCGTGTCCGCGACAAAGCCGCGCTTCGCGATCATCTCGGTGGGCCAGGACTCGATGTTTGGTCATCCGCACGCGGAGGTTGTCGAACGTTGGAAGCGAGTTGGCGCTGACGTCTTGACGACCGGTAAATGCGGCACCATTTCAGTAAACACGGATGGAAAGAATCTAGCGGTTACGGGAATTGAAAGCCGTACTTGCCCATAATTTTGCGTCCCTCGGGGCCATTAACAAAATCGCTAAACGCACGCGCAGCCTGCTCGTTTTTCGTGCCTTTAATGACGCCGAGACCTTGGTCCAGAGGCTTGTGCAACTCCTCCGGTACTAACACCCAACGCCCTTTGCTCTGCACACTTAACGACAGCGCCACGATCGCCACCTCGACATTCCCCGTCTCAGCAAACTGCAACGTCTGCCGAATGTTGTCGCCATACACCAGCCTCGGCTGCACCGTCTCCCAAAGATGCGCGGTCTGAAGCGCCTCGCGCGCCGCCAGTCCGTACGGCGCGTGGTCCGGATTCGCGATCGCGATCCGATGGACCTCCGGACGCGCGAGATCTTCGATCTTTTCGAGCTTCAACTTGCTGTCGGCCGTGGTCCACATCGTGATCCGGCCACGCGCATACACACGCTTAGTACCTGGAACGATTAACCCCTTTGGCTCGAGCTGATCGATATACGTAACATTCGCCGCCGCGAAGAGGTCGAACGGCGCCCCATTTTCGATCTGCCTTGTCAGCAAACCCGTCGAACCGAACACGAAAACGACTTTGATTTTTTGACTCGCTTCAAACGCGCGCCCGATCTCTTCAAACGCCGGCGTCAGATCGGAGGCGGCTGCGACCGTCAACTCCAATGGCGAAGCGACATCAGGCGTGCGTGTCCCCCGACACGCGAAGCTGAAGGCAAGCACTGCGAGTAACAGGAATGAAACTAAAACTCTGCGAGAGGTACCGATCCCCACTTTCCAAACGAGACAGCGTTGGGAGACGCTTGTCTCACGTCGGAAAGTCATTAGGCGTGTAAAGGTCTACCTGGGCACTCCCCACCTTGTACGTGTTAAGAACTCCGAGCGGCGGCGCGTAAACATGAACCGTAATAAGGTCCTGTCCACTTACTTCGGGATTACCGAGCTGATGGATGTCGGGCACGCCGGCCCCGGTCACCGTTCCGGTGGGACACTCGCGGCCCGTGTTGTAGCACAGGCCGCGTTCCTCCTCGTAGCAGAAGGTCGTTTCCCACATGAGTCCTTTATGGACACGGACGACACCATGCGATCCGTTGTGGTCATGAATCGGGGTTTTTTGACCGGGCCGCCAGCAGATAATCAACATCTCGACGGCTTGGTTGCGACAAACCCGGTGGCGCCAGTAGTTTCCCTCCTTGAATCCAAGGAAAGGCTCGATTTCCAACGGAGATATCTCGACGTTTGCCAGCCACCCATTGATTTGTTCGAGCGATGGTGGAGAGGTCTGGGCGTTCAATTGCTCGACCAGTTCGGAAAAAGTCAGCGAACCGGAATCGGGCGGCGCGGTCGGGATAATGGTTTCCGTATTAATCGATGTCGACAAACTGGCGGCTCCGGGCGGAAGTTGCAGTGAAGCTTATATTCGGTCAGGCAGTTGGGAGTCAAGAAGAAGTTATGAAAATTCGTAGATCGCGGACATTTGTCCCAGTCGGGCCGGTGACGATCAGGTCGTTCAGTCGTTCAAAGAAGGTGTAGGAATCGCTGCGAGCGAGGAACTCGGCGGGGTCGAGACCAAGATTTCGGGCGCGTTGAACAGTGGTTTCGTCGGCGATCGCGCCGGCGGCGAGGCTATTGCCGTCGATGCCGTCTGTCCCGGCGCTCAGCACCACCCCGTGCTCATCGAGATCCATTGCTAAACGCAAAACGGTCTCGAGATTTCTGCCGCCAAGACCAGGACCCCGTACCGGACAAGAAAACTCCCCGCCGGAGATTAAACAATCCGTGTTTTTCATTGCGGTACGAAGCAGTTCACACCCCTCTTGAATTGGTTGTTCGGAGATTTCGCGCGAGATTGCCGGCGTGAATCCGAGTTCGACTGCTTTTTTATGCGCGGCTTCGAGGGCGGTCCAATTGCCCAACAGGACTTGATATGGCGACGTTGATGGCAAGGTGGGACCGGAAGCGACGTTCGCTTCATCACCGCGATTCGTATCGGAAACGATCAAGGTCACGAATCGCGCATCTGGCGCGTATTGCACTAGCTGGCCGCCTTTGACCGCGGAAAATGTTCGCCGGACCTCATTGATCTCGCTTATGCGCGCGCCGCTTGTAATCAGCAACTCGTTTTCACGACGCAGATCGTCAAGCGAAATCGCCGGACTCTTCGGATATTCGAACATCGCGGAGCCGCCACCCGAAACCAGGCAAATCACGACGCCTTGCACGCTGTTTGCCCAATCCAACAGATTCAGCGCCGCTTCGCCGGCTTCAAGACTCGCTTTATTCGGCAGCGGATGTCCGCCTTCGAAGATCTCCCAAGGTCGCGAGAGTGGTTCGGAAAAAGCGGGAGCGCTGATCACGCCGCGCGTTAGTCTTTCACCGAGTGCATCCTCAACTCCGTGCGCCATTGCGGCCGCTGCTTTTCCGAGCGCAACGGCAAAGATCTGAGTCGACGATGCGTCGAATCGTTCACCGCACACTTCAACTACCGGGCCATCACACACGATAGCCCGCGTCACTGCTCGTCGCGGATCGACCGACGCGAGTGCGGCGTCAAAGATCTCCCGAGCAGAGCGACGAAGTTGATCCAGGTTCGGCAAGACTTTCGAGTTAAACGGGGCGAGTCTCGGTGTTCTGAGCGTTCCTCAAAGTCTCCAATTACCGGAACGCTACTGGCTTGGAGCGTCTTCTTCCTCTTCCGAGTCGCTCAGATTTCCGCCACCCTGGTTGTCAGGTGGATCGATCGGAGGCGGTGGGTCGGGAATTGGTGTCTCCATCAGATAACCGGTTGCTAGTAAGGAAGCCACATCTGGGGTGGCTGTTGAGAGTTGTTTTTGCATCGGGTTTTTCCTTCCATCAAGAAACGCGGATCTTCCACCGCAACTGTGGAAAAGTCTGTGGAGAAAATCCGTGTTAACGCACTTAAGTTTTGCTGCATCTGGGTTTATAGCAAAATGCACACGTGCGCGGCGCTCCGCACCAACGCCGTCGATGAACAAAACTACTGGTCTTCCGCACTACCCATTTCGTCCCACTCGGCGACCATCTCATATGCCCGGCCGAGCACTGGACGAGGACGCGAACCATCTGCCTGACCGATCAGTCCTTCGCGTTCCATCATGTCGAGAATCGCTGCCGCGCGGCCGTAGCCGATACGCAGCCGTCGTTGCAACACGGACGTCGACGCGCGCTTCATCTCGACGCAGATGCGCAACGCTTCTTCGAAAAGCTCGTCGTGTTCGCCGATGCCGGCTTCGAGCCCGAGCGCTTCTTCTTCCGATTGCGTGATGCTCTCGTCGTACGACGGCGGGCCCTGGGCCTTGATGTGGGCCACGATCTTGCCGATCTCTTGTTCGTCAATGTACGCGCCGTGCACGCGAATCAAACGCGAAGTGCCGGGCGGCAGAAACAGCATGTCGCCGCGGCCGAGAAGTTGTTCGGCGCCGTTCGTGTCGATGATCGTGCGCGAGTCGATCTTCGACGAGACGCGAAACGAAATGCGCGACGGGAAGTTGGCTTTGATCAGTCCGGTGATCACGTCGACTGACGGACGTTGCGTCGCCAGCACGAGGTGAATACCGACCGCGCGGGCCATCTGCGCGAGACGCGTAATCGACTCTTCAACTTCGCGACCGGACGTCATCATCAAGTCGGCGAGCTCGTCGATGATGATCACGATGTACGGCAGCGGTTTCCACGGTTCGCCGTTGTCGTCGTACTCCTTGACCAGATTGCGACGCATAATCTCGGTATTGTAGCCGTCGATGTTTCTGACGCCCCAGCCCGCGAGATCGCGATAACGCCGTTCCATCTCGGCGACGGCCCATTTCAACGAGCGCGACGCGACTTTGGGATCGACGATGATCGGCGTCGCGAGATGCGGAATGTCTTCGTAAAGACCGAGCTCGAGCCGTTTCGGATCGATCAGGATGAACTTAACTTCGTCGGGGCGCGCGCGATAAAGAATCGAGA
>Ga0111538_10014726_pt1 | contig 10304 bp, 9 predicted proteins | sample SoiMethybrSBSTD1_FD_79669 | JGI IMG/M metagenome (GOLD analysis project Ga0111538, IMG submission 79669) | Bulk soil microbial communities from a Populus tree surrounding site in Tennessee, USA - Soil MetaG P. TD hybrid SBSTD1 (version 2)... | ecosystem: Environmental > Terrestrial > Soil > Tree... | reverse complement strand
TGACGACGTGGCGGCGCTTCATCACGCGCATTGTAGGGGTTGGGCACCCAGCTTTCAGCCGTCAGCTATCAGCGATCAGGCTCCGGAAGCGAACAGCCTTCAGCGATCAGCTTGGCGCATTCCGTGCTGGATGCTGTCGGCCGATCGCTTCAGGAGGCTGTCCGCTGTGCGCTCTCAGAAGCTGTGATCTGACGGCTGAGTGCTAGGACTGGACTGTCTGGGCGGGTGGAGCTTTGTCGCCGGGAGTTCCCACGAGCGGCGGCGTCCTGCGGCGCAGGAGCACGAAACCCGCGCCGCACATGGCGAACACGATGATGCTCACGAGCTGGGAGTACGTGATCCCGAGAATCTTGTCGCCCCGGGGATCGTCGCGCACGAACTCGATGCAGAATCGCCAGGCCGGATAGAGCACGCCCGCCAGGAGCGCTGTCTCGCCCTCGTTCTTCTTCTTGTTCCGGTCGTACCACGACAGGATGAAGAAGAACGCGAGCGCTGCGGCCATTTCAAACAGTTGCGTGGGCAGGACGGGCGCGGATTCGGTGGCCTCGGGCCCGATCTTGCCGTCGTTGCGCTGCTCGCGGTACGGATTGCTGCCGGAAGGAAACCTGACCCCGAGGAAGCCCTCGCTGATGTGGCCGTAGCAGCAGCCGTTCAGGAAGCAGCCGAACCGGCCGAACGCGATGCCGATCATCATCACCGGGGTCGAGAGATCGGCGATCCGGCTGATGCGCTCGCCGCGCATCTTGACGTAGAGGGCGGCGGCGGCGACGCCCGCGATCAGGCCGCCGTAGAGGACGAACCCGGCCTGGAATCCGGTGATGAACCGCCAGCTGTAGTCCTGGCGATGAACGTACAGGTGGAGCGCGCGCGTCCCCAGGAGGGCGAAGAAGAGGGTCAGGAGGAGGAGCACGCCGTTCTGCCAGGACCAGAGCTCCATCTTCTCGCGGCCCTTGGTCCGCAGGTACCAGAAGACGAAGGGGATCGGCCCGAGGATGATCCCGCCCAGCCAGTTCAGCCCGCCGTCGCCGATGTTGAAGAGCTCCAGCGCCCCCGCGGTGCCGTGCGACGCCGCGTACTCCTCCCAGAACTGGAGGATGTGGTTTATCTTGGCGCCCACCATTCCCGCGAGGAGCCCGATGATCCCGACGTCAAGGAGCAGGTCGCTGTCCACGCCCAGCTTCTTGCCCCGCCGGACCGCGATGTAGGCGGCCAGGAGGAAGCCGATCATGATCATGAAGCCGTACGAGTGGATCGGCAGGCCGATGAACGGCAACCGGAAGAGTTCTGGGAGCATGAGTGGCGGAGATATTACATGACGGAATGGGTTTGGGGTAGACCTCGGACTTCAGGCAAGCCTCTCAAGATGACTTTTGTGTAACGCCGGGCCCCCCGTTGTGGTCATATAAATTCCTCACATTTCGAAAGGACCCACGATGGGCGTCTTGGTACTGTCGGTGATGCTTGTCGTAGCCGGCGTCGTCACGTCGTTCGCGTTGCGCCGGAGCTCGAATACGGCCGCCCGGAGCGCCGCCCCGGCCCCCCTGGTCATCGGCGTGGGGCTGGGCGTCGTCGCCTTGGCCCTCTCCATGGTCAAGACGATCCCCGCCGGCCACGTCGGCGTCGTCACCCTGTTCGGGAAGGTGCAGGACACGCTCCTGACCGAAGGCCTCCACTTCGCGAACCCCCTCGTGGACGTCGAGGTCATGTCCGTCCAGGTCATGAAGGACGAGAGCAAGTACGACGCCGCGACGCAGGACATGCAGAACGTCCACGTGTCGATGGTCATGAACTTCCGGCTCCTCCCCGACTCGGCGCGCACCGTCTACCAGACGATCGGGATCAGCTACGTGCAGAAGGTCGTCCACCCCGCCTCGCAGGAAATCCTGAAGGCGGAGACGGCGAAGCACAAGGCGTCGGAGATCCTCCACCAGCGCCAGCAGATCAAGAATGACGTGCAGAAGACGATCGCCGTCTGGCTCCTGAAGTACGGCATCGAGCTGAAGGAGATCTCCATCTCCAACGTGACGTTCGATCCGGAGTACGCGCGGGCGATCGAGCAGAAGCAGATCCAGGAGCAGCGCGCGGCCCAGAAGGAGTACGAGCTTCAGCAGGCCCAGCGGGAGGCGGAGATCGCGGCGGCGCGCGCGAAGGGCGAGGCCGATGCGATGCGCGAGTCGGCGAAAGGCAAGGCGGACGCCATGAGGCTCGAGGGCGAGGCGCAGTCCGAATACAACAAGAAGGTCTCGCAGTCCCTGACCGAAACCCTCATCCAGAGCGAGTACTTGAAGCGGTGGGACGGGAAGCTGCCCATGTACATGCTCGGGTCAAATGCAATGCCGATGATTCCGCTGCCGGGGAAGTAGAAGAGTCCAACGTCCGACGTCAGGACGCGGAACCCTGGCCCCTTTGCAGGGCCAGAACTTCGTCGACGGTCCGCGCGTCGACGTAGCCGTGGCTGACGAGCAGTTCACCCAAGCGCGGAACCGGATTCTTCCCCTCGGCCGCGTACTTCGCCTGCAGTTCCAGGCACTTGTTCACCTGGTTCTGGGTGGCCTTGTTGAGCTTGACGAGAAGCTGGCCGAACTCGAGGTCGCCGCCGGCGGCCGGCTTGAGATCCGTCATCGTCTCCATCCGAGGGTCTTGGTCGTCAGGGGAGATCCGCATCATAACTTGTGAATGCGCCCCTGTCAGCTTTCAGCGCGCGCCCAGCCGGAACCAGTAAAACGGCGGGGGTTTGAAGCCCCGGATCGAGACGTGGCCCCGGTCCATGTCGCGGCCGGAGAAGGTCGGCACCCACCGCAGGCCCACGTTGAGAATCGCGGCCAGCGACAGGAAACACGTCAGCAGGGACGAGCCGCCGTAGGAGACGAACGGCAGCGTCAGGCCGGTGATCGGCGCGACGCCGATGTTCATGCCTACATTGATGAAGACTTGGAGCCCGCAGAAGAGGGTCAGGCCGATGACCACGAGCCGGCCATAGGGATCCACGGTCCGGTGCGCGATCCGCCCGGCCTGCAGGAAGAAGATGCCGAACAGGACCAGGACGGCCGACGACCCGAGGAATCCGAGCTCCTCGGCGACGATTGAGTAGACGAAGTCGGTGTGGCGGTCGGGAATGTGGAAGGAGTGGTTGAACCCCTCGGGGAGGTCGCGGCCGGAGAACGCGCCGGACCGGACGGCCGCCACGGACTGGAGCTGTTGGTAGGAGAGGTCCTTCTCGGTCTTCAGGAAGCCCGTCAGCCGGTCCCGCTGGTAGGGCTTCATGCCGTACATGTAGACGAACGGGACGGCGACGACCGCCACGATCACCAGGGCCGCGAGCTTCTTCCGCGGCGCGCCTCCGACGAAGAGCATCGCGAGGAGGACGGGGAAGAAGAGCATCGCGTTGCCGAGATCGGGCTGCACGAAGACTAGCGCCGTTGGAACCGCCGCCAGCGCCAGCGGAATCGCGAGTGAGCGCCACGAGTCGAGGTCCTTGGCGAACGACAGCCAGCGGGCGAGGGCGAACACGCACGCCAGCTTCATGAACTCGGCCGGCTGGAGGCTGATGGGGCCGAGCGGGATCCACCCGCGCGCGCCGCGCGTGTAGGGGCCGAACAGGAGGAGGCCGATCAGAGCGACCGCGCACGCGCCGTAGGCCAGGTAGGCGAAGCGGCGCGTGACCTGGTACCCGGGGAGGAGCAGCAGGATGGCGAGGCCGACCGACGCCGCGAAAAAGATCGCCTGCTTGATGACGTGCGCGTTCGTGATCGAGACGCTGGAGAGGTTCCCGGGGGAGGCCAGCGACATCAGCGAGAAGAGTCCGAAGCCCGAGAGCGTCAGCGCGGCGGCGAGGAGCGGCCAGTCGAGGCGGCTCAGCTTCATTTCGGCTCCGAGGACATGGCGCGGGCCGCGATCCGGGCGGCCACCGGCGCCGCGGTGTGGCCGCCGCTGCCGCCGTCCTCGACCAGCACGACGATCGCGAATTTCGCCTGGTCCGCCGGGGCATACCCCGCGAACCACGCGTGCGACTTGTGATCGCGAACGTTGAAGGTGGCCGAGCCGGTCTTTCCGGCCGCGTCGACCGCGTGGAGCTCCGTCTGGCGCGCCGTTCCGCGGTCGCCGTGCACGACCGCCTTCAGGCCTTCGCGGATCGTCGCGAGCGTCGCCGGCCGGAGCCCGAGCGAAGTCGCCGGGAATTCGCCGGGGCCGACGTGGGGCGTCACCGCGTTCCCGCCGTTCGCGACGGCGCAGATCATCTTGAGCACCTGGACCGGCGTGACCGTCAATTCGTGCTGGCCGATGAAGAGCGAGTAGCTGTCCCCGTTCCGCCAGCGCGCGTGGGTGGCGGGGGAGGGAAGGCCGCCGGGGAATTCGAAAGGCAGGTCGATCCCCGTCTTTGCGCCGAAGCCGAGTTTTCCGGCCCAGGTCGAGAGCTCGCCGAGCGGCATGCGGTCGCCCAGCGAATAGAAGTAGCAGTTGCACGACTGCTCCAGCGCGTCGGCCAGGTTCACGTCGCCGTGCATGCCGCCGTGCTTGTTCCAGATCCAGCAGTTCGTCCCGGGCAGGTCGGGCCGGTACCGGCCGTTGCAGACGAACGTGTCCCGGGGTTTCACGCGCCCCTCTTCGAGGGCCGCCGCCGACGTGGCGATCTTGAAGATGGATCCCAGCACCCCGTGCTTCGAACCCTGGACGAAACGGTTCCGCAGCGCCGCCGTCGCGGCGTCGGTCCGGTACCGTTCGAGGTCCGCCGTGCGCGTCGGAGGAATGAACGCGTTCGGGTCGTACGAGGCGTTCGACTGCATGGCTAGGATGGCGCCGGTGGCCGGGTCCGCCACCATCGCGAGGGCGACCTTGGTCAGGCCGTCCTCGCCGCGCGCGTCGCCCAGGATCGACGCGATGTCCTTCTGCAGCTCGATGTCGATCGAGAGCGTCACGTCCTCGCCCTGGCGGGGCGCGACGATCGGCGCCCAGGTCTTTTTCCCGGTCGCGGGATCTCGCTCGAGGATGAGCAGCCCCGGGTGGCCGCGCAGCTTGTCGTCGTAGGTTCTTTCCACGCCGTCGAGCGGCAGCATGATCCCGTCGAAGAGACCCCGGCCCGCGAGGAGCTTCACCTCCTCCTCGCCGACCATCTCGTCGAAGCCCTCGCTGAAATACCCCTCCGCGAGGAGCTTGTCGAAGCGGGACGGGCCCGTCGGGTTTCCGGCGCGGTCCCGTTGCGGCTCCTTCGCGCCGCTGGCGCGGCCGAGGTAGCCCACGACGTGGGCTCCGATCTCGCGATACGGATAGATGCGGCGCAGCCCCTCGCGCACGACGAGCCCGGGGAACTTTTCGCCGCGGGTCTCGATGGCGTACGCCGACTCCTTTGAAATCCCCTTGAAGAGCGGGTAGGGGGTCTTGCGCTCGCGCGCGTAGATTTTCGGCCGCTCGCGCTCCGGCCTCAGGCCCATCAGCTTCTCCACGCGCTTGTAGATCTCCTCGAGCGCGGCGTCCAGCTCCGCCGCGGGGCGGCCGGTCAGCGCCAGGAGGTCTTCGCGCGCCGCGGGACGCTTCTCGAATTCGTCGACGACGACGTGGAGATCGAACGACCAGTCGTCGAAGGCCAGGACCTTGCCCTGGCGGTCGAGGATGCGGCCGCGCAGGGCGGGCGCGAGGTCGAGCGAGCGGTTCATGAGGTCGCCGGCCGCGCCCCCGGGCCGGAGGACCTGGAGCCACAGGATCCGGGCCTCGAGGCCGCCGAGCGGAAGGAGGAGGAGGGACGCGACGACGAGCACCCGGGAGCGCTCCATCAGCGCACCAGGAGCCGGGTCCGGGAAAGAAGGGTGACGGCGACGGGCGCCAGCAGGGCCGTCGCGAACGCGGACGACGCCGTCCGCGCGAGGCAGAGCGTCAGCGGAATTCCTCCGGCGAAGGCCGCCGTGCACGCGGCGGACGCGAGCCCCGCGGCGGCGGCGCCCAGTCCCCCGACGGCCGCCTGGGTCAGCGGATGCTCCCGGAACAGGAGCGAGCGAAGACTCGCGAGCGTGGCGGCGAGGACGAGGTAGATGAGCGCGTACTGCCCGAGCGGTCCGGCGGTCCCGAGGTCGCGCAGCAGGCCGACGGCCCACGCCATCCCGTACGCGTGCGACGGTTCGGCGGCGAAGAGGGCGGCGAACGCGACGACCGGAACGAGCAGGTCGGGCCGCGCGCCCGCCCAGGCGACGTTCGCCAGCAGCGTCGTCTCGAGCACCAGCGCCGCCACCGCGACGGCCATCAGCCGGACGGCGTCGATGTTCTTCACGGCTGCCTTCCGTCGTCGATTTTCACGAGGATGTGGACCGCGTCGACGCCGCGCAGGTCGACGAACGGCTGGACCTGGGGCCGCGCGAAGGGGCCCCGACTGCGCGAAACCCCCGTCACGCGACCCAGGAGGAGGCCCTCGGGAATTCCGCGGGCGGGGTCGGGGCTGGTCACGACGGTCGCGCCGTCGCCGGCCGTCGCGTCGGAGGAGGCCCACTTCAGCGACGCCGCTCCCGACCCGTTGCCTTCGAGGATGCAGAGGTCGCGCGCGGGCCGGGCCGCGCCCTCGCCGGTGCGCGACATGGCCATGGCGCCGACGGCGATCTTGGGGTCGGTGATCAGCGCGACGCGGCTGGACCCCGGGCCGGCGTCGGAAATGAACCCCATCAGGTGGTTGTGCCAGAGGACGGGCATGCCCCGGGCGATGCCGTGGCGCGTCCCCTTGTCGATGACGAACGTCCGCCGCCACTGGGAGGTGTCGATCGAGAGGACGATCCCCGCGGGGACGAAGGTCAGCTTCGGGTCCTTGACGGTCGCCCGGCCGGCGTTCAGGGCGTCGATTTGCTCCCGGAGTTTGGCGATCGTGTGGTCCTTTTCCAGGTTCTTGCTCTTCTCCAGCTCCAGCTGCTGGAGGAGGACCTCCGCGGAGGGCGTCGGTCCGGAGGAGAACCGGTGGCCGAGGGAGGCGGCGGGGGCGGCGGCGAAGGCGAGGGCCGAGTTCAGGGCGAGGCGGGGGGGCTGGGTCCAGGAGCTGGGAAGCGCCATGAGGGCCATGGCGGCGGCGGCGAGCGGACCTGCGGCGAGACTCCCCCTGCGGCGTTGCACGGCTTCCCCTCCCTCAACTTGTAAATTATGACTTATAAGTTATGAAAATCAAGCCGGACCTCGAAAATGGGCCGGACCGCGCACTGGAAGCCCAAAGCGTCCGCCCTTACAATCCACGGCTCAATGGCTTCCACGTCCCGCCGCCACATGCCCTCCGTGGATGCGCGTCCCTCCGGCAAGCCCCGCATCCTGATCGTCGACGACGAGGTCTCGATCGGCGAGGTCCTCTCCATCGCGCTGAGGAAGGAGGGGTACGACGTCTGCGCGGAGACCAGCCCCCGCCGGGCGCTGGAACGGTTCCGCGCGGCGCCCTTCGACCTCGTCATCCAGGACCTCAAGATGCCCGAGATGGACGGCCTCGAGCTGCTCCGGGAGATCAAGAAGATCCAGGACGACGCCCTCGTCGTCGTCATGACCGCCTACTCGTCCTGGGACCGGGCCGTCGAGGCGATGCGCCTGGGCGCCTTCCACTATCTGAACAAGCCCGTGGACACCCGCGCCGGCCTGCGCGCCACCGTCTCCCGCGCCCTAGCGGTGAAGGAATCCTCCGAGCGCCTGGCCATCTCGTACGAGGAGTCGACGCGGTCGATCGGCCACCTCCTCGGCGACAGCCCCGCGATCCGCGAGGTCCGCGAGCTGATCCGGAAGGTCGCGCCGACCGACTCCACGGTCCTCATCCACGGCGAGAGCGGCACGGGCAAGGAACTCGTCGCCCGCGCCCTTCACGCGGGGTCGGCCCGGCTGCAGAAGCCCTTCGTCGCGCTCAACTGCGGCGCCATCACCGAGACGCTCATGGAGAGCGAGCTCTTCGGCCACGTGCGCGGCGCGTTCACGGGCGCCGTCACGGACAAGGTCGGCCTCATGGAGTCGGCCGCCGGCGGCACGTTCTTCATGGACGAGATCAGCGAGATGAGCCTGCCGCTCCAGGTGAAGCTCCTGCGCGCGCTCGAGGAGCGCGAGTTCAAGCCCGTGGGGAGCGCGAAGTCGCACTCCGTCGACGTGCGCTTCATCACCGCGACGAACCGGAACCTCAAGGAGCAGGTCGACGCGGGGAAGTTCCGGGGCGATCTCTACTACCGCCTCAACGTGATCTCCATCAAGCTGCCGCCGCTGCGCGACCGCCGCGAGGACGTCCCGTTCCTCGCCGGCCATTTCCTCCGGAACTTCGCGCGCGAGATGAAGAAGGACGTCACCAAGTTCAGCGAGACCGGTCGCTCCGCGCTCGAGCGCCACGACTGGCCCGGCAACGTGCGCGAGCTGGAGAACGCGATCCAGCGGGCGGTCGCGCTGTCGGGCGGGCGCGAGCTGACGGCCGACGACCTCGGCCTCGCCGGCCCCAAGACGGTCTCGGTTCGCACGTTCGCCGCCGACGCGGGAGTCGAAATCGACCTCGACCGCGAAGTGGCCCAGCTCGAGATCCGCCACCTGAAGGACGCCCTTCGCCGCGCCGACGGGAACTACACGAGGGCCGCGCAATCCCTCCGGATGAGCCTCCGGTCGTTCCGCTACAAGCTCCAGAAGTACGGCCTGGACAAGGGCGCGTGAAGACGGCCCCGATCCCGCTGGAAGAGGCCGAGCGACTCCTGTTCTCGCGAGTCCCGAAACCCGCCGTGGAGACGATCCCCATCCAGGTCGCGGCGGGACGCATCCTCGCCACGTCGGCGAGGGCGGACGCGGATCAGCCTCCCTTCAACCGGGCGATGATGGACGGGTACGCCGTCCGATCGGTCGACGGCGACGAACCGATGTTCGAACCGGTGGATGACATCCCGGCGGGGAAGAAGTCCACTCGCACCGTCGGCTCCGGACAATGCGCGCGGATCATGACGGGCGCACCGCTTCCTGAAGGCGCCGACGCCATCCAGCAGATAGAGAAAACCGAGCAGGTCGCCGGCCGCGTCCGGCTCCTCGATTCCGTCAAAGCCGGCCACAACGTGGCGCCGAAAGGGAGCGAAGCTCGCCGGGGCGACGTCGTTCTCGCCGCGCCCCGGGTCCTGCGACCGCAGGATCTCGCGGTGCTCGCTTCGGTCGGCGTCGTCCGGGTCCCCGTGTTCCGCGCGCCCACGTGCGCCGTCATCTCCACGGGCGACGAGCTGGTCGATCCCTCGAAGAATCCGGGGCCGGGGCGGATTCGCAATACCAATGGAATCTCGGTGCCCGCCCAGGTTCGCCGGCTCGGGATCGCGTGCGACAGCCTGCCCTCCGCGCCCGACCGGATGAAGGAACTGCGCGCCCGAATCCGCCAGGGATTGAAGCGGGACGTCCTGATTCTCTCCGGCGGCGTCTCGGCCGGGGACCGGGACCTCGTCGTCCCCGCGCTCGAGGCCGAGGGCGTGAAAACGACGCTGCACCAGGTGCTCATCCGGCCCGGGCGGCCGATCTTCTTCGGAAGCCGCGGCCGTCACGTCGTCTTCGGACTGCCGGGGAATCCGGTGTCCGCGTTCGTCACGTTCGAGGCGCTCGTGCGGCCGTTCCTGGGGCGGATGATGGGATACGACGGACTCGGGGCCCGCCGCCTGCGGGCCCGCCTGGCCGCGCCGCTCGCGAAAAAGATGGAGCGGACGGTTTTCTGGCCCGCGACGCTGTCCTCGTCCGCTGAAGGTCCGGTGGTCGCGACGCTGCCGTGGAAGAGCAGCGCCGATCTCGCGACGCTCGCGCGCGCCGACGCGCTGGCCATCCAGCCGCGGGGAACGACGATGGATGCGGACAGCTGGGTAGAGGTGGTCCTGCTTGACTAGCTTCTGGCTTCCGACGCTGAGCGCCGTCCTGTTCTACCTCTCCTTCTATCCGGCGAACCTGGGCCCCGTGGCGTGGGGCGCGCTGATCCCGCTGATCGTCTTCGCGCTCCGCGAGCCGAGGGGCAAGCGCGTTTTCTTCGCCTGTTGGCTCGGCGGGGCGGTCTTCTTCACGGCCGGGTTCGCGTGGATCCACCACACGGCGCCGTGGGTGGGCCCCGCGGGCGTGGGGATCTACATGGGGATCTACTGGGCCCTCTTCGCGCTCATCCTGCGCCGTCTGCATCTCGTCGCGGGGTGGCCCGTTCCCGTCGCCGCGCCGCTGGCCTGGATCACGATGGAGTACGTTCGCAGCTATCTCTTCGGCGGGCTTCCGTACCTCCTCGCGGGCTACTCGCAGCACGCGGCGCTCGGCGTGATCCAGATCGCCGACCTGGGCGGCGTCTGGCTCGTGTCGATGCTCGTCGCCTTCGTGAACGGCGCCGC
>Ga0111538_10014725_pt1 | contig 10304 bp, 9 predicted proteins | sample SoiMethybrSBSTD1_FD_79669 | JGI IMG/M metagenome (GOLD analysis project Ga0111538, IMG submission 79669) | Bulk soil microbial communities from a Populus tree surrounding site in Tennessee, USA - Soil MetaG P. TD hybrid SBSTD1 (version 2)... | ecosystem: Environmental > Terrestrial > Soil > Tree... | reverse complement strand
TACGGCGGCGAGCTGGAGGCGGTCGACTTCGTGATCGAGGCGGCGACCGAAAACTTCACGACCAAGCGCGAGATCTTCGCGGCGCTGGACCAGGCGTGCCGGGGCGGCGTCGTGCTGGCGACCAACACGTCGTCGATCAGCATCACGGCGATCGGCGCCGCGGTCACGCGCCCAGAGCGGGTGATCGGGATGCACTTCATGAATCCGCCGCCGCTGATGAAGCTGGTCGAGATCATCCGCGGCCTGGCGACGGCCGACGCCACCTACGAGACGACGCGCGCGCTGGCCGAGCGTCTGGGCAAGCAGACCGTCCTGTCGCGCGACATCTCGGGCTTCATCGTCAATCGCGTGCTGATGCCGATGCTGAACGAGGCCTGCTTCGCGCTGTATGAAGGCATCGGTTCGGTGGACGATCTCGACACGGCGATTCAGCTGGGGCTCAATCATCCGATGGGGCCGTTCGCGCTCATGGATCTGATCGGGCTCGACACGACGCTGGCGATCCTCGAGGTCCTGCACCGCGATCTCGGCGATCCGAAGTACCGCCCCTGCCCGCTGCTGCGGCAATACGTCGCGGCGGGCTGGCTCGGGCGCAAGAGCGGGCGCGGGTTTCATTCTTACGCCAGCGAGATTGCGCCGACCTCGGGGCCAATCCGGATTCCCTGACGGGATCGGCAAGACCAACACGATACGATGACCAAGACGACCACCGATACCGCGGCCCCCGGACCCCGCATCGTCACCGCGCGCGACGGCGCGGTCGTCACGCTCACCGTCAACCGGCCCGAGGCACGCAACGCCCTCGACGCCGAGACCGTCGACGCGGTGATCGCGGCGCTGGACGCGATCGAGCGCGACGCCAGCGTCCGGTGCGCGATCCTGACCGGCGCGGGCGAGCGCGCGTTCGCCGCCGGCGCCGACATCAAGGCGATGGCCGGGATGGGTCCCGAGGAGGCGCGCGCCTTCGCCGAACGCGGCCACCGCATGGGCGACATGCTGGAGGGCGTGCGCGTGCCGGTGATCGCCGCCGTCAACGGCTTCGCGCTGGGCGCCGGCTTGGAGCTGGCGCTCGCCTGCGACTTCATCTATGCGGCCCGCACCGCCAAGCTGGGCATGCCCGAGGTCGGCCTGGGCGTCATCCCCGGATTCGGCGGCACCCAGCGCCTCGCGCTGCGCGTCGGCGTGGCGCGCGCGCGCGAGCTGATCTATTCAGGCGCCGTGATCGACGCCGACGAAGGGCTGCGCATCGGCCTCTGCAACGCCGTCACGGAGCCCGACGCGCTGATGCCGCGGGTGCGCGCGCTCGCCGCGCAGATCGCCGGCCACGCGCCGCTCGCCGTCGCGGCGGCGAAGCAGACGGTGACACCGGGCGCGCCGCGCGGACCGGATCAGGCCTTCGCGACCGCCCTCGCGTTCGAGCGCGACCGGTTCGCGGCGCTGTTCGCGACCCATGACCAAAAAGAAGGGATGCGGGCGTTCGTCGAGAAACGTCCGCCCACCTGGAAAGGCGCATGAACTTCGATCTGTCGCCCGAGCAGAAGCTGATTCAGGACACCGCGCGCGACCTGGCGACGCGCGAGATCCTGCCGCGCGCGGCCGAGATCGACCGCAGCCACAAGTTCCCGAAGAAGATCTTCGCGCAGCTCGGCGAGCTGGGACTGCTGGGCACGATGGTCCCCGAACGCTGGGGGGGCGCCGGGATGGACGCCATGTCCTACGCGGTCGCGCTGGAGGAGATCGCCCGCGCCTGCGCGTCGACGGCGGTTGCGATGTCGGTGCAGTGCTCGCTGGTGTGCGCGCCGATCCTCGGCGAGGGCGACGACGCGCAGCGCGCGCGCTGGCTGCCGCACCTCACGGCGGGCAAGACGATCGGTTGTTTCGCGCTTTCCGAACCGGAGGCGGGCTCCGACGCGAAGGCGCAGCGCACGCGCGCCGTCAAGAACGGCGACGGCTGGCTGCTGAACGGCACGAAGAACTTCATCACCAACGCGCCGGTCGCGGACGTCATGATCGTCTTCGCGACGACGGATCCGACGAAGGGGAGCCGCGGCATCACCGCGTTCATCGTCCCGATGGACACGCCGGGCCTCAAGATCGGACCGGACGACGACAAGCTGGGGATTCGCGGCGCGCCCTCGGCGCAGGTGTTCCTGGCCGACTGCGCGGTGGGCGACGACGCGCGCCTGGGACCGGAGGGCGAAGGCTTCAAGATCGCGATGCGCGCGCTCGACGGCGGCCGCATCGGCGTCGCGGCGCAGGCGCTGGGTATCGCGCGGGCGGCGTTCGAGGACGCGACCCGCTACGCGCTGGAGCGCAAGACGTTCGGGCAGCCGATCGCGGAGCACCAGGCGATCCAGTTCAAGCTGGCCGACATGCGCACGGAGATCGATGCGGCGCGCCTGCTGCTGTGGCGCGCCGCGGTGACGAAAGATCGCGGCGGGCGTTACGGCCGCGACGCCTCGATGGCCAAGCTGTTCGGCTCCGAGGTCGCGAACCGCGCGGCGAAGGAAGCGCTGCAGATCTTCGGTGGCTACGGCTACCTGACCGACTTCCCGGCCGAGCGGCACTACCGGGACGCCAAGATCACCGAGATCTACGAGGGAACCAGCGAAATCCAGCGCCTGGTCATCGCTTCGGCCTTGCTCAAGGAGTGAACCTGGCGCAAAGTTTGCCGCATCCCGAGGGAGGGACGCGCCATGGGCACAATCTCCAAGATGATTCGCGGGCTGCTCGTAGCGCAGCTTGCTGCGCTGGCAGTTCTGTTCGCCGTCACGTCCGGCTGCGCCGAGGGGTCGGCCGGTGGTGGCGGCGGCGTCAACGTCGTCAAGAACCCCGAACCGTCGTCGTCGCCCACCAGCGGCATCCCGCCGGACAAGGAAGCGGAGGTGCAGCTGCTGCTGCAGCAGCGCAACCCGTCGACGCTGAAGTGCTACTCGGACGTGCTCAACGAGAAGCACGATCGCGCGTTCAAGGGGACGGTGATCGTGCTCCTGAGCCTGGAGCCGTCGGGGGGCCAGTCGAAGGCCGCCGACGTCAAGATCATCGGCGGCACGATGACCGACAAAGAGGTCACGAGCTGCGTGGTCGACAAGCTGAAGGAGTTCGACTACCCCGAGATCTCCGCCGCCGGCACGATGCAGTACGTCTACCGCTTCGAACCCGCCTACTGATTGAGCAGGGCGGACCCGCCCGGCGGCTGCCTCTTACACCCTCGCCCCGCGTAGCGGGGAGAGGGTGGGGGTGAGGGGCCTCCCTCCCCTGTGCGCGCGCGTGCGTCCGCGATAAGTTAAGGACCCTTACACGATGGCTGTGGCGCAACACCTGCGTTGTACGTGGCGCAACATAAGTAGGCGCCGCAAAAAAGAATTACGGGAACCTAGCGTCCTGCCGATTGTCTAGAATCGGGACGGTCGGGCGGGCGCGGGTTCACCTGCAGATTCTCTTTCGAAGGTGTTCATGAAGAGAGCGGTACTCCCGGCTATTTCGTTTTCTTTGGCGATCGCGTTCGGCGCTGGCTGTGGCAGCGACAAGGCGGCACGACAGGACGAAGGCGGGCCCGAACACGCGCTCAAGCGCCGGCCCCCGAAGCCGTCGAAGAGCCAGGATCCCGTCCCAGGGATGAGCGTCGACAGCGAGCTGGGCGTGCTCGACACGGAAGACGTCGAAGCCACGCTGAAGCAGCACTTCGACGAGATCCGCGGCTGCTACCAGCGCGCGGGCAAGGCGCAGCGCTACGCGGGCGGGCGGGTGATGCTCCGCTTCATGGTCGGCGGTGACGGCCTCTCGCAGGACGTGCTGGTGATCGAATCGACGCTGGGCAACTACGACGTCGAACGGTGCCTGGTCGAGGTCGGACGCCGGATCGCGTTCCCTGCCCCCACCGGCCACAAGCCGACGACGTTCGAATATCCGGTCGAGTTCCGTTCCACCAACCAGCTGGCGGTGCTGGAGGTCGACGGGATGAAGCTCGATCACGATCTGTCGGTCCTCCTGCCCCAGCTCGCCGTCTGCGGCCAGCTGGCAGCCCTGGACGCGAGCGCGATGATCTACATCGAGCCGAGCGGGCACCCCGGCTCGGTCGGCCTGGCGGCCGGCACGACGCTGGACGAGGACGTGGGCGATTGCATGGTGCAGACCATCCGCCGCTGGAAGATGTCGTCCACCCTCCCCGGCCGTGTCATGCGCGCGACGTTCAGCATCCCGCCCGTGATCGCGACCGCCGAGGCGACGCCGCCCCGCCGCAGCACCGCCGGCCACCGCCGCCGCCGCTGACGGAAAATTCAACAGGGAGACACGGAGACACAGAGGCCGGAGGGAATGATCCCTCAGGGCTTCAGGCGCCGGGCGTCGTCGGGCGGGGCGCGGCGCGCAGGTGGGAGTGCTTGCGCCCGTAGAACGCGTAGATCGCGAGGCCGATCACCAGCCAGACGCCGAGGCGCAGCCAGTTGGTCCAGCCCAGCCCGAGGATCATCGCTCCGCAGACGATGATCCCCAGGATCGGAAACAGCGGCACCAGCGGCGTCCTGAAGTCGCGCGGCAGCTTCGGCTCCTTGACGCGCAGGATCCAGACGCCCGCGCACACGATCATGAACGCGAACAGCGTGCCGATGCTGGTCATGTCGCCGACGACGTCGCCGGGCACGAAGGCGGCGAACGCGCCGACGAACAGGAAGAAGATCAGGTTCGACTTGTAGGGCGTGCCGAACCTGGGGTGGGTCTCGGAGAAGACCTTCGGCACCAACCCGTCGCGGCTCATCGCGAAGAACACGCGCGACTGCCCGAGCAACATCACCAGGATCACCGACGAGAAGCCGGCGAGAATGGCGACGGTCACGAACTTGGCGAGCCAGCCGTAGCCGTGCATGTACGTCTTGATCGCGTAGACCACCGACGCTTCCTTGCCTTGCGTCCGGAAGTCTTCCAGCGACGCGACGCCGGTCAGCACGTGCGCGAACAGGATGTAGAGCACGGTGCAGATCATCAGCGACCCGAGGATGCCGATCGGCATGTCGCGCTTCGGTTTCTTCGACTCCTGCGCCGCGGTCGACACCGCGTCGAAGCCGATGAACGCGAAGAACACGACACCGCCCGCGCCCAGGATCCCCCACAGCCCGCCGTAGTTGTGCGCCACGCCGGTGGCGTCCACAAACTCGCCGGCGGGCGGGATGTACGGCACGTGGTTGATCGGGTTGATGAACCCCCAGCCGATCACGATGAACAGCAGCACGATCGCGACCTTGGTGATCACGATCAGACCATTGACGAACGCCGATTCGCGGATGCCGCGGATCAGCAGCAGCGACAGCACCAGCACGATGAACAGCGCGGGCACGTTCATGATCCCGTGCGACATCACCTGGGTATATGTGTCGATTCCGCTCTCGAACGGTGAGTGGCACCAGGCGTAGGGGATGTGCAGGTGGAAGTACTCGAGCAGCTTGTTGAAGTATTCGCTCCACGCGATGCCGACCGTGGCGGCGCCGATCGCGTATTCGAGGATCAGGTCCCAGCCGATGATCCAGGCGGCCAGCTCGCCCATCGTCGCGTACGCGTAGGTGTAGGCGCTGCCCGCCATCGGGATCATCGACGCAAACTCGGCGTAACAGAGGCCCGCGAACGCGCTGCCGACCGCCGCGACGACGAACCCGATCGTGACCGACGGCCCGGCGTTGTTGGCGGCGGCCGCGGCCGTGCGGACGAACAGGCCCGCGCCGATGATGGCGCCGATCCCCAGCGCGACCAGATCGAACGGCCCCAGCGTCCGCTTGAGGCCGTGATGGCCTTCGGCCTCCTCGCGCAGCTGACCGATGCTCTTGATGGCGAACAGCGGACTAGCCATGTCGCTCCTTCTCACGCGCCGCCGAGAACAACATCGCGACCGCAGTGTAGACCACGACCACGACCACCAGCCACTTCACCGCGTAGAGGGGCAACTCCTTCACGATCAACCCCGCGATCAGCGCAGCGGGCGTGCCCGCGAGCGTCAGACCCAGCGACGCCCGCAGGTCATAGCGCTCGGAACGCACGAAGCGGACCGACGCCGCCGGCATCAGGAACGCGCACGACCCCATCATGATCGGAAACGCCACCTTGTCCTGCATGCCAAGCAGCCCCACCAGGATCATGCATGGCGCGTAGAGGCCGATCCCGAGCGTCATCAGCGCGCCGAGCACGAAGTTCCCCGCGATGCCGATCCCCAGTCGCGCTCCCGTCAGCCCCAACGCGTCGCCGCCCCCCGGCATGAAGCCGGTGATGCGCGCAACAATGATGCCAGCCGCGACGAACAGCAGTACGCCCATGCCGATCTGGATCCGGCGCCGTGACCACTGCGACACGAAGCCGGCGCCCAGCCAGGCGCCCGCCACCGCCGCGCCGATCATCAGGATCAGCGTCGACACCTCGACCTGGACGACGGCGAAGAAAATGAACGCCTGCGCAAACGTCGGCACCGCGTGTCCGACGTTCAGTGTTCCCGGGATGTTGGCGTCGTCGACGACACGGCCGAGCTTGTATATCGACGACGTGGTTGCGAACGATCCGATGCCGAGCGTGTCGAAGAAATCGGTCACCGCGCCGATCACCAGCTGCCTCCACGTCGGCCAACCCACCCACTGGGCGCGCGCGTGTTTCACCCAGAACACGATGAACGCGGCTGAAACCGCCGCGAGCGCGACATACAGGGCCACCAGCGCAATCATCGCCCTCGATCATTACCCCGGAACGCGATCGAGGGTGTGATTTCCTATTCGGCGCTGCTGGTGTCGACGGGACAGATGATCTCGGTGGTGATGATGCCGCCGGTTCCGGTCGTGCAGCCGCTGAAGCACTTCTGCTGATCCGGGTCGCAGATCTGCCCGACGAACGGGCAGTTGCAGAACACCGACTCGCCGCAGTTGTTGGTGACGTAGCCGCATCCGATGCCCGCGCGCTGACACGCCTCCGCGCTCGACTCGCCGCAGACGCATGTGCCGCCGCCGATGCACACAAACGGTGGCGCGCAGGCGGTCGCGCCACAACCAGTCGTGCCGCCGCTCGCGCCGCCCGAACCCGTCGTGCCGCCACGGCCGCCCAAGCCCGTCGTGCCGCCGGTGCCCCCCGACGCGCCGCCGCTCCCCGGACCCGCGCCCGTGCCGCCGGTGCCGACCAGGCCGGTGCCGCCCACGCCGGTCGTGCCGCCACGGCCGCCCAAGCCCGTCGTGCCGCCGATGCCCGCCGTGCCCGTCGTGCCGCCGATGCCCGTCGTGCCGCCGATGCCCGCCGTCCCCGTCGTGCCGCCACGGCCACCCGAACCCGTCGTGCCGCCGATGCCCGCCGCGCCGGTCGTGCCGCCGCGGCCGCCCGAACCCGTCGTGCCGCCGATGCCCGCCGTGCCCGTCGTACCGGCCGTGCCCGTCACGCCGGCTGCGCCGGTCGTACCGCCACGCCCCGCCGTACCCGCCCCGCTGCCCGCGTTGCCCGTCACGCCGGCCCCGCCGGTGACGCCGCCGGCGCCGGTCATGCCGCCCGCGCCGGCCACGCCCGGGCCAGCCGCGCCCGCGCTACCCGTCGTGCCCGCGCCGCCCGATCCGGCGGCGCCGCTCGGGCCGCCGTCACCGATCGGTGTGCATTCGCTGGTCTTGTCGATCACGAGCTCGATCACCGACGACGTCTCGCCGGACTGGACGTCGGTCGCAACCGCCGTTCCCGTGCCCAGGATGCAATTGCCGTTGTCGACCTTCGCCTCGAAGTTGACCGTCCCGCTCATGTCCGACGGCAGGTACATGCCGATCTGGTACGCCCTGCCCGTCTGCAACCGCACGGGCGAGAACCGCGTGGTCACATTGCGGTTCGCGGTGACGACGAGGCCAACGTCGATCAGAACGGTCGCATCGGTGAACGTGTTGCTCGCCTTCACGTCGAGCAACACCAGCGATCGCTGCCCGCACGAAAGCGCAGGGACGATGATCGCCGCGGCCAGCGCGACCGCGCGCCAGCGCTTCACTGACACGTCCGCATGTCGGGACACGACGGATCCCGGTTCAACCAAAGCGCGACAATCAATCCCGTCACCACGACGCCTCCGACGGCTGTCCAGAACCACCATTTAGTGTAAATCGGCCGGTCGTCGGATTGCGAGAGGGCTGGCGGCGGACTGGTCAGCATCGCGTCGGAGGGCGGCGGCGGCGGTCGGGCGTCGAGCGCGACGGGCGGAGGCGCCTGCGCCGGCCGCGGCGCCGGCATCGCCGAATGCTCGGGCCGCGGTGCGCTCGGCGCGGGTGCGACATGTGCGCCGGTCAGCTCTTCCGCGCCCAGCGCCGATTCGAGATCGCGAATGTGCTTCTCGGCGACCGGGCGGTTGGCGGCGGCCGGCGCGTCGTTGAGGTAGCGCTTGTAAAAACGGATCGCCTCGGCCCGGTTGCCCATCAGCCGGTGGCACTGGGCGATGTTGTAGAGAAAGCTCGGATCCTGCTTGGCCATGTAGGCCTGTTCGAACTCCTGTAGGGCAATCGGATACTTCTCGAGCTTGAAGTAGGTGTCGCCCTGCTGGAAGTGCGCGCGCGCCTTCTCCGCGGTGGGATCGGCGGCGCGAGCGACGCCAACCCCGGCGAGTAACACAACCACAAGGACCAGCGCCGCGCCGTACGCGTTTTTCACCACCTTCCATCTAATGACCCGGTGCTTCCGAAGTCAACGCCCGCGGGAAGCCACGGCGTTACACTGAGGCACCCATGGGCTCGCAGCCGGGCGCGGTCAGAACCTCGCAGCATGAGTCGCGGTCGCAGCGTGCCGAGCGCGCCGAGCGTGCCGCGGACGGAACCGCGTCGAAGGCGCGCGCGCGCATCCTGATCGCGTGCGCCCTCGTGATCCTGATGTTCGCGCCCAGCGACGTGCACGCGCTGGGCTACTTCAGCTGGGGCCCGCTCATCGTCCGGTTCGAGTGGGCGGGCAGCATCATGGTGACGATCCTCGCCTTGCGTCGCGCGGAGCCGCACGGCGCGCGCATCATCCTCATCGCGCTGTCGGTCCTGTCGACCGCGCTGTACGGCGCGCTGGCGTTCCTGACGGGCGGCGCCGTCAGCCCGCTGTTCCACTGGATCCTGGCGTTGCCGATCATCGTCGGGATCGTGCTCCCCGATCTGCCGGGCGCGGTCGTCGGCTGCGGCTTCGCGGTCATGTTGTGCGGCTCGGCGATCATGGGCGCCGCCAGCGAGCCGTTCACCACCGTCCTGCGCTGGGTCATGCAGGCGGTCGTGGTGACGTCGCTGGTGTTCTATGCGTCCGCGACCTATCGCCGCCTGCGCATGCGCGAGTCCCGACCGCCCGACGCGCACGAGGTCGCCGCCGCCCGCGTCCGCGCCTCGGAGGCGGCCGTCGCCGCGCGCGACGAATTCCTGGCGGTCGCCGCGCACGAGCTGCGCACGCCGCTCACCTCGATGCTGCTTCACATCGAGGCGATCGAGCGCACGCTGCCCGCCGAGACCGCGTCGGAGTCGACCATGCACGTGCCACCCACGGAGCAGAAGCGGATCGCCGCGGTCGCACGCCAGGCGCGGCGGCTGTCCGGCCTCATCGACAGCATGCTGGACGTATCGAAGCTGACGGGCGGGCACCTGTCGCTGGAGCTGGCGGAGATCGACGTGGCGGCGCTGGTGCGCGAGGTGGTGCATCGGTTCACGCCCGACGCCGCCGCCGCGGCCTGTCCGCTGACGCTGCGCCTGGATCAGCCCGTGAAGGGCGTCCTCGATGCGACGCGCCTCGATCAAATCGTCACCAACCTGATCGGCAACGCGCTCAAATACGGGGCCGGCGAACCGGTCGAGATCTCGGTGGAGGGCGACGAGACGGTGATCCGGCTGACCGTGCGCGACCACGGCATCGGCATCTCGCCCGCCGACCAGCAGCGCATCTTTCGCCGCTTCGAACGCGCCGCCGACGAACGGCAATATTCAGGCTCCGGCCTCGGCCTGTGGATCACCAGCGAGCTGGTCAAGGCGCTGGGCGGCCGCATCACCCTGCACAGCTCGCCGGGGGCGGGCGCCGCGTTCACCGTCGTGTTGCCGCGCCGCCCGACGACGCAAATCGAACGCCGTCGCAGCGGCGGCCGTTCGGCCGGCCACGGCTAGTCGCTCCGCGCCGCAGGCGCGGTGTGCGACTACTGTTTTTTTCAGGTAGCCGCACTCCCGCGCTCCGCGCGGGAGCGGCTAGTACCTCGCCACAGTGAAGATGACTGGTTCGATCCAAAGGACCTCAGACGTCGGACTTCCGGCCTCAGGTCCGGATCCGGAGCCAGAAGCCCGAGGCCTGAGGTCCGAGGCCTAGGGTGC
>Ga0111538_10014724_pt1 | contig 10305 bp, 6 predicted proteins | sample SoiMethybrSBSTD1_FD_79669 | JGI IMG/M metagenome (GOLD analysis project Ga0111538, IMG submission 79669) | Bulk soil microbial communities from a Populus tree surrounding site in Tennessee, USA - Soil MetaG P. TD hybrid SBSTD1 (version 2)... | ecosystem: Environmental > Terrestrial > Soil > Tree... | reverse complement strand
GAGGTGAAGAAGGCCTTAGCCGACCGGGCTTTCAGCATTATTGCCTGGGCCACCGGCGCCGGCGCGGTAATAATTATGACAGGGTTGATTAGCGCATCTATGAAAAACTGACGGGTGTAAATCTTCAGATAATTCACTGGGGCTTTTCGTGCGATTATTCATAATTATCAGGTTGGCGCCAGAACTCTATATAATCCCCTCGATGCGCCCCGCGAGCTGGTGTACAAGGCAAATTCCGATCAAATTGTTTGGAGCCGCAGATGACCCACGACGGTAGCAATTCTCGCCGGGCAGCGCAGATCTTCAGAATCGAGGAAGCCTGCCTCAACTCGCCGATCGCTGACAAGATTTGGCGCACTCGAAGCGAACCGGTCGAGTCCTTCGCGTCTGTTGCGGTCACGCACTGGGAGATGGTCGTCACGAAGCGCAAGGGGCTGACCTACCTCACTGTGCGAGGCCCTGAAACCAGAGCGACAATTGTCCCAATCCCCGAAGACGCAGAGTTTTTCGGAGTGCAGTTTAGGCTCGGCGCGTTCCTGCCGGCCCTGCCTGTCGATCTACTCGTCGACAATGGGTTGACCCTTCCAGGAGCCGGCAGTCGTTCTTTTTGGCTGAATGGCTCCGCCTGGGAGTATCCCACTTTCGACAACGTCGATGTCTTCCTGAGGAGGCTCATGCGAAAGGGCCTTGTCGCTCGCGATCCGGTCGTCGAAGACGTGTTGCAGGGACGGCAAACGGATCTGTCATTGCGATCCGTCCAGCGCCGGATCCGCCACACGACAGGCCTGACGCACGCCGTCATCAGGCAAATCGAGCGCGCCCATCAGGCGGTTGCGCTACTAGAGGCGGGCGCAAAGATTCTCGACGTCGTCGAGCGCTTCGACTATGCCGACCAGCCGCATTTGACCAGAGCGTTGCGACGATTCATCGGTCACACACCTGCCCGGATCGTGCGCGAGCGCGCCGGGTAGCTGTCGTTTTCGTTCAAGACAATGTCTTTCGCCTCAACTAATATGACGACGATTCAATCAATTTACCCGATAGGAGCACATATGCGGAAGATCATCAACTCAACCTACATTACGCTTGACGGCGCCGTCGAAGACCCGCACCTCTGGCCCTCGCTCGGCGATGCAGGCTCTAAATTAAGCTTCGACATCCAGACCGAGCTCCTCAACAACTGTGACGCGGTTCTCATGGGCCGACGCACGTATGACAGTTTCGCTTCCGTCTGGCCGACCCGTTCGGGAGACGTCTACTCGGATCGCATCAACGCGATGGAAAAATTTGTCGTCTCATCAACCCTAGGCAATCCGACCTGGAACAACACGACCGTCATTGCCCGCGATCTGGTCGCGGAAGTCTCGCGCCTCAAGCAGCAGCCGGGCAAGGACATCGTGCAATATGGGATAGGGCGGGTATCATTCACGCTGATCGAGCACAGCCTATTGGATGAACTCAGACTGTGGGTTCACCCACTCATACTCGGAAACAAGGGGCCGCAAGTCCCGCACTTCCGCGATTGCCTACCGACGCAACTGAATCTCGTCGCCTCCAGAACTCTTCCAAACGGTATCGCGATCTTGAATTACCAGATCGCCGGGCAAATTTAGGAAGGGGGCGGCTCATTATGGCGCGACTCCATAGGAACGACGATTGAACAGAGGAGAAAGTCAGGTCGAAGCCTTCGGCGGGTTGTGAACTCTGATAATTACAGCCTGCGATTTCTACGATATGCGTGTTGACAGCCAACCCCCGCCGCACGCATTGCACCGGCCTACTGAGCTTGACGACACGGAATCCAGCGTCAAGCTGGACACGCTGCGGCGGACGTCACGCTGTGCTGACGACATCACGGCTGTCACGTTTCAAACGCGCGCTCCGCCGTCGAGGTACGCGCTCGTCAGTGATTGCTTGGCGGTGAGGAGCTGCTTGGGCGTTCCCTCGAACATCACCTTGCCACCCTTGCTGCCGCCCTCGGGCCCCATGTCGATGATCCAATCCGCGTTGCGAATGACGTCGAGGTTGTGCTCGATGACCACCACCGTGTTCCCGCCTTCGACGAGACGGTTCATGATCGCGAGCAGGTGACCGATGTCCGACATGTGCAGGCCGGTGGTGGGCTCATCCATCACGTAGACGCTGCCCTTCTTGTGCAGCTCGCTGGCGAGCTTGATGCGCTGGCACTCGCCGCCGGACAGAGTGCTCAACGGCTGGCCCAACGTCAGGTAGTCCATCCCGACGTCATTGAGCGCCTGCAGCTTCTTGCGGATCTCCTTGTTGTCGAACAACTCGAGCGCTTCATGCGCCGGCATGGCGAGCACGTCCGAGATCGATTTCCCGTTGAGCTTATAGCCGAGCACTTCATCCTTGAAGCGCTTGCCGCCGCAGACCTCACACGGGGTCTTCACCTCGTCGAGAAACGCGAGCTCGGTGTAGATGACGCCGAGTCCCTTGCAGTTCTCGCACGCTCCTTCCGAGTTGAAGCTGAACAAGGACGGGCTGACCTTGTTGGCGCTGGCAAACGCCTTGCGCACGTCATCCATGATTCCAGTGTACGTGGCCGGGTTGGAGCGGCTGCTCACGCCCACCGCCGACTGATCGATCACCACCGCATCCGGGTGTTGCGCCAGGAACGTCTGATGAATCAGCGAGCTCTTACCTGACCCTGCCACGCCGGTGACGACGGTGAGCACGCCCTTCGGAATATCCACGCTGACATCCTGGAGGTTGTTGGCTTTGGCGTTGCTGATGCGCAGGCGTCCCTTGCCGGCGCGGAAGGTCGGCTTGATGGGCATGGCCTGTTTGAGGTGCTTGCCCGTGAGGGTATCCGTTTTAAGCAGACCCTCGTATGCGCCTGCGTAGACAACGGTCCCGCCGCGATGGCCGGCATGCGGCCCGACATCCACGACGTGATCGGCCACCTTGATGACGTCGGGGTCATGCTCCACCACGAGCACGGTATTGCCCTTGTCGCGTAGTTTCTGGAGAAGCTCATTGAGGCGGTGCACGTCCCGCGGGTGCATGCCGATGCTCGGCTCATCGAACACGTACATGACGTCGACAAGGCTGCTGCTGAGGTGCTTGACCATCTTGATGCGCTGGGACTCGCCGCCGGACAACGTGTCGGTCTCGCGGCTGAGGCTCAGGTACTCGAGCCCGATGTCAATCATGTGCTGCAGCCGCTCGACAAGCGTTTGCACCATGGGCGCGGCGGCGGGTTCCTTAATGGCGCGAATGACGTCGATGAGCTTGTCGACCTCCATCGCCGCCATCTGCGCGATGCTGTGACCGTGGATTTTGCTGCCGAGCGCCGCCTGCGAGAGCCGCGCGCCCTTGCAGAGCTTGCACGGCCCGACGGTCATGAACGGCTGCGCCGTTTTCTGGGTGCGCTCTGAGTACGTCTTGAGGTCGCGCGTGATGTACTTCTCGGTGAACTTGGCGACGATGCCGTCGAACGTGAGGTTGACCGACTTCCCGCCGACCTTCATCTTCACTTTGTATGGGGGGCTGTACAGCAGCCGCTCCATCTCCTCGTCCGAGTAATTCTTGAGCGGCTTGTTGGCGTCGAACAGGCCGGACTCCATCAGGAGGTTCCAGCCCCAACTGTCGACGGCGTAATCGGGATACAAGATGGCGCCCTGCTTGAGCGACTTGGAGGTGTCCAGGAATCTGTCGAGGTCGACACCGAGCTTGCGCCCCACTCCGTTGCACTCCGGGCACCTGCCCTGTGGGTCATTGAATGAGAACATGAGGCGGTTCCCGACGTAGGGCTTGCCGAAGCGGGAGAACAAAAGGCGCAAGAGCGAATAGATGTCGGTGATGGTTCCCACCGTGGAGTGCGAACCGCCGCCGAGCCGCTTCTGGTCAACGACGATGGCCATGCTGAGATTCTCGATGGCGTCGACGTCAGGCTGCGCGTAGCGCGGGAGGAAGTTGCGCACGAAGGTGCTGAAGGTCTCGTTGAGCTGGCGCCGCGCTTCCGACGCCACAGTGTCAAACACGATGGAGGATTTCCCCGAGCCGGACACGCCGGTGAAGATGGTGATCTTCCGTTTGGGAATCCGCAGCGACACGTTCTTGAGGTTGTTCTCCCGGGCGCCCCGGATCTCGATGTATTCCTGCGACACGGCTACTCCTCGACGGTGGTGTTGAATCGGCAACGCGTAGCGGCTCACCACGCGCTTCCGCCCATTCTGCGCGCCAATCCTTGGGACGCCCACTCTCTGGGGTCCCAACGTAATCGGCTTGCCTGGAAAACTATATCCAATTCAAAAATAGTTACCCGCTAAGTGTCTTTAATACCCTTGCGGCATCGGCTCGCCGGTCTCCAGAAGCGTCTTCATGACGTCGCGCTCAAAGAGGAGGTCAAACCGATCTTCAATCTGTTCATGATGCGTCTGCCTAACGGCTTAACGATGAGCCGCGCCCTGGAGCAGCTTCGCCGCGAATGGCGTCGGCTCCATCGTTTTGTTAGGCGGCGTATGACAAACACATTTTTGCCCGCAGGTTTTAGCGCCATGCCACTCGGAGATGAACGCATGATCATCGTAGTCAGCAAAAGCGCTTTCATTCACCGTCCTTTTAGACGTTGTAGTGAAGCTGCACGACATCATCGGGAAATTGTTCAACTGAGCGCAGGCGCAGCGGCACGTCACGGCGCCGGTGAGCCATAAGCGGTATACCTACGCCAATGAGCGTTGGAACAACAGTGATGATGAATTCATCAATGGCGCCCTCGTCAAGGAAGGCAGCAATGATCTCACCGCCACCCATCATCCAGATGTTCTTACCCTCCATTTCGCGCAGCCGTTTGGCGAAAAGACTAATGGTCTCCGTCACGAATTCAACGCCAGCGGGGACCGGAGTCGACGGAGGACGCCGAGAGAACACGTAGTATCGAGTCTTCGAGTCGAATTTCGCCCCCAACTGCAAACTGATGTCGTAGGTTTTCCTGCCCAACAATTTCGTGTCGATCGATCGCTCGAACTCACTCAGGCCATAAAAGCCTTTTGGAGCTGGGCGCCTTGTCAGCCATTCGATGTCACCGTCCGGTCGAGCGATGTAGCCGTCTGCGCTCGTGGCAAGGTTGACGATGATTTTTCGTTTGTTCGTCATAACATCCGCGAGATCTGCCTAAGCAGCCTGGGTAAGGTTGTTTTGCCGTCTAACGTCAGAGTTGACCGGGCGGCGCGATTTCACGCAACCATCGCCGGAACAATCAAGTTACAATACACGCTCCCTCCGCTGCGGTCCAATGAGTTGTTCGGCTGCGATGCGCTCATGACCTCTTCGTTGCATGTCTCCGCAACCAGCGAATCTGCCCTCTATGGTTGAGTTCATGCCCAAAGACATGAAACCACTTGAAGTAATTGTTCACCCTCTGCCCGCTCCCAAAGGGCGTATGCTCTTCGAGCCACTGGTCCTCTCGCCGGCCGAGTTCCGCCAGCGTCTTTGCACGGACATGCTCCAGCCTGCTCAGGTAATAGTCCAGCTCGCGCCCTCTGATCTCACGCCTCGCCCTCTCACCTAAATCGAGAGCGGCGCCCCACTCACGCCTCTCCTCCTCATTCAAATCACGGGCATAGAAAGTGGCTGCTTGATAGCCTACTTCCGCCGCAGCGATGTGCAAGAGGAGCGCCCCGATGGAATTGCTCTGCGGGTCATGCAGGTAATCGAGCTCATCTACCTCTAAGCCTTCGACTGCGGAGAGGGTGGTATGTCGGGCATAGTTCATCATCGAGACAAGGCGGCCGATCTGTGGAGTAAAGCCTGGGATGTCGCCGATCAGAAAGAGGTCTCTGTCATTCATATGATACCACTCGCTAATTCCTATATGTTAATAACAAGCGAGTAAGCAGCCGAACATGAATTCTACTACGTTGTGAGTTTGGTGGCCAAAAATTCCCAACCAAGGAGATGACTACGGAGCCACGAGCGCCAATTATTCGTCTGCCCCATCGCTAGGATAAGCTTTCGTTCCATCAATAAAGCTTATCCCAATGATTAAGGGCGGAGTCGGCCGAGTGGTTTTTGAGGCAGCCATCTAGAAGCCATTGTCTGCGAGTGAATGTAGGGCAGCGAAGGGTTCAGGACGATCCGAAGAAAAGAAAAGCGCACGCAGCGGGTCTGCGGCGGACTCGCGGATGAAGGCGGCGGTGCGCTCTTGTCTCTCCTCGCTATTGATATTCTTGATGACCCTGTATTTGACCTCAGGTTTCGAAATATCCACGATGAGTGTGGAGCCGCCGCGGAAAACATGGTGTGGCGTATCGTCCCGCTTGATCAATTTTGACTGCGTCAATGCGACCACAAGCTGTGGGGCGTGCCTGCCGTCAGGGCCTACGCGCACAGCGCGTCGCAATTCGTGTACCTCGAACTTCAGCCCCGGGTCGAGGCCGAGTTCGTCGGCGAATTTGGGTACTGCCTTAAAGGCAACCTCAAGCCGTTCGTGGAGCTTGCGGCGCTGCTCTCGCGTCGCGTTAAAAAGCGTCTTGCGATCATTCAAATAAAAGCAGGCGTCGGCGTAGCGCTTTAGTCCCTCGATCACGCTTTCGTACTGCTCCATGATCGCCGTTCGCACCCCCTTAGGAAAGTTGGACGGGTCGATTCCCTGCCAGCGCAGCGTGTCGACCGAGAGCGTACGAGGCGTGTCGTGAGTAGGGGCGCCCAGGTTAACAGGATAAATGCCTCGGCGACGGAATGCTTCGACAAAGGCGACGCGGTAATTGTGGTGGTCGTCGCTGACGAGGTCAAAGTCGGCGGTGATGAGAGCGCGCAGGAACTCGAAGAATGTCACGTCAACTGGCGGCAGGTAGTCGACCGCGCGGATGCATATGTTGAGGACATGCTTGGCGGACTTCGCCGCCTCGTCGGCTAGTCGTCGCACGAGGTCAGGGTGAATCGCGCCACTAGGGAGGACGCCCGTCCCGCCCGTGGAAATGCGCAGCAGGTCCGCGATGCGCGCCTTGTAGATGGCAATGAAGGCGTCGAATACAGCGGCGACAAGGACAGCCCCGCGCGAGTGCGGCGTGAGGCGCTTCTCCAGGTCTGATGGGTTTGGCGCAAACCTCTTCCAGACGCCGTCCTCCAATCGGCCGATGGCGTTGCGCAGCGCGCTGCGCCCGCCGGTCGCGTATCCGAACTGGACGGCGAGGCTGCCGAGCATTGACTCGGCTTCAATGTCGCCCCGCGTCCGGCCGATCTCGCTCTCTAGGACTTCAGAGATGGTGAAGCGCTGCATAAGGGCGACGATGTCAGCGAATCCCTCGTGTAGCGCGAGCACGTCCTGGTTTGTAGGTTCGTTGAACCGGCGGTACATCCCGTCGAGGATCGCGTGGGTGGTCTCGTGGGCGATAATATCGTGTGAGAGGCAGGAGTAAACACGACTGCCTGGCATGTGGTCGCCGGGCTGGTCGGCTGAAGCTTCGAAGTAGCCGAACAGCAACGCGACTTCCTGAGGGCTGTAAAAAGCGTTGGCCTGCCTGAGCGCGTGCGGGCGGATGACCAGTTGCCTTATAAAGCCGCTATCGTCGTTAGCGTTTTTCGGGTTTGGTCTTGGGCGCCAGAATATGGGACGGCCGAGAGCGCGCTCGAAGTGATCAATGGTCTTCATCGCCACGGCGTAGACCATCTGCTGGTGGAATTGCGGGTTTCCCTCCGAGGGCGCCCAGCCGTCCTGCGCCAGCAGACGCGGGTCGTCCAGGTCTACGGGGGCGTAGAGCTTCTTCGTGGCGTCTACGTCCTCGACGGCGATGTACTCGCCCACAGGCCCCTTTTTCTCCAGCGTCTCCCAGCGAATCTTGAGCGCCACTTCGTTGGCGCCGGCGGTGTCCAGCCGCGCCGAGAAACTCGGGTCCACGGCGTAGACTCGGATACGGCGGTAGGGCGGGCTGCTAACGGAGGGCTGTTTGTCGCAGACCGATAGCGCCTCAGGGATGACCTTCTCTGACCGCTTGGTTCGTGGCGCGGACCGCCCGGAGTTGACGACCGTGTACCTCGTCGCGACGTGCTTGCGCAACGCTAAAGAGGCCTCCTGATCCTCGATGATGGCCTCCATAAAGCGGCGCAGCTTCTCTCCCTCCAGCCTAGTGGTGGGACCAGGGTCTGGAACAATCTCCTGTAGCTCTTCGCTGACTAGCCATCGCTGAGCGAGTTCAAGGTTGAACATCTTCTCCCGCGGCGGGGGCTCGACGACGCCGAGGCCGGTGATGACACGGAGGAAAGCGAACGAATTGTCGGAAGGGGCGCTTTTTTCAAGTCCGAGGACGGGCTTGACGTTGAGCGCCGACCGCGCCTGGAGCACGCCGTTACCAAAGCGCTTCTTGTCCGCCTTCAGCTTTGCCGTGGAAAAGAGGGCGTTGCGAACGGCTTCGACCCGGCGCCAGTCGCGCGGCAGCTCGTTCTTGTACTTCTCGAACCAGAGGGCCGCGGCGGCCGCCACCTGAGGCGTAGCGGCCGATGTCCCCTCGCCGTTCAGGCGAATGATGGTCTGGCAACCGAAACGCGCCCATGGGATATTCGGGGTGTAGGCGGCGATTGCTTTCTGCATTGCGGAGTCGGGGCCGAAGCATCCTTCGAGAGTCATCCCTTTAAGTCCGGCGTAGGGAGTGTGGTTGGCCATCACCCCGCAGACGGCGATGACTCGGCTGTAGCGAGCCGGGTAGACGAGCGTTTGTGGCGGTGCGGCGCCAATGTGATTACCCGCCGCGGCGCAGATGCAAACGCCCGCCTCGTAAGCTTTGTCCACGGCCTCGCTCCAGGCGTTTGACGGCAAACCGCCCATGCTCAACGTAACCACGTCACAGTGTCGCTCGATAGCATAGTCCAGGGCTCGCGCCAGCGCGCTCGTGCGCAGAAGGACGACACTGTCGGCGATGCGCAATGGCAGAATCTCCGCCTCGGGCGCGCCGCCTAGATAAAAGCCACCGGAGGCCGGGACCTTGCCGCCCGCCAGGATGCTGATAGTGCCTGTGCCGTGACCAGAGTTGTCGAGCAGCAGGAGACGGTTATCGGGGTCTTCGGCGCTGCCCGAGTCAGCGTCGCCGCTCACGAAGTTCTTTTCAAGGTTCCGTAATACCCGTTCGGGCGCGGTGTCGTGCGAACTGTAATAGCCGGTGTCAATATGAGCGATGCGCGTCCGCGGGTCTGTGAACTCGACCGCCTCCCGGGCCTTGCCGAGTTGTGTGTAGTCGTCCCCGAGGTGCCAGGCGAATGTGTCGGGGCCTAGCGCCTTGCCATGTGTCCCGTCCTGAGGGTTGGCCTCACACTTGTCGCCGACCGCGAAGGCATGGTCGGTACTTACTTCATTCGCGTCCTGGTAAATGTTGTGAACGATGTCGGGCTCGGCGAAGATAACGTCTGACTCAGAGACGCCAAGCTGTCCGGCGACGCGCGCATGCGCGAGATCCCAAGGCGTCTCCGCGCCGTCGGGCAATTCGGCTAAAAACCACTGCGGCTCGGCTCCGATGCCTAACGCCGACGTGGCGGCGCGCGTCGTGTCGTAGAGTGGTTGGAGATTCGCGCGCGACTCCGCCGCTCTAAGCGCGCTAGATGGGCGTAGTTTGAGTAGTAAGCGGTTCGTTTCGGCCACTACCTGTTTTTTGTTTGACACGAATTTTCCCTCGTCCTTGAATCTAAACGGTTCTGGCGCAATTTTTCGATAGAAGGCAGACTGAGCCTATTTCAACTTCTCCTTAGCGCCGAAAGCGCTCCCAGCGCGATAAGCCACATAAACTTTGAAACGAAGCCAATAGGAAAGCGCAGTGCGGGAAATCTGCATGCTGCGTTTGAACGGGCGGGGACTGGAAACGGACTTACGGAAAGACTCCTGAGGCGCTCCTGAAGGAAACGGGGAGCAACAGATAGGTCAATCCTAAGAGGTACCGCGCCAGCCCTCGACCCTCCTTTACGTCCTTCCCTAATTGATTGTCAAAGTTTCGCACTGCGGCGATCGATGTCGCGATGCAGTTTAAACCCGATGAGATCGAGCACTCATCGAGTGAGAGTAAGAGCGAAATCTCTTACCTGTTATTCCAGCCGAAGCGAGACTCAGGTCTTGGGCAGAGCGGCTGGTCTTTTCAGCCGCTCTGCTTGCGAAGCCCTTGACCGCGCGTCGCCGTTGAGCCTTTCTTCTCTTGCCAACCTCCGTTGGCGTCGATCATTTTTTTTCATCGGATTTTTGGGGCCAGAGTTCGTATTGTTCATATTTCTTGCGTTTCGCCTCATTGTCCGGGAAAACGATGATCGTTTTTTCTTCCATGAACCGCGCCTGCAGTTTCTTCTCCTCAAGAATAATCTTCAATG
>Ga0111538_10014722_pt1 | contig 10306 bp, 1 predicted proteins | sample SoiMethybrSBSTD1_FD_79669 | JGI IMG/M metagenome (GOLD analysis project Ga0111538, IMG submission 79669) | Bulk soil microbial communities from a Populus tree surrounding site in Tennessee, USA - Soil MetaG P. TD hybrid SBSTD1 (version 2)... | ecosystem: Environmental > Terrestrial > Soil > Tree... | reverse complement strand
TAGCAACGCTCGAGCGCGACGTACGCGCGCTCCTCGCTCGGGAAGATCTCGAGTGCCTGCTCGAGGCGCTGCGCAGCTACCTCGAACTTAAGGAATTGCTCTTCCTGGAACTTCGCCAGTTTGAGCAGCACCTCGACGCGCTCGCGCTCGGTCTCGACCACCTCGAGCTGGCGCTCCAGGATCTCGACCAGGTCCGGCCAATCGTTGAGCACCTCGTAGACGCGCTCGAGGCCGCGCAGCGCAAACACGTTGACGCCGTCGATCTCCAGAACCTCGCGATAGACCTTCTTCGCTCGCTCCAGATCGCCGAGCGCCGTTTCGTACAGACCGCCCATGCGAATCTTGTGTTGCGCGATCTGCTCGGTGTCGGCGAGGGCGCGAACCTTCGAGCTCAGGATGTCGACCAGCTCGGCATGGCTGCCGCGCTGATCGTAGATGCGCTCGAGCGCCTCGAGTGCCGGCAGGAAGTGCGGGTCGACTTCCAGCGCCCGCTTGTAGAAGGTGATGCCCTGGTCGAGCTGGCCCAGGTGCTTTTCGAGCAGATCGCCCAGGTCGACCAGAATCGCCTTGCGATCCTCGTTCGCGACCGCCACGTCGAGCGCCCGCGTCAGCGTCTCGCCCATCTTCTGCCACTGGCCGCCCATGCGGTGGATCGCCGCCATCTGCCGCAGAACCTGAACGTTGTTCGGTTCGAGCTGCATGATCTGGGCGTAGTAGGGCTGCGCGTACTCGGGATGCCCGAGGTCCTCGCCGTACCACTTGCCTAGCCGCAGGCAGAGCTGGATCTTCATCCTCGGCTCGTCCTGCTCGCCGAGCCAGGCGTTGGCGGTGTTCAAAAGCTCGCCCCAGCGCCCGGTGGCCTGTGCCATGCGCTCGAGGTAGCGCGACGTGTCGTCGTCGCCGAAGTCCTCGCTGAACGCGTTGACCAGCGCGTCGAACGCCTGATTCTTGTCGTCGAGCTTTTCCTCGAACACCTTGGCGATGCGCCGCAAGAGCTCGCTCTTGTCCCGCACCTCTTCGCGCGTCTCGAGCCGAGCCAGGTAAAGCTCGATCATCGGCTCCCAGCGCCCGGCCGACTGGTGCAGGCGCTCGAGCGCCTCGAACGCCACGTCGTGCGTGGGATCGACCTGCAGAATCTTCTCGAAGGCCGAGGTCGCGCGATCGTAGTCGCTGACGTCGCGCTTCCAGATCTCGGTGACCTCGAGCAGCTCACGGATCCGCTCGCCGGGATCGCCGAGCGCGTCGGCGCGCTGCATCTTGACGCCGATCACCTCTTCCCAGCGCTCGTCGGCGCGATAGATCTTCTCGACCTCCGCCATCGCCTCGAAATCGGCGGGGTCGACTTCCAGCAGATGGCGCCAGGCGTCGGCCGCTTCGAACGGCTGACCCAACACGCCGCCGTAGGTCTTGCCGAGCTCGCGGTAGACCGCGACCAGCTCCTGCGGCTCGAGCAGCGCCGCCGCGCGATCGATGGTCGCGTGCAGCGCGCTCACCAGCTCCTGAGGATCGTGTCGCGTGCGCCAGATCTGGGCGATCGCGCGCAGCGCACCGACGTTCGAGAAATCGATGTCGAGTACGCGCTGCCAGGTCTCTAGCGCTTCGTCGTCGCGGTTCAGCTGCTCCGAGAACAGCCGCGCCCGCCGGGTCAGGATGATCACCCGGTCTTCATCGCTCTCGGCGATGTCGAAGTGGCGCTCCAGTACGTCGGCGAGCTCCGCCCAGCGCTGCTGACGATCGTACAGACCGGCCAGCGCGAACAGCGCTTCCGGGTCCTCGCCGCGCAAGTCGAGCACGCGCTTCCAGCCGTCGATCGCGCCGTCGACGTTGCCCAGACGATCGGCGGACAGGCCGGCCATCTTGGCGCGGATCTCGGCCTCCTGGACGTCGCCGGCCGCGTTGTCGAGCTCACGCTGGTAGACCGCGTTCAGTTCCTGCCACTGCTCGGTGCGCTCGTAGATCCGCCCCAGGGCCTGGATCGCGTCCTCGTTGTTCGGCCCGAGCTCGTCGAAGATCCGCCGGTAGGCGCGAACCGCGTCCGGGATCTGGCCGAGCTGTTCCTCGTAGACCTGGCCGAGGCGCGTGTAGAGCTCGACCTTTTCGAGCTCGTCCTGCGCGGAGGCGGCCCGCTGCTCGAGCACGCCGGCCAGCTCGCTCCACTGCTCGAGCGAGCTGTAGATGCGGTCGAGATTGGCGAGCGCGTCGGCTTCCTGCGGGCTCACCGTGAGTACGTAGCGGTACGTCTCTTCGGCCTTGGCTACGTCCGCGAGCTCTTCCTCGAACACGCGCGCCAGCCGCTTGCCGATCGCGGCCTGGCCCGCAGCGTCGATGCCCTCGATGCCGAGCACGTCTGCGTACGCGTTCGCCAGCTGCTCCCAGCCGCCGTCGATCAAGGCGGCCAGGCGTTCGATCTCCTGGCCGGTGCGCTCGTCGAGCGGGTTCTCTTTGATCGCCCGCACGTACACGTTGAACGCGAGCGTGGGGTCGATGAGCTTCTCTTCCGCGTCCTCCGCGATGCGGTGGTACATCGCGACCCGCTGTTCGGCGTCCTTGAGCTGCGACAGCTCCGCCTCGCGCACGCGGATCAACTTTTCCCACTCGCCCATCGACTGGTAGAGCGGCTCGAGAATTTCGCCCACCTCGAGCTGGCGGATCCCGGCGTCGAACAAGCTTTCGAGCGCGGACAGCGTGTCGGTGTGCTCGGGCGCAGCGCTGATCACCTCGCGATACGCCTCGATCGCCTGATCCACGTCACCGAGCCGGAGCTGGTAGACCTGACCCAGTCGGAACTTGAACTCGAGGATTTCCTCGGGGCTCTGCGCGATCTCGGCTTCGCGCTTCAGCACGTCGGCGAGATCGCCCCAGCGCTCGGTCTGGGTGAACAGCCGATCGAGCGCGCGCACCGCGTTCTGATTCTCCGGGTCCGCGACCATCACCCGGCGATAGCGCTCGACCGCGTTGCTCACGTCTTCGAGCTGGACCTCGTAGACGTTGGCGACGCGCAGGCCGAGCTCGACCAGGCGTTCGGGCTGATCGCCCAGCTTGTCGAGCTCGGCGTCGTAGAGCGACGCCAGCGCGGGCCAGCGCTCGATCACCATCGCCAGCCTCTCGAGCGAGCCGAGGCTTTCCTCGTTCGAGCTGTCGACCGCGACCGAACGTGCGTAGGTATCGAAAGCGCGTGCGTGGTCGCCCAGGCTTTCCTCGTAGAGCCGCGCGATCCGGTGCAAAAGCTCGACCTTGACGAACGCGTCCTCGGCGAAGCGCACCTGCACTTCGAGCACGCTGATCAGCTTCTGATACTCGCCGATCGCGTCATAGACCGGCTCCAGCACCGCCGCGGCGGCGAGCGGCGCGCGATCGCCGTTCTTGATGCCTTCGAGCGCGGACAGCGTCGGGCCGTGATCGGCCTGCACGTTGAGGATGTCGCGATACAGCTCGACCGCGCGCTCCACGTCGCCCAGGTGCTTCTCGTAGAGCTCCGCGATCCGGTACTGGTAGCTCACGGCTTCGGCCGGATCGGCGGTCAGCTCGGCCTCGTGCTGCAGAACGCTGAGCAGCTCCTGCCAGTTGCCGGCAGTCTGGTAGAGCACGTCGAGCCGCCCGAGCGCCGTGAGGTCGTCCGGGTCGAGCTCGAGCACCTTCTGATAGGTGTCGATGGCCCGCGCCACGTCATTGAGCTCGCGCTCGTGCACCGCGCCGACCTGGTAGAAAATGATCTTCTTCTCTTCGACGTCGTCGACGAGATCCGCCTTCTTCGCGTGCACGCTGAGCAGCTCTTCCCAGCGCGACAGGCCGAGGTAGAGGTTGATCAACGCGTCGATGCTCTTCATGTCCTCGCCGTCGATCTCGAGGATCTTGAGGTACACGCTGATCGCGCTCTGGCTGCGCTGGAGGACCTCTTCTTCCAGGTTCGCGGCCTGGTAGAGCGCGGCTTTCTGCGCGTCGATGTCGTCGAGGATCTCTGCCTTGCGCTGGAGGATCAGCGACATGTCGGCATAGCGCTGGGTGCGCTGGAACAGCATCTCCAGCGCCTCGGCGGCGTTCAGATTCGTCGGATCGATGCTGAGCACCTTGCGGTAGAGCTCGATCGCGCGGTCCACGTCGCCGACGTCGTTTTCGAGCACGCGCGCCGCGCTCGTGTAGAGCTGGCTGCCGAGCTCGGGATCCTGCTGCGCGGCCGCCAGGCGCTCGAACACCTGGCTCAGATCCTGGAAACGACCGGTCGCACGCGCCAGTCGATCGAGACCTTGCTGCGTCGCCTCGTGTCCGGGATCGACGGCCAGCGCACGCGCCAGTGTGTCGAAAGCGCGCCCCAGATCCGAAGCCGCGTCTTCGTACAGCTCGGCGATCTGGTGCAACAGCTCGACCTTGCGCGTCGGGTCGTCCGCGCGCTGGACCTGCACCTCGTGCACGCCGATCAGCTTGGCGAAGTCGCCTTGCTGCCGGTAAAGCGGCTCGAGGATCTCGGCGATCGTGAGCTCGTGGCCGGTCTTCTGTCCGAGCCGTTCCAGCGCGCCGAGCGCCTCGCCGTTGGCCGCATCGCGTTCGAGCACCTGGCGATAGCCCTCGATCGCCTGGTCGAGCTGGCCCATCTGCCGCTCGCGCAACGCGGAGAGGCGCAGCATCAAGCCGAGCTGTTCGGCGTCGCCATCCGCGAGGTTCAGCTGCGTCTCCAGGTTCTCGGCGAGCTCGGGCCACAGCGCCTGACGCGTGAACAAACCTTCGAGCGCGCCGAGCGCGACCTTGCTGGTCGGATCCAACGCCAGCACTTCGCGATAAGCGGCAATCGCGTCATCGGTACGCCCGAGCTGCGTCTCGTAGACGTGCGCCATCTGCCCGTAGAGCGCCTCGCTCTCGGCGGGGTCGTTGGTGAGCTCGATGCGCCGCCGGTACACGCTGATCAGGTCGTTGTAGTGACCAGTGCCGCGATAGAGCTGGTCCATCGCCTGCAGCGCCTCGGCGTCGCTCGGATCGAGCGCCAGCACCTTTTCGTAGCTCTGCGCTGCCTCACGCACGCGCCCGAGCTGCTCTTCGATCGCAGCCAGCCGCATCCAGTAGTCGCGCGCCAGCGCCTGATCGCTGAGCCCGCCCGCGACGTCGTTGTAGATCTCGATCAGCTTGTCCCAGGCCTGAGCCTGGGCGGCGAACTGCTCGAGCTCGAGCCGGGAATCGGTGAGCGCCGGGTCTTCCTTCAGCGCGCGTGCCTGCGCGTCGAGAGCCCGTTCCAGCGCGCCGAGCTGGCCGGCCGCGGTGGCGGCGATCTTGCGCAACAGCCCGACTTTTTTCTGCGAGTCGTCGGCGGTGGCGGCCAAGATCTCGAGCGCTCCGAGGAGCTTCTCCCAATCCTCGCGGGCCTCGTAGATGTTCTCGAGAATCGCGGCCGCTTCGCCGCGAAGCTCGGAATGGGTGAGCAGGCCTTCGAGAGCCGCTCGCGCTCCGGCGTGATCCGAGTCCAGAAACAGGATCTCGCGGTAGTTTTCGAGCGCGCCGGCGTCGTCCCCGAGATAGGCGGCCTGCGTCTGCGCGAGGCGGTACTTGAGGTCGATCAGCTGCCCTTCGTTGACGTCGAGCTCGATGCGACGCCTGAGCACGTCAGCGTAGGGCTCCCACTCCTCTGTGCCCTGATACAGGCGATCGAGCGCGGCCAGCGCGGCGGCGTCGGTCGCGTCGTCCTCGAGCATCGCGCGATACGTGTCGATCGCAGCTTTAGGATCGCGAAGCTCGGTCTCGTAGAGCTTGGCGATCTCGTGGAGGATCGGCTTTCGTTCCGCGGGATCGTAAACCAGCTCGCGTTTCTTCGCGTAGACGTCGAGCAGCTCGCGCCAGCGCTGCGTCTGCCGGTACAGCTGCTCGAGCGCTGCCAAGGCGATCGTATTCTCGGGCTCGCTTTCGTACACGGCGCGGTACTCGGTCAGCGCGTCGTCGATGCGCTGCACCTCTTCGACCAGCACGCGGCCCAGGCGCAGCCGGAGCGCGGTGGCGGTCGCTCCGTCGCGCTCGCTCTCGGCGCGCTGGATCGCGGCGCGATAGGCGGCACTGAGCTCGTCCCAGCGCCCGGTTTGCTTGGCCACGCGCTCGACGTCGGCCTGGCTCTGCGCGTCACTGGCCGCGATCTCGAACGCGGCCAGGTAGCGTTCGAACGCCTTGCCCTTGTCGTTGATGCGCGTCTCGTAGAGCTGCGCCACGTGGCGCAACAGGTCCAGCCGATCGTGCCCTTCGTCGACGTGGGCGAGCTTGACCTCGATTGCCGCGGCCAGGCCCTTCGGATTGTTGGTGTTGCCGTAGATCGGGATCAGCCGATCGGCGGCCACCACGTTGTTCGAATCGATGCTCAGGATCTTTTCGTAGGCACGCGCCGCGCGATCGGGCTTGCCCTTCTGCGTCATCCAGAGCTCGGCGATCTTCACCAACATGCCGATGCGCTGCTCGTTGTCGGTGGCGCGGCTCTCGTTGGACTCGAGCACACGGATGAACTCGTCCCACTTGCCGCTCTCGGCGTAGAAAACCTCGAGATCGTCCCAGCGACCGAGCGTGACGTAGCGCTTCTTCAGCTGCTCCTGCGCGCGCCGATCGTCGGGCTCCAGCGTGAGCAGCATGCGGTACGCGTCGACCGCGCGTGCGTCGTCCTTCAAGCGATCGCCGGCGACCTGACCGAGCTTGTTCAAGAGCTCGATCTTTTCCTTGGTGTCGTAGGTGTTCTCCGCGAGCTTCTCCAGAACGTCGGCGAGTTTTTCGTACTCGCGCGCGCGCTCGTACAAGCCCGAGAGCGCGTTGAGCGCTTCGAGATCTCCCGCGTCGTTTTCCAGCACGACCGCCCAGAGATCGATGCAGACGTCGGGCTTCTTGACGCGCTCGGTCGCGAGCTGCGCGATCTCCTTGAACATCTGAGTGCGCACGGGTCCGTTTTCCATGCGCCGCGCTTCGCCGAGGTTCAGGCTGATCAGCTTCTCCCAGTCGCGCCGCTTCTCGTACATCTGCCGCAGGTACTGGACGGCGGCCGGGTTCGCGGCGTCGACCTCGAGCACCTTTTCGAACACCTTCACGGCTTCGGCCTGGTTCGCGAACTTGTTCACGTACAGGTCGGCTGCACGCAGGTAGCTCTCGACCTTCTCTTCGGGATCGGTGAGCTCTTCGCCGAGCTGGACCAGCGTCTTGACGAAGTCGTGGTAGCGCTTGGCGTCTTCTTGCTGGCGCGCCTTTTCACGAAGCTCGGCGATCAAGGCCTCGTTCTTCGGCACACGTGCCGTGAGCGGCGCCTCGGATCCTTCGCGCTCCGGCGCGGCCGACTGCGCACTCTCGGCGGGCGACGGCGCGCCGGGAGGTGGAGGACTCGTGGGACGGTTCGACGCCGGGTTCCCTTCCGGCGCGCTCTCCGCTGGCGGGGCACCCGCTGCGGCGGGCGCACGCGCGAGCTTCTCGCCGATCTGGAGCTCGAATGCCTTGAGCGCAGGGTGCTCGGGCGCAGCAGTCCCGAGCCGCTCGAAAAAGCGCCGCGCCTTCATCAAGTCACCTTGCTCGCGCCAGGCCACGAGCCCCGCGCTCGCCAGCAAGTAACCGGCGGAAGCGTTCGCTCCCGCCCGATCGCTCACCTCGTCCTCGATTCGGATCAAGCGATCCCAGTCCCCGGTGCGAGCGCCGTACGCGTCTCGCAAATAGGTGAACGCTGCCTCGCGCGTCGGATCGAGCCGGAGCGCTTCTTCGAGCAGCTCCGCGCCGAGCTCCGGATTCTGGTGGCGGAGCGCCCAGCGCACGCCAAAGCGGAACGCCGCTTCGGCGCGGGTCTTCGGCTCCTTCAGCCCGCGCAAGATCTGCCGCTGCAGCTCGAGGATCGCTTCACTGCGCTCGGCGTCGACCAACAGGCCTTCGAACAAGGCGGCAACCGGAATGCTCGTAGGATCGGCCTCGTACGCGCGCGCCAGGATCCCCTCGAGCTCGCTCGGCGCGTGGCGCCTCGCAATGCGTGCGGCGCGCAGGAATGCGCGTCCACGGTTGGCGGCGTTGTCCGCCTCGTGAGCCGTTCGCAGCAGGCCGGCGATCCGCTCCTGCCATTCGTCCGGACCGACCTGCACGTCACCCAGGAGCTCGCTCACCGACGCCGCGCGGCCGTCGGAATTTTGCAGCGCCCGCGCGTACGCTTCCGTCGCGCGGTCGTAGTCACCCTGATCGACGAGCACGTCACCGAGCTCGCGCAGCAGCTCGCTCGTGCGCTGCGGATCCTGCGTGGTCTTCAGCTGCAGCTCGAGCAGCTTCTGCACCATGTTGAGCTTGCCGAGCTCCCAGTAGATGCCACGAGCCTCGGCCAGCGCTTCGACCAGTGCCGGGTTCAGCTTGTAGGCATCCTGGAAATGTTTGAGCGCCTTCACCCCCTGCAGAAACTGGCGATGCAAGAGGCGCCCCAGTCTCAGGTGCAGGTCCGCTTTGGTGGCGGCATCCGGTGCGCTCGCGAGGCCCTGTTCGAGGGTCTCGGCGATGCCCTGCCAGTCGTGGTGGGCTTCGAGGTTTCTGACGCGCTGGTCTAGATCCATGCTCCCTCGGGCAGACCGCCCCTTGGGCGGCTGACACGGCTACGAACGACCTTTTTATCAGGGTAACGAGCCGGGTTCGAGACGTTCGAGACTGCGTTGACGGCTCTCGGGTTTGTGCTTCCGGATCGCACCCACAAAACCCCACAAACGAGCGAGCCCGCGGGGGCTCTCAAGCCTTTCCCGCGGGCTCTTTGGGCTCTGGATTCGCCGGGGGCCCTCAATTTTCGTGTTTCGGGCGTGGCAATAGTCGTCAAGATGCCCCGGCAGGGCCCCCTCACTGCCCGAGCTTCTGGATCAGGGAGGAGGTCGACTCGCACTGTTCCTTGTATTTCGTGGCCTGAGCGCTCCGACACGCCCGTTTCTGGAACGAGTTTAGTAGGCGCAGCGCCTTTTCTTTCTGAGGCGGCTCGAGGCTCGCGTACGTGCTGCCGAGGTTGAAGGCGTTTTCGGGGTGGGTGTCGCCGGCGACGCGCTCCGCGCTCTCCACCGCGGCCAGCATTGCCGCCTGGTCGCCGCGCGACTGCGCGGTCTGGAACAGGAGGATGTTCATCGCGTAGAGGTAGTTGTTCGTCTTCTCGCCGGGCGGGATGATCCGCGTGCCCTCTTTCAGCACCTGCTCGGCTTCCTTGTAGAACTTGTACGTGATGTAGACCTCGGCGAGCTCCGGATAGAAGTAGCCGTGCTGCGGCCCGTGCTCGATCGCTTTGCTGAAGTTGTCGAGCGCGCCCTGAATGTCGTCCGTCCAGAAGTCCGCTTGCCCGAGGAAGTGGTAACACTCGGCGTAGTTCGGATCCTTCTCGATGCACTTCTTGAGCGGCTCCTTGGCCTCGTCGTAGGCCTGCATGTTGCCGCCTTCGCCTTGCTTGATCAGCGCGTAGCCGCGCTTGAAGTGATAGTTCGCGAACTCGGGCGCGACCTGGCTCGCACGCGACAGCGTCGACGCGAGCTTGTCCCAGTCTTCTTTCTTTTCGTACGCGTTCGCGAGCTTCCAGGTGATCCGATGGTTCGACGGATCGAGCTGCGTCGCTTGCTCGTACTTGGAGATCGCGCCTTCGACGTTCACCTTCACCATCTGATCGCCTTCGTTGGCGAGGTTGATGGCTTCGATGTGGTCGCGGCTGCAACCGCTCGCCGAAAGCGCGGCGAAGCCCGCGCTGCACAAAGCGACTTTTCCGAGTTTCCGCGTTTTCATCGCCAGCCTTCTTTCACCTTGTCCCGTATCGGGACCTTGGGACGGTGCGGTAAAACCTGTGTAATTCGGCCGTGGAACGCGCCCACGGCGTCTCGCCCTTCCCACCGGTGAGTGGCATTCATCCGGCTTCGCGGGCCTACGGAGCATAGTCAGGCGAGCCCGTCAGTGTAAAGCCGCTTTCGCTCTCGATCCGCCCCGTTTTCGTTCAACTTTTACGCCGCGCCCGTCACGACCAAACACCACGACACACAGCGTCTTCAGCACTGCGTCATCGTCCCCGCTCCCACTTGCACCAATCGAGCGACAGCCGCGACACCGCTCGACGCGTTACATCGACTCGCGCTCCACACACCTCAGGCGCTCTCACTCCGCGCCACCACGCCCAACACTCGACGCGCGAGCAACGAACGTCGCCGGACGACGGCGCGAGCCACTCTTGCGTCGGCGCGAAAGCCGGCAAGACAAGAGCGAGCGAAGCGAGCCCGCGCGCAGCGAAGCGAGCAGCGTTGGGGGTGGCCCGCCTTCGGCTGGCACCTCGGGAGGCCCAGCTTCGCTGGGCCAGCTCCCTCGGTTTCGGGGGCTTGCCCCCGGC
>Ga0111538_10014717_pt1 | contig 10308 bp, 11 predicted proteins | sample SoiMethybrSBSTD1_FD_79669 | JGI IMG/M metagenome (GOLD analysis project Ga0111538, IMG submission 79669) | Bulk soil microbial communities from a Populus tree surrounding site in Tennessee, USA - Soil MetaG P. TD hybrid SBSTD1 (version 2)... | ecosystem: Environmental > Terrestrial > Soil >... | reverse complement strand
TTCGGCTCCTATTATAGATGGACTCGCGACGATTATGGGAACGAGGGTCGTGACTGTGGTTCCGTCTCCGGGGCGACTGACTAAGGTGACGGTGCCTCCGAACGGTCGTATTCGTTCGCGCATTCCGATTAAGCCGAGCGCGTTCGGTTTGAGCAGCTGTTCCTGTTCAAGGCCCACACCATTATCGGTTACAACCAACTTAATACCGGTCTCGTCTTGTCTTAAGCGCACTACAATTTTTGTTGCCTGGGCATGGCGAATGATGTTGGTGAACGCCTCTTGAAAGACGCGAAAGATTGCCGTCGCACACGGGCCTTCGACATTCATCAGTGGATCAAATTCTTTTTCACAGTCAAGATCAACCTTGCGGCAGTGGGTATCAAGGTGCGATTCAATGGCCGCAGCTAAACCGTGATGGTCGAGGAGTGAAGGACGTAGTTCCATCGCAATTTGTTGCACCGTGAGGAACGCTCCGTCAATCTCTTTCAAAATGTCGTTCGCTTTAGCCTTGAGTGTTTGGTCAAATTGGATTTGTTTGTGAAGGGAGGCGACATCAAGCTTGAGGATGGATAATGATCCACCTACTTGGTCATGAATTTCACGTGCCAATCTGGTCCGCTCTTCCTCTCGGACCGTCTCCATGCGGGCAGTGAGGCGACCGAGTTCTTCGTGAGCCCGTGCGAGACGAGTTTGGGCGACTTGACGAGCAGAAACAAAAAGGACCACTCCAACGGAGATCATGACAAAGAGCACAAGCGGCAGTAGGTCGGGATTAGGACTTTTGTCCAGAGAATGTCGGAGGTCCACCAAATAATACAAGATGCTTATCGTCGCGATGAGCGTGGTGAAGAGACCAGGACCGAAACCGCCATACCAGGCACTGAACAAAATTCCCGCAAGAATAGTAAAGAGACTGGACGATTGAGAAACGGGAGGCAAATTCATGCTGATGATGATTGATAGGATCACCACAGCAAGCGATACACCATATCGGCGTAGCGACTTTTGTTCGAGCATGAAGGAGAAAGTATCACGTCGCCACTTGCAGGTCAAAATACAAAAGGTGGTTAAATTAGACACGTATTCTAAGGCATTGCCGCTGGAAAACAAGGAAGGAGATCGCATTTGAGGTGGCTGCACCGGCACAAAGTGCAAACAAAATGATTGCAACGGGTGGGGCAGACCCCTACTAAGTGTTGGAGCTGGCGAGAGGAATCGAACCTCCAACCGTTAGTTTACAAATCTGATCAAGCCCAATCTGAGAAGACCCACCAAGAGCTATCGGAACAAAAAACAACGCGGATTGGAAAAACTATGATCGTCGTAGATCATACTGGATTGGGCTGTTCTGGTAGCAGGCTCGTAGCGAAATGTCTTGGGGCAGGTTTTGCAGGGCGTAGGGGTTAGTATGCCTGTCAATTTTGCCAGTTCTCCGCTGGTTAGGAGCTAGGTAATATCGTGGTGCTGGTGCCCATCTATTTTCACAAACTTCCCGTTGCCCATCATGGAAGAGTTCCATGGGTGCTGTGACGGACCGGGCCTGACCACGGTTCGGAGCTTCTGGAGTTGTCGTTATAAGGGACGAGAACCATGTGGCGATGGTGGGGTCTGGTCGGCATGGCACTGCTGGCCGTTCTTGTAGGGATCGGACAAGCAGGGACGGCATCGGCAAAGGACATTCGGTTTATCGCGCAGTAGCGTGCCCTGACCGGGCAATCTGGTATCCAGCGTGCTCATGATCGACTAGAAGAAGGATCCGAAAGAGCCGCTGTATTTCATCTTGGAGAATCCAACGGGGACCGATCATGATCTTGCCGTTCACGGGCTGTACGCGATTCTTCCCGAACAGATAACGGGCGGGATGAGGTCCGACGTATTCACCGGGCCATTCACGGCCAACGTGCTGAAGCCGATTCACGCCCTCATTGAGGCGAAGAGTACCGTGAAAATCGAGGTGGTCACTGAGGGCTTGATCGGAGACAGGGACCTCGGAGCTAAGTACCTGTTCTTTTAACCTCGGCTCTTAACGAAAGGAGCGATTTATGACGCGACAATTCGGTAGTTGGACTGGGATGGGTGTGGCAGCTGCGGTTGTGGGGACGATGTTTGTGAGCAGCGTCTGGCTCTCCGGTCCCGCCTTGGCCGCCTCGGCTAAAGAAATTGACGTTGGCGTAGACGAAGCCCTCGTGAAATTCGAAAAAGAAGTTAAAGGCGGCAAGGATTTCATTGAGCACAGCAAAGGACTGCTGGTGTTTCCCCAAGTGATCAAGGGAGGAGCTGGTTTTGGGGGAGAGTACGGACAAGGCGCCCTCCGGATCGATGGCAAGACGGTGGATTACTACAGCACCTTGCAGGGTTCATTTGGACTGCAACTCGGTGGGGAGATTAAGACCGTGGTGGTGGCATTTCTGGATGAGGGGGCCCTGAACCGGTTCCGGGAAAGCGAAGGATGGAAGGCGGGAGTGGATGGCTCCGTCTCGCTGGTCACGTTGGGAGCCGGTGGTGCGATCGATACGAACAACCTGAACGAGCCGATCGTCGGATTCGTCTTAGGTCAAAAGGGTTTGATGTACAACCTGTCGTTTGAAGGAACGAAGTTCACGAAGTTGGACAAAAAATAAGTTGCTCCTCCGGATGGGCGCCTATAGTTTTTGGAGTGTAGCGTGTGCACACCTACGCCCCAAAAGCTGTAGGAGCCGATTTGGTGCGTCTTTGTGAAGTCGAAGATAGGCTAGAATCGGAAATTACTCTATCTGGATGAAGCCCTACCTAAGCCGACCCAAGACCTATCAGAAGGAAAAAACGAGTGCGACGCTTCCCGTCAAATGGGGGTGCAAAGGAGCGCGATTAATTCGGACGGATCTCTTAAGAGTCCCTAGTAGGACAGGGAGGATGAATGCTTCGTGAAGCGTATGTATGGAACTGCTTCGTCTAACTTGACGAGTTACTGAGGTGGAAAATGCGACAACATTTTGTGAACGATGGTTCTGGTTCGCTCGTCTCGTTCTGCCGAAGTGAGTGACGTGTCAACTTCCGCCGCGGCAATTCCCCGCCAAACCAGTTGGTTGGATGCAGCATCTATAATGTCGATTAACAATGAACCTGTTAGGTATGCGGGAGCCTCGTTGATGGTCGGCTTCTCGTTACCCGTCGAACGAGTATCGGCTGAGTAGCTGAAGGGTCTTCCTGCCATCCCGTTCGAATAGTATTGGGTAGAGACAGTCGGAGCCATGTCTTTCAGTCCGATATGATATGTCACATAGAAATCCGGCTTCTCGTCATAGAGCCTACGATAGCCTTTTGAGAGTAGTTGCGCCCCGACGGCCATTCGAATGCGCATGTCGACGGCTGAGTTGTCGGTACGCATATCGCCAGTCTTTTCCTGTTCACCCGACAACCAGTCATAGGTGTAATATGCGGTAAAGTTCGCGCCGCGGTCATAGTCGTACCCGACCTTCAGTGTGGGTGCACAAGCGGCAGATGCCATCAGAAGAACCGCCCAAAAGGGCTGCTTGCAAATCATGGCGTTCTCCTGGCACCTAGCCTGTGCGACTTACTTAGGCGGGAAGTGAGAAAGCATTGCGCGGACAATACTGTTGATCCGTTTATCCCGTTCCGTGGGAGTGAGACCCTCCTGAACCTCCGCCAGTGCAGAGGCTTGCCAAACCACTTGTTTGGACGCGGCGTCGACAATGTCAATCAGGAGGGTTCCTTCCTTGTACGGCTGGATGTCGCTAAGTGTGGTGTACGTGCCGTGCGCCCGATCGCCAATATAATTCTGCGTGGAAGACCCCTTCATCATATCTTTCATGCCGATGTGGTAGGCCACAAGGAACTCCGGTGTCTCGTTAACAGTCAAAGTGTACCCCTTGGAACGTAGTTGCGCATCTATGGCGGTTCGAATGCGGGCATCGATCAAAGAATTGTCGAGGCGCTTGTCGCCCGTTGATTCTTGTGCACCAGGGATCCACGCATAGGTATGGTAGTCGCTCCAATGTACACGGCGATCAAAATCGTAGCCAATCTTCGGCGACACACAGCCGCCAACTGATGCCACCAGGAGGAACCAGCATAAGGATTGTTGCCATCTCATAGAGTGTACTGGGCGGGGGCATAGTAGCAAATTGCTTAGACAAGAGGAAGTGAAGCCCTTCCACAAACTGGACCAGCCAAAGCGAGCAAACTAGCTAAGCTGCAGCCCTCCAACAAGGAGTGAGGGCATGAAAAAAAGTCGGTATTCGGAGAAACGGATTGTCACGGCGTTGCGGCACATACGCCTCGATCTTTCTCGCAGACGATAGTGTTAAATGTGCCGGTGGATGGGCATCAATGGAACCGAACCGGCCCAGTCCCACACGAAACCATGTTCCTCTGATCATTCCGAATAACTGCCGACAATTTCCCTCCTAGCGCGCAAGGCGTATTCGGTATCGCCGCCATTGATACAACCAAACACCCACTACATTCTATTCTTTAATCATCACTCAACGATGGTGAAGGGATGTCCAGTTGAGCTCAGTCCCACGTATAATATTGACGAGGCCGCCCTGGTACGCACGCAACTCGCCGAAGCAGGATACCGATTGGCGCGGCTCGTGAATGCCCTAACCGCGGCAGTTCTTGCGACAGGACGCATATTGCAAGTAGCCCACGTGATTCAGGTTCTGCAACCCGGTAGTCCGAGAAAGACCGCTATGAGAACTCTCGTCGTGGCATGTTCTCTGGTCGTGCTGGCCTCTGGCATGACGTTCAGCGTTTCTGTCTCTCTCGCTGTGGAGCCCGCTGAACATCTGTTGCCGCCTCTCTATCACGAATCGGCGACTGAAGGCACTGTGGCACGCTATCTCCTTGATCCCCGCGGCGAAGTAGAGGGACTCCTGTTAACCGATGGTACTCAGATGCATGTGACGTCCCATATCGCTTCTGAGCTCATCAAAGTCATGAAGCCTGGGGATCGGATTCGAGCCCAGGGGACACGCAAGCGTCAAGCAGCACTCTTTGAGCCCCGCGTCATCCAGAATTTGAGCACGGGGACGTCGTTCAGCACCCCGCTGCGTCTTGATTTACCCATTCCTGACCAAGAAAATCGGCTCTCGATGACTGACATGAAGGCGAGTGGCACGCTTGAGGTTCTTCTGTACGATTATATGAATGAAACGGTACGCGGGATGTTGCTGTCAGATGGCACCCAGGTTCGCTTTCCGCCCGATGCCACGGATGCCTTGCGACGATCCCTTCGAGTGGGCCAGTCCCTGAAGGCTGACGGCTATGGGACCGAAAATGAATACGGTCGGGCTATGGAAGCCTTACGCCTGGGATTCGAGCACGGTCGATTGATTCCGTTAGATGCCACAGTAAACAGCTTGGATGCTTCTGATCAAGCCGCATCACCAGGACCGAAATAGCGATGGCTCCTCGGCTTCACCGCATTCTGTTTTTATCTAACACGTCAACGGTACCGGGCTGCACAGTTCCATAGTCTCTTCATGCCCGTCGCTTCTCCTGTTAAAGGCGCTTAAAACTCGACCCGAGAGTTGCAAATATTCTCGCCGGACGAGCTGGTTGGGATCAGGCTTTGTTCGTCGGCACCTTTGCCGGCACCGCGTCAGAGGGCCGCCACTAATTCATTGTATTCCAGTATTGTGAGGTGAATGACGGGTTTCAGATTACTTCCTTGAAGATCGCGCTCGGCAGTAAGGCTTGGGAAAGTCCGCGCGGGTCTACACTACGTCTACACTGAACAATGAATGACTGGATGGCATGATCTAGTTGCTTGACTGTTTGTGGGCCGTGTAGGGGGTCGAACCTACGACTCGCTGATTAAGAGCCTGTCCAGAGCCCGGCTGACACTACTTCACATGACCCAACAGGACGCAATGATGACGATGGAGCGTGAAGTGTCGTCTTCTTAGATCGCGCTGAGTCATCGTTGTTTAGCACCACGTTGGCACCACAAAAGTGGAAACCTATTTATATCCGCTGATGATCCGTCAGCTGCGGGGCCTTAAATACCGAAACGACCATCTTTTGTTTTGATTGGTGCAAAACAAATACTAAAAGGCACAGATGAACTATCATGGGAGTCTCAACTGAACACTCATAGGTCAAAAAACTCCGTGCAAAACTTTTCACAAATATTCATACTTCGGATTTGTTTGTCCTGAACGCGGGTTCAAACGGAATCTTTTTGAAATGAACTACTTTTAGCTGGGCGGCACACACCTGAACGCTCATAGCATTCAATCCATGGCAAGGAGGTTCTGATGACCGTTACGAATAGGCAGTCCGGGACGAATGTGCATGAGGTTGCTGAGGAAATCTATCGCATTAACACGCCGGTCGTGATTGAAGGGACAGGCGGGTTCTCGTTCAACCAATACCTCATCGTCGATGATGAACCATTGCTCTTCCACACCGGCCCGCGAAAGATGTTTCCACTCGTCCGTGAAGCAGTGGCAAGCGTTTTACCAGTCGAGAGACTTCGCTACATTGCATTTTCCCATGTTGAAGCCGACGAGTGCGGGTCGCTCAACGAATGGCTTGGAGTCGCTCCACAGTCTGTACCACTATGCGGCACTGTCGCAGCCATCGTATCGATCGGCGACCTTGCTGATCGGGCGCCCCGTGTACTTGCCGATGAAGAGCTCTTGCGTCTGGGCAGACACGCCGTGCGTTGGTTCGACACGCCGCATCTGCCACATGCATGGGAATGTGGCTTTCTGATGGAAGAACGAACCTCTACCTTGCTATGTGGCGACCTGTTCACGCAGGCAGGCGCTGATCTTTCGCCCATCACGGAGTCGGATATTCTTGGACCGAGTGAGGCCTTCCGCCACAAGATGGATTACTTCTCACACACGAAGAACGCACGCGTGATGCTAGAGCGGCTGGCCTCGACTAACCCAGCCACACTTGCGTGCATGCATGGAAGTGCATGGTATGGTGACGGGGCAAAACTGCTGCGTGCGCTCGCTGATTCCCTATCTGCATGAGACATTGCCCACCAGCTACTCTACCTGTTCCTCGGAAAATTTCGACGCTTCATGGGGTTCCCTCCTTTCGTCGGGGACCACCGAACCCGCCATCTTATTCTAGTTTCAAGGCGCCGTCGTTTTCGGGGGAGACGTCATTGGCGATAACTGAAGAATGGAAGAGGATGTTGAGCGCATAGCCAGTATAGGTACTGCCGGTCTTTAACTTTTATACAGAAAGAAGGGATGACAGTAATGCCTAAGTCGAGGCCGACGTAACACTTGATTACTCCCCAGCTGTTGGCTTCCAGTGCGATATTGCAATGAAGGTTGCGCTTCTCAAATTGCTGCACAATCAGCTGCCGAGTTTTCGAGCCGGCCATGGCATCACCTTCGACCCTGGGCATAACCACGGGCATAACAGGTAGGACCATGGAAGAAGTGATTCGCTAACTTTGGTTGGAGCTGGCGAGAGGAATCGAACCTCCAACCGGTGGTTTACAAATCTGATCAAGCCGTAACTGAGCCGACCCACCAAGACCTATCAGAGGATAAAAACAAGGATTTTGAACATCCAAGATCGTGATAGATCATGCTGGATCGGGCTGTTCTGGTAGCGGCGTGGTAGCAAACGTCTTGGGAAGTGTTTAGAGCCATAGGGGTAAGTACTGTCTGTCAAATTTGCCAGTTCTCCGCTGGGTGGTCAGCTTGCTAACCTCGTGGTGCTGTGATCGCCGGCTCTTAACCAAAGGAACGATTTATGACGCGACAATTCGGTAGTTGGGCTGGAATGGGTGTGGCAGTCGCGGTTGTAGGGACGATGATGTTTGTGAGCAGCATCTTGCTCTCCGGTCCCGCCTTGGCCGCCTCGGCTAAAGAAATTGACGTTGGCGTAGATGAAGCCCTCGTGAAATTCGAAAAAGAAGTCAAAGGCGGCAAGGATTTTATTGAGCACAGCAAAGGACTGCTGGTGTTCCCGACAGTGATTAAGGGAGGAGCTGGTTTTGGAGGAGAGTACGGACAAGGCGCCCTCCGGATCGATGGTAAGACGGTGGATTACTACAGCACCTTGCAGGGTTCCTTTGGACTGCAACTGGGCGGAGAGATCAAGACCGTCGTGGTGGCGTTTCTGGATGAGGGGGCCCTGAACCGGTTCCGGGAAAGCGAAGGATGGAAGGCCGGAGTGGATGGCTCCGTCTCGCTGGTCACGTTGGGAGCCGGAGGTACCATCGATACGAACAACCTGAATCAGCCGATCGTCGGATTCGTCCTAGGTCAAACGGGTTTGATGTACAACCTGTCGTTTGAAGGAACGAAATACACGAGGCTAAACAAAAAATAAGTCGGCTCCGTGTGCCTTATTATATCGAAGATAGGCTAACCTGGCGATCAAATCAGATGACATCCGCGGTTAAACGATCCATGCCGTATAGATAACCCTCTGCATCCTAAAAACCGTCTACGCTTCTATGCTGAAACCATCGAATCAATTATTGGCCGCGCTTCCTCCTAAAGAGTTGGAACTGATCAGGCCGGATTTAGTCGATCTCGACCTTCCAGTTGGCCAAGTGCTGTTCAATCCAGGGGACATTTTTCGGGACGTGTACTTTCCGACGACGGCAGTCATCTCCATGCAGATCGTCATGAAAGATGGCAAACCTGTTGAGGTGACCACTGTGGGCCACGAAGGCCTGTTCGGGGGAGTCCGGTTGTTCTTTGACGATGACGAAGCCTTTGCGCGTGCGATCTGTGACGTGTCCGGTCATGTCCAGAAGATCGCGTCTGACGTGTTTTGGGCACTGGTCAAGGCACTCCCTGGGTTGCGTCATGTGGTCCATCATTATACCCGTGCGGCTTTTATGGAAACCGCTCAGTCTGTCGCGTGCAGTAAGGCTCACACACTGCCCCAATGCTTTGCTCGCTGACGAAACAGGATCGCGCACGCACCCAGACGTTGCCCATGACCGGGGGCCAGGTCGCGGAGATGCTGAGCATTTCGCCACCGGGCGCCAGCGACAATGGAAGAGGATTTCGCACGAGAGCCGCCGAGAGCTTTGGCGTACGGGGCATGGAGGAGCGAGCGCGGACGTTCGGCGCTGAGCTAATCGTCGAGAGTACACCGACTGATGGGACAATATTATCGCAACGGACACGTAATCGTGTTTCGTAAGGTTGGTGTAGTAGGATTTGGGTGTGTATGGACGTGGAAAGGCTAGGCTCGCCGCGGAAGGGGCACAGACTCCGAGCGGATGACAATTAAGGGTCGTTCATACAGGGGCTTGCCGTTGAGCGCCGCTAAGGCTGCCTGTAACTCAGGTTCACTCGTCAAGGCGACGTAGCCAAATCCCAGGGACATGCCCATAGGATCTCGTATGATCTGCACCAACCCAACGTTCCCATACGGGGCGAAGACCCGTTTAAGATCGTCCTCGGCATACGAAAGGGGAAAGCCATCCACGAGCAAGGCGTGTTCAGTACGTAAGCTTTTCATTACGCCAATATTACCGCTATAACCTACTACCGGTCAACTACCAGAATGGAGCTGTAGCGGTCATGTGTTGCAAGACCTGTGGTCTCGTACGTACCTCTGACGGTCTGCATGGTTCGAGGCAATGTACACATCGATGACTTCGCGGCTGCTCTGTTCGCTAATACGCCGCGTCACCGGGACGGCTTCCTCTCCTCCTCACGCCTTAGGTTTCTCCCCATTCGCGAGCATTGATGCTCAATGGGTTGGAGGTAGTTCAGTTCTTCGGGGCGGATGCCGACACCACAGATAGCAAGGTAGGTATCTAGCTTAGATAAAGGTGATGTATGAGCGACGCTGCCATCACAAAGCTCAGTGCCAATGAGCCAAGAGATTCTGAGGCCACACAGGCGTCTTCTGGCTGGGTGCCTGCCACAGCCAAGTCTTCCCGTGCTGCCCAAGGAGAACCCCCTGTCAATCAGGTCATCGAAAAAGCGACGCGGAAATTCCAGGACGCATTGCTCCCTGTCAATTCGCATCTCCAGCTTGAAGTGAACGCAATGACCCGTACCATGACGGTCAAAGTCATCAATGATCAATCAGGAGAGGTCATACGCCAAATTCCCTCCGAGGAGCTGATGGGGCTCGCGGTATCAATGGAAAATGGGCAAGGTGTGCTGGTGAATAGACGCATTTAACTGCGAGCATAGTCTACAGCGTTCGTGTGTGAGAAAGCGCCACATCCTTCCTACTACGATAGTTTTCACTTCCGCCACACGATTCGCGTTGTGTTTCTAGGGGCAGGTCGCTGGATCAGGAAGAAGCGTCAAGCCTACACACACGAGGAACCACAAATCAGGGAGGAGCAAG
>Ga0111538_10014714_pt1 | contig 10309 bp, 10 predicted proteins | sample SoiMethybrSBSTD1_FD_79669 | JGI IMG/M metagenome (GOLD analysis project Ga0111538, IMG submission 79669) | Bulk soil microbial communities from a Populus tree surrounding site in Tennessee, USA - Soil MetaG P. TD hybrid SBSTD1 (version 2)... | ecosystem: Environmental > Terrestrial > Soil >... | reverse complement strand
TGGCGACCCAATCTACTGCGCCGCTTTCTGACGCCATTCTCAAATATCCATTTCTTTGTTTGAGAATGTGATTATAAGCCAGAAGGTTTTCCAGGTATTTTCCATCCAGCTGAGAAATAATGCTGTCAAAAAATTTCCGCCTTGATTCCCCACCTTCCTTTATAAGATCGACATCATCCGGCGCGATGAGGATTACCGGATATTTACCAATATGCTCCGCGAGTTTTTGATAATCATATAGTCCCTCCCGAAAGACTTTTTTTGACCCAGTTTGAACCGAACTCGAAATTTCCGTCTTCCGGTCACCCTGACTGAATTCACCTTTAACGACAAAAAAGTTTCTTCCGGTCAGGATACACTGCTGGTCCAGGGTTGAAAAAGCGCTTTTGGTGAAGGACAAATAGAATATTGCATCGAGCAAATTGGTCTTGCCACTGCCGTTTTTACCCACCAAAACATTGATCCGGTAAGGAAAATTAAGGTTGACCTCCTCATAATTCTTAAAATTGAGGAGTTGAAGCTTTTCCAGTCGCATGAGGAATTAGCAGGAAAGTTTGGCGAATGTTCGTTTGGGAATTAATTTCGCAACTCGGATCAAAAATAGGGATATGCCTACGACAACCAAAGCGAAGAGTGAGCCAGCAGTGGCAAAGAGGAGCGATTCAACTGAATTCTCCAAGGAGACATACCTCTATTGGTATGAAAGCATGCAGTTGATGAGGAAGTTCGAGGAGAAGGCCGGTCAACTGTATGGGATGCAAAAGATCAAGGGTTTCTGTCACTTATACATTGGACAGGAGGCCTGCGCATCGGGTGCGGTTAGTGCATTGCGGAAAGGCGATAAGTGGATCACGGCTTATCGCGATCATGGACATCCGCTTGCTCTCGGCACAGATCCAAAGGCTATAATGGCAGAACTTTATGGAAAGGAAACTGGCACGACAAAGGGCAAAGGCGGCTCAATGCATATTTTTGACAAACAAGTGGGTTTTGTAGGCGGTCATGGAATAGTAGGGGCACAAGTTCCACTTGGAGCGGGACTTGCATTTGCAGAAAAATACAACAAGACTGGCAATCTCTGCATATGCTACATGGGTGATGGTGCAGTTCGACAGGGAGCATTCCACGAAGCGCTTAACCTTTCAATGCTGTGGAAACTGCCGGTTATTTATGTAATCGAAAACAACGGGTATGCGATGGGAACGTCAGTAAAGAGGTCTTCCAACGTGACTGAACTTTATACGCTTGGCGACGCATATGACATGCCATCCGAACCGGTCGACGCGATGAAGCCGGAAGATGTACACAAGGCAGTTGCCCGCGCTGCGGATCGTGCCCGCGCAGGCGAAGGACCTACGTTGTTAGAATTCAGAACCTACAGGTACAAAGGACATTCTATGTCCGATCCTCAGAAATACAGGACTAAAGACGAAGTTGAGGAATACAAGCAGCGCGACCCCATTGAGGTTGTCAGAAAAACGATCCTTGATAAGAAGATGGCGACAGAAAAAGAACTTGAGGCGATTGACGAAAAAGTGGTCGGCCAGGTCGAGGAAAGCGTCAAATTTGCAGAGGAGTCGAAATTCCCCGATCCTTCCGAAGCACTGACCGACGTATACGTTCAGTCAGACTATCCCTTTATCATGGATTAAGGAGGCTTTTGTTTAGAAACATCTAATTTGTAGTTTTGCGCCCCGACACGTCGGGGCTTAACTTTTATAAGCGGGAATGGAGAAGGCAGCTGAGGCTGCAGAGAAACAATAGTCAAACGATGGCAAAGAAGGAAGAACACAAACACGAGCTACTAGAGAATCCGGAGGCGCTCAAAGAGAAACTAGCAGGAGCCGAAACCTGGCTCGAAAGCAATCCGAAAATTGTTATTGGAGTCGCACTGGTAATTCTTTTAACAGTGGGTGGATACTTTGGTTTCCAATTTTATCGGGATTCACAGAATGAGTTGGCACAAAATGAAATGTTTCAGGCTGTCTTTTATTTTGAGGCCGACAGTCTCGACAAGGCACTAAATGGTGACGGCAACAATCTCGGATTTCTTAGCATTATTGACGACTACGGTATTACTGATGCCGCTAACCTGGCTAACTATTACGCAGGAGTTTCTTATCTGAAGCAAGGCAAGTTCGAGCTTGCAAGACTCTATCTGGAAGACTTTAGTTCTGATGATCTGCTAGTCCAAGCAAGAGCGTACAGCCTGGTTGGAGATACGTACATGGAAGAGCAAAAATATGAGGACGCTGCTGCCTATTATAAAAAAGCAGCCAACTACGAACCCAACAAATATTTTTCACCGGCATATCTGATGAAGGAAGCTTTAGCCTACGAGAAGCTGAATCAAAATGATAAGGCTAAAGAAGCCTACGAAAAAATTATTACGCAGTATTGGGATTCAGACGAATATCAGGAAGCGAAGAAATTTAAGGCAAGGTTGGAAACGAACTCCTAGTCCTTGAAAAATACATCTGAGGGGATAGATAACATCTATCCCTTTTTTATTAGATATTGTTTTCACAAAATCTTTAAAAATGGCAGGTCCACTCAAATCAGGGAAAATTCAATCGAAAATAAATCTGGCTAAAAAAAGATTCGCGATTGTTGTAGCGGAATGGAATGACGATGTAACTGATGCCCTATACGAAAGTGCAGCTGCAAGTCTCAGGAGTCATGGAGTAAGGGCTGAAAATATTCTTAAGAAAACTGTTCCAGGGACGTTTGAGCTTTCACTTGGCGCTCTATGGATGGGTGAGAAGAAGGATATAGATGCTGTTATTTGTCTTGGCTGCGTGATTCAAGGAGAGACACCGCATTTCGATTACATATGCCAAGCCGTAGCATACGGAATTACTGAGGCAGGATTAAAAACGCGAAAGCCTGTCATATTTGGAGTGCTTACAACGTTAAACAAAAAGCAGGCTCTCGATCGCGCGGGTGGAAAATATGGAAACAAAGGAGAAGAGGCTGCACTAACTGCAATCAAGATGCTGGAGTTCTAGCACTGAATTAATTCACAATAAAAAAGGCGCTGTGACGGCGCCTTTTTATTTAACATTCTGAGAATTGTTTACATATTCTTGACCACTTCCTCCGCAAACTCCGAGCACTTCAACAAAGTCGCTCCCTCCATAAGTCGATGGAAATCGTATGTTACTTTCTTCTTGGAAATGGAAGCTTCCAGGCCTTTGTAAACAAGATCAGCAGCTTCGATCCATCCCATGTACTCGAACATCATTACACCAGAAAGTATAAGCGAGCCCGGGTTTACTTTGTCCTGACCAGCATATTTCGGAGCAGTTCCATGCGTTGCTTCGAAAATTGCATGACCTGACATATAGTTCACATTACCACCAGGTGCGATACCAATTCCACCCACGATCGCAGCAAGAGCATCTGAAATATAATCGCCGTTAAGGTTCAACGTGGCCACTACGGAGTATTCATCTGGTCGTAGCAAGATTTGTTGCAGGAACGCATCGGCGATTGCGTCTTTGACCACGAGTTTGTGGCCGTTGTTGTTGATCACTTGCCATGGCCCGCCGTCGAGATCGACTGCTCCAAATTCCCTCTTTGCCAGGTCATATCCCCAATCACGAAATCCACCTTCAGTAAACTTCATTATGTTACCCTTATGAACAAGGGTCAAGTTCGGTTTCTTGTGTTCAAGAGCGTATTTCAATGCAGAACGGACGAGGCGTTCAGTACCCTCCCTAGAAACTGGTTTAATTCCTATTCCCGATGTTTCTGGGAAGCGTATTTTTTTATAACTCTTTGCAAAATTGTCCTTCAGAAGAGTCATAAATTTTTTATTGTCTTCGCTACCTTCCTGGAATTCAATACCCGCATATATATCTTCGGTATTCTCGCGGAAGATGACCATGTCTGTTTTGTGCGGTTCCTTAACTGGTGATGGTACACCTTTGAACCAACGCACGGGCCGCACACATGCATAGAGATCGAGTTCTTGTCTCAGCGCGACATTCAATGAACGTATCCCCCCGCCTACCGGCGTAGTAAGTGGGCCCTTAATTCCAACTAGATATTCCTTAAATATTGTGAGCGTCTCTTCGGGCATCCAGTTTCCGGTTTTATTAAAAGCTTTTTCGCCGGCAAGGACTTCCTTCCAATTGATCTTACGTTTTCCGTTATAGGCTTTTTCAACAGCCTTATCGAAAACCAGGCGGGATGCAGGCCAGATATCAATGCCTGTACCATCGCCTTCAATAAATGGAATTGTCGGATTATCCGGCACATTAAGCTTACCGTTGCTAATGCTGATTTTTTGATCGCTCATCTTTATTTCTTTTATGTGATTTCAAATACTGCCCCTTTTTTGAGCGCGGAAAATTATAAAAATAAGGTCAGAAATGAAGGATATTTTATGTCATAAGTCGTTTATTGGTTAAAATATAAGGCCATGAAAAAGGTGCTTACAGTCGTCGCGTTGATAGCCCTAACCGGATTTCATTACCGACCTGCAGTAACCAGCAAAGTCTGCCTTACGAAAGAGGAAAAGAAATTATATGACCTTATAATGGAGTACCGGCGTTCGAAGAATCTTGAAGCAATTCCATTATCTGAAGGTCTTACCATCGTTGCCCAGACACATGCGAGAGATCTTTCGGAAAACTACAAATTCGATCCAAACAATCGATGTAACCCGCACAGCTGGTCCACCAAGGGAAAGTGGACGTCTTGCTGTTACACAAATGATCATAAGAAAGCGAGCTGTATGTGGCTAAAGCCCAAGGAGATTGCGGGGTATGACGGAAACGGTTTCGAGATCGCATATTACAGCTCTATCGGAGCGAATGCGCAAGAGGGAATAGACGGATGGAAAATTAGCCCTGGCCATAATCCTCTCCTTATTAATTCGGGAACATGGGAGAAAGTCAAATGGAAGGCCATCGGCATCGGTATATACAAGGAGTACGGGCTAGTCTGGTTTGGAGAAGTAGCAGACTCAAATCAGCCCGTATCCTGTAAATGATTTCTCCAAAATGAAAATACCTTCCCAAAATTAGACTGGAGCAGGTCAATACCCCTCAGAAACATGAAATTTCGTTGATTTTTAAAGTGGCCTAGAATTGGCATTAGATCACATACTAAAACAAAACAATATATGATACTCCAGTTCTTCTTCAGGCGACTCTCTACCGATAAAAAGGTACAGTACCTAAAGAAAAAAGGCGTTGCATTGGGGACTCGCGCAAAAAATGGGCGCAAGATCTACATTTACATGTTACGCGACTTGTTCGTGGAGGTGCTTTACAGGAACGATAATACTGAAGACACCCCTGAACAGGTAAACATGTTAAAGGGTCTGAAAAATCTCAATGACTATCTTGAGAACGAATTTAAAGCCAGCTTCTAGCTGGTTTTATTTTTTTGAAAGGACCTTAACCATAGTTTCGCCGATCTCTGCAGGCGACTCGACTACAAATATTCCGCAGTCTTTCATGATCTTCATTTTTGCTGCAGCTGTGTCGTCGGCACCGCCGATGATAGCGCCGGCGTGTCCCATCCTTCTGCCAGGAGGAGCGGTCTGACCTGCAATAAATCCAACAACCGGTTTCTTATTTCCTTTTTCTTTCACCCAACGTGCTGCTACAGGTTCGTAATTACCACCGATCTCACCAATCATTACAATTGCGTCAGTTTCAGGATCATTCATTAATAGTTCAACGGCATCCTTAGTGGGCGTTCCGATTATTGGATCGCCACCGATTCCAATCGCAGTAGATATACCAAGACCCGCTTTCACAATTTGATCTGCTGCTTCATAGGTAAGAGTACCAGATTTTGACACGATACCAACTCTGCCCTTCTTGAAAACAAAACCAGGCATGATTCCAACTTTTGCCTCACCAGGTGTGATTACGCCGGGGCAATTAGGTCCAATCAACACTACTCCTTTATTCTGAAGGTATTTTTTGGCGGTCATCATATCTTTAACCGGGATGCCTTCAGTTATCGTGATGATCACTTTTATTCCGGCATCAACAGCTTCCATGATTGCGTCAGCAGCAAACGCTGGTGGAACAAAAATGATTGATACATCTGCTCCTGTTTTTTCAACAGCTTCTTTAACCGTATTGAAAACCGGTCTTCCCAGGTGTTCTGAACCACCTTTACCTGGTGTAACTCCTCCTACTACGTTGGTTCCGTATTCTATCATCTGGCCTGCATGAAATGAACCTTCGGAACCTGTGAAGCCCTGAACGATAACACGTGACGACTTATTTACCAATACACTCATGGAAATTGTTGTTTGCTTTTGGGATGCACAAAATTAGGAGAATATACCTTTTGGCCAAACGCATCAATAAACCTTTGGGTCTTTGCTTCCGAGGCTATTAGCAAGAAAAAAAAGACCCCGGATCGATGAATCCAGGGTCGTATAAATTCAATAACTATACGCCATGCGGGCTACTTCTCAGGAGGTAGCTTTATATTGTGTCTGATAAGGAACGCGTCGTAATCGTCTTTATAGTCTGTTACATCCGGTGCAAGCCTTATTGCTTCCAGAAAGTGTGAAGTTGCATCGATAAGCAGACCGTTCTGTTCGAAGATCCCACCAATGTAGAATTTGTTCAGTGCTGTAGGCTCCCACAAATCCTTGGGAACTTCATCAAGTAATGCTTTTATTCTCACTTTATCAGCCTTAGACAACCTCTTCAAAGTATATTCCTCTGACTCTTTGTTTTTATCTTTCTTGGAATAAACCTTGACAATAATATTATCCTCGTTTACAAAATTATTGTCATCGAGGTTTACAATTACATGGCGATCATTTGTTTCGACTTTATAAAGTTCGTCACCAAACATGCTGTTGAAAACCACCACATAAGGATTAAGCTGTTTCTCTTTATCCTCTTCCCAACTGATAGTAACTTTATTTCCATATACCACGTCGGATTTCGGCAAGTGAACCTGGATGTAAGTATCACCCCGGCTAACGGCACCGGTAGCGGCTAGGTTCGTTTTGGGACCAGTGTTTGTGCTGAGGATGAAATCAGTGTATTTATTGAGCACGCTTGGCCCATCCGTTACTTTCGCAGCGAGGTCCACAACTTTGTATTTGCCAGATTGTTTGAGTTCCAACGGCTTTCCAGTAACATGTAACAATGCGATGTAGGAGTTTTCTGCCACTTTCAGCTCATCGTGCGACTGAAGAGCAGAACCCACTTTGACTTGTTGCCATGTTTCGCCCGACTTCAGTTCATTCTTGCCTTTGTTGGCAAGCACCTTAAAGGCGTAGTTCTGTCCGTTCAGCTGTCCAACGGCTACGAGCAATGTGAAGATTAATGCCAATCTAATAGATTTCATGAGCTTGCAGTGAGTTTAGTTTTTAAGACTGATACGCACCCAGAGGAAGTTTGTTTTCGGGTGTTAGGGTGCGGGGGCCACTATTCAAAAATAAGACAATCTTAGCATAAGACAATCGTAACGAATACCCCATCCCTGAAAAAAGAGAAAGCCGTCAAAACGGCTCTCAAAAATTACCCATTCCTGGATTTTCTATTTCAGGCTATGTCTTGTCAAGAAGTATTGGTACTCTTCCACGAAGGTCGGTACATCCGGCGCCATTTTTATTGCCTCCTCGTAGGACGTTATCGCATCGATGAGGAGGTTTTGCTCTTCGTAGAACCTTGCCAAAATAAGTTTACTCAGGGCGGTTTGTTCGGTTATGTCGGGACCAGCCTCAGCCAGCTTCTTTTTGACTGTTGCCTGCTCAGCAGGTGACAGCTTTTTGATTAGGCGGGTTTTGGAAACTGCCTTTGGATCGGACTTCGATTTCACTTCCAATAATACGGCCGTCTCCTTAACATATTTCGCGTCGTTAAGATCAATCTGAAAGGAGGTTTCGGAGATTTCAAGTTTATTCAATTCATCATCGAACATATTTTTTACAGTGACAATATATGGCCCTGCAACTTTGGTATCCAAGTTCACTATGACCAGGTGATCGTAAATACCTGCGAGCTGATTATCTGGAAGTACGACATGAATTGAATGTTGGATCACATCCCGATTCACCGCACCTGTCGCATTAAGTTTGTTTTTCTTGTCTTCGGCATTACTGCTCAGGATAAAGTCGGTGTACTTGTTAAGCACCGTTGCGGTATTGCCTTTCATCTTAGCAGACAGATCGGCTACTTTATAATTTCCGGGTTGCTTCAGCTCCAATGGTTTCCCTGAGTTATACACCAGACCCAAATAAGCGTTCTCCACCACTTTCAATTCGTCTCCGTTCTTTAGCGTCGCGCCTGTTTTCAGGGGTACCCATTCGGCACCTGATTTTAGCGTATTTGCACCTTTGTTTGCGAGGACTTTAAAAGCATAATCCTGTGCAAAAGTGAGGGAAGAAATCAAAACAAATAGAAGGGCTATTTTAGTCGTTTTCATTTTCTTTAGTATGTCAAAATTAGGGTTTTTCTGAACTTTCGGGAATTAATACGTCGTCTGCCTTGCGGGTAAACGAAAACCGACTCTTTATCTTAAAAAACAAATTCTTTAAAACACTCATGTAAATTTCATAAACGTCACCTACGAGTGCTACTGCTGCAAGGGTTAGCGCAACATCGATTTTGTACGCCGAGTACGCTAAAATAACGACCATCAGGACTGAGTATAAAAGGATTTGAATTAACTGAAGCAATTTTGTAACCCCATCATACCAGAGCGGAAAGTTCGTGTTGATCAGCGAAAACAGTGCCACATTTAGCAAGCATATTATGATGGCCATTACTCCTGCCTCCCATTCGGCCATTTGATCCACGTAATCTTCATTTAAGATCATTGATACAATATTTGCATGGACAACTGCCCCGAACATGTCAGGATTTGATTTACCTGCAAGTTTCTTATTTAATGGTGTATAAAATTTATCAGCCCATGATGGATCGCCAAGTTCTTCTCCCAGAAAACCAAGAATAACAACTTTATCCTTTATTACTTCCTCGACAAAATTTTCCGTCATTACATCCCCTACGTCCAGGGTAAAAAACATCTGGGGATAGTTAGTTTGGTGAAAGTAGTCGGCGACATTGCCTCTATAATTTATGATTTCTGAATAGTTGTCCCTCGCTAGAAAGTTTTTTGTTTTTATCGAATCATAAACTGAGGCCATCTTGACCGCGAACGCAACCTCATCCCTACCATTAATATTCAATACGGGTGGAAATGTCCGACAGGTTTTAACGTCATCCTGATAGGCTGCCCCAGTCTCCAGATTGGCAAAACCTTCACCCATTGCATTATCGAGATAAATGCCGTCAGACCGTCTCAACGAATCTAATCCTTCGCGCAGTGAATCAACGTCGAGAACCTTGCTAACAAGGATAACATTCCCTGCCCTCCTGATTGCGTCGCTCAACATCTGGTTCCCAACCGGGTCTTTAAGCTGATGACAATTCACTGTATCCCTTATTCCCGTCTCGCAATCGAAGAAACCATCAATACCAATTACTTTGGGATTGTATTTGCTGATGATATCGATTTGCTTCGCAATATCACGACGGCTAAGTCTTCCGATATTGATCAGCGTGACTGTTGTATCTACACTAGGATCGTCTCTAATTCCAGAAAAAACATAATCAGTAAGTTCGACATCTGCCAAAGCGGTCCCGATCGTGTCGAAAGCGTCGAAAATTCTAAGTTGTGTGAGTCCAAAGATTCCCCACATCGCCAGAAATACGAACGCAGTTGCGATCACGCAATCGAGCCAAAATTTTCTCATTAAGGTAAAACTAGTATCAAGTAAATTTAGAAATTTAGCTGGTCATTCCTACGTACCATTTGAAGCAACACACAAGATCAAAACCCGACATTGATTCACTCGCGGAAGGCGTCTTTTCGGGTGACCGCGTAGCTATGGGACAGGCGATCACTCTTATCGAAAGTAACCTGGAGTCAGATCAACAACCTGCAACTAAGTTAGTAGAGAAGGTCCTTCCAAAGTCAGGCAACGCGCTGCGTATCGGAATAACGGGTGTACCAGGCGTTGGCAAGAGCACTTTTATTGAAACCTTTGGAAAATACCTTGTGAATCAGGGCAAGAAACTGGCCGTGCTCACGATTGATCCTTCGAGTCCTCTAACAAAAGGAAGCATCCTTGGTGACAAAACAAGAATGGAAGAACTATCCAAACATCCTTCCGCTTTTGTGAGACCGAGTTCATCTGGCCAATCAACAGGAGGCGTGGCGCATAAAACACGCGAGGCCATCTTCCTATGTGAGGCCGCTGGTTACAACGTGATCATCGTCGAAACAATTGGTGTGGGTCAATCGGAAATCG
>Ga0111538_10014713_pt1 | contig 10309 bp, 5 predicted proteins | sample SoiMethybrSBSTD1_FD_79669 | JGI IMG/M metagenome (GOLD analysis project Ga0111538, IMG submission 79669) | Bulk soil microbial communities from a Populus tree surrounding site in Tennessee, USA - Soil MetaG P. TD hybrid SBSTD1 (version 2)... | ecosystem: Environmental > Terrestrial > Soil > Tree... | reverse complement strand
GTCAACTTCAACGTGACGCAAGGGGACCTGTCGCGCGTCCGGCTCGGCGGCGACGTGCGGGTCACGAGCGAAGGGATCAACGAGCCGGTGACCGGCAAGGTGACCGCGATCAACCCCGTGATCGATACCGCGACGCGCAACGCGCAGGTGCAGGCGCTGGTCCACAACCCCGAACGCCGGCTCACGGCCGGCATGTTCGTCAAGGCGGAATTGACCCTCCCCGAGCGGACGACGCTCGTGCCGCTCCCCTCCTCCGCGGTCCTCTACGCGCCCTACGGCGACTCGGTGTTCATCGTCGAGGAGATCACCGACCCGAAGAGCGGCAAACGCTACAAGGGGGTCCGGCAGCAGGTGGTCAAGCTCGGCGGCTCGCGCGGCGACCAGGTGGCGGTCCTCTCCGGCGTGAAGCCGGGCGAGGAGGTGGTCTCCTCCGGCGTCTTCAAGCTGCGCAACGGCGCCGCGGTCCTGGTCAACAACGAGGTCCAGCCCGGGAACAGCCCGACCCCGAAGCCCGAGGAGTCGTGATGAGGTTCACCGATCTCTTCATCCGCCGTCCGGTCCTGGCGATCGTCGTCAATCTCGTCATCCTGATCGCCGGCCTGCAGTCGATCCGCTCGCTGACGGTGCGGCAGTACCCGCGCAGCGACATCGCCACCGTCAGCGTGGCGACCGTGTACGTGGGCGCCAATGCCGACCTCGTGCGCGGCTTCATCACGACACCGCTCGAGCGGGTCATCGCCAGCGCCGACGGCATCGACTACCTCGAGTCGTCGTCGAGCCAGGGACTGAGCAACATCACCGTGCACCTGAAGCTCAACTACGACACCAATGCCGCGCTGACGCAGATCCAGGCGAAGGTGGCGCAGGTGCGCAACCAGCTGCCCCCCGAGGCGGAGGCGCCGGTCATCGAGGTCCAGACCGCCGACACGCAGTTCGCCGCGATGTACATCGGCTTCTCGGCCGACAACCTCGAGGCGAACCAGATCACCGACTACCTGACGCGCGCCGTGCAGCCGAAGATCTCGGCCATCAGCGGCGTGCAGCGGGCCGACATCCTCGGGAACCGCACCTTCGCCATGCGCGTCTGGCTGAAGCCGGACCGGATGGCGGCGTACGGCCTGTCGGCCACGGACGTGCGGGACGCGCTGGCGAACAACAACTACCTCTCCGCGCTCGGCCGCACCAAGGGATCGATGGTATCGGTGAACCTCGTGGCCAACACCGACCTGCGCACCGCCGACGACTTCCGGGAGATGGTGGTGAAGGAGAAGGACGGGTCGGTGGTGCGCCTCGGCGACATCGCCGACGTGCAGCTCGGGGCGGAGAACTACGACGACCAGGTCCGCTTCGACGGGCAGACGGCGACCTTCATGGGGATCTGGGTCCTGCCGACCGCCAACTCGCTCGATGTCGTCGGCAAGGTGCGGGCGGCGATCCCGGACATCGCGGCGCAGCTGCCGGCCGGGATGAAGGTGGGGGTGCCTTACGACTCGACCCTGTACATCCGCAACGCCATCGAGGAGGTGCTCAAGACCCTCTCCGAGACGCTGCTCATCGTCATCATCGTCATCTTCCTGTTCCTCGGGTCGTTCCGCGCCGTGCTCATCCCGATCATCGCGATCCCGATCTCCCTCATCGGCGCCATCTTCCTGATGCTGGCGTTCGGCTCGACCATCAACCTCCTGACGCTCCTGGCGATCGTTCTGTCGGTCGGCCTCGTCGTGGACGACGCCATCGTCATGGTGGAGAACGTCGAGCGGCACCTGGCGCTCGGCAAGCCGCCGGTCCAGGCCGCGCTCGTCGCGGCGCGCGAGCTGGTGGGCCCGATCATCGCGATGACGGTCACCCTGGTGGCGGTGTACGCGCCGATCGGCATCCAGGGGGGCCTGACCGGGGCCCTGTTCCGGGAGTTCGCCTTCACGCTCGCAGGGGCGGTGCTCATCTCCGGCGTGGTGGCGCTGACCCTCTCCCCGATGATGGGCTCGCGACTGCTGAAGCCGGGGGCGGCGGAGCGCGGCCTCGCCGGGCGCATCAACCGCGGATTCGAGCGGCTGCAGCGTTTCTACGTGAACTGGCTGTCCGGAACGCTGGCATACCGGGCGGTGGTGCTGACGCTGTGGGTGATCGTGGTGGCGCTCATCGCCCCCTTCTACATGTTCTCGCAGAAGGAGCTGGCCCCGAAAGAGGACCAGGGGGTCGTTTTCGGCATCGTCCAGGCCTCCGCGAATTCGACGCTCGACCAGACCAAGCTCTTCGCGGACCAGGCGTACCAGGTCTACAAGTCGTTCCCGGAGACGAAGAACACCTTCGAGATCACCAACCCGACGGGGGGCTTCGGCGGCATGGTGGTGAAGCCCTGGGACGAGCGGACGAAGACGACCGAGCAATTGCAGGTCGAAGCGTCCCAGAAGCTGGGGAAGATCCCCGGCGTCCGGATCATCCCGCTCGTCCCGCCGTCGCTCCCGGGCGGCGGCAACTTCCCGGTCGAGTTCGTCGTCTCCTCGACGGCGGAGCCGTCGCAGGTCGCCGAATTCGCTGGACAGCTGGTGCAGAAGGCATTCGGCAGCGGGATGTTCATGTTCGCCGACACCGACGTGAAGTTCGACCAGCCGCAGACCGAAGTCGTGTTCGATCGCGACATGGTGCGCTCGCTGGGGGTCGACCTGAGCAAGACCGGCGGCGATCTCTCGACCCTCCTCGGAGGGAACTACATCAACCGCTTCAGCATCCAGGGACGCTCTTACAAGGTGATCCCGCAGGTGCAGCGCACCTCGCGCCTGCAGCCGGATCAGCTCGAGGACATGTACGTCACCGGCAGGGACGGGAAGCTCGTGCCCCTGTCGACCTTCGCGACGCTGCGCACGACGACCGAGCCGCGCGAGCTGAAGCGGTTCCAGCAGCTGAACTCGGTGACGATCCAGGGGGTGTCCATGGTCCCGCTCGACACGGCACTGAAGTTCCTCGAGGGGGAATCGAAGAAGATCCTGCCGAAGGGGTTCGGCTACGACTACGCCGGCGAGTCGCGGCAGCTGCGGACCGAGGGGGGGAAGTTCTTCGGGCTCTTCGCGCTGTCCGCCATCCTCATCTACCTCGTGCTGGCGGCGCAGTTCGAGTCGTTCCGCGACCCGTTCATCATCCTGATCGGCTCGGTGCCGCTGGCGATCGCCGGGGCGCTGACGTTCGCCTTCCTCGGCTTCACCTCGCTCAACATCTACAGCCAGGTCGGGCTCATCACGCTCGTCGGCCTGGTGTCGAAGAACGGCATCCTGATCGTCGAGTTCGCCAACCACCTCCAGGAGACGGGGCGCGACAAGCTGCACGCCGTCATCGAGGCGGCCGGCACGCGCCTGCGGCCGATTCTGATGACCACGGCCGCCACGGTCGTCGGGCACCTGCCCCTGGTCTTCGCCAGGGGGCCCGGCGCCGGCGCCCGCAACAGCATCGGCATCATGCTGGTCTCCGGGATGATCATCGGCACCGCCTTCACGCTGTTCGTCGTGCCGTCGATCTACATGCTGGTGGCGCGCCGGCACGTGGCGGAGCGGGAGACCGAGCTCGGCCGCGCCGTGGCCGAGGCGGAGGCGGGCGCGGCCGCCTGAGCGGTCCGGGGCCTTATTCCGGCAGCGGTCCGCAGCGCGTCTCGAGGAGGGGGCGGTAGCGTTCCCTCACCAGCCGCAGGATCGAGTCGCGCGTCTGCGGGGTCGCCGCCGTGACGATCCTCGGCCCGGAGGCCGGCGGGGCCGCGGACCGCGCCGCCGCGGCGGTGCGCTCCAGGCTCTCGTCCACGGCCGCGGCGAGGAGCTTGCCGTCGTCGTCCTCGATCGGGACCGTACAGGCATAGGCGCCGCGATTCACCAGCATCCTGCGGTCCCCCTCGAGGGTGACGATATAGGGAGCGGCGAACACCCCGACCGGGTGCGGCCACTCGACCTTGGCCATCGTCAACGCTTCCGGGGCGGCGCGCCCGGCGATTCCGGACGCCGCCGTCGCGCTCGCCGCAGCGGGGGCCGCATCCTCATTCGCGCGCACGCGCGCCTCTTCTTCCAGCGACAGCTTCTTCTCTTCCGCTTCCTTCGTGGACGGCTTCGCCTCGACCTTCCAGTGACCCTGCGCGGCGTCGGTGCCGGCGGGAGCGGCCGCGCGCGCGCGAGGGGCGGGAGGCACGGGCGACGCGGGCGCCAGAGCCGCCGTCCCGGCCACGGGGAGGTCGGCCTTGGCGCCGGTCGGAGGTTCGGCGGCGGACGGCGAGGCCTCCGTCGGGAGCGTGCTGATTCCTTGAGAGTCGGCCGCGGACGGCGCGGGCGCACCGGGGGAAAGCGGTGGCAGGTGGTCGGGCCGGCCGTACCACAGGAGGATCGCCGCCACGAGGCTCGCCGCCGCGGCCAACGGCATCGCCTGGCGGAAGACCCGGCGCGGCGCGGCGGGCGCAGAGCGCGACGACAGGCCGGCAAGGATTCGCTCCTGGAGCCCCGCTGGAACGGCCGGAGCCGGCTCGGAGGCCATCGCCTCGTCGAGCCTCCGGAAATCGACCCGCAGGCCGCGGCACTCGGCGCATCCCTCGAGGTGCGCCTCCAGCGCCGCCGTCTCGGTCGGCTGCAGCTCGCGATCGACGGAAGCCGAAAGCAACTCGATCGGATGGTCCGCGCGTTCTCCCGGTTTCACGACTCACCCTCCACGCAGTCGCGCAGCGACAGGCGCGCCCGGGCCAGCCGGGAGCGCACGGTCCCGGGCGCGAGCCCCAGCGTCGCCGCGATCTCTGCGTAGGACAGCGACGCTTCCCCTTCCCTGAGCACCAGGACCGCCCGCCATTCCGGCGGCAGCTTCCCGAGGCACGCGGCGAGCCGCAGCCGCAGCTCGGCCGATTCGAGCAGCCGCAGCGGCGAGGACCCCGGCCGATCGTCCGCGGGCTCGCCGGATGGCGCCGCGCCGCGGCCCACCGTGCGGGCCGCCTCGATCGACGGGTGCCCCGGGGCCGCAAACGGCGCGGAGGCGCGCCGCACCCGCTCCGCGGCGCGGGCCCGGTAGTTGAGCGCCCGGCTCACCGCGATCGTCTGCAGCCAGGTGGAGAACCGCGCGTCGCCGCGGAACCCGGGCAGGGCGCGCCACGCGGCCAGAAACGCGTCCTGCACAACGTCTTCGGTGTCTTCGTGGTGTCTCATCACTCGCCACACGAGCGCCCAGACGCGATCGAGGTGCCGGTCCATGAGCTGTGCGAAGGCGGCTTCGTCCCCCCGCTGCGCGCGGAGCACGAGCCCTGCTTCCGTGTCGGGAAGCGCGGCGGCGGGGGCTTCGGCGTCGCCCGCCCGCTGGCCGCTCATGCGTGGCATGGCCTCAAGAATGACACGAAAGCTCATCGCGGTCGCGGGACGGCATCCAGGTCCTCATGCGGTTCGACCGCCGCCCTCCTGGAAAGTTCCCGCGGGCGTGAAAGAAAGCTTCGGCGGAACTTCCGGCACGCTCCCCGGTCGAACGGGGGCAGGAGGACTCCCGATGATCCCCGACACCCCGGTCCCCGCCCTGCGTCGTCCCGCACTTCTGCTCGCGTCCCTCGCCGCCGTCCTCCTGGCCGGCGCCGCCCCGTCGGACGCTCCGCCGGCACCGTCGCGCGGCTCGGGCTCCTGGACGATCGAAACGGATCGTGGGCCGGAGCGCTGCGGCACCGGGGACTGCGCGGACGACGGCCGCCGCGTGAGCCCATTCCTGCTCGCGCGGACCGACGCCCAGGTCGTGGTCTCGGGACCGATCGCCCACACGATCCTCCGGCAGGAGTGGACCAATCCGAACCAGGTGCCGGTCGAGGCCGCCTACATCTTTCCACTGCCGGACAACGCCGCCATCACGGGGTTGCGTCTGACGATCGGCACGCGGCGGATCGAGGCCGAGATGCGGCGCCGGGAGGAGGCCCGGGCGCTCTACGAGCAGGCGCGCGGCGAAGGGCGGGTGGCGGCCCTCCTCGATCAGGAGCGCCCGAACGTCTTCGCCCAGCGCGTGGCCAACATCGTTCCCGGGGAGCGGATCGACGTGACCATCGAGTTCGACTCCGAGCTGCGCTGCGACGACGGCGAATGCGCCTACATCCTGCCGACGGTGGTCGGTCCGCGGTTCGTGCCGTTCCGGCAGGGGGACCCGGGTCGCATCGACCCGCCGGTGGCGCCGCCCGGTCTGGAGATGGGGCATCGCCTGACCTTCACGCTCGACATCGACGCCGGGATGCCGATCCGGGACCTCCGTACCCCGGGGCGCCGTATGGAGGTCGACACGGCCCGCTCGGGGCGGGCCCATGTCCGGCTGGCGTCCGAGGAGATGGCGCGACTCGATCGGGATGTGGAAGTGCGTTTCCGCCTCGCGGGCCGAGAGCCAGAGTTCGGCGTGGTCGCGTGGCGCGCGGCACGGTCCGCGGGCGGACGCGGCCAGGGGGGCGGGGACGAGGCGGGGTCCTGGCGCGAGGATCCGGGGCCCGGCGTCTTCACCCTCTACCTCGTGCCGCCGGTCCCGGACGAGGCGGAAGCGCAGGCGACGCCGCGGGAGCTCACCTTCATCCTCGACTGCTCCGGGTCGATGAAGGGGGTGCCGATCGAGTCGGCGAAGGACGTCGTCCGCCGCGCGCTGCGGGCCGCGCGCCCCGGCGACACGCTGCAGATCCTGCGCTTCTCCGACCGGGCCTCGGGGCTCTGGCCCGACCCGGTCCCGGCGAGCTTCGCGAACATCCAGCGCGCCCTCGCGTTCCTCGACTCGCTGGAGGGGAACGGCGGGACGGAGATGCTCTCGGGCATCCGCGCCGCCCTCGATCGCCCGGCCGACCCGGAGCGGCTGCGCCTGGTGGCGCTCCTGACCGACGGGTTCATCGGCAACGAGACCGAGGTGCTGGCGGAGGTGCGCCGCGTCCTCGGCACGGCCCGGCTCTTTGCCTTCGGGATCGGGTCGTCCGTGAACAGGTATCTCCTCGAGAGCCTGGCGGAGGAAGGGCGGGGCGCGGCCGAGTTCCTCGCGCCGCGCGAGGATCCCGAGAGCCTGGTGGAGCGCTTCGTGAAGCGCATCGCCAGCCCGGTCCTGACCGATCTGCGCCTGTCGTGGGAGGGGATCGACGTGGGGGATCTCGAGCCCGCGCTGCCTCCCGACCTGTTCGCTGGCCAGCCGCTCGTCATCCATGGCCGCTACCGCCAGCCGGGCGCCGGCACCCTCGTGCTCGAGGGGGTCCAGCGGGGCGGCCGCCGCCTGGTCCTGCGCCGCACCGTCACGCTCCCCGCGTACGCCGAGGACCATGAGGCGCTGGCGCGGCTCTGGGCGCGGGCGCGCATCGCCCGGCTGACGCGGGAGTCGTACGGCCGCCCCGACCCGGAAGGGATCGCCGTCATCACTGACCTCGGGCTCCGCTTCCGCCTGATGACCCCTTACACGTCGCTCGTGGCCGTGGACTCCATGATCTCGAACCGTGGTGGCGGCCTGCAGGCGATCGACGTCCCGGTCGAGCTGCCGTTCGGCATGGATCCCCAGGCCTTCGCCGGCCGGAGCAAGGAGGCGGCCAGGCAGTTGGCCGCACCGCCGGCGACCCGCGTCATCGCAGCGGCCCCCCCCCATGGCGAAGCGGCGCTGTCACCTCGCTGGACGGTCGCTCCCCCGTCCTCCCAGGCCGACGCGGGTGGGCGGCGCGGGTCGAACGACACGCCGGCCGCCCGACCGCAGGAGTCGGCCGCGAAGCCCCAAGACGCTTCGATGGAGCCGGACGGCGTCCCCTTCGTCCTCGTCCGGCTCGTCGAAGAGGACGGCACGATGCGCACGGTCGAATCGGACGGCGAAGCATGGCTCGTCGCCGAACGGCGGCGCACGCTCGTCCGCCGGCTCACGGCGGATCAGATGCGCGCGCTGCAGCGGGCGCTCGCCGAGGCCGATGCCGAGGGCTGGATGCACGGTGACGCGACGTTCGTCCGCGGGCGCTCCCGGCTCGTCGTCGTCCTGACCGACGGCACGACGCATGGCGTCGAGATCCCTTCGGGCGACCCGACGATCGAGACGATCGTCGCGCTGCTCCGGGCGGCGACCTTCGACACGCCGGGCCGGCCCCGCTGAGGGCGGCCGCGGTCGGTCGGAGGGCTAGACCCCGTCCCGTCCGGCCTTCGGAATCTTCGTGTCCTTCTCCATGCCGAGGGTGCGGACCAGGAAGGAGTACTGGTCGGTCGTCTCCTCGATCTGCTTGCTCGTCGGCTTGCCGCCGCCGTGACCGGCGGAGGTCTCGATGCGGATCAGGATCGGGGCGTCCCCCGCCTGTGCCTTCTGCATGGCGGCGGCGAATTTGAAGGAGTGGGCCGGGATGACCCGGTCGTCGGTGTCCGCCGTGGTGATGAAGGTCGGCGGGTACTTCGTGCCCGGCTTGATGTTGTGGTACGGCGAGTACGCCAGGAGGGCCGGGAAGGTGGCCGGGTCGGAGGCGCTGCCGTAGTCGTCCACCCAGTACCGGCCGGCGGTGAACTGGTCGAAGCGCAGCATGTCCATCACCCCGACCGCGGGCATCGCCGCGCCGAAGAGATCCGGGCGCTGCGTCATCGTGGCGCCGACCAGGAGCCCGCCGTTGCTGCCGCCCGAGATCGCCAGACGCGAGGGCTTCGTGATCCCGTTCTTCACCAGCCACTCGGCGGCGGCGATGAAGTCGTCGAAGACGTTCTGCTTCTGGGTCTTGGTGCCGGCGTGGTGCCATGCCTCACCGTACTCGCCGCCGCCGCGCAGGTTCGGCATCGCGAAGACGCCCCCCATCTCCAGCCAGGCCAGGCGCGCCGGCGAGAAGTTCGGCGTCATCGAGATCTTGAAGCCGCCGTAGCCGTAGAGGAGCGTCGGGCGGTTGCCGTCCATCTTGAGATCCCGGCGGTGCACGATGAACATCGGCACCTTCGTCTTGTCCTTGCTCTCGTAGAACACCTGCTTGACGACGAAGTCGTCCGGGTTGAACGCCACTTTCGGCTGCTTCCACAGGGCGCTCTTCCCTCCCGCCAGATCGTAGCGGTAGATCGTCGCCGGGGCGTTGAACGACGTCCACGAGTAGGTCACCTCGGTCGAGGTGCGCCTCCCGGAGAAGCCGTAGGCGCTGCCGAGGCCGGGGAGCGACACGTCGCGCACGGCGGTGCCGTCGGTCTTGATCTGCCGGATGAGCGAGGTCGCGTCCTTCAGGTAGGAGACGAGGAAGGCGTCCCCCGCCATGTCGGCCTGCTGCATCGCCTCGGCCGTTTCCGGAACGATGGTCCGCCAGTGCTCGCGCTCCGGACCGGCGAGGTCGATGGCGATCAGCCGTCCTTTCGGGGCCTCGAGGTCGGTCTTGAAGTAGAAGACCGTCCCGTCGTTGCCGAGGTACTCGTACTCGTTGTCGAACGTCTTGATCAGCTCGACCGGCGCCCCGTACGGCTCGTTGAGGTCCCGGTACAGGACCATGTTCTTCGGATCGGTCCCCTTGCGCACCGCGATGACGAGGTAGCGCCCGTCCTCGGTCACCTGCCCGCCGAAATCCCAGTCCGGCTGGTCGGGACGGGCGTAGACGAGCACGTCCTGCGACTGCGGCGCTCCCAGGCGGTGGAAGAAGAGCTTCTGGTTGCGGTTGACCGCCTGGAACGCCTCCCCCTTGGCCGGGGCGTCGTAACGGCTGTAGAAGAACCCCGTGCTGTCGTGCGTCCAGGCGGCGGCGGTGAACTTCGTCCACTGCACGAGGTCGTCGAGGTCCTTCCCCGCCTGCAGGTCACGCACCCGCCACTCACTCCAGTCGGAGCCGGCGACCGACCGGGCGTAGGCGAGGTAGCGGCCGTCGTCGCTCGCCGCGAGGCCGGCGAGCGCCACCGTGCCGTCGGCCGACCAGGTGTTCGGATCGAGCACCATGACCGGCGCCGCCCCCAGAGCATCGGTCATGAAGAGCACCGACTGGTTCTGCAGCCCGGTGTTCTGCGTGAAGAACCAGTGCCCGCCGGTGAATGCCGGCGCGGAGAAGCGCTCGTAGTTCCACAGCGCCGTCAGGCGCTTCTTGATCGGCTCGCGCTGCGGCACCTGCGCCAGCCAGCCCTGGGTGACCTTGTTCTCGGCGCCGATCCACTGCGCGACTTCCTGCGATACGCGCGGGTCCTGCTCGAGCCACCGGTACGGATCCGGCACCTTGGTCCCGTGCCAGTCGTCCACCTGGTCCACCCGTCGCGTGTCCGGGTAGGTCAGGTGGGCGTCGGTCTTGGCGGCGATCGTTCCCGACAGGGCGATCGCGGCGGCGAGGACGAATGGAACGGCCTGCGTCAGACGGCTCTGCATCGCGCGTGCGCGCATCGCGGCTCTCCACAAGCCCCTG
>Ga0111538_10014712_pt1 | contig 10309 bp, 11 predicted proteins | sample SoiMethybrSBSTD1_FD_79669 | JGI IMG/M metagenome (GOLD analysis project Ga0111538, IMG submission 79669) | Bulk soil microbial communities from a Populus tree surrounding site in Tennessee, USA - Soil MetaG P. TD hybrid SBSTD1 (version 2)... | ecosystem: Environmental > Terrestrial > Soil >... | reverse complement strand
CGTCGACCGCCACGCGCCCCGCGTCGCGGCGTACCGCCTCCAGGTCGTCGACCTGAAGGGCAATCGCAGCTGGTACGGCGTCGGCTCGGCTGCTCCTCGCAAGTAACAGTCTGTTACTTGCTCGGCGGCGTCGATTCGCTAGCGGCGAAAGCGCAGGGCGATCCGGCCGTCGTAGAGCCCGGGTTCCGAGGCGGGGGGCTCGGCGGCCGGGAGCCCCTCGACCGGATCGGTCCACGTCGCCTCGATCCCGCGCACGATCGAGGGGCAGAGAAACGCGTGCGGGAACGCCGGAATCCGGCCAGTTCCCGGCCCCCACGGCGCGAGCGCCCGCGAGCGGCCCGCGTCGATCGACCCGCCGACGATCGCGTATCCCTCCTGGTGCGCGTCGAGAACCCTCCTCGCCCAGTCCGGCGCCGGCTCGACCCCTGGCGCGAGGTGCGCGATCGCCTCGGCCTCCTCGAGTGCGACGAGAGGCTCCTCCTGGGCAAGTAACAGACTGTTACTAAGTCCGGTCGCGGCCAGCCGCCGCTCGATCCGCGGTTCGACGGCGACGTCCAGCTCGAGCGGCGTGTTACCGATCTCGCCGAACCAGTAGCGGTACTCGATCACGAGGTCGAGCGCGAGGCGATAGCGGCCCGGCGGGATCGGGGCCCGAACCTCCGCCTCGAGCTCCAGCCGCCTACCGGGTTCCACCACGCCGAGCTCGGTCCGGAGCCCGTCCCAGAGCACGGGGCTCCCGAGGGCATCGAGCCAGTGGTAGGAGAGCTTGACGCCGCGCCACGGCGCTCCGCCCGCGTTCTCGAAGGCGAGCGGGACACGGTGGAGCGCACCTGCCTTGACCGGCCCCAGGTCATGGCCGAGCCACCGCACGGCGAGCGGCCCGACAGGGATCGGATGCTCGCCGACGCGCTCCATGGGCGGGGCTAGTGTAGGGCGGTGTCTGCGCCCTCCCTCGTCCGTGCCGCCCGGCGCGAGGCGCTCGAGCGCACGCCTGTCTGGTTCATGCGGCAGGCGGGACGATCGCTGCCCGAGTACCGGGCGATCCGCGAGCAGTACGGCCTCTTCGAGATCGTTCGCCGCCCCGAGCTCTCCGCCGAGGTGACGCTCCAGCCGGTCCGGAGGCACGACGTCGACGCAGCCGTGATGTTCTCGGACATCATGCTTCCGGCCCTTGCGATGGGCGTCGACGTGCGGCTGGAGGAAGGCATCGGCCCGGTCGTCGACCGGCCGATCGCCGCGGCGAGCGACGTCGATCGCCTCGGTATCGCCGATCCAGAGCCGGCGGCGCTCGAAGCGATCCGCCTCGTTCGTGCGGAGCTCGACCGCGACAAGGCGGTGGTCGGCTTCGTCGGCGGTCCCTTCACGATCGCCGGGTACCTGATCGAAGGCCGGCCGAGCCGCGACTTCCTCGCGGTCAAGACGCTCATGTACCGCGAGCCGGGAACGTGGCACGCGCTGATGGAGAAGCTGACCGCGACCCTCGCGGACTTCGCCGCGGCGCAGGCCGACGCAGGGGCGGACGTGATCCAGCTCTTCGACTCGTGGGTCGGCGCGCTGTCCGTCGACGACTACCGGGAGTTCGTCGAGCCCTACTCGGCTCGGATCCTGGACGCGCTCGACGTCCCGACGATCCATTTCGGCACGGGGACGACCCACCTGCTCGCGCTGAAGACCGGCGATGTCGTCGGTGTCGACTGGCGCCTCCCGCTGGACGAGGCCTGGGACGCGATCGGCGACCGCGCGATCCAGGGCAACCTCGACCCCGCCCTCGTGCTCGGGCCCTGGGAGCGGATCGAGACGGGGGCCCTCGACATCCTTCGCCGCGCCGACGGCCGCCCCGGCCACATCTTCAACCTCGGCCACGGGGTGCTCCCCGGCACGGATCCGGCACAGCTCACCCGACTCGTCGAGCTCGTCCACGCCGCATGAAGACGGCCGTCGTGCTCATGGCCTACGGCAGCCCCGATCGGCTCGCCGACGTTCCTGCCTACTACGCGGACATCCGCGGCGGCCGCCCGATCCGGCCGGAGCTGCTGGACGACCTCATGGACCGCTACCGCCGGCTCGGGATCGAGGATTCGAACCCGCTGAACGAGATCACCGAGCGCACGCGGGCGGCTCTCGAGCGCGAGCTCGGCCTATCGGTCCACACCGGCATGAAGCACTGGACGCCGCGGATCGTCGAGGCGGCCGACCACGCCGTCGAAAGCGGCGCCGAGACCGTTGCCGGTCTCGTCCTCGCTCCCCATTACTCCCGCCTTTCGATTGGCGGCTACCGGCAGCAGCTGGAGGGCGCGCTCGCCGGCCGCGCCCGCCTCCGGTTCATCGAGAGCTGGCACGACGAGCCTGCCTTCGTGGAGTTCCTTGCAGCGCGCGTCCGGGGTACGGACGCCCATGTCGTCTTCACGGCCCATTCCCTTCCGGCGCGCATCCTCGACGAGGGCGATCCCTACGAGACCCAGCTGCTGGAGACCTCGAGGGCGGTCGCCCAGGCAGCGGGACTCCACGACTGGTCGTTCTCGTACCAGAGCGAGTCGCCGACCGGCGAGCGCTGGCTCCAGCCGGACATCCTCGACCACCTCGGGGCGCTCCGCGACCGCGGCGTCCGCGACGTCCTCGCCTGCCCCGTCGGGTTCGTGGCCGACCACCTCGAGATCCGTTGGGATCTCGACACCGAGGCGAGCGCGCGGGCCCGGGAGCTCGGGCTCGGGTTCGCCCGCATCGAGATGCCGAACGACGACCCCGCCTTCGTGACGTGTCTCGCAGGGATCGTCCGCAGCGCGCTGGTACCTTCGAAAACGTGACACCAGGCGCGATCGCGATCGAGCACGTTGCCCGACGCTTCCGCGTCTACCCACAGCAGGGGCGCACGCTCAAGGACCTCGTCGTCTCCCGCGGCAAGACGAAGGGCCGCGACGTCTGGGCGCTGAAGGACGTCTCCGCGCGCATCGAGCCCGGCGAGTCGGTTGCATTGATCGGCCGCAACGGTTCCGGGAAGACGACGCTCCTCCGCGTGGTCGCCGGGATCATCAAGCCGACCCGGGGCCGGGTTGCCGCTGCCGGCCGCATCGGATCGCTGCTCGAGCTGGGCGCCGGCTTCCATCCCGAGTTCACCGGCAGGGAGAACGTCTATCTGAACGGGTCGATCCACGGGCTCAGCCGGAAGGCGATCAGCGAGCACATGGACGAGATCGTCGCGTTCGCGGAGCTTCAGGAGTTCATCGACGTTGCCGTCCGCCAGTACTCGAGCGGGATGTACATGCGCCTCGGCTTCGCGGTCGCGGCGCACCTCGAGGCAGACGTCCTGTTGCTCGACGAGGTCTTCGCCGTCGGCGACCAGGAGTTCCAGCGCAAATGCTTCGCCAAGATCTCCGACTTCAAGCAGCGCGGCGGGACGATCGTGTTCGTCTCGCACGACGCGGCGGCGGTCGAGCGCCTCTGCGAGCGGGCCGTGCTCCTGCGCGGCGGCGAGGTCGACTTCGACGGGCCGACGCACGACGCGCTCGCCCGCTACCACGCGCTACTCGCGGCCGAGCGCGACCCCGAGGAACGGAGCGCCGGCCTCTCCGAGTGGGGCAGCGGCGAGGCCCGGATCGTCGAGGCGAGGCTCGAAGGCGAGGGCGGCGAGCCCAGGGCGCAGTTCCTCTCGGGCGAACCGCTACGGGCGGTTCTCCGGATCACCGCCGCCCGCCCGCTTCCACCGCCGCGGCTCTCGTACGAGCTTCGCGACGACGCGGGCCAGCTGATGGCCGCCGGCACGCAGGACACCGAGGAGCTCGGCTGGGACGGAATTCCCGGCGATACCGTGTACCGCCTTGACATCGCCGAGCTGCCGCTGGCGGACGGCCGCTTCCACCTGCGCTTCGGCCTGGTCGACGCCGCCGGCGAGCATCTCTACCACTGGCTCGACGACGCGGTGGCGTTCGTGGTCTACCCTGGAGACGAGGTGCGAGGGTTGGTCCGGATCGAAGGCTCGTGGTCCAGGCAGGAAATCGGGGCGCCCGTCGAAATGGAGCGAACATGAGCACCGCCCGCTCCTGCCCCGACTGGCCCGCGCTGATGGAGATCGCGCCCGACCTCCAGTTCAAGCACTACAGCGTCCCCGAGGCCCATCTGCCCGCCGACGCGCTCGCCCGGCTGTCCGAGCCGAGCCTCGACGAGCTCGAGATCTGCTGCGACCTCGAGCACAACGTGGTCAATCCGGACCACACGGATCCCTCCGTGGTCGAGGCGCTGCGCGGCTCGCACTGGTTCGACCTGCGCGAGTGGTCGACGACGGGCCCCGGCGCCGCCTTCAGCTCCAACTTCTAGCCGTCCCGGGCTGAAGCGGGCCGGGCCTAGGCAGGCGGAGTGCCCGGCCCGCTTGTCGGTACTACGACTCGTCGGCGCTTTCGGATGCGCTTCCGCGGTACGCCATGAGCTGAACGCGCTCCAGCGTGACCATGCCTTCCCCTCGAGCTTGATCAGATGGCCCTTCCGGTGGCCACGCCGAGGTAGACGGCGAGCAGGCCGACGGCGAGGCTCCCGACCATGTTGGCCGCGGCGATGCCGTACGCGCCGGCCTCGACCAGCCGGTGCGACTCGAACGAGAGGGTCGAGAACGTCGTGTACGCGCCCAGGAGGCCGATCGTCAGCGTCGAGCGCAGCCAGGACGGGGCGGAGATCTGCTCGGTGAGCACGGTGAAGAGCAGGCCGAGCAGGAACGATCCGCTGATGTTGACGACGAAGGTTCCCCACGGGAAGCCGCCTGTCGTCCTTCGGCTGACCAGCCCGTCGAGCCCGTAGCGCGCCAGCGCTCCGATCGAGCCGGCGACTGCGATTCCCACGACTGTCCGCACGCAACGCTCCTCCCAGCCGTAGGAGCCATCAGCCGGAAGGCGGTTGAAGGCGGACTCCATCGCCCGGCGCCCGCAGGCGCCGACCGCACTCTACCGGCGCGCAATCTCGTCCCAGGGACGGGTGTTGAGGACGTCGGTCGCGCGCGCCCACCCGCGCCGGGCGGTGGCGACCGAGAGCCCCATGTTGCCGAGGCCCGCGACGGAGTGCGCGTCGGTGGAGCAGACGATCTTCACGCCCGCGCGGATCGCGTCCCGCACGTGCTCGGCGCGGAGGTCGAGGCGGTCGGGGAGGCCGTTGACCTCCATCGCGATGCCTGTTTCCAGCGCGAGGGCGTAGACCTCCTCGAGGTCGAGTGCGTTCTCCGGCCGCCGGTTGATCATCCGCCCCTTCGGGTGGCTCAGGCAGCGGACGGTCGGATGGCGCATGGCCTCGAGCACCCGGTCGGTCAGGGCCCGGCGCGGTGTCCGCTGCCCGGCGTGGACGCTGGCCTGGACCCACTCGAGCTCCGAGAGAACGTCGTCCGGGAGATCGAGACGCCCGTCCGGAAGGATGTCGCACTCGATCCCGCGGAGCACCCGAAACGGCGCGACCTGCTCGTTGACCGCGGCAATCTCTTCGCTCTGGCGCCGGACGGCGTCGGCATCGAGACCCGGAACGACACCCACGTTCGTCGTGTGGTCGCAGATCGCCAGGTACTCGTGGCCGAGCGCCATCGCAGCCTCCGCCATCTCCCGGACCGTCGCCCGGCCGTCCGACGCCGTCGTGTGCGCGTGGAGGTCGCCGCGGATGTCCGACCGTTCGAGGAGCGGCGGTGGGTCGTCGCGGAAGGGCGCCTCGCGGAGCTCCGGCGGACACCATGGAATCCCGAGCGCGCGATAGACGCCCTCCTCGTCGGTGGCCTCCGGGAGCGGTTCGACTGCATCGACGTAGGGGGTCGAACCGGTCGCGCGGAGCAGCTCGGTGCCGAAGCGGCGCGAAGCGGCGGCGACGCACGTCACGGGCGTTCCGTCGACGGTGATTCCGACCGCCCGGTCGTCCTCGCGCTCGACGACGGCAACGATCTCCGCCAGCGCCGCGAAGCGTTCGAGTATCGGCGCGGGCTCCTCCGCGGCGACCACGACGGCGAGGTCGTGGTTTTCGTCCCGCCAGCGCCTCGGATCGCCTGCGATCTCGCCTCCGAGCGCGCCGGCGATGCTCTGGAGCAGCGCGCGGGCCCGGTTCAGCAGCATCGCGGGCCGCCGCGCCGGTGCGGCGTCGGCCGCCAGCGCTTCGAGCAGCTTGCGTTCGGTCTTCGGGCCGATGCCCGGAACCTCGCGAAGCCGCCCGGCCGCCGCGGCCTCGCGCAGCTCGGCCGCCGTCCGGATGCCCAGCGTCTGCGCAATCTCGATCGCCGTACGCGGCCCGAAGCCGAGGTACCGTCCGACCCCGATGAGCTCGGGCGAGACGGTCCGCTCGAGCTCCTCCGCCTCTTCGATCGAGCCGGTCTCGACCAGCTCGACGAGCCGAGCCTCGATCCCCGCGCCGATCCCGCGAAGCTCCCGAACCCGCCCGTTTCGGACGAGGTCAGCGATCGGCGCGTCGGTCGAGCGGATGAGCTCGGCGGCACGGCGGTACGCGCGGGCGCTGTAGTGGCTGGCCCCGGCGAGCTCGAGCAGCGCGGCGAACGACTCAAGGCGGTCGGCGATTGCCGGATTTGCGAGGTGTTCCTGCACGTTAGAGCCTCGGTAGTGTCCTCCCACATGGTCACGATCGTCATTCCGTTCCGCGCCGAGGCGGCCAAGAGCAGGCTCCCCGAGTCGATCAGGGCGCGTCTTGCACAGGCGATGCTGGACGACGTACGCCACGCGTGCGAGCCCCACGGCGACGTGATCGTCGCGGGCGGCGCCGGAGGTCAGGGCGAGGCCGTGGCCGAGATGCTGGCGCATGTCGAGGGCCCCGTCGCGATCGTGAACGCAGACCTGCCGTGCGCGACGGCGGACGACATCGCGGCTCTCATCGCGCAGGCACCAGCGCTTGCGGCCGCGCGTGACGGGACGACGAATGCCCTGTCGCTCGAGAACGCGCGCGACTTCCACCCGCTGTACGGGCCCGGGAGCGCCGCACGATTCGGGCTCAGGCAGGTCGAGCTCGAGAACCTCGTGGACGACGTCGACACGATCGCCGACCTGGAGCGCGTGGCCGAACGCGTAGGGCCTGCCACGAGGTCGGTGCTCGCGCTGCTGAAGGTCCCGGCATGAAGGTCGTGGTGCTCTCGGGCGGTGTCGGCGGCGCTCGGTTCCTGCGGGGCCTCGTCGACGTCGTCGATCCGGCGGACGTGACTGTGATCGGAAACGTCGGGGACGACGTCGAGGTCCTCGGCCTCCACGTTTCGCCCGACCTCGACAGCATCCTCTACGCGCTGACCGGTCTCGCTGACGAGGAGCGCGGCTGGGGCCGCGCGGACGAGACGTGGCATGCGCTCGGCACCGTCGAGGCCTTAGGCGGCGAGAGCTGGTTTCGGCTCGGCGACCGGGATCTCGGGCTCCACCTCGTGCGCTCGCGGGCCCTTGCGGAGGGAGCTTCGCTCTCCGCGATCACGCGGAGGCTCGCGTCGGCGCTCGGGCTCGAGATCGACCTGGTTCCCGCCACCGACGACCGGCTCCGCACCCATCTCGTGACACCGGCCGGCCGCTTCGCGTTCCAGGAGTGGTTCGTCGCGCGCGGGCACCGCGACGAGGTGGACGCCGTCGAGTACGACGGCGCCGAGTCGGCGCTCCCCGCGCCGCGTGTACTCGACGCGCTCGGCGGCGCAGACGCGATCGTGATCGCGCCCAGCAACCCGTTCGTCTCGATCGGGCCGATCCTCGCGGTTCGGGAGATCCGCGACGCGCTCGCCGCCCGCAACGTCCCCGCGGTCGCCGTCAGCCCGCTGATCGGCGGGCGTGCGGTCAAGGGCCCGGCCGACCGGATGCTCGCGCGGCTGGCCGGCGGAACGACGCCGCATCAAGTAACACAGTGTTACAAGGGCCTGATCGACGCTCTCGTCGTCGACGAGGCCGACGCGGCCGACGCGGAGGGCCTGTCGGTGCAGGCGATCGTCACCCGCACGCTGATGACCGATGCGGCCGCGCGTCGCCGGCTTGCCGAGGCGGCGCTCGAGGTCGCCGGGACACCGGCGTGAAGGTCGCGGTCGTCGGCGGAACCGGGCCGTTCGGGCGCGCGCTCACGCTCCGCCTCCGTGACGCAGGGCACGAGGTGACGATCGGCTCGCGCAGCGCACGTCGCGCCCGCGAGGTCGCCGAGGCGCTCGGTGTCTCCGGCGCCGCGAACACGGACGCGGTCGACGGAACCGACGTCGTCGTGCTCGCCGTCAACGCCGACGCGGTCCTGGACACGGCCCGCGAGCTCGCCGCGGCGATCGACGACAGGACGGTGCTCTCGGTCGCGAGCGAGCTTCGCTTCTCGAGGGAGGGCGTCTATCCCGGTCCGGACGAGATCTCGCTCGCCGAACGGATCGCGGGCATCGTCTCGGGCCCGGTGGTCTCGGGCCTGCACTCGCTGGCGGCGCACACCCTGGGCGAGGGCGAGCCGCCGGAGCAGGATGCCCTTATCTGCGGCGACGACGAGGAGGCCAAGCGCGTCGTTCTCGAGCTCGCAGGCGGTCTCGTGCGCGGACGTGCCGTCGACGCCGGCCCGCTCGCCGGCGCCCGGGCCCTCGAGGGCCTCACGGCTGTGATCGTCAACATCAACCGCCGCTACCGCGCGCACGCCGGCCTGCGGGTGACGGGGCTTCGACGGTGACGGAGCTCCGCATTTTCCCGGTCGAGGGCGTGCCGGAGATCCGCGAGGGCGACGATCTCGCGGCGCTGATCGCCGAGCGCGTCCAGCTCGAGGACGGCGACGTCCTCGTCGTGTCCCAGAAGGCCGGCTCGAAGGCGGAAGCGCGGATCGTGGGGCTCGCCGACGTCGAGCCCTCGCGCTGGGCGATCGCAATGGCCGGCGACCACGACCCGCGCCAGCTCGAGGTGATCCTCGGCGAGGCGAAGCGCATCGTCCGTTCCCGCCGCCCGCTCGTCATCGCGGAGACCCGTCACGGCCTCGTCTGCGCGTCGGCCGGCGTCGATGCGTCAAACGCGCCGGAGCCGGACGTGCTCGTGCTGCTCCCGCTCGATCCCGACGGTTCGGCCGCCGCGCTCCGGGCTCGCATCCAGGAGCTGACGGGACGCTCGGTCGGCGTGATCGTGAGCGACTCGTTCGGCAGGCCGTTTCGCGTCGGGACGACCGACGTCGCGATCGGCGCGGCGGGCATCGAGACCGTGCGTGATTTCCGCGGCGCGCGCGACGGGAACGGCTACGAGCTGCGCTCGACACAGATCGCCGTGGCAGACGAGATCGCGTCCGCCGCGGAGCTCGTCCGCGGCAAGATCGACGGGATCCCGGCGGCGGTCGTCCGCGGGCTGAACGCGGGCGGCAGCGGAACGGCCGCCGACCTCGTCATGCCGGCGGAGCGCAGCCTCTTCTGACGTCTTACACGGGCCTTGCTTTAGGCCGTTCTGCGCAGTGCCGATACGTGATTCGAGCATGAATCCACCGGCGTCAGAGGGTGTGGCCCCCCTCCGCCGGCCGCCCTTCGTGGAGGCCGCGGAGGCTCGACGCGACGCCTTGATCGACTCGTACCGGCGTCTGGCGGAGATCTTCCACGAGGTCCTCTCCGAGCAGAGCCTCGACCTGCTCCTCGACCGGATCGCCGATACGCTCGCCGAGCTCGTCCCGTACGACTCGCTGACGATCTACGAGGCCGACGAGGTCCGGCGCGAGCTCTTCGCCGTCCACGCGCGAAGCGAGTGGCAGGACGAGATCTTCGGCAACCGGCCGCTGTACGGGCAGGGCATCACCGGCTGGGCCGCCGAGCACTGCGAGGCGGTGATGACGAACGCCGCACACCTCGACGAGCGCGTGTGGTTCGTCCCCGGCACCCCCCGCGAGCCAGAGGCGCTCATCGCCGTCCCGCTGGTCGCCCGCGGTGCGCTCAAGGGGACGCTCAACATCTACCGCACCGGGGAGGGCGCCGGCTTCGTCGACGACGAGTTCGAGCTGGCGAAGTGGTTCGGCGATGCCGCCGCGCTCGCGCTCGACAACGCGCAGATCCGGGCGAACCTCGAGCATCAGGCGCAGACCGACTCGCTCACCGGGCTCTTCAACCACCGCTACTTCCACGAACGCCTCCGCGCCGAGCTGAACCGCTCGAGCCGTGCCCACGACATTGTCTCGCTCCTTGTGATGGACATCGACGACTTCAAGCGGATCAACGACATCCACGGGCACGGCGTCGGCGACCAGCTGCTCGTCGCGCTGGCCGAGATGCTGACGGTGACCGTGCGCGCCTCCGACGTCGTCTGCCGGCTCGGCGGCGAGGAGTTCGGCGTGATCATGCCGAGCGGAGACGCAGGCGACGCGCTCACGTTGGCCCGCCGTCTCACCGACGCGCTGG
>Ga0111538_10014711_pt1 | contig 10309 bp, 5 predicted proteins | sample SoiMethybrSBSTD1_FD_79669 | JGI IMG/M metagenome (GOLD analysis project Ga0111538, IMG submission 79669) | Bulk soil microbial communities from a Populus tree surrounding site in Tennessee, USA - Soil MetaG P. TD hybrid SBSTD1 (version 2)... | ecosystem: Environmental > Terrestrial > Soil > Tree... | reverse complement strand
GTGGGACGTGATCTGGTACGAGCAGATCGCCCTGCACGGCTACGGCTACATGCTCGAGGACCTGAAAGGACAGGCGGCGGCCGGGTTCTTTCCGCTGTACCCGGTCCTCGTGGGCCTGATTCTGAAAGCCCTGCCGTTCCTGTCGTTCTTCTGGCTGGGCTCGGCCCTGTCGAACATCTTCACGTTCACAGCGCTCGTGTTCATTGCCCGCGAACTGGTGCCCGACGTCGCGGCCGCGCGTCGCGTGGTGGTGATTTTCGTGACGGCGGCCGGTTCGTTTTACCTTTCGATTCCGTACACCGAGAGCCTGTTTCTCCTGCTCGTCGTCCTCGTGATGATCGCGACCAGGCGACGCGAGTACGTACTGGCCGCGCTGCTGGCGGGCCTCGCGTTCGCCACGCGCATCCACGGACTGGCGCTCATCGCCGTGCCGGCCGTCGCGTGCCGCTACGACACCTCGCTCTCCGCGCGCGCGCGATATCAGCGCCTGGCGATGATGGCGCTGCTCTTCGCGATTCCCATGTCGATTCACATGGCGTATCTCGCCGAGGTCCAGGGTTCGGCCGAAGCCTTCATCGCGCGGCAGGCGATGTGGGACAACGCCGTGCCCTATCCGTTCAAGGCTGTCGTCGGATTGGTGCGATATCCGCGCCGCTCGCAAGGCTGGCTGCACGGGGCGTATTGGGCAGTGTACGTCGCGCTCGTGTTCCGGTACTGGCGGAAGATGCCGCTCGGCGAGGCGCTCTTCTGTCTCGGCGCCCTCGTGATCTCGACGCAGCAGGAGGTGTTTCACGGCATCTACCGCTACGTCGCGCCGCTCGTCCCGATTGCGCTGGCGCAGGCGCAGGACCGCGACAGCGTTCGCCTCGGGCTGATCGGCATGAACGTCGCCGTGGCGGTGCTCATGATCCTGGCCTTCGTCACGTGGAACCGCCTCGCGGTGTGAGCGCGCGATGACGTCCGGCGCGGCGTCAATCGGCGTCTGGACGCTCGCGACGCTCGCGCACGTTGTGCTCTCCGCCTATTGGGTCGATCGGCTCACCCCACGCGGAACATCGACTGACGCGCGCACGTTTGCCGTGATCGTCGCCGCGATCGGCGGCCTCGCGTGCGCGCTGCACCTGCTCGCCTCGACCATCGGCATCGGCCTGGTGCGCGGCGTGATGGCGCTGGCCGTCATCCACGCGAGCGCATGGGTCACGCTGCGCCGGCGCCCTGCGACGTCCGCCGCTTTCTCAAACGATGCCGCCGTAGATTCGATCACACGCGCGGCCGAACTCGCTGCAGGCGCGGTGTGTGCGGCCATCGTCGCCTCGTGGATGGGCATCGCCGCCCAATCCAGCGCCGTATACGGCACCGACGCCGCGCACTATCACGTGCCGCACGCCGTCAACCTGGCGCTCGGCGGCAGCCTCTTCGACCTGCCGGCGACGCCGCACCTGTATCCAATGGCCGGCAGCACGCTGCTCGCGTGGTTCATCGTGCCGACGCACGACGCGCGGCTTGTCGATCTCGCCATGACGCTGCCGTTCCTGCTCATGGCCGCGTCGATGAACTGGCTGTTCCGGTTGACGACGGGCCTCTCGGGGCTGGCGTGGGCGTCGTGGGTGACGCTGGCGCTGTTCGGCACGCCGATGTTCCGGCAGAGTGCGGACGTCTCGGCAGACTTGTGGTTCGCCGCCTCGTTCGTCGCGCTCGCGGCCGTGCTCGTGTCATGGTGGACCCGCGGGCGGTTGACTGCGGTGGATGCGTTCGCCGGCGCCGTCGCGCTTGGACTGCTGGTCGGATCGAAGACGACTGGTGCACCAGCGGCTGCACTGCTCGTCGGCGCCTTCGCGCTCGCGGCGCTGATTCGGCCGCGCATGCTGCGTCCTGACGTGTCGTGGCGCGGTCTCGCCGCCGGATCCTGCGCCGTCATCGTCATCATCTTTGGCTCCGGCGCGATCTGGTTGGTTCGCAACTGGGTGCGCTTCGGCTCCCCCACCGCGCCGACCGGACTAGTGCTGTTCGGCATGCGGATCTGGTCCGGCGATCCGTGGGCGCCGACGACGTACCTCTCGGTGCTTGGCGATCGGACAGGCGATCCGTCGTACCCGTGGATGGAGCGGACGCTGTTCTTCGCCAGACAGTGGCTTGGCCGCTGGTACGCGCCTGCGCTCGTGCTCGCCGCGCTGGTGCCAATTGATCTGCTGGCCGCTCGTCTTCGCCGCGTGGAATCGACGCCCGTCGGAGGGCGCGCGTTGCTGTTGGGGCTCACGCTGGTCTCGGGCGTCGTGCTGACGTGGATGTTGATGGGCGCGCCCTGGACGAGCCTCGAGTGGACGCGCGGTCTGGCGCTGCGCTATGTCCTGCCGTTCTGCGCGCTGCTGCCCCTCATCGCGTTCGTGGCGCTCTTTCCTCTCTCAGTTCGGTGGTACGTGCGATCGGATATCGCGGCGTTCGCGTTGGCGCTCATCAGCGTCGCGGCGCTGGTCGTGTTCGTGCCGGCGCTTCACGGAGGCGGGCCGCGTTTCTTCGGGTTGCCGACCGTGCTTCCCGTCTGGGGCTCGGCCGGTGCGGTCGCATTCCTGGCGTGGCAGCTCACGATGCGGACCCGGCCGCGGCCGATACGACTGGCCGCGTCGCTGGCGATCGCCGCGCTCCTCACCATCGCGTGGACGCCGCTGCTCGCGGGACGCACGACTCGAGATCGCGCCGCACAGGCGGCTCAACTCGATCGCGATGTGCAGAGCTGGGCGTCAATCGGTCCGGCCAGCACCAGTCCTCATCGCGCGGTCTACCTGGCAATGCTTGATGCCGAGGCGCGCGCGGGGCGCACCTGCGACGCGCGTCGGATCTTCTCGCTGATCCGCGACGACGAGCCGCTGCAGTGGCAATCGGGGTCGTATCGCAATCGCATCTACTACGCCGCACGCGACACGTCAGCGGCCGCCACCGCCGCGCCTCTCGGCCCGTGCGATTACGTCGTCACGACGCGCGCGCTGACGGAGACGGACAAGGGACGGGGGCTCACAGCCGCGCTTTCCGGTGGCGCGGCGCTCGAACGCTCCGCAGAAACTCCAGATTTCCTCGTTCTGCGCGGGCGGTGATCTACTTGACGGCCTGCAACTCGCCGACGAGCAGTTTGCAGCGCGCATCCGACACGCGCAGGTCGAGCGGCCGCTCCCACACACCCGCATCCGGCGGCGGAATCGGGAACCGCAGCGGCCGCCACGCGGCTTTCTCGAGGACGACACGATCGGCCGGCGTGCCGTCGAAGAGCACGTCCACGGTGCAGTCCTCGGCGCCATCTGCGGCCCAACGCAGCGGCAACACGATGCGCCGCGCCTCTGGTGGCACGAGCCATCGCGATCGCGTGTCGGCGATCCGGTACGACATGCCGTCGATCTCGCCGGCCACCTCGCTGAGGCCGGCCATCTCGGGCTCGACGATGGGCACCACGGCGCGGTAGGCGCGATACGGCACCGACGCCACGACCAGCACCACCGCGAGCGCGAAGAGCCACGTGAACACGCGGCTCGCCGGCTGCCGCGCCGGTGACATGCCGGCGGCGACGCCGAGCGCAAGAAACGAGGCGATCTGTACCGTACCGATCAGCCACGGGTGACCGAAGACCGCGCTGATGAGAAACGCCGCCACGCCCGCAGCGATCGCCGTGGTCTCAGGCGCCGCCCATGCGCGATCCGGCGGCAGGCGCCGCCACGGCAAGGCCGATGGAATCACGAGCCACAGCAACGCGACCAGTGCCGGCAGTCCCAGTTCGGCCAGCACTTGCAGGAAGTTGTTGTGCGCGTTTTCGCCGCGCGGCGAGAACACCATCAGCGCCGGCGTCTTGCCGTTGATGAATGTCCGCGACGCGGTCTTGTAGCCGCCGAGGCCGATGCCGAACCACGGATGCGTCCGCACAATCCGTCCGCCGACCTGCGTCATCTCCGCGCGGACCGCAAACGATTCGGACACGCGCGCGTGCGCTGGGTTCGTGGACAGGATGCCGACCGCTGCGACCACGGCCACGACGCCGATGATGCCGGCGGCCAGGATGAAGCGCCGGCGGCGCAGCAGGTGCGCGAGCGTGAGCACGGTCAGCACGGCGATCGCGCCGACCACGGCCGCGCGCGACTGTGACACGGCGCACGCCACGAGCAGTGTCGGGCAAATGAACAGGAGCGTCGCGACGCTGCGCCGCATCGCCGCCAGGACGAGCGCGGCCACGAGGAACAGCCCGAACAGCGATCCGGCGGCATTGACATCCGGAATGAACGCCGAAAAACGCAGATTCCTGAAGATGGCCACGATCGCCACGAACGGATCGAGGTTGAGCTTGCGCTCGAGCAGAATCTGCAGCAGGCGCATGACGTCGAACGACGCCCACGCCGCGCCGGCGACCAGCAGGATGCGCACCGCGGCCGGGCCCGACTGCGGCGCACGCCGCAGCGCACGCTCGATCATCACCGCCATGCCCAGAACGGTGATCCATCGCACCGCCAGATGCCACTCGAGAAACGGCCGCGTGGCGAACAGAAAGTCGTCGATCGTGTGACGCCACAGTTCGGTGACGATGTGCCGCGACGGATCGGCGCCCTGTCCGGCGAGCAGGACGACGGCCGAGCCCAGGATGATCGTCGCCAGCAGGAGCGCCGGCCGTGCGAGTCGCAACGGCGCTTCACCGGCGCGCGGCCGCAGGCGCCACACCGCACCGGCACAAAACGCCATCGTCAGGGCGTCGATCACATCTGCCGGCGGCGGCGTCAGACCGAAGCGGACGTTGAGCGCGAACGTGAGCGGCAGCGACGCCGCGAGGAGCCACGTGGCGATGTCAGGCCTGAGGAGCGCGGCGATCGCGAGCGCCGGCACCGCGACGCGCACGAAGAGCGCGGTCTCTGGATGGTGATAAAGGGAAACGAGCGGCAGCAACCAGAACGCGGTCGCGGCCAGCGACCCGAGCACAGTCATCGCCGAACGCACGCGATCCGTCACTGGTCAGCCAGCTTACCTGATCGAGCCGGACAGATCGCAGACGGTTGCGCGGCGCGGGTTGTTGAGATCGACAGTGGCGCGCGCGAACACCGCGTCGACGTGACCGCTGATGTCGAGATCCACCACGAGAAACTGTCCGCCATCTTCGACGTCGAAGTGGAGCCACTCCTGCGCGGCGGACGTGCGCGCCCGCGCCACCAGCGCCGGCGGCAAGTCGTCCGGCAGACCGGCTTTCACTTCAGAGATGAAGCGCGCCTCGTCCGGTCCGCCCGCTTTGGCGATGCGCGCCGCGTGCACGCCGGCGCCCGCGACCACGAGATCGACGCGAGACGTGAACGGCCGGTAGTTGTCCACACGCAGGCGAATGCGCCGGGCGCCCGCAAAGTCGCCGCCGTCGATCCACCCGACGTTGCCGGCGTTGGCGCAGGCGCCGACCGTGGCCACGTGCCACATCTCCAGTCCTGGAAACGGCACGTGCAGACCGCTCGCGCGATCGAGCGCTCCGCGATCGACGACCGTCCCGTCGGCGGCAACGACCGCGTACAGCACGCAATCGGCGCACGTCTGTGCGTCGCCGCCGGCTTCGAGCGAGGCGACGTTGTCGTGCGCAGCCGCGCGCACGCGCGGGCGATCGTTCCTCACCGGGTCCGTGGCGCTCGCGGCGGGCGCGTCGCCGCCGACCGTGCCGAGGATCGCGATCGGGCCGGTGCCGAAGGTGCGCCGATCGGGCCAGACACCAAGACACGCGAGCGCACGCTCGCGTTCGCCGAGCCACGGCGCCGGCAGACCGGCCACGGCGATCCACGTGCCGGCCTGCTGCCCGCACAGGAAGTCGAACAGATGTGGTCCGGGCACAACCGCCGGTTCGAAGGTGATGCTGCGGTCGGCGAGCGCCTCGCGGCCATGTTTGAACGCATACACCGGCGTCCCCGTTTTCACGACCGCGGCGATCTGCAGGTCGTCCTGCGGCAGCCGGCGAATGCCGCGGCGCGCGCCGATGCCCTCGCCAAGCAGCGCGTAGTCGAGGACCCAGTCCAGACCAGGGCCATCCGAAATGATCGCGGAGCGATCGGGCAGCGCCGCGAAGAGCGCCTGCAGCATCTCGCCCTCGCGGGTGCGCCGGCTGTGATCGTTCACGCGCCAGTTGCCGATGCCGAGGGCGACCGCGATGCCGAACGTCGCGACAATCGCAAGTGCCTGGCCGGCGCGACCGCGTGACCCTATGCGCGCCACCGTCATCGCGACGGCCAGCCATCCGAGCACGAACGCAGGAATCAGAAACACTTCGATGTCCGGCGCCGCGTAGCTGATCGCAAATCCCAGGATGGCCGCCGCGCCGATCACGACGAGCCCGACCACGGGCTTGTCGCGCCGCCAGCCCCAGACGAGCCCCGCCATCAGCAGCGCGACGCCGACAATCGTGAACTCGTCGGTCATGAACCGCCAGAACAACGGCACGCGCGTCTGCTGAATCTGCGGCCACGAATACGCGCCCACCCATGTCTCGAACTGTTCCGCGCGCATCACGCCGATGAGCTCCGGAATCGTCCGCGCATGCGATTCGAGGTACGAGGCGCCCTGGTACGTGCGCAGCATGATGAACAGGTACTGTGACGTCCCGAGGATCGTGAGGACGATGGCCCAGACGATCAGTCGCGGCCGGGTGAGCGCGCGCGGATCGGTCAGCGCGACAAAGATCAGAAACGCCGGCGCGATCATCACGATGGTCAGGTGATTGCCAAGCGCGAGCGCCGCCCACGCCGTTGCGCCGATCAGCCAGCCGTCACGTCTCGTTCGCCGCCACTCCACGAGGCACAGCACGGTGAGCGCGAGCAGCAGGGCTCCAAGCGCGTAGACCTCGGCGAGGATCGCCTGCGACCAGAACGTCTGCCCGAGGCCCGCCGCGATGCCCAATCCCACTGCCGCAAGGCGACCCACACCCAGCCGGATGAACACGATCGTGAGCACGGCCACAGTCGCAGCCGCGAGCACGGCGGAAAACAGATTCATCCGGTACGCGAGCGTGCCGATCGGCACATAAGAAAAGACGTGCGACAGCAGCACGAAGAGCGGGTAGCCCGGATTGTGCGGCGTGCCGAGGACGTGGCCGACGAACTGGAACTTGGCGGTGTCGCGCGTGCCGACCACGCCGGGATACAGCGTGCGGAGGTAGATGACAAATGTTGGCAACGCGGCGGCCAGCGCAGCCGCCAGCGTGCGGAGTCGCGCGGTACGCGCGGGCGTCGCTGACAAACTTGTCATTTCGTGCGCAACATTCCGCAAATTCTGCCATGGTTTTTCAAAACTGAACGCACAGGGCGCCTCCCGGCCTGATAGAGTCACATCGTGGACGACACGCAGGCTGCCCTGCCCGCTCACGGCCCCACTGCTGCAGCCGCCGCCACGCACGCCTCGCCGCTTGCCGGCATTTTTCCGCTTCCGCTGCCACGGTGGTTCGCCGCGATGCAGACGCTGCTCGTCTGCGGCATTCCGACGCAGCTCGTCGTGATGATGGTGCTCGTGCTCGGCTCGAACATGCCGATCGTCGTGGACGGCGATCTGTCACTCGAGCTGGTCGCGATCGTGAGCCTCGTGGACACGGCGCTCATCGCGCTGCTCATCCGGCTGTTCCTCGCGATACACGGCGAGACGTCGAAGGAGATCTTCATCGGCCGCCGCCCCGTGTGGGGGGAAATCTGGCGCGGCCTCGCGCTGCTGCCCGTCGTGTTCGTGTCCGTGACGGGCGTCGTCCTGCTGCTTCGTGCCGTGGCGCCGTGGCTGCACACGGTGGATCGCAATCCGCTCGAGGCCTACATGCGGTCGCCGATGGAAGCGGTGGTCTTCATGATCGTCGTCGTGCTCGCGGGCGGCGTGCGTGAAGAGCTGCAACGCGCGTTCATCCTTCACCGGTTCGAACAGCGGCTTGGCGGCGTGCGCGTCGGCCTGACGGTCTTCACGCTCGTGTTCGGCGCGCTGCACTTCAATCAGGGACTCGACGTGGCGGTGGCTGTCGGCCTGCTTGGCCTGCTCTGGGGCGTGCTCTACATCAAGCGCCGCTCGGTCGTGATGTCGATGGTGAATCACGCGAGCTTCGATCTCGCGCAGGTCATCCAGGGCGCGCTCGCACGGATGCTGTAAACTCGGCTCCGCTGACGCGGATGCCACGACACACCCAAGGCCATCTGTCGTGGGCGGCGCTCAGCGTCGTCTTTCTCCTTTCGCTGCCCGCGGTCACCACGCGGTTCTACGCGTCGGACGAAATCCAGTTCTTCTCGTGGCTGCGATCGATCGCGTTCGATCGCGACGTCGATTTCCAGAACGAATACCAGTACTTCTACGACACGGGGCCTGCCCACAACGACGGGTTTCGCGACACGTTTCTCACCTCGACGAACGAGGCCGGACGGCGGCGCAACTTCGCGCCGATTGGGTGCGCCATTCTCTGGGCGCCGTTCTATGCCGCCGGACACGTCGTGGCCCTCATCACTGGCGCGCCCGCTGACGGCCTGAGCCGCCCGTACATCGCGGCGGTCGCCTACGGCTCTGCCGTGTACGGGTTTCTGGCGCTGCTGCTCTCACTGGCGATCGTCCGCCACGTCGTCGGTGGTGGCGCGATGTCGACCGTCGCCGTGGTCGCGACGTGGATCGGCACGCCACTCGTCTTCTACATGTACGTCGCACCGGGCTTCGGCCACGCGTGCTCGGCGTTCGCGGTGTCGTTGTTCTTGTGGGTGTGGCTGCGCGTCCGCGAACGCTGGACGATGGGCGGCGTCGCGCTGCTCGCGGCAATTGGCGCGCTCCTGCCGATGGTGCGCGAGCAGGACGTGTTCTTCGTCGCAGGGCCGGCGCTCGACGCGCTGCGAACGTTTGCGTGGCCGTCGGCCAGACCCACCGTTCACGCGTCGCGCGGTGCGGCTGGCCTGCGACGTCTGCTGACCCTGACCCTGGCGGGCGCGGCCGCCTTCATCGTGGTCTATGCGCCGCAACTGCTGGCGTACAACGCGCTCAACGGCCATCCTGGCGCCACGACCGCGGTCACGCGGAAGATGATCTGGACGTCGCCGCACCTCGCCGGCGTGCTGTTTTCGCCCGAGCACGGCCTGTTTTTCTGGACGCCGCTCGCGCTGATCGCCGTCCTCGGCCTCGTGTGGCTCGCCAGCGGACGATCGTCTGCCGTGCACGCCGACGCCGCGTGGATCGGTGTCATCGCGCTCGTGATGTTCGCGGCGCAGGCCTACATCAGCGGCAGCGTTGACTCGTGGACGGTTGCCGGATCGTTTGGCCAACGGCGGTTCGTTGCCACCACGCCGCTCATCGCACTCGGGCTCGCGACGATCGGTGCGTCGATCGCGACGCGGCCGCTGCGCCTCGTCGCGTTGGCCACTGCCGTCCTCGCGCTGTGGTGGAACGTCGGGCTGATGCTGCAGTTCGGTCTGCACACGATGGACCGGCAGCGCCTGACACTCGCGTCGAATGCGCGCGCGACGTTCGTCGATCTGCCTCGTCAGGCGCCATCGATTCTCTGGCGCTATTTCACGAATCGGTCGTCGTTCTACGGCGTCGATCGACGGTAGACTGTTCTGACATGACGGGCTCACGAGTACGTGGCGCTGTCGTGGTCGCGTTCGCCTCCATCGCGATCGCCACGGAAGGACGCGCCCCGTGGTTCCGGTACGCACACCCGCTCGACCGCTGATGCCAGAAGAATGAACAGCCCTGACCGCCGGCGCCAGGTACCGATCGCATGACCGACCGCCGGCACGAGATCCTGTACTTCGCCGACACGCGCTTTCCCATCGAGCGCGCGAACGGCGCACAGACGATGGCCACCTGCCAGGCGCTGGCCCTGCGGGGCCACCAGGTGACGCTCGTCGTGCGGCCGGACACGCAGGTGCCCGCACGCGATCCGTTTGCGTTCTATGATCTGCCGCCGGACGACGGCGTGCGCATCCGCACGGTGGCTGCGGGCGGCGGCCATCGCGCGCGACGGGTGCGCTACATGCTCGCCTCGCTGGCGATCGCGCGCGAGCTCAACGGCGCCATCGTCTACACCCGCGATCTGGGAGTCGCGTCGTTCCTGTTGCAGCTGCCATCGTTCCGCCGGCCCCGCGTCGTCTATGAGTCCCACGGCATCCAGACGGTGGTGAGTGCCGAGCTGCCGGCACTGCTCGGATCGGGCGCGCGTCCCCCTGGCCCTCTGAAGCTGCAGCGTCTCGAGCGGCGCGAGCGCCGCGTGTGGCGCCGGGCGCGTGCCTACGTCGCGATCACTCGCGCGCTCGCCGAGGAACTGGCGAGCCGCTTCGGGTCCCGTCCGCACGTGTTCGTCGCGCCG
>Ga0111538_10014710_pt1 | contig 10310 bp, 6 predicted proteins | sample SoiMethybrSBSTD1_FD_79669 | JGI IMG/M metagenome (GOLD analysis project Ga0111538, IMG submission 79669) | Bulk soil microbial communities from a Populus tree surrounding site in Tennessee, USA - Soil MetaG P. TD hybrid SBSTD1 (version 2)... | ecosystem: Environmental > Terrestrial > Soil > Tree... | reverse complement strand
GATCGCGATCGAATCCCAGATCTGTGGAGGCCAGGTTCGTCAGCGTCCGGCCGAGCAGCAACGCGCCGCCCACCAGCACCAGGGAAAGCGCGACCTGAAGGACAACCAGCGCCTTGCCGATGGCGAATCTTCCGTGCGCGCCTCTCGAGCTGTCTGCGCCACGTCCCATCAAAGCCGGCGCCAACGTCACGCTCGATCCCCGGAGCGCGGCGGCGCCTCCGCACAACAGGGCGCTCAGGACGCTAAGTGCCGCGGTGAAACCGAGGACGCGGACGTCCATCGTGACGTTCAGATCCATCGTCAGGAACGGCGCGGCATTCGTGGCTGGTCCGGAGCGCACGAACGCCATCAGGCCGGCCGTTGCCCATGCCGCCAGCGCCACGCCGAGAACGGCGCCTGCCAGCGAGAGCACGGCGGCCTCAACCAGCAATTGCCGCACGAGCCGCCGCCGCGAGGCGCCGATGGCAAAACGGACGGCAAGTTCGCGATGGCGGGTTTCCGCCCTGGTCAAAAGCAGGTTGGCCACGTTCGCGCACGCGATCAGCAGCACCACGCCGACTGAAACCATCAGAATCCACAGAGAGGTGCTGAAAGACTGGCGTTGGAGAGAGAACCCTCGGCCTGCCGGGCTCAGCTCGACCTTTTCCGTGGCGATTTGCGCCCGCTGCTCGGCAGTCACGGCCGGCCCGGCCTCTGACATCCGGAGGTCGAACAACACTGTCTGCCATTGCGCCTGAATCTTCGCAACTGAAGCTGGTGGCACGATGCGGCCGATCGCGGTGACCGCAACATTTCCTGGGTTTGCAGTCGGAATCTCGCTCATCACCGTTGGCTGCCAGGCCAGCGGGATCCAGACATCCGTGGGACGGCCCACCCATTCACCAGCGAAGCCGCGAGCCGCCACGCCAATGACTTGGTACGAAGTCGTGCCGAAGACGAGCTGACGTCCGACGACCTCTGTGGATCTCTGGAAGCGGCGCGTCCAGTACTCCTCCGATATCACGGCGACCGGCGCCGCACCTGTCCGGTCGTCCGATGGCGACAGCACGCGGCCGCTTGCGGCGCCGACACCCATCGTCGAGAAGTAGTTGCCACTGGTCAGTGCCACGCGCACCGGTCCGCCGTCGAGCGCCGGCGGTACGCCCGGGCCGATTCCGATGCCCACGTTGTACCGATCCGTGCGGACGACCGCCACAAGCGGAGCCGTGTCTGGTGTGGCGTCCCGAAGTCGCTGATATGTCGAGTACTGAAGGCTGCCCTCGACGAGGACGAGCTGACCCGGATCGCGCACGGGAAGCTCGCGCAGCATGAGGGAGTCGATGACGCTGAAGATGGCAGTGTTGCCGCCGATTCCCAGGGCCAGCGACAGCACAGCACTCATGGTGAGCGCGGGACTCCGCCCCATGAGCCGGACTGCGTGCCGGAAATCGCGGCGCAGATCGTCAAGCAGGCTGGTCATGTTCAGATTATGAAACGACCTCGGGAGTCGTTTGCGCTGAAAAGGCAAACCGGAGGTTCCATTTTGCAAGGGAAACTCCGATTTCCGTTTTGTGTGAAAACGACTCCCGAGGTCGTTTCGGGGGCGTAAGATGGTTCGGCGGACGAAGCAGGAGGTACCAGATGGCTTTGTATGCGTTCGACGGTACGGGACAGAGGGACGACAATCCTGAGCTCGAGGACGTCAAGGATACGAACGTCGCCCGGTTCTTCTTCGCCTATCGGCCGGACGATTCGGCCCTGCCCATCGACGATCGCCACAACCATTACCAGCGTGGCGTCGGCAGCGCCGGCCTCCTGCGAAAGGCGCTGGGTACCATCACAGGGTTTGGCGGCAGGACGTTCGTGCGTCGCGCCATCGGCAAACTCAAAGACAACATTGAGGCGGGCGACACCACCATTGACGTCGTTGGCTTCAGCCGGGGCGCCGCTCTGGCGCTGGACTTCGTGAACGAGATTGCGAAGGGGAAGGCCAAGCTGCCTGACGGCAAGATTCCAGAGGTCAGGTTTCTGGGCCTGTTCGACTGCGTCCCGTCCTTTGGCGTCGCGATTCTTCCGGCGAACATCGGCTGGGATCTCGATCTTCCGGCGAATGTGGCCCACTGTTTTCACGCGCTGTCGCTGGACGAGCGGCGTGGGAACTTCCATCTGCATCGTCCCAAGCTCCTGGGACCGGCGGCGCCGGGCCGGCTGACAGAAGTCTGGTTCCGTGGCGTGCATTCCGACGTCGGCGGCAACGGCGCCAAGGAAGATCCGCCGCGCGGACTCTCCAGCATCGCGCTGAACTGGATGTTCGTGAACGCGCAATCCTGCGGTGTCACACTCGACCCCGCGATCGTGGCTCACAACAAGTCGCTCGCGCGAGCCGCAGCAAAGATGCTCGACAACTTCGATCCCATCGAAACGTCGTTTCGCAAGCTGCACGACGGGGATTGCATCCACGAAACGGTGACGGTGCGCGACCACTGCAACAATCCGAATGCGACATGCGTGCGCGTGTCCGACGCCGGCGATCGACTCGGGCAGTTCGCGTGACCTGACGGCAGAGTTGCCAGCTACCGGTCGAGTGATTTTGCGCGCTGGCGCGCGGCTCGCCAGGAAAATATTGCACGCTGATGCCATGACTCCCGCGCGAACGCGGCAGTGAATGCCGGAACGGATCCTGCACCTCCCAGACACAGCCATTCAGCAACTGACCGAGACCCGGGAGGTGTCAGATGACTTCTCTTACTCACATCGCCGCCGTCGTCGTGGCAGGCCTTCTGGCCAGTGGACCGGCCCAGCAGCAGCCGTCCCCGACCGCTCCTCAACAAGCGGCTTCGACCACCGGAGTGGTGTCCTTCATCGGATGCGTCGAACGAGTGCCGGCCGGACCGTCGGCGCCAAGCACGACGCCACCTGCCTACAAACTGATCGACGTCCAACCTGGTGCGGGCACGCGCATGCCGGTGAAACCAGACACGCAGGTGATCCTCACACCGGCAAAATCGCTGGCCACCCCAATCGAACTTGGCAAGTTCGTGAACCAGTGGGTCGAAGTCTCCGGCACACTCGCGCCGGCGCCTACGGTCACAGTGACTCCGCAGGCAAAGCCCGGCGCGACTGCCACCGGGCCGCTGTCCACGTTGATGATGACGTCACTGAAGGTGGTGGCAACCGAGTGCAAGTAGCCGCACGTCGCGGGTGACGCACTGGCCGCCGGCCCCGATGCGGGGAAGCGCGCGTGTGACGCCGTGATGCCGACGCGAAAGATCGACTACGCCAGGGTCGGCCGTTTCGTGTGCCACGCGGTTCGAACCTGGTACTGATGCGCGACGGAGAGGATCTTGTCGTCGTTGTACAGGTTCCCGCAGATCACAGCGCAGATGGGCTGCTTGTTGTAGACGACCGGCGCGGCCGGCGGTTGCGCGGCCGCCGCACCCGTTGCAGCGCCGGCACCCGCAGCGCCAGCAGCACCGGCGGCACCAGCACCTGCGGCACCGGCCGCTCCTGCGCGGCCACCGCCGCCACCCGCGGCGGGTGAGTCGAACTTATACGGCACCACCGCAGCAGGATGTCCCGTCTGCGCGTGCAGCCCGACGTCGTACCCGCCGCCGGGGATGTACAGGTCCAGGTCCTTGAGCAGCTCAGCCATCTGCGTGATGAGGATCTGCCGGCGCCGCTGCGTTTGAATGAAGTCGAACGCGCGCGGGAATCTTCCGTTGGTCCATCGGGTGAGCGCGGCCATGCCCGTCGGGCGGCCCGCATCACCACCGCGTCCGCCGCCGCGACCTCCACCGGCAGCCGGATCCGCGCCCGCAGCAGCTGCGGCTGCCGGATCGCCGGCTGCACCGGCGGCACCTGCGGCGCCCGCCCGTCCTGCTCCGCCTCCTCGTTGCGGCTCCGGCAAGGTTGCGAGATCGATCCCCAGCTCCTTCGCCTTCCACTGCACGTATGAATCAAATGCCGCGGCGGATTCCACGCCGAGTCCGCCACCGCCGGCGCCAGGCCGCGCGGCAAGCTCCTTCGGCACCATGCCCATTTCCTTGAGCGTGTCCACAAACTCCTTCGGTGCGCTCGCATCCACACCGATCCGCAGCGACGCGAGTTTGATGTTGCGGTCGAACTGGAACGGGGTCGTCACCGTGGACGGATCCTTTGGATCGACGCCGTGAATCACGCTGAACACCATGGCGCAGTCCTCGATGGTCCGGCAGATCGGACCCACGCGATCCTGGGACCACGCGAGCACCATGCCGCCGTAGCGGCTGACGCGCCCGAACGTTGGCCGGAGCGCGCTCAATCCGCACTCGCGCGCCGGCGACACGATCGATCCGGATGTCTCTGTCCCGATCCCGAACGCCACGCAGCCGGCTGCGGTAGCCGACGACGGACCCGCGGATGATCCGCTGGAGCCGCGTCGAATGTCCCACGGGTTGTTCGTGCGCCCGCGGTACCAGTTGTCGCCTGAGGCGAACAGGCCCGTCGCGAGCTTGGCAATGAGCACGGCGCCGGCTTCACGCAGGCGCACGACCATTTCGGCGTCTTCGTCGATGACACGATTCTCGAAATCCGCGGACCCCCACGTGGTGCGAACCCCTTTGGTCGAGAAGAGGTCTTTGATGCCGTAGGGAATACCGTGCAGCGGTCCACGGTACTTGCCCGCCTTGATCTCGGCGTCCGCACGCGCAGCTTCCGCCATCGCCTGCGATTCCATGATCGTGACGGCGCAGAGCAGCGTCGGATCGAATTTCTTCAGACGATCGAGATAGATCGTCGTGAGCTCGGTGGAGGTGATGCGCCGGTCTTTCAGCAACGCGGACAACCTGTGCGCGGGAAGAAATGCGATGTCTTCCGGCGAAGAGGGGACAGGTCCGGTCCACTTGTCCACCGCGAACGTGGACCGCGCGAACGCCGCCGCGCCGCGTTCACGAATCAGCTTCTCGAAGAGCGCGCCGGTGCCGTACGGGTACGGCTGAAACGACCACGACACGGGCTCGCCATTGCCGAGCGGGACGGGGGGCGTCTGCGCGCCGACCTGACCGCCGCGACCACCTGCGGCGGCCGGCGTCTGCGCGAGCGCGCGGGCGCCGAAACCGAACGTGCTGGCAGCCGTCGCGACGACGGACATGAAAATGAACCGGCGGCGGTCGAGCCCGTCGAGGTGCAGGTCGTCGGCCCTGACGACGGCGTCGTTTTCGGCCTGGTCAAGCACGTCGAGTTCGTCGTGGAACGTCATGAAGGTCTCCTGAGGAAGCGGGGCGTAGTATAGCGACTTGTCCGGTAGATTTACGCGGAGGCCTCCAGCCGGGAGACCGCCTCCGTCAACACGGTTCCAACATCGCCTTCAACCTTCAGCATCGCCAGCTCATCACCCCGCGTGCGGCCGCGATTGACAATGGCGATCGGCAGTCCCGCGTCGTGCGCCTGGCGCACGAAGCGGAAGCCTGAATACACCATCAGCGAAGAGCCGGCGACAAGCAGGGCGTCGGCGGCGGCGACCGCGTCGCGCGCATCCTCGTACCGTGCGCTCGGGACGTTCTCGCCAAAGAAGACGACGTCCGGTTTGAGCAGCCCGCCGCAATGTGCGCATCGCGGCGGTTCGAACGACTCAATGGCCGATGCGTCGATGTCGGCATCGCCGTCCGGCGCCGTGGCCGCCGAGGCCGTCCACTCCGCATTGGCCGACGCCATGGCCGCCTGGATCGACGCGCGCGATGTTCGGTGGCGGCAGCTCAGGCAAGCCACAACGTCGAGACGGCCGTGAAGATCGATGACGTCGCGATGGCCGGCACGCTGATGCAGGCCGTCCACGTTCTGCGTGACGAGCCGCGCCACCGAGCCAGTCCGTTCCCAGGCAGCGAGGGCGTGATGTGCGGCGCCGGGCACGGCCGCGGTGAACCGCGGCCAGCCGGCGAATGCGCGCGCCCAGTAACGCCGATACGTGGACTCCTGCGTGCGAAACGCCTGAAACATCACCGGCGGCCGCCGCTTCCATTCGCCCCGATCGTCGCGGTAGTCAGGAATGCCCGATGCCGTGCTGCAGCCGGCGCCGGTCAGCACCACGACGCGGTGGTGATCCTCAATCCATCGGCGAAGTTCGTCGACGGCGTCTCGGGGCGCCACATGCCCGGTCATTTCAACGCCGCTCGCTCCCGCCGCGCCTCGGTGAGCAGCCGCACTCCGGGATCGGCGTTCTTCCATTCAGTCAGGAATCGATCGTACGTCGCTCTGGCTTCTGCGATTTGGCCCGCGGCCACGCGCGCCCGCGCCAGGCCGATGAGTCCCAGCGAATATACGGTCGACGTCGGCAGCGGGACCGGGCGCGAGAGCAGCTTCTCGAATTCCGCCACCGAGGCGGATGCGTTGCCGGCCCGCAGCAGCGCCTGCGCCCGCAGCAGACGCGCGTCCGGCCAGCGCCGCTCGTAGCGGTCCGCAGCCCGAAGCGTTTCGATCGCAGCGGTCGTGTCGCCGGCGGCGAGCTGCCGTTCGGCGTGGAGAACCGGCTGCCAGAAAGTTTTCACGACGGTCGCGTTCGGCTGATCCCTGGACGCCTGGGCAATGAATTCGTCCGCTCGTTTCCAGTCGCCCATGGTGGCGAACAGAAACGCCAGACGGTACCCGCGGGTGGTAATGACTTTGGAGGCCTCGTCCGCCACTTTTCTGGCGACAGACTGATCGCCGAACCGCCATTCCAGGATGGCGAGCTCGATCTTGAATCGCGCCTGCACCTCCTGACGCGGAGCGGCCATGTCGATCATTTCCCGGGACAGTTCACGGGCCGCGTTCACGCGGCCTTCCTGCGCGGCGCATTGCATGGCCGCTCCCAACACATCCGGCATCCGCTTCGTGCGGCCTGCCTGCAGCATCTCGTTCTGCTTTGGCGTATCGCGGTCGCGGCAGGCGACCAGCAGGCGCGTCAGGTAGCCGACGGCATTGCTCGGGAATCGCGCGATGCTCTCATCGGCTGTCTTTCTGGCTTCGTCGAACCGGCCGGCATCGTGAAGAGTGCCGGCGAGGTTGCTGAGCGCAAGCGAATTCCCGGGATTCAGCTGTAACGAACGCCGGACGGGTTCGAGCGCACCCTCGTAGTCGCCGAAATCGGTCAGTACCACGCTGAGGTTGTTCCAGGGCACGAAGTCGCGCGGGTAGGTCTGCGCCCAGAGCTCGTAGACCTTCTGCGTCTGATCGGCATCGCCGGTGACGCCGTCGTGGTAGCGCGCCTCGATATAGAAGCGCTCTCGTTCGCTGACGCGATCGCGAAGCTCATACGCCCTGGTCGCCAGCGTGCGCGCGCGGGCGAACGAGCGCAGATTGTTGTGCGACGTGCTCATCTGCGCATACGCCAGCGCGAATTCGGGATCCAGCGCGGTCGCGCGTTCAAGATGAAGAATCGCTTTTTCAGGGTCGCCGGACGAGTGCATCCGCACGCCCAGCGTGAACGCCTTGAGCGCCTCCAGCGATCCGGTGGTGGCCCGTTCAATGGGCACGTCGTAGCGTTCGATGCTGGCGAGCGATTCTCCGAGCTCCTCGCGAAGGGTCCGGGCGGCCCGGCCGAGCTCGCGGAGCACCTCCTCGCGGCGAGAGACCTGCACCTGCTCACCAGCGAGCGTCTCGCCATTTGCGCAATTCAGGGCATTGATGGCCATCACGTAGCTCTCGCCCAGCTTGCCGATCGAACCATGCAGCATCGCCTTCACGTTCAGCCGCTGACAGCTCTCGCGGGCGACATCAACCGTCAGCGGCTCGCCCGGCTTGCGCTTCATGAAACGCAGGGACTCCTGGATGCGATCGTCGGACACGACGTTCAGATACGGCGACTGACGCAGCTGTACCGTCAACGCCTGCCGCAGTGTGTCGTCGAAGACCGGCTCGCCGGTCTTGTTTTCGATGTCGGCGACGAGGATTTCGTCCTCCTGTGTGAGCGCCGGGGTGCGGGGTGCCCACCACCATCCGGCAAACACGGCCGCGGCCACCACGGCGGCCCCTGCAGCAATCCGCAGGGCTTTGCGCGAACGGCGCGGCGCCGCCGCCGCGATCGCCGTCTGACGCGTCTCCGTCTGCCGCCGCAGGAGCTTCAGTTCGGCGCGAATCTCGGCAGCCGTCTGGTAGCGCAGCTCCCGATCCTTTTCCAGGCACCGCGCGATGATGTGTTCGAGCTCGGCCGGCACCAGTGGATTGAGCCGCAAGGGCGCGGCCGGCGTGTCGTGGAGGATCGCGTCGAGTGTGGCGACGGTGGATGGCCGCGCAAATGCCCGCTGGCTGGTCGCCATTTCATACAGCACGAGCCCCAGCGAAAACAGGTCGGTGCGCGCATCCAGGGATTCGCCGCGCGCCTGCTCGGGCGACATGTAGGCGACGGTGCCGAGCACGACGCCTGGCGCCGACAGCAGTTCGCCGGCCGTACGCGTGGGCTGCGTGGCCATGTCTTCGCCCGCCGTGCCCGCCACCTTGGCCAGGCCGAAGTCCAGGATCTTGGCGTGGCCGCGCGAGGTCACGAAGATGTTGGCCGGCTTGATGTCGCGGTGGACGATGCCGTGGGCATGCGCCGCTTCGAGCGCGTCGGCCATCTCGATGCCCAGCTCGATGATCCGATCCATCTCGAGCGGCTTCGCCTCCACGACGTGCTTGAGGGTGCGGCCGTCGAGCAGCTCCATCACCAGGAACGGCCGGCCGTCGTGCTGGCCGAGCTCGTGAACCGTGCAGATGTTCGGGTGATTCAGTGCGGACGCGGCGCGCGCCTCTCGTTCAAATCGTTGTTCGGCGATCGGATCCCGGAGGACATCCGGCGGCAGGAACTTGATCGCGACCTGCCGGCCCAGGTGCTGATCTTCGGCACGGTACACGACACCCATGCCGCCCCCGCCCAGCTGCTCGATGATCCTGTAGTGAGAAACGACTGCGCCCAGCATCCGGATTGCTCGGATTATCCGCCGCATCGGCGGCCTGCCGCCATCGGGAAATCGCCCCCTTCTCTCCCTGAGTCCTGGCTGCAGGTGCCAGGTCACTCACTTCCCGACGCCGCTTCCGCCAATAACGCCTCAGCGAACAGCTTGTCGCCTGACAGCACTATCGCCCCGACGCGCTTGATCTTCAGCGCGAGCGACACCATGGGAAGAATCTGCTTCGTCAGCACAACAAGCGCCGCGGTGGCGCGCTGTTTCGGGCTGCGGTCCAGCAGCCACCACAGAACCACGGCGAGGTGCATGAGATACAGCAATCGTCCCAGCGCCGCGGCGAGCTCGCCTCGCGGCGCATCCTTGGCGCCCACGACCGCATCCTGAAAGACACGCTGGACCCGGTGACGGGAAAATGCCGTGGCCGATCCGAAGAGGCCGTCGGGCTCCGTGCTGATCATCACCGGAATCAGCGCCGACAAGGTCCGGCGATGCGGCTGCAGGACTGACAGGCTGGTCTCGAGCGTGAACAGAAACCGATCCCGCCAGGCGCCGGGCGCCATCCCGTTCGCGCGCGCGAGCTGCTCGAGCGAAAGCTCGTCGTACAGCGCGAGCATCACGGCCCGCTTGTTCGGAAAGTAACGATAGAGCAGTCCGACGCTGACGCCCGCCTCGTCGGCGACGTCCCGCAGAGTGGTCTGGGCATAGCCGCGCTCGGCAATCAGCCCTATCGCCGTCTGGTAGAGCTTCTGCCGCGTCGTTTCCCCAAGGGCCGTGGTGCCGGGGGGGCGGCCGCGCTTGCGGGGCCGATCTGGGCCGTTTTCAGCTGATTTGCTATTTTTAGTAAACATGTTTACTAATATACCTCATGGCCACTTCTGCTTCGGCCCGCCCGTCTCCAGCGGCTCTTCCAGCGCGCGTGGTCTTCCTCGCTGTGGCCGGCGGTATCCTCACGGCGATTGCCTGCGCTGGTTTCGGCGTCATCGGCCTCCAGACATACGGCCTGCTGGTGTTTCTGGTCACGCCCTTTGTGATGGGCGCAGTGACAGGGTACCTGCTCTCGACAGACGCCACCCCGACGCGCCGCCAGAACGCTGGCGTCGTCGGTGTGGTGCTCGGCCTGGTTACCGCGGGGACCTTGTGTTTCGCGTTCGAAGGCGTCATCTGCCTGGCGATGGCGATGCCGCTGGCCATTCCTTTCGCGCTTGTCGGGGGACTGGTCGGTCAAATGTTTGCCGAGCGAAAAGAAGGACCCAGGCGGATGCTGCTTAGTCTCCTCGTCCTTCCAGCCGGGACGATGGTCGATTCACAGACCCTTCCGGATCGGGACCTCCATCAAGTGCTCTCCATCGTCGAGATTGACGCGCCGGCGGACAAAGTCTGGGCGAACGTCATCGAGTTTCCGGCGCTTCCGGAGCCGACCGAGTGGTGGTTCCG
>Ga0111538_10014709_pt1 | contig 10310 bp, 8 predicted proteins | sample SoiMethybrSBSTD1_FD_79669 | JGI IMG/M metagenome (GOLD analysis project Ga0111538, IMG submission 79669) | Bulk soil microbial communities from a Populus tree surrounding site in Tennessee, USA - Soil MetaG P. TD hybrid SBSTD1 (version 2)... | ecosystem: Environmental > Terrestrial > Soil > Tree... | reverse complement strand
TTTACATAAACCAACAAGTTGGGAACGACGATAAGGTAGGTTGAGGACAAGTCTCAAGGTCCCTTTGTGGACGACGACTTATGGCTGGTTCTGCTCCCACTGTGATTCGATTCCTAAGGTCCTTCGGATATCCACTGTGTGGCATACCGTACTAAATCCGCTCCATCTTTCAAGTTTAGTTTCATGCGAATGTTATAGCGATGGGTCTCGATAGTTTTGGTGCTGCGGCTAAGCAAGCGGGCGATTTGCTGAGTGGTATGTCCGGCTCCAATCAAGTGTAGTACTTCAAACTCGGCGGGGGACAAAGTTTTGATCGTCGTTTCAGACCCTGAATTTCCGTTCGCGATCCGCTTTAATAATCTGGCCTGTGTTTGCTTGCTCAGATACAAATTTCCTTTCAAGATTTCGCGGACAGCACTCACAAGCACCTTGCCCGGCTCTTGCTTCATCACGTAACCTCTAGCCCCGGCCCGCAAAGCTCGCTCGGCATACACTCCCTCGTCATGCATGGACACAACCAGCACGGGGAGTGCGGGAATCAGGCTATGCACTCTCTTTATTACCTCAAGTCCAGAATGGGTTTTGAGCGACACGTCCATTAAAATGATATCAGGATGGCGTTCCTGCTTGAGAATGGCCAGCGCTTCTTCGCAATCACTGGCTTCGGTAGACACTTCCATGTCGGGCTCGCGATTGATGAGCATCGTCATGCCATGCCTGAACATCGCGTGATCGTCCACCAGCATCAATTGCGCTTTCATGGTTTCCACGCTTGCGGCTCCTCCGGAGCACGCATTTCTAATCGCACTTCAGTGCCCCCTTCCGGACGAGACAGAAGGTTCACGGTTGCACCCAACTGTCGGGCGCGGTAATGCATTATCTTGATTCCCACGCCCACTGCGGAGCCATGCGCAGTGTCAATACCGGATATGCCGCTGCCATCGTCACATATAGACAGGTAGAGCATTCCGCTGTCCGAACTCAGCGAAATGACAATACGATGTGCACCGCCATGCCGTAACGCATTGCTCGTGGCTTCCTGTGCAATCCGATAAAGGTTAAGTGCGATATTATTATCCTTGATGGCGACATCATTCTCTTGGACGAATTCGCAACTGATCTTATAGGCTTCCGCAACCCTGTCCGCTAGGGCCTGCAAGGCGATCATCAGGCCATAAGTCTCCAATTCGAATGGGAGCAACCCTTGGGCAATTTCCTTGCATCTCGCGACCGCGCTCTGCGCTTGTGTGGCGATCGAGGCAGCGACTTTTGCGGCTTCCGCGCTGCCGCAAGCCGCCATGTCTTGTGTCAGTGCCTCGGCCTGGAATCCGATAGACGCAATCTGCTGCCCAAGATTGTCGTGCAATTCCTGCCCAATCGTACGCTGATACTTCTCCGCAACCGAAACCAGCGTCTCCTCCAGGTGCTTCCCTTCGATCCCTCTCTCCAAATCGCGTGCCACCGCGTCGATGAGTCTTTGCTCTTCGGGTAACCGGAAGGGCTTGTCCTCAGGGTAGAAGACCCGCAACTGTCCACTAAACCTCTTGTTTATTGTTATGATCGATTGCAGTTCGTGTGTGAGACCCTGGACGTGAGGTTTGGAGGTAAAGCGCCTGCCTTCAAGTTCGATGATGGCAGTAGCAGCTTCGGGGAACTTCATCGCCGGGACCAGATGGGTAAAAATATGCTGACAAACGTTATCTAGCGATACTTCCAGCCCCAGGCTGCGGCGAATCTCATAGAGGCATGTAATTTCCTCCAATCGCCTGCTCAATGTTTCATTAATCTTTTTCGCCTCGAGCCATTTCTCCAGTTCGGTAACAAGAGCATCCATTAGTCTTTGTTCTTCGGGCAACAGAAAGGGCTTCTCTAAAGGATAGAACAGGCGTAGTTGCCCGCGTAATCTGCTATCAGCACTGATCTTTGAGTGCAGCTCATGCGTAAGGCCCTGCTCGTCAAGCCCTGTAGCAAAACGCCGATCGTCAAGTTCGATTACGACGGTCGCCACTTCCGGGAATTGCAGCGCTGGTATCAGGTGAGAAAAAATCTGCTGGCAGACTTCCTCCAACGACAAGTCTAGCCCGGCGCCGCGTCGAATCTCGTACAGGCAGTTCACCTCCTTAAGCCATCTCTCCAAGTCACTCACGATCGCGTCGATGAGCTCCTGCTCTTCCGGTAGCAGAAATGGCGCGTCTTCGGGGTAGATCACCCGTAGATGCCCGCACAGCTTTTTGTTCATGACAATCTCTGACTGGAGCTCGTGGGTTCTTCCCTGATCACATAATTTATTGTCCGCACTGATTTTCGAGCGTAGCTCGTGTGTACCATCGTGCCCTTGACCTTCGCCAACAAAACGCCTGTCGTCGAGTTCAATCACCACGGTTGCGGATTTCGGAAATCGCAGCGCCGGTATGAGGTGCTCAAAAATCTGCTCGCAAACATCCTCTAGCGGCAATTCCAGCTCTGCGTCCCGTCGGATCTCGTACAGAAAGTTAATTTCCTTAAGCCATCCTTCTAAGTCCCTCGCGATTGAGTCGATGAGATCCTGCTCTTCCGGCAGTAGAAATGAGGTGTTGTCCGGATAAAACACGCGCAAGTGCCCGCACAACCTATCGTGCACCGCGATGCTTGCATGCAACTGGTGGGTACTACCTTCGCGGTAATTCTCGGAAGTAAAGCGCTTTCCGTCGAGTTCAATCATGGCGCTTGCAATTGCCGGGAAATGCATTGCAGGTATCAAATGATCAAAGATCTGACGGCACGTATCATCCAGGGGTAATTCCGGACCCATGTGCCGACGGTTCTCGTAGAGGCAGGTAGCGTCCTTCAGTCGTTCCCCCAGTTTCTTTCCCGTGTTTTCGGGCGCCTTACCGTAGGGGGGGGCTATAGCGCCCCGCACATTTTCGCTAATCATACGTACTCCCTCTCGTTCGGTTTCTCCAACTATTTTTGTTCTCTCACGACGCCTTATTGCTCTTGGTCGACCTCGCGCTTTCTCTTTCTTTAGAAATAGTTCATTAAGGCTATTTTTGCAACCTGAAACACCGATCCGTCTCGGAGTAGTAGTGCTAAGGTTCTAATGGCGTTCTAGCCCAAAGCTCAACTAAAAGCTTCAGCTTTTTCTTCTTTTCCTCCCAAATTTCTTCTTGACCCCCCTACCGACCATTCTTCGAAAGCCGGAACTTAAAGAATCGCATCTACAACCATGGCAGCCGCACCACTTGGCTTTGTCCCTCTCGGTCACACCGATAAATTTCTAGGCGTTGATAAACTTGTGGCGCCGATAGTGTTTCCCGAATCTTAATGTGCTGCTGAGGGTTTCCCCTAGCGTTGCTCAAGGTTTCACGGAGCATTATTCAAGGTTTGACTTACCAGAAAACGAGAGTTTCCCCAATGTTCGGATAGTCCCGGTTGTAATAGGATGAAATTGCTGTCACTTCATTCACCTCGTTGGAGTTAGCTATCATGAAAACAGACACAATGAAATTTGTAGCTGCTGCCGCTGTGCTGGGTTTGTTAGCATCCTGTGCCCAGACGGGTCCCCTAGAAGACAACGACCATACGAGCATGAATACAATAAATCCCAAAACTTCTGGCGACCATGACCGTATTGCAAGGCGGTATGAAAATGCGGCTCGAGAATTTTTCGTAAAGGCAGAGGAGCACAAGAAACTGCTCCAGCACTACGAGGACAAAAGCTACCTCTACGGGCGGCGGGGCCAGGATTTCCAATCGCATACGGAGGCTGTACTGCGAAAATACACGCTGGCAGCGGAGAAAGCTGCGAGACAGTCCGCTTTTCACCACAATATGGCGTCGAAACATGAGAGGGCAGATTATGCCGCTTCCGGAACACCGCGCCAGGTAAGCAACAGGTAACAAAACGCGAGGAACGGATCAGATTTCAAAAGCTCGATATCAAGTAACAGCGACGACCTGCAAGATGCCCCACATATCAATGCTCAGTCTTCTGATCCAGCCCCTGGAAAACGTTTACCTCGCCCTTAAACGTGAGACACGCGGTCGTTGAGGTGGCAAGGAATGGATATGAACCAGTAGCAGCTATCCGTTTTCGCCCGCGCACGGATCTCGAACAGAACCTCAAATTTTTGTTGCTGCAGCAGTCGTCCCATGCCGGAAAGAGCATTTAATTTCATAACGCCCATCGTCGCGAAATTCGATATGACTTAACTCTTCGGTTGGTTTGCCGAGTTCGCGGAAGCGTTGCATTGCATACAGGGACGAGGAGGACGCACTTCAGAGAAGCAGTTAAACGATCTGCGTTCTAAACTGCGACGGGGGAGGATAGAGAATTGGCGAGAAAACGTAGCGGAGTAAGAATAGTGGTAAGAACTAGAATTCTGCTATGCACTAACTTTTTTTTTTCAGCAGCGTACTTCATTTTTGGCGGAGGCGGTGTTCCCCATTAAACCTAAAAGAACCGCATAGCTATTGTCTTCTGTCGCGTACGACCAATTTACTCTACAAATTAATATACATTTTATTTAATCACGTGCTCGGCCCTTTAGGATGCGAGTTCTAGCCGTCACACTGATCGCTTTCGATCGTGATTCCTTCATTAAAACAATAACCCGGCAGTGGCTATCCCACCCCGGGCAAATGTTCTTACGTTCTTACAGCCTAATGCTTCCTAGGCTACCTGCTTTCTCCGGCGCGCCATAAAACCAACCAGCCCAAGTCCAGCCATCAACATTGCATAAGTCTCGGGCTCAGGAATCGCGGGGACCGTGCTACCTCGCAGATTGACAGTGCCTTGAAAGCACCAAGAACCTGAGGTGGCAGTGCCGTCGGAGCAACCCCCAGTCAGCCCGGTAGTTATATCCGCCGGATTTAGCACAAAGTTGTTGTACGAACTGGTGAGTGCTATATCCGTCGGGTTGCCCGCAGCATCCAAAACCCCGTTTGCATTGAGGAAATTGATTACGCTCGCATCGCCAGGGCCCGTCACATCAAATAATCCGAAGCCCGCGCCGCTTAACGTGCTGCCAGTGAAGAGCCCTGCACCATTAAGCACAGCTGATGGGTCTGCTCTGCCGCCCAAATTATTATGGCCCGTCAGCGTTACCCAGGGGTTTCCTCCATTGATGCTCCGAATCGCCGCCAAATTTGTGGGCGAATCGTTAACCAACAAATTGATACGCGCGCTATTGCTAAAGAATACTGAAACCGTCGCGTCGGTGAACTCGACATAGCTCGAGGAGAAATTCTGCGAATTGTTGAAGTTGGCAACATAATACAGCCCGCAATTGCTGCTTCCGTCAGCGCAATAGGTGGTATCTCCATTGACGGCGGTGATGGAACCATAAGCGGTCGCATTCTGCCCATTACCACCGACAAAGGTTTGGGCGAGCGTCGCGGTCTCCAAATGAGTACGAGAAGGATCTTCTCCTAGAGGCCCAAAATCGACCCCACCTATAGTAATTGCCAACGCGGCGGGAGAGGCAACGATACTGATTGCGGCGAGGAATGTAGTAATAGTTTTATTCATTATATTTCTCAAGGATTATAAAATTAAATGCTGTTTTTCGAAGCTATCGGAATGGCTTTCTTTATCCCGACTGTTTGCCCCTGCACCTACACTCTAGGTCCTTCTTTCACTCCTTAAGCTCGAAGCAAAGCATGCAAGCAATCGTTACCCGATTTAAACTGCACACTCCCTGCAATTTCATTCTAACAGAATTCTGAAAAAATACTGAGACAGAGCGGTAAAGATAATAAAAAATGCAGGTGAACCTACGGCATCATTCACCCTCATCCCATGGTCGGACTCCTGATGCTTTTCCGGCTGCTACAGCAGCAGTGGCAGCGGTCTGTAATGTACTGCATAGCCGTGAAGGAGTTGGGGGGTTAAATGGTGGGTATATGAAAAAATGAGCTTAAAAGAGGCGTGTTTAATAGCTTGTTGGCGGAAGCGGTGAGATTCGAACTCACGGACGGTTGCCCGTCGCTGGTTTTCAAGACCAGTGCCTTAAACCGCTCGGCCACGCTTCCAGCGGCATCTATTTTAGCATAACGTCAAGTATGGTTTTCTGTCGAAGCCGCGGGAGCGCTGTTTCCTGGGAAGCTAGAAAATCGCATTCGCATTATCGGTCTAACGGCCAAGTAACTCACCAACTGGTTTAAGGGCTTCAACGCGGTCGCAGACCACTTTGGCGATAGCTAGCAAAGGGGCGCCGAGCAGGAGGCCTGCCAAACCCCATAGCCAGGCAAAAAATAGCAGGACGATGAACAGAACTGCTGCGTTCACCCGAGCGACTCTTCCCTGCAACCAGGTCGTAAACACCATTCCAACCACGAAGGAGACGGCGACCGACGCAGACGCAACATACAATGCGAGTGTAAGCGTGCCAAATTGAAGCAGGCCGGATATGCCGCTGGCAATCACAATCGTAACAGTGCCAAGGTAGGGAATGAAGCGCAGTACTCCTGCTGCGACGCCCCATGCACCAGCGTGCTCGAGCCCAATGGCTTCGAATGCGAGCCACGTCAGAATCGCGATAAGAATGTTCGAGATCAGGATTACAAGCAGGTAGCGCTGGATCTGCACGTCGACTTCTTCAAGTATTCGTACAGCATCTTTCTTCTGCGTCAGCGAAGGCCCGACAATTTTTACCAGTTTTCGTCGAAAATGCGTGCCGGCCGCCAACAGAAAGTAGGTGAGCAACAACACTACCGGGGCCTGCGCGGCAAAGGCGACGAGCAGTGCGGCTTGGGTCAGTATTAAGTCACGCAACCATGTGCTTACGTCGGGTTCCTGCGTGATTACTACCGGCGCGGATTCCGACTTCAAACCGGCGTCAACAGCCGCATTTTCGAGCTCAGTGGCGGCTTCCCGCACGCGCTCCAAGGTCGAGGGCTTACTGGATAGCAAATTGTGCAAATTCTGCCGCAGCTTTCGCGCAGCTTCGGGAAGTTTTTCGATAATCGCTTCCGTATCAGCGCTTAGAGATAGTGCTGTCCAGGAGGTGCTACCGACAAGCACACCCAATACCAGAGCGGCCGCGACCGCGCGCGGAACCCGGTAGCGCTCGAACCAGTCCACGATCGGCGCTAACGTATAGCTCACAAGAACACCAAACAACAGGGGGACGAAGAATGCGCGCGCCAGATGAAGCGCAGTAATAAGCACGACCAGGGCCAGAATCCACAGTGGCGTACCCACGTTGCGGTTGAACAAGGTCGTGGCCGACTCCCTTACATCGCCAGTAACGGACGGTGACCCGGCAGCGACCGGCGGGATAGCCTCCTGTGGAGATCCCTTGGACTCGCCTTGGGATTCACCCGGCAGCGATCTCATGACTTACGCCAAGGGCTATAGATTTTTCCGAAGGGATCGAACGGGATGCCGGCGCTGTGGCTCATCCAGTTCTCCGGTCCGCTCGTTTACCTTGTTGTTTCCACTTATCCACGAGCCCTGCCAATTCAGTTCTGAATACTTGCGCGGCTATTGCAATTCGCGCCGTCTTTTTCGTTTCATCAGGCAGATGGCTGTCCCCAGTAATGCGGACCCAATTGCAAGTTTCCGGATTGCGCCTGGGCGGTTGTACTTCCACTCTGCCTTCCACCCCATCTCGTCAAGAATATGGGGGATGTGGCCCTTGTTCAAGTCGCCGGCCAGTCCTTCCCATACATTTATCCGATCTGCAAGCAAGAGGAGCAGCCAATGACGGATATCGTTCTCGCTATATTTGAAGGCCGCCTCGCGGATGGTTCCGCTCAATCCCGACGGCGGTGTACTGGTGCCAAAGATGGGTGTGATATCTGGACGCTCGTTCGAATGCAGGATCTCGACTTTTTGTTCCTGCTGTTCCGGTTGATCCCAGTGGACGCCGCTCAGGCGGGCCGGCATTCTCTCTTTTGGATATGCCGGCCGGTTCTTAGGATCCAGGTCAGCGCCCCAGCCATGAATATGAGAATAGTCTTTTTCAGTTTTCATTCTGATTTCCTCCTGTTGCATGGGGTCAATGGGGCGCGCCGGGCGAAATCAACACGGTTTTGATGCAGTTGTCCAGTTTGCTGGAAAAAATATGATAAGCATCGGAAACCTCTTCCAGCGGAACCCTGTGCGTAATAATTTTTTTCGGCTCTATCCGCCCGGCCTGGATATGTTCGATCAAGCGCGGCAGATGCCGCTTCACGCTCGCCTGATTCATGCGGAGCGTAAGGCCTTTATTAAGGGCGTTTCCAATGGGGATGGCATTAAAAGTAGGGCCATAAACACCCACTATAGATACATTGCCACCTTTTCGAACCGAATTGATAGCCCAGTGAAGGGCAATCGCAGAACCAGCCTGGAGTTTCATTACTACTCCGGTCAGCTTCTGCGCAAGACTTCCGTCAGCTTCACATCCAACCGCATCGATGCATACATCGGCTCCCAGCCAGTCCGTCATCTTTTTGATGTGAATTGCCATGTCATCCACGTCCTTGAAATTGACGATTTCGCACTGGGCAAAATTCTTTACAAACTCCAGGCGATACTCCAAATGATCAACGACGATTACCCGGCCGGCCCCAAGAAGCCAGGCGCTTTTGGCGGCGAAGATGCCTACTGGGCCAGCGCCGAAAACCACAACAGTGTCCCCTTCTTTGATGTCTCCCATTTCCGCCGCCTGATACCCGGTGGGGTAGGCATCTGTTAGCAGCACAGCATCATCCAGATCCAAGTCAGGGGGGATAACGGTAGGGCCGACATCGGCCATCGGCACGCGGACGAATTCGGCTTGACCCCCGTCATAACCGCCGGCAGTGTGGGAATAGCCATAAATTCCGCCTACTGCTGTTGCTTCAGGATTGGTGTTATGACAATTTCCATAGAGCTCGCGCTTACAGAAGAAACATGAGCCGCAGAAAATATTAAAAGGGACGAGGACGTGATCACCGACCTTGAGATTTTGAACCGACGAGCCCACTTCTTCGACGGTGCCGGTAAATTCGTGCCCGAAAGTCATGCCGACTCGTGTGTCTGGGACGAGCCCATGGTACAGGTGCAAATCCGAGCCGCAGATGCATGAACGCGACACCCTGACGATGGCATCATTCGGGTGTTCAATAGCAGGGTCGGGTTTTTGCTCTGCCCGGACCCGGTAGGGTCCTCTGTAATTCATTGCTAACATGATGTTCTCCTTTGCGTAATGCAGCGCAACGAGCGAGCGGCATGTAAGTAAAAGGAAGGGAAGTCAGGCGTAAAGGTACAAGGTTGTTCTACCTGAAAAGGAGCAACCAGCTTAAGCGCATGACGCGACGGAGTCTGTGTGGTAGCCCACGTTTAAGCCGATGTTAAGTTATTGATGTGGCGATGAAAGGCAAAGCATGGGGGTGAAGAATACCGAGGACACGGTGAATGACTCGGGGGCAGATACCACTCGCTCGAACGGTATGAACATGAGATTGAGCTATCCTCTAGGCGCGATAATCCTCATTAAAGCGTACTTTGGTACATTACGAAAATGAGCCGACTTGCACTATTTTCTCGAGTGCAAATACCGTTATAGGTAGGAGCGTTCCTGGTTCCTTACGTATTTAACTGAATAAAACAATGTAGTATGGCCCAATATCTCGATTCAAGCTTTCTTGTTCGTTCTCCTCATTTCAGTTTTGAAAAAAAGTATCCGCCAGGAACTGTCGTTCCCGCTTCGGGAATATATCGCTGCAGGGGTTGCGGGCGTGAAGTCGCATTGGCAAAAGGTAGTCCACTGCCAACACATGAGCAGCATGACCACGGCTTTGAATTTGGGCCGGCAAGCTGGGTGGTTATCGTTCTGGCCTTGGCGCAGAATGACCCCGAGCTGATTCGCTCGGGGATGCTATAGCTTCTCGCGGATCAGGCCGTAGCCCGTTAAATTCCCTGGTTTGCCTGCGTATCCCGGAGTTTCTTGCCGCGGCTCCAACGGCCAAGTATCGAGAACATGGATAGACAGCATCGTCCCCCAAGCGCCATTCGCTTCGGCGGTTGGGATCAGTTTTACTTGTACGGAAAGCTGGCTCAATTTACTGCCATGACTCCCAGGCCAGCGGCAAGCACAAGTATATAGGTGCTCCAAAAAATTATTTTATTGCTCATGACGTATCTCCTTGTGGCGACTATATTGACACGACTGCTTCCCACGCACGATCCGCTCACATGACCTTATGCATGCTGGCGCAGGTCCTGTTTGTACAAGTGTCCCTCAGAATTGTTACAACCGTTCGTAGGTGGGCTGTCATCAGATGGACATATGAATGTGGGATCATTAATCCCGGTGTCTATCCCTCCTTAAATAGATGCCCTTGGCGTCAGCCCCTTATAT
>Ga0111538_10014708_pt1 | contig 10310 bp, 5 predicted proteins | sample SoiMethybrSBSTD1_FD_79669 | JGI IMG/M metagenome (GOLD analysis project Ga0111538, IMG submission 79669) | Bulk soil microbial communities from a Populus tree surrounding site in Tennessee, USA - Soil MetaG P. TD hybrid SBSTD1 (version 2)... | ecosystem: Environmental > Terrestrial > Soil > Tree... | reverse complement strand
CGCCGAACCGGAATTGATGACTTCCTTTGCTCCATGACAGATCGTCGCCAAGAACGAACGTATTGAACGTGCCGCCACGATCGTCGTTAACACCCGCTCCAAGAGAGAAAGCGCCAGTGATGATCGCCTGATAAGCAGCCGGAAACTCCGCTGCATTACCACGCGTCGCTCCGATGTCTGACAACGAGATCAGCTCGTTAGGTGCGATGGAGAAGAAGAAGCGGTTGAAGCCGGCCTTGAAGTCATTAACAACGCGTGAAGAAATCACGCTCGTTAGACCAAGCTTGACGAACTTATTTCTGCCCGGCGCAAACTGCGCGTAATGCAGAGTTCCGCCGGCGCCGAACGGACGCACCGCTTCGTTGGTGGATTGGAAGTAACGGAACGTCAGCTTGTTGTTCGTAGTTAACTGGTGGTCCGTTGTGATGGTGAACTGATTGTCTTTGAATGTTCCCAAAGATGCTCTGTTGATTGAACCCAGGCTGAGAGTTCCACCGGGACCGTTGAATCCCGCGGCGCCATTGCCGGCGTTCGGGGCGACCGTAGGAATGCAGAAGGTCCCACCAAAGTCCGGACACTTGTTGCCCGGCAGGTTGAGATACGCAACTGCGACCGGGTTCAGTCCTGTGAAACCTAAAGGCAATCCGCCGGGAAAGAAGGTGGCAATCAGGTTCGCCTCGGAACGGTTGGTTGGCAGCACGGGAATGTTGGTCGCGAAGTTTGTTCCCGCCGCGGTGCCGGAAGCGGCATGCGTACCCTGATAGTTAAAGAAGAAGAAGTGTCGTTTGTTAGTGTCGTGCAGAACGGGCCCACCCTCGCCGAAATGCGGGAGGTAAATTGGACCACCAATCGACAGACCATAAACACCTTGACGATATCGGGGACGATCCTGGCCCGTGCGATTGCGGAAAAAGTCGTTCGCGTTCAACACATCATTGCGCAAGAAGAAAAACGCATCGCCATGAAATTCATTCGTGCCGGATTTCAGAGCGACCTGGATGTTGCCGCCGCCGTTGCGACCTTGTGACGCGTCGTACAGCGACGTTTGGGTCTTGAACTCCTGCACCGTTGACGGATTCGGCAGCGGTACGTTGTCGAGGATCGGAAGATTGATATCGTTGGCGTTGATTCCTTCCAACTGATAGTTGTTATTGACGGGACGCTGACCGTTGACGTTGATCGTCACGGCCCCGCGACCTAGCGCGTCCGACTGAAACATCTCGGTGTTCGCGCCGGTTGAGAGTGTTAGCAGCGTCAGGAAGTTGCGGGTCGCGAGAGGCAAGTTGTTGATCGTCGTCGACTGCAACGTCTGTCCGGTAGCCGCCGAGTTAAGTTGAATTGGAGTGGCGCCGCCCTCGACGGTTATCGAGGCGCTGATCTCGCCGACCTTCAGGGGGACGTTTACGGTCGTAGTCTCGGTGACGTTGACCTTGACGCCCGGCAATTCTGTTTTCGAGAACCCGGTCGCAGTGACGACCACTTTGTAAGTTCCCGGGGGTAACGAGGTGACGCCAAAGTTGCCGCTGGCGTCGGTGGTGGTGCTGCGCTCGGTCACGCCAGTCGCCGCGTTGATGATCTCCACTTGAGCGCCGGCGACGGCCGCTCCTTTTTCATCCTTGGCGGTGCCCGAAATCGCGCCAGTCGATCCTCCCTGTGCGAGTGCGTTGCCGATCAGGGTGAGAACGACCACAAGCGAAAGAAGTAGTCTTACAAACAAGCCGGAAGCTGTTTGCGCTTTCCTTTTCATGATCGAGTTTTCCTTTCTCAAGTGCATTCGTTGAGAGAATGCGTTGACAGGGGAGGGAGAGAGAGACGAAATGCCGGAGCGCAACTGGCATGCCTCTGAACCACTCATCGTAAGTTCTTCAGCCAACAGTACTTTACGCACGCACCTGTAAACGCCGACGCCCTGTTCAATCCAAAAAATTGGGAGTAATCCATAATTTGCAACCAAGCGGTGGCATTGACGCGAATGACGGAAACGTTTTTGTGTTGCTTCACATTTAAGAGTGAGATAGCTAAAAGCCGAATTCTTATCGGGTGAAAACTCAGTCACAGACCGAAGGACCGTAGATGACCTCTACCGGTTAGGGAGGATCGATGATCTATTACGCACATGGCGACGCATTGATAAGTTCTGAGGAACTGCAAGATGACCCATCTCTGCTTGGAAACCTGGCCGCTTTCTACCGAGATCTGGCTCGCGGTCAACCACCTCCGCCGTTGAGTTTTGAATCAGGCGAATTGACGTCTAAAAACGCACTAACGAAGTTTGAATTTGCAGCCGCCGGTGAAGCTGCCGAGCCGATCGCCTTCACGCCAATCGGTCTCGGTAAACCGCTGACGGTGATGATCCGCGAAGTTTATACGGGGAAGTTTCCCAAGGGCGGCGTCTTCGGTGGCGGTGGCAAAGACATGCTGGTGACCTCAGCGGTCAAGAGCATTGCCGCGTTTGATGCCAAACCTCGGGCTCACAATTTTCTACAGGACAAAGTAGCGCAGCGGACTCGGTTGGAACGTCCCCCAGCCGGCCGCCAGGGAACACCCTTCGTCTTCCACTCTCCGGCGTTACTCGAGCGCTCGCTCACGATGGACTTGACGATCGTGTTCGACTCGTTTCCGCAACAAGTATTCGAGCAGGTGGGCGACATTTTCTCGACAGCCGCCGGCATTCCGATTTTTCAGGTGCACAGTGTCTTTCTGCTCGCCGCCGGTATGTTGACCAAACTGATCGGCAGCGCCGGAGAAGCCATCTTCGACGGCAAGCCCGTTTTCAACTCGTCGAGCGGGATCGACATCGCGCTCGCGGGACGTCCACCGATTCCTCCGGGATTCGCATTGATAACGCCGGACAATCTCGGCCAACTCGATAAAGATTTTCGGAAGAACTTCCATGTCAATACGCTCGGTCAGGTCGTCGATGCGCAAGAGAATCCGTATTTGGGCGACGCTCCGTACATCGTCGTCAGTCTCGACGGTGCGCCGATGGATGAATTGGCACAGTTTTCTCCAACGGCCGCGAGTGCTGCCGTGTTGTCTCGGTTCTTCGGTATCAAAGACGGTCAACAGTTACCGCTCGACACCGTCATCGACGCGATCAAGCTCTTCAACGACTTGAAGTTCAGACGAGAGGTCGATCGCGTTGACGACCAGTTGAAGGCTTTGCCGGCTGATGATCCGAAGCGAGCAGCCCTTGAAGAAAAGAGGAAAGCATTGCTTGGAAACATCCTCGAAGATCTTCTTAAACCGAAAGCGTGAAACGGGTGCAACAGAATCGTTGACAGAGCTGACGGCTTAGGTGTAAAAAGCTGCGCCCAGTAATAACTAAGCCCGAGGCTCTCCAAACCCAGAACCTCGCTTTCAATCTTCCATTTTTCAGCGCTTCGTAGAACCGTCGCGCTATTCGCGTCGGCGCTGGTAGCCGCCGACGATTCCTCAGAAAGGATCGCAATGACACATCCAGTCGCTTCGCAACCAACTATCGGACTCCACACTCCGATCACGAATGTTCCACCGTCAGAAACAACAGTCGCCGCTCCGCAGTTGTCGCCCGGCTCGTCGGGCTTCGGAGATGAAGTAGAAGTCGCGGCGGGAGCTGCCGTCGAGTCTGTTCAAGCAGACGAATCCGAAGGCTTTGAGGCCGCAGAAATCGTTGAGCCGGTTGTTCCGGATCTTTCGACGCTCGAAGACATCGGTGTCGCGTCGTTCGGGCCGCCGCCGCAGTTTGAAGCCGTTATCGGTACTGATGAACGCATTCGGATCAAGACCACCAAACAATATCCGTGGCGCGTCATCGCTTCGTTGCTCATCACTGCCGCCGATAACTCACAGTGGATCGGCACCGGCTGGTTTATCAGCCCCAGAACACTCGTCACCGCAGGCCACTGCGTCTACATCAAGCACAGCGGTGTCCCGGGTCGTGACGGTTGGGTAAAGAAGATTCAAGTGATGCCCGGCCGAAACGGCTCGGACTTGCCTTTCGGAGGCTTGAGCGCGACGGAGTTTTGGACGGTGAAGGGCTGGGGCGATCAGGGCCTGGAGAATTACGACTACGGCGCCATCATTCTCCCCGCCGCATTCCCGCAAGATCTCGGGTTCTTCAGCTTCGGTGTTTTTGAGGACGCGCGTTTGCTGGCGTCGGTTGTAAACGTCGCCGGTTATCCTGGAGACAAACCAAAAGGAACGCTTTGGTACGACAACCGAAAAACCGGCAGCGTCACCGCTGACAAGGTTTTTTACGCGGCCGACACTGCGGGCGGCCAGAGCGGGACGGTCGCCTATATCCTGGCTGACGGCAAACGCGTTGGTGTTGCGATCCACGCCTACGGCGGTACTACCGCCAACTCGGGAACGCGCATTTCAACCCCGGTGTACACAAATCTGGAATCCTGGAAGAGAACATAGGTCGGAGTGGGAATCGTCCGCGGGAAAGTTATTGGTCCAAACGGTGAGCCTGTGCGCGAGGCGTCGATCTATTTTGTGTCTGCGCCGGTAAACATGCCCGACGTCGCACAGCTCACCGACGATCAGGGACAGTTCACGCTGTCGCTGAGTGCAAAAGGTCAGTATGTCCTGGGCGTGTCGTCCGACGAATGGGAGACGACGCAGACACCAATCGAGATCCACGGCGACGAGCCGCTGGACGTAGACATTCACATGCGCGTGCCGGTGGGAGGAGAATCACAATGAGCGTACCTACAGAACAAGCAGAAAAGATATTTCGTGGCATAGTTCACCTAACTGAAACGCAGGGTGTTTCCCTCGATGCAAATGGCGTCGAGGTAGTGCTTGACGGAGATCGCGAAAGGTTTCGTCCACTGGACGGGACGTTTGCAGCCGTTACCGGACGACAGGAAGGTAACGTTATCCGCAACGCTGCGCCGCTGCCGCAGACTGAGACTGTTGAAGCGGAAGCGGAGGGCCCGGATGTTTTCGCGCCGGTGATTGCGGCCATCAAGAGTCAGTTTCCGGCATTGATGGCGATTCCGGGAGTGGTTGGAGTCACGCCAGGTTTTCGCACTTCCGGTGACGACGCGCGCGAGGACGTCGCGATCGTAGTGGTCACCGAACCCGGAGCTACGACGACAACGATACCCGCCAACATTGCGGGAATTCCTGTTAAGACACGTGAAATCACGCCGCTGGAAACCGTCGAAGGCGTGCTCCCGCTTTCAGCGTGGGAAGGCATCGTGCCCGAGGCCGCGCCAGAGATCGGTTACGTACCTCCGACGCCTCCGCCGGCTTTGGAAACAGTGAAGGTCCACAACATCACCTGCCATGTTGGACCTGACTCGGGTTGGAAAACGTTGAAGCCGTTTCTGGAGGGGACGACAGAGCGTTTGACTGTCGCGATGTATGAATTCTACGCCGACCACATCGTCGATACAGTTACGCGACTGGGCGAAGAATCAGAGGCGAAGCTAAACATGATCCTTCAGGTCAGTAGCAACGACGAAGAGGTGGAAGGCACGTTGCACGACAGTTGGGGTAATCGTTTGGGATTCACGCGAGCGTCAGTGTCTGGTCCAGACCGGATCTTCAACAACTCCTACCACACGAAAGTTGCTGTGCGCGATTCCAATTCCTTTTGGTTGTCGAGTGGGAATTGGAGTCCCAACAGCCAGCCGTTGATAAAACCGGGATCCGAGCAGGTGTTGTACAACAAAGGTAACCGCGAATGGCACGTAATAATCGAAGACGAGCCGCTCGCGAAGATGTATGAACAGTTCATCGAGTACGACATCAAGCAGGCGCGTGAAGTCGGAGCGCCGGAAGCAGCGCCTTTGCTGCCGGATCTTTTGATTCCGGAATCAGCGATGGTGCCCGAGGCGGTGGTGGTCCAGGATCACCCGTTTGAGGCGAAAACGTTTGCGACGTCCGGCGCGCCGGTAAAAGTCCAACCCTTGATGAGCCCTGACAATTACGCTGTCGAAGTGCTGAAGCTGATCCAAAGCGCTAAGCGATCGTTGTATCTACAGTTCTCGTATATTCGCCAGCCATCGACTGCAACGTTCAACGAGATCATCAGCGCCATCTCGCAAAAGATGAAAGAGAACCTCGACGTACGCGTGCTGGTAGGCAGCAATCAGAACCCGGACCACTCGACTTTGTTAGTTGAGAAACGAAAGTGGAAGCGGAGCATGTTTCGGCGGCAGAGCAACAAGGTCCACAACAAAGGCATATTGATCGACGGCAAGATTGCCGTAGTGGGAAGCAACAATTGGTCTTCTGACGGCACGCAGTATAATCGCGACACGAGCCTGGTTTTCTTCTCGCGTCCTATCGCGCAGTACTTCACGGAAGTCTTCATGTTCGACTGGGACAATCTGTCGAAGCCCATTGGCAGCGAGCAGGAGGTTGTACCGGAACTGGCGCCTGAAACTGGCCCAACGCCGCTCGGGATGGTCAGAATTCCCTGGCAGGCCTGGTTCGATGAATAGAGGCTTGATGAATAGACGTTTGATGAATAGACGTTTGATGAATAACCGAGGACGCGTAACTCGTAACTGAATGCCACACCCGTACTTCGAAGTCACCGTCTACCCGCTGCATCGACCGGAGGCCGAAGCGTTATTCAACGAGTTGGCGAACGCTTACAAGAACGCCAACGCAATCGACCTCCTTTACAAAAAGTGTGGCGACAACCTGCCCGACCTGTTTCTTCAACAGGTCCACACTCTGATTTGGAAAGAGGTCCTGGAAAATCTCACCTCGCGCGGATTTCTACGAAAACTGCTGGATCTGGTCCAGCCACTGTTCCTGAACAGCGCCACGATGCAGAAGGCGATACGCGACGTCATCAATGCTGAATCCGGAGAAGACATCAACATTATTTCCCCGGACGTGCTGGTACTCGACCGCGGCACACTGCGTGACAAGTTGAAAGAAGTCGCGGCAGACACGAACCCGTTGAAGGTCCTGATTGTCCGCGGCCTCTCAAAGTCTGGTAAATCGCATGGCCGTTATATCTTTGAGCAGTTCGCCAGAGACAAGGGTTCCGAGCCCGTTTACATCTATCCCGAAATGGCTCCGACCGTCGGCGATTTGATCAATAACCTGTTTAGCGCGCTCGGCGCGATGGACCAGATTCCACCCGCCTTCACTACGAGTGAAGCGTGGTATCGAACAGCGTGCACGAAGTTGCTGGATGTGTGCACGAAGCAGAACAAGCGGCTCTGGATCGCAGTTGATGGTCTTGGTACTGATGCGAAAGGTAACAAGCTGGTATCTACTGAAGTGAAAGAGTTCTGCGACATCTTTGCGCTGAACATGCTCAACCCGCCTTTCAGAAAGAATTTCAGGTTGATGTTGATCCATTACCCCGAGGGTACAACTCCAGCGAACTGGCATCGAGAGTTCTGGATTGAGGAACGCACCAACGAAGCTGACGTCAAACAGGAACACGTAGCGGAGCTCTTGAAGAAATGGGCCATTTCAAAAGACAAAACGATCGTTGAAGATCAGCTCAAGCAACTAGCCGCCGAGGTGATAGCGAACGCAGAAGCGCCGCTTCCTCCAAACGAAACACCGAAACCACGCCTACAGCGCATTCACGACGAGCTAAAGAAGAAAATCGAGGAGCTGGGAAGTAACTCTCAATGATCATTCGTGAAAACGAGATCTTCGACGCACTGGAATTTCGTGAGGGTTTGGCTCGCGCGATCAAGGGCACCATTCGCATAACTACGGAAGATGCGCAGTCGCGAACTGCCCTGGCGACCGGTTGGTTGATTACAGATACGCTGGTTGTGACTTGTGACTATGTTCTCAACCCAACGCGGCCTGAGCCGCAGTATTTTTGCCACTTGCCCCCAAAGCGTTCGAAAAGGTCGCGTCCGACCCCGGGAATTCCAGCAGATCCGATTGAAGACTTGCTAAGCGCCGAAGAGGGTTCGCGACGAGGTTCGCGACCGGCGCTGTTGCGGTTGAGGACCCCCGCGCCTGACAGCGCGCTAACGCTAAAAGCCGAGAACCTCCTGGAGAACGACATTGTTCTGATCCTGCACCACCCGATGGGAGTAGTACCGCCACGACTCAGCATCGGCAGGATAACCGGAAAAAGCGATATCTGGTTGCAGTATGACGCCAGCACTGAAGGAGGTTCCGGTGGTGGTCCAATTCTTAGTCCGCATGATTTTTCCGTGGCCGGCATGCACGTCAAGGCAGTGCTACCACACAACGAAGGTTTGTCTCTCGGATCGATGCTTGCGGTTTTGCAGAAATCCGAAGTGTGGCCGGAGATTGCTGAATATCAAAAGCTCGTCGATGTAACCCGGACGGCTCAAAGTATGTCGGTAAAGGATGCCGAGGTTGAGCCAGTCAAAGACGAGACGTTGCTGTCGGCAGCGTTGAGCTGGAGCTTCGATCCGAAATCTATCCCCGACGAGAAGCGCGACGAGGTGAAGCTACTGGTAAACGATCCGTCGGCTGCGAGTTGGATTATGCGTGCGACTGAACGCCAGAATTTGATTCGCTCAGCAGGTGGCCTCGAATACCTGCGGAAGCTTCGCGATAAGGACCTGGTAAAGAACGGCAAGGATAAAGGACAGCAAGCCATCGATCGCATACTTCAGGGTCCGCCCTATAAGCTCGACGATGTTGAAGACTCTGCGCTGCCTTACTGGTTGCAAGCGGTACGCTGGTTTGATGACGTCGCGCCGGATCTACCGACTGGGGCCGACGTCGATCGTGTTCTTGAGCGCCGGCGTATCAAGACCCGGCTGAAGACCACGGCCGGAGATTTTCGTGGGCGCACGAAGGAACTGAAAGACCTCAGAGACTGGTACAACGATGTGGCGGCCGGTCCGATGATCGTTTCCGGTATTGGCGGCGTGGGAAAGTCGGCCCTTGTCGCGCAGTTTGTTCAGTTGTTGCCTGACAATCCGATCGTGTTATGGCTGGACTTCGATCGCGCTGACCTCGCGCCTGACGATGCGGTTTCAGTCCTGACATTGCTGTCGCAACAGCTTTCAATTCAGCTCGACAATTTTACCAGCCTTCCCATAACCGCTACATCATGGCAGGAGAGCGCAAAACAGATCGGCAGTACGTTGGTGCGGCAACCTTCGCCGCTGTTGGTTCTGGATGGGTTTGAGGTCGCGCAGCAGGTCAAGCAGCACAACGAAATCTGGCAGGTGCTCAAGCTGATTCTCGATGTGGCTCACGATCTGCGAATTCTCGTCAGCGGTCGAGCGCCGGCGACGAATGTCGATCTCGATAACCGGCCGGCCAGGCAAATACATTTGCAGGGAATGGACGTTGAGGACGCGAAAGGCTGGCTGCGCGAGCGCGGAATCAACGATGAGGAAGTGATCGACAAGGTGGTCGACATTTCAGACGGCGTCCCACTCATCTTGTTGCTTGCGTTGCGACTCCACCAGGACAAGGTTCCAATCTCCGACCTTCCGAAAGATCTACCGAAGGCGTTGATACAGGGTTTCCTCTACGAGCGAATACTCGATCGCGTACTCGACCCGGTGCTGAAGCCGATCGCGCAAGATGCGTTGGTCCTGCGTGGACTCACGGAGGCGATGATTCCTCAGGTATTGTTCGACAAGATTCCCGACGGGTTGACTGCGGCGGATGTTTTCGCGAGGTTGCAGCTCGAGATGGGACTGGTCGGCGACCAGGGTGATCCTCGAGCTTTGTCTGTCTTGCTTCCGGGAAAAACGAACATTCTTCATCTTCGTCCCGAGCTACGAACGGCGACGTTAAAGCTGCTCGAACGAGATGCGCCTCAACGCGTTCGCTTGATCGACGAGCGCGCTGTCGATTGGTACAAGCAGCAAGATCTCGCCGATGTGGCAAATGCGGCCGAACTGGTCTATCACTATCTTCGACTCGGAAACATCACCGCCGCGGAAGACGCGTGGCTCGATTCCGTTGCTCTGCTGCTCATGTATGCAGAAGAGGATCTGCCGGAGACGGCGGAAAAGGAGCGAGCGTGGTTGCGCGATCGAGTCAGCGACGCCGAGACGCCGAGCTTACCGGCTTGGGAAAGAGACGTTGGCGAGCGTATTAAGAGCGCAATGGAACGAGGGCTGCTACGTGTTGTTCCCGAGCTTCTCAAGGAGCATGCCGAACGAAGCAAGAACAGTCCGTTAGCGATCTACGACGCGTGGATGTGCTGGCAAGAAAACGATCATGCGGGTGCGCGAAAGGCGATAGGTCCGGTCGACGAAATCGAGAATTTTGCGGATCGTGATCGCGCCGTGATGGCGGCGCTGTTGAGCGCGACTGACGGCGATCGACCTGAGGCCGACAGGTTGCTGGCGAGCCTCGAGGATGAACGATGGTGGTTCGATCGAACT
>Ga0111538_10014706_pt1 | contig 10311 bp, 7 predicted proteins | sample SoiMethybrSBSTD1_FD_79669 | JGI IMG/M metagenome (GOLD analysis project Ga0111538, IMG submission 79669) | Bulk soil microbial communities from a Populus tree surrounding site in Tennessee, USA - Soil MetaG P. TD hybrid SBSTD1 (version 2)... | ecosystem: Environmental > Terrestrial > Soil > Tree... | reverse complement strand
GGACAAGCTCGTGCGCGAGGTCATGACGCCGAATCCGATCAGCGTGCGTGAGGACCTCGATCAGGAAGCAGTCGCGGACCTGATGCGCCGCCATGGCTTTCTGGCGCTGCCGGTCGTCGACGCCGAGGGCCACATGAAGGGCATCGTCACCATCGACGACATCGTGCACGTCGTCGCCGAGGAGGCCACCGAGGACGCCCAGAAGTACGGCGGCATGGAGGCGCTCGACGCGCCTTACCTCGAAACCAACTTTTTTCGCATGATCAGAAAGCGCGCGGGCTGGCTGGCCATCCTGTTCGTGGGTGAGATGCTCACCGCCAGCGCCATGAGCGCCTTCGAGAACGAGATTGCACGGGCCGTGGTGCTGGCGCTGTTCGTCCCTTTGATCATCTCGAGCGGAGGAAACTCGGGCTCGCAGGCGTCGACGCTGATCATCCGCGCGATGGCCCTCGGCGAAGTGCGGCTGCGCGACTGGTGGCGGATCGTGCGCCGCGAGCTCGCGTCCGGCCTCGTGCTCGGCACGTTTCTGGCGTCGATCGGCATGGTGCGGATCCTGGTCTGGCAAGCGCTATTTTCGAGCTACGGCGCTCATCCGGGGCTGGTCGCACTCACGGTCGGGCTGAGCCTGATCGGCATCGTCACCTGGGGCACGCTGTCGGGGTCGATGTTGCCGTTCGTCCTGCGCCGCCTGGGGTTCGACCCCGCGAGCGCATCCGCCCCGTTCGTCGCCACGCTGGTCGACGTTTCCGGCCTCGTGATCTACTTCAGCGTGGCCAAGGTGGTGCTCGGCGGAACGCTACTTTGACGCGCTGCGAGCGGCAGTGCGAAAGTACCGCGCATGATGGCAGCGGCTCGGTGGCTTCTCGCCCTCGCTGCGCTCGCGTTCGCCGGCGCCTGCGGCGATCGGTCGCTGTTTGCTGATCAGCAGGAGTCGGCGCCTCGACCCTTCACTCGGCCGGACGCCGCGTCGATTACCGATGCGGCGCGCGACATCGAGCTCAATGACTCGGCGGGTCTAGAGGACGCGCTGCCCGACGCCGGCGGCGACGCGTGCACGGCGACGCCGGGTCCTGGCCCGCTCGCCCACCTGTGCGTGCCGCCCACGGCGAACGAATGCGACGGGCAGAGCGATTCGAATCGCTTCCTGCCGAACGGCGGCCAGGGCAACGGCTTCGACGACGACTGCGACGGCGAGGTCGACGAGCGCTGCAGCTGCGGTCCGGATTTCCAGGTCGACGCCACCCGGACCTGCTGGCTCGTGCCTTCGAGCCAGGTGGAGCTCGGGGCGCGCGCGCCAGTCGGCTGGTGCAGGGAGCACAGCCGCGGACTGATGAAGTGCGTGCGCGGCAGCGGCGACGCGGCGCGCCTGCTCTGGAGCGGTCAGTGCGAAGGCGCAGCACAGCCCTTCGCGGACGACGTGTGCGCGCCCGGCGACTTCGATTGCGACGGCAAGGAAGACAACAGCCGCGCCCGGAATTGCGCTTGCATGCCATGATCCGACGTGCCCCTCGCCTCGCGCTCGCAGCGCTCAGCGCGTTTCTCGCGTTCCCCGCCCGCGCCGCCACCCCCGCGGACACGGCCGACTATGCGTCGTTGAGCGACCTGCTTTCGCGGCGCGGCGCCGGAGAGTTCGCGCTGCGAGGCGAAGCCGGAGTCGGGCTGGTGCTTTCGTCGTATCAGAAACGCGAGCTCGGCTTCGAAAAGCTCGCCCAGGGCACCGTACGGCTCGGCCTGGGACTGACGCGCGCGCTCTCCGCCCAACTTTCCGCGGGCAGCGTGATCTTTTTCGCCGACGACCGCGCTGACGGCCAGGCGTTCTTCGCCGCCCCCGGCGTGCGCTTCGACCAGCCGCTGGCGCGGCTCGGGACACTGTTCGTCGACGCGAACGCGGGGGTCGCCGAAAGCGTTCGGCGCACGCGGGTGCTGCTCGACGGCGGAGCCGGCTTCGAGTTCCCGCTGCTCGAGTACGTCGAGCTCGGCCCGTTCGCGCGCTACCATCACGTGTTCGCGGCAACGCCCGACACCGGAGGCGACGCGCGCTTCTTCTCGGTCGGCATCGCCGCCAGCGTGCGGCGCCTGGGCGTAACGCGGCCCAAGCGCGAGGCTCCTCGCGACAGCGATCACGACGGCGTGCTCGACCGCGACGATCTGTGCCCGCGGACGTCATCGGAACCGACGCCCGACCCGCGCCGGCCCGGCTGCCCCAATCTCGACGAGGACGCGGACGGGATCGAGAACCGGCTCGACGTCTGTCCGAAGCAGAAGCCGCTGCCGGTGCCGGATCCCGCTCGCCGCGGCTGTCCGGCTCGCGATCGCGATCGCGACGGGATCTTCGATCCAGACGACGAGTGCCCCGACCAGCCCGGCGTCAAGAGCGCCGATCCGAAGCGCAACGGTTGCCCGCAGCTGGTCAAAGTGGAACGCGATCGGCTGCGCACGCTTTTGCCGGTGTTTTTCGCCACCGGTGCAGAGCGCATCCTGCCCGAGAGCGAACCGGTGCTGCGCGACATCGCCGAAGCGCTGCGCCAAAACCCGGAGATTCGCCTGTCGATCGAGGGACACACCGACGACGTCGGCAACGACGCGCAGAATCTCGAGCTCTCGAAGCGGCGCGCCGAAAGCGTCCGGCAGGCGCTGATCGGCCTGGGCGTGGACAGCGCTCGCCTTTTGGCACAGGGCTTCGGCCGCACCCGGCCGCTGGTCGTCGGCAGCACGCCCGAAGCGCGTGAAAAGAATCGGCGCGTCGAGCTGCGCGTGGTGAAACCATGAGCCGCCCCGGCCTGACGGCCCTGATCCTGCTCGCGCTCTTCGCCCCCGCTGCGGCGTCGGCGCAAGCGATCGAGGAAGTGCAAACCGTGCAGGCCCCGGCCGGCGAACGCTTCGCCGAGCAGGGCATCCTGACGCCGATTCCGATAGAAATCGTGTTGCCGGAGCGGCTCACCGCGCAGCGCGTGCTGGTCCACTACCGCGCCTTCGGCTCCAAGGCCTGGACGACGCTCGAGCTCAAGCAAGAAGCTGGCAGCTGGCGCGGCGCGATCCCCTGTCTCGAGGTCAGCACGATCACGGGCGTCCTCCGCTACTACATCCGGGTCTACGACGCGCGCGGCGCGGTGATCGCGACCAGCGGCTCGCGCGACCAACCGTACCAGGTGAAGATCAAGAATGACCCGCGCGGCACGGAGAAGCGCGGCGCACGCCGCTGCCCGGACCCCGCCGATTGTCCACGCGGGCTCCCCGGTTGCGGCAGCGAGCAGGTCGAGCGCGTCCCCTGTCACTCCGACGACGACTGCGAGGGCGGGCTGAGCTGCGGCTTCGAAGGCTTCTGCGAAACCGGCCGCCGCACGCGTGACCTGTTCTCGCTCACGCTGGAGCAGGACTTTTCGTTCGTGCCCACGACCGATGCGTGCAGCGCACACAGCCAGAGCACGGAAGGCTTCAGCTGTTTTCGACAAAACGACGGTGTTCCTTACCGCGGCGTGCCGCTCCCGGATCAGAATCACCCGGTGCGCGCGGGCCTCGGGCCGAGCCGGGTGGTCGCAGGGTACGATCGCGTGATCCTCGAGTACGTCACGCTCGGCTTGCACGCCGGCTGGGCGTTTCACGGCGAACGCCGCGCGAACAAGGGCATGCCCGGCTTCGTCCCGTTGCACGCCGAGGCCCGGCTCGGCTACTGGTTCGGCGCCGATCCGTTCAAGCAGAGCGGCTTCCGGCCTTTCGCGTTGATGGGCGCCGGCGCCGGTCAGTTCGATACCGTGGTGGAGGTCAAGGTCACCGAGAACGTGCGCAAGAGCACGCAGCCGAACAACGAGTTCGAGCAGACGTTGGATGCCAGCCAGCGCGCTGGCGACTACTTCGTCGAGGTCGGCGCCGGAATGCTGGTGGGCGGCTCACCGCGCGGCGGATGGCTGCTCACGCTGCGCGCGCTCGAGGTGTTCCCATTCACGGCTACCGTGCTCGCGGTCGAAGCCGGCCGCGCAATCGGTTTCTAGCATTCCGGGCCGAGGTAGATCGTCTCGACTCCGGGAGCGCACGGGCAACGCTCGTACTGGAGCTCGTCTAACAAGCATTCCACGAAACGCCGGTTGACGTGCGTCATCCCGATTTGCGACGCGCAGCCCTCGCCGGCAAGCTCGATGGTCAGAAAGCCTTCGATGCAGCCGGCTCGCTCGCGGCACGTGCTCACGACCTTCGAGAACCATTCCGTCAGCCCGCACGGGAAATCGGTGGTCGACGGGCATCCCGACGGCCGAGCCGCGCAACCGTCGCCGGCTTCGAGCGACAGCCCCGCGTCTTCGACGATCGGCACCGGACCGTCGGGCAGGATGCGCTCGACTTCGGCGTCCACGATCCCCGAACCGCCGGCCCCGGCCTCGAACACCGGCTTCGACTCGGTCTCGAGCTCCACGCGGCGCCCGCAGGCGATCGCCAGCGCTACCCCGCCCAGCAGCACGAAAAGGGCTCGTACGCGTGCGGTCACTGCTGCAAGTAGCTTTCTTCCTCGGGCGTCAGGGTACGAAACCAGACGACCGCATACCTTCGCTGAATGAAGTCGCGTTGCAAGACCGCGATGTGCGGAAACCTCACGTAGAGCACCGGCCGTTTCGCGAGCGCCGTAGCCTCCTCGATCGTGCTCGCTTGTTCCTGATAAATGGTCAGGTGGAGCACGGTCTCGATGTCGTCGGGGAAGCGCTCGGCGCGCAGCACGCGATTGAGCAGAAACGTGTGCCCGTCGTCGTCGACGGCGGCGACGAACGCGCCGGCCTCCGTGAGGTCGATCGGCACCGGAGCCTGCTGGTTTTCGCCCGTGCACGCCGCGGTCGACAGCGCGAACGCGAGCGAGAACACCCACGACCAGGACTTGATCGGAAACCTCTCAGACACTACAGCACCAACTTGTAGCCGTAGCCGTACACGGTCAGGATGTGCTGCGGCTTCTCCGGGCGCTTCTCGAGCTTCTTTCGTAGCTTCACGATGAAGTTATCGATGGTGCGATTGCTCGGGTTCGCCTCGACGCCCCAGATCTTGTTCAGGATCTCCTCGCGGCTGACCGGCTGCCCGAGCCGCTCGTGCAGCAGGCGCAAGAGCTCGACCTCGTAGAACGACAGCGTCTCGGCCTTCTTCCCGGCGCGCTCCACGGTGTGCGCGCTGATGCTCACGGTCGCCTCGCCGACGTCGAACGAGAGCACGTCGGCCGGGCGCTGCGTGCGCCGGAAGATCGCGCGGATCCGCGCGACCAGCTCGCCGACGCTGAAGGGCTTGGTCACGTAGTCGTCGGCGCCGGCGTCGAGACCGCGGATCTTGTCGGCCTCTTGGCTTTTGGCGGTCAGCATGATGATCGGCACGAACGCGTCGTGACGGCGCAGGTCTTCGCAGACGTGGTAGCCGTTGACGTCGGGCAGCATCAGATCGAGCAGCACGGCATTGGGCCGCTCGAGGCGCGCCAGCTGCACGCCCTCCTTGCCGTTCGGGGCCGTGAGCACGCGGAACCCCTCGAACTCGAGCGCGTCCTTGAGACCGAGCGCGATGTGGGGTTCGTCTTCGATCACCAGGATGGTCTTTTTGAGCTCCATCCGGGGCGTACATCTACCATCGGCCCGGCAATCCTCGAAATATGGAGGACTACCGGGCGGCGATGGTCGATGTAACTCGGCGTATTTACACGGGCAGTCGGCGGCGGCTCAGAGCCCCGCATCCTCGTCCGTGACCGGCGACCCGAGGCAGGCGATGAAGGCGACGCTGCCCTTGGCCGGCGTGTTCTGGCCGATGAACTGGAGCTTCTGCTTTCCGCTGGCCGGGCACTTGGCCAAGATCTCGGGTGCGGCCGGGCCGTTTGGTTGGATGTTAGTCTGGTCGACGTAACAGTAGCCGTACTCGTTGCCGGCGTTCACCGCCTGGGGATTGGTGAGGCAGGTGTTGCGTGCGTTGCCGGCCGTGGGCAGGATCTCGCACAAGCAGAAGTCCCCGCAGGCGCGACCGGTCTGACCGCCGCACTGCTCGATCGACTCGAGCCGTGCCTGAACCGGACCGACCAGGGCATCGTATTGGCCTCCGAACACGTCGGCACGACCCAGCCCAGGATCGCAGCTGCACGAGCCTGGCGTGTAGATCGCCTCGACGACGGCGCAGGGCACGTTCCCTTCGGGATTCACCTCGAGCGGGCGCGGCAGGCACTTGCCGCCCAGCTGCTCCTTCAAGCGATCGATGATCGCCGCGACCGCGGGGTTATAGCCGTAAGAAGGCCTCCCCATCGTGAGCACCTTCGGACAGATGGACGCGACGATGGCGTTGTTCACGCCCGGAACTTGCTCGCCGATGCCCTTCAGCACCTGTAGGTGGCGAAGGCCGGGGTAACCCTTGGCGAACACCTGGTCGGTTCCGTTGCAGAGCGGCTTCCCCATACCCGAATCTGTATTGGAGCAGTCGCATCCCGGCAGTCCGGCGCAGGGCCGGGTCGTGGAGAGCGGGAAGATGCACGAGTACTGAAGGTCGTTCACGTTCGGGGGCGTGTACTCGTTGCCGTTGATCGAATTGCCCCGCAGCATGCCGGCCGGAGGAGGGGGAACGAGACTAACGCCCTGCAAGAAGGGATGATTTTGCGGAAGACCGAGCCGCGGATCGGTCCGCGGAAACGGCGATTCGACCATCAAGCTGTCGGTCGGCAGCACGTAGTTGTAAGAATCGCCCAGGATCACCGGCCAGCGGTTCTGGATCGTGATTTCGACCGCGGTCAGGTACTTGAGGTCGTCGGGGTTCCCGAGCGTGTCGTCGGTCGCGATGTCCTGCCAGGGCACGCCGACGATACCGGCCAAGAACACCAGCGATTGGGGCCGCGCCGGCAGGTTCCTGCCGCTCAGATCCATGAAGAGCGGGTTCTGCACGACCGCGCCCTGCCAGTTGTGCACCGTGAGGCTCGTCAGACCCTCGATGTAGCGACCCACGCCGTAGAGGAAGTCGACGCCGAACCGGCGCTTCTGATCCCAGCAGCGCAGGTTCAGCGCGTCGGTCACGTCCGTGTGATACGAGCCGCCCTGGGTGCACTGCGGATCCTGGGTCGTCGCCACGCACCCTGCGGGCGGCCCGTTGGGCTCGATCGAGTTGCACGACCGGCAACACCCGTCGTTCGGGTTCTGGTTACACGCCGAGGTCGACTTCGGCAGTACGAACTGACTGCCGGCCTGCCCAGCGCCCTGGCCGGAAAGCCAGGCGATGCCGCCGTCGAAGGTGGAGCAATCGTTTTCGTCCGTGAGCATGATCACGGCGACCAGCGAATCAGGCCGCAGGAACGCCGCGCGTTGCCGGAGGATGAGGCTGTTCGGGTCGCGCTGTACCTGCGCCTCGCCGTTGGCCACGGTGACGGCCGTCGGCGGCTCGGGATCGATCAAGAACCGGTACCACGCCTCGAGCGACGCCTCGAAACCGCAGCCGACTTCGCCCGCCGCAACCACCTGTTGCTGGAACTGCTGCTCCAGCGTGTTGCTGTTGGACTCGCCCGGCGGATTGTGCTTGGTCGACGGGTCCCAGACCAGAAAGCCCGCACCGTTCCACTGCGGCAGGTTCTGCCGCACGGCCGGCAGCAGCTGGGCATTGTCCTCCTGCGTCGGGTCGTACTGACGGGGACCCGAGGCGGGACTGCAGGTGTCGGCGCCATGACCGCCCAAGCTCGACGTGACGATGCCGATGTGAATGTCGTCGATCGCGGTGAACTCGCGCTCGAGCGGAGCAGGGCATTGGCCGCCGGCCGGATCGGTCAGCGCGCCGGTATCAGGATTGATGCACAGCGGGTTGATCAAACGCCGGAGCAACACCGGGACGGCGTCGCGCAAGATCGCCTGTTTGTCGGCCATCGACCGCGAGTTGTCGATCATGAAGAGCAGGTCGATCTTGTCGACGGCCGTCTGAATGATCTGATCGACGAACACGTTGGTCGTCCCGGGCCTCGCAGGCGCGACCGGGCGATCGAGACAGCCGGAACTGATGCCGGCGATCAACGCCAGGGACCCGATGCCGGCCAGGCCCGCGCGCACGGCGCGGCTCAGCAGGCTGCTAGACGGAGGCGACTTCTGCGTCATCCGGACGGCTCCTTCACGGTAACGACCCCGAAACGGGGGTTGCGGCGGAGGCTACCAAAGCAAGCCGCGTACCGCCAAGCCATCCTTCGACAAACCCGAGATTTTCTAGCGTGCGTCCGCCAACTGGGTTGGCAAACACCACCCCCTTTGCCAACTCGCTTGCACTTTTTGAAAACGGGTCCGGTCCCCCCCTTCGGAACCCAAAATCCTACGTGGCTCCCTGGAGCCGTTTCGGCTCAGGGGTTTTGTTGCTTCTCGAAGGCTGTGCCCACGCAGGCGACGAACGAAGTCGAGCCGCTGCGGGGAGTCGGGCTCTCCGGCGTGCCCACCAGCCGGACCGCCCGGGCTGCGCTGCCCTTGCAATCTTTCACCAGGTCAGCCGAACCGATCCCCTTCTCTGGATCGATGTAGCAATAGCCGACCACGCTGCTCGGATTCTCTTCGCACTGACAAGCCTCGAGCGGGCTGTCCACGCTCGTGCAGTCGTTGTCGCTCTCCGTGCCCGCCGGCAGGATCTCGCACACGCACTGAGTCTCGCACGGCACGTTGGTCGTCCCGCCGCACAGCCCGACTTCGGGCTCGGCCATCCGCTTCCAGAGCGCGGGCAGGATCGCGGGATCCGGAGCTTTTCGCCCCGCCATCGAACAGTCACAAGCTTGGTTCGGCTTCGGGCGCATGGTCTCGAGCACCATGCACGGCACTTTGCCGTCCGCGGCGACGTCGAGCGGACGCGGCAAGCAAGTGAACTTCAAACTGTCCGCGAGGACGTCGACGATCGCATCGACGGCGGGGTTGTACCCGAAGCTCGTGTCGCGCGGATCACCGTCGATCACCTTGGGACAGATCGAAGCGACGATCGCGTTGTCGCCGAGACCCTTCAACACCTGGAGGTGGCGGACGCCGGGGTACGCTTTCGCGAACCATTGCGTCTCCGAGTAAAGACCGGTGTTCGGATCCTGGCAGAGCGGCTTCAAGCCGCCGACGCCTTCGTTGTTGCAGTCGCAGTACGCGTCCGTACCGCAATCGCGCGGCTGGATCCCGACCGTCGCGAAGTCGGTATCGAGCGGGAAGGTGCAGGCGTACTGGAGCTCGTTGCCGATCCGGTGCTCGTGACCATTGATCGGATTGGCGCTCGCGCTCGGCGCTTCCGGCGGCGCGATCGCGGCTCCGGTCACCGGGTGCGGCGGCGCACCGGCTCGAGCCGCCGTGGTCTCGTACATCAGCGCGTCCTTTGGTCCGCCGTTCGCGTCGCCGAGTATCCGATCCCACGGGATGTCGCGCGCCCGCTGGTACGTGAGGAGCCGCTTGTCGGCGAGGCTCTTCGGCGTCGCGATGTCCTGCCACGGCACGCCGACGATTCCCGCCAGGTAAACCAGCTCCGGTATGCGCGAGGCCGGGCCGTCGTTGACCAGATCGGTGTAGAGCGGATTGTCGACGAGCTCGCCGCGGCGATTCTTGATCCGCGGGTTCTTGAGACCATCGACGTAGCGTTGGATTGGGTACAAGAAGTCGAAGCCGAAGCGGCGCTTCTGATCCCAGCAGCGCAAGTTGATGTCATCGTCTTTCGCTTCGAGAAACCCCCTGTTCTTCTGGCACTCGCTGTCCTGCGCCAGGGGCACGCAGCCGTTCGGCGGTGCCGCTTCGCCAGCTCCACACAGACGACAACACGGCGAGTTCGGGTCGCGCCCGCAATCGCTCGAGCCGCGGAACATGCGGATCGGGTTGTTCCCGTCGCCGACGCGCATCGGCGCCCAGCCCGGTCCCTCGTCCATGACGGAGCAGTCGTTCTCGTCGGTGAGCATGATCACCGCGACCAGCGAGTCCGGCCGCAGGAACGCCTTGCGTTGCTCGAGCAGCACCTGGTCGATGCCGTCCGGCACCGTGGCGTTGTTTTCGATCTTGAGCGCGGCGGGCGGCTCCGGATCGATCAAGAAGCGATACCAGGCTTCGAGCGAGGCCTCGTAGCCGCAGCCCTTCTCATCGGCCGCCTGCACGTGCGCCGCGAAATCCGCGACCAACGCGGCGGGATCGCTGGTGCCCGGCGGCTGGCGCTTGCTGCGCGGATCCCAAGCGAGAAAGCCGCTCTGCGCGTAGCTGGTCAAGCCCGCGGCCGGGCGCACGGAGGGGAGCAGATGTGCGTGATCGTCGGGGTACTTCAAGGTGGCGGTCACCTCTTTGCAGCCATCCCCGCCGTGCGAGCCGAGCGACGAGCTGATCACGCCGATGTGAATGTCCGCGAGCG
>Ga0111538_10014705_pt1 | contig 10311 bp, 8 predicted proteins | sample SoiMethybrSBSTD1_FD_79669 | JGI IMG/M metagenome (GOLD analysis project Ga0111538, IMG submission 79669) | Bulk soil microbial communities from a Populus tree surrounding site in Tennessee, USA - Soil MetaG P. TD hybrid SBSTD1 (version 2)... | ecosystem: Environmental > Terrestrial > Soil > Tree... | reverse complement strand
CGGAGTGAACCTCGACCAGCTCGCATTCGAGCGAGCACAGCGCGCCGGGCAGGACCGGGCAGCCCGTGCGGATTCCCCCGAACCAGTCGACTCCGGCGAACTTGTCCTCGATCGTGCCGTCGGCGAAGCGCTCCGACAGCGCGGCTTGCTCTTCGCTCAAGATGTTGATCGCGAAGCGCCGGGTCGCGAGAATCGGCGCGTGCGCTCGCGACTGCCGATCGACGCACACCAGGCACAGCGGCGGCGTCTTGGACAGCGACGAAAAAGCGGTCGCCGTCAGCGCACGCGGCGCGCCCGCGCCGTCGAGCGTCGTGACCACGGTCACACCGACCGCGAACGACGCCATTGCGCGCTTGAACTCTTCCGCCGTGACGCCGCTCATCGAAGAAACCTATCGTGCCGCGACCCGGGTTGACGAGGCCAGCAACATTGGAAGGATCCAGCCGAAGCAGACCCTGACTCTGCTTTCGACATCGTGCCACGAGCTCTGCTGGCGCGGGCTGAGACCATCATGTAAAGGTTGGACCACGTCGTTGGGGAAGTCACGTGGGGCGGAGCTCCGATCGACGAGGTCTGCTCGAGGAGGCTTCAATGATGTCGAAAAGCGCTTTCGGTTCGTTGTCGATGGGGCTCGCAATCGGCGCTCTGCTTGCCGGCTGCGGAAGCAGCGAGGATCCCGGTCCGTCGGCCGCCGGCACTGCGGGCGCGAGCGGGACCGCGGGCGCCGGAGCGATCGGCGGTGTGGGCGGCACCGACGGTGTCGGCGGCGCGGGGGCAGCGGGCGGCGTCGGCGGCACGGACGGAGTCGGCGGAGCCGCGGGAGCCGGCGGAGCCGGCGGAGGGTCGAGCTTTCCTCCGGTGACCGACTTCGGAGCTCCGGGTCCCTTCCAGACCACGCGCGCCGCCGAGGGCCCCGCGTGCACGATCTTCCGTCCCGAGCCGCTCGGCGAACAGGGCAGAAAGCACCCGATGATTATCTGGGGCAACGGCACCGGAGCCAGCGTGGCAGTCTATCAAGCGACGTTTACGCACTGGGCCAGTCACGGTTTCATCGTCGCGGCCGCGAATACCTCGAACTCCGGCAGCGGCACGGAAATGATCGCCTGCCTCGACTGGGTGATTCAGCAGGGCGAAGCGGCGTCCGGCACCTACGCGGGCAAGGTCGACGCGAGCAAGGTCGGCGCCTCGGGCCACTCGCAGGGCGGCGCCGGGACGCTGATGGCGGGCCGTGACGCCCGCGTGATCGTCACGGCGCCACTGCAACCGTACGTCGCCTTCCCGCTCGGCGGCTTCCAGAACGGCTCGATCACCGCCCAGAAGGGCGCGATGTTCTTGATGTCGGGAAGCGGCGACACGATCGCGCGGCCGCCCGCGAATCAGCAACCGATTTTCGATCAAACCAACGTGCCCGTGTTCTGGGGCACGCTAGAGGGCGCGACCCACACCGGCACCGCGATCGGCAACACCGGCGGCTACCGCGGGCCGGCGACCGCATGGTTCCGACTCCACCTGATGGGCGACGAGAGCGCGCGCAGCCTGTTTTACGGAGCCAGCTGCGGGCTTTGCAGCGACTCGACCTGGGACGTGCAGAAGAAAGATTTCCAGTAGGCGCGAGTCATTTGCGGCGGCGCTTGCGAGGGCGCGTCTTGCGCCCGTTGGACGAGGCTTCCGCGGAGTGTCCGAGCTGCCGGCGCAGCCGTTCGATCACGTTGCGCATGGCCTCCCGCGTCCTGCTCTCCGCCGCGGAAGCGTCTCCCTTGACGATCGCGTTGGCGATCGGGAGCCGATAGCCGCTCTCCTTGATTTCGCGGATCGAAAGCTTCCGCGCGATGTCCGCGACCGCCGGCGCGAGCAGCCCCTTGATCAGGCTATTGAACGCCAGCCGATACGCGATGTTCCGGGCGCCCTCGAGCATGCGATCCCAGAAGCGCACGTCGAGCGTGAACAGCTCCGGCCCGTCGGCGATCTCGCGCATCTGCTGGGCGATCGAGAGGATTTCTTGCTTGAGCTCGGGGGAGGCGCGAAGCGCGCACAACCGGGCCACGTCGGCCGCCGTGGCGAGCCGCATCTCGTGAACCGAGAGCCAGTAGCCCAGCATGTCGTCGCTCGGGCTCGCGTAGTCCGCCATCAGCGCCAGCAGGTCGAGCCCGGCGTGGCGCGTGAAATCGACGACCTTGGTCCCACCGCCCTGCGAAATGGCGATCAAGCCCACCTGCTCGAGCCGCTTCAGCGCCTCGCGCACGACGTGCCGGTTGACCTCGAAGGTATCGACGAGCTTGCGCTCGGCCGGCAAATTGCTGCCAATTGTGCAACGCCCCGACAGAATCTCGGAAGCCAGTTGTTCGAAAACCTGGTCGGCCAGCGAGCGATTTTGGATGACCCGAAGTGCCATCTGTCGGAACGGACTCGTCGCGAGCGTCGTCGCGGCGCGCGCTCGTCGCACGCGCCGCGCCTCTCGTTCACCGACTACCGGCTTGCGTCAGTTGTTGCAAGCGCCAGTGACTGACTGGTCCGTCGGATTCACGCACGGCGTGCAGGTTTCACCGGCAGCGCACGTCGCCTGGCCGAGCGCCGTCGAAAGCCCTTTACCCGGGCTGGTCGGCCCCTCGACGATGTAGGTCGGCACGCAGGCAGCGATGCCGCCGAGCATGGAATCGCACTTGGCGAAGCACATGTTCGGATCCTGGACCTTGTTGATCGGCGCGCAGAGCTCGGTCGCAGCGCAGGTGTCCTGGGGAATCAGGTCGAGCTCGGTGGTAACCCGCTGCACCAGCTCCTTGGGCACGCAGTACCCGAGCTGCGCGCCGCCCATGAACGCCCCGCACTTCGCGAACGGCGTCGGCGCCGGCTGGACGGGCGCGTCACCGAACTGCGAGCAGGCGCCGGTCGGCTTGCCGTCGAGTGGGTTATAGCAGGGCGCGCACAGCACCTCGTCGGCGGTCAGGCCCAGCGCCGGACCCAGGCTGGTCGGACAGTCGCCGAGGCCGAGGCTGGCAGCGGCCTTGTTGCCGAGCGTGAAGCAACGCGGCAAGCAGCGACCCTCGAGCTGCAGCGCGCCGTAGGTCCCGGTGCACTTCGGGATCTTGCCGTCGGGCAAGTTCGGAATCGTCGCCGGATCCTTGGGCGCGCACACCAGGTCCCCGGTCGCCGTGCAGTCGCTCTTGCCGAGCGACGAAGCGATGTCCGCCGAAACCGAAGACTTCGCCGTGCAGGTGCCGAAGGTCTTGCAACAAGCCGCGCCCGCGGCTGCCGCGCCACCGGGATCGGTATTCGGCTTCTGCTTGGCGAAACACGCGTAGAGATCGCCGCCGTCGCCCGGGCTGCCGGCCGTGCCGCCGCTGCCGCCCGCTCCGCCGCGGCCCGAGCTGCCACCGGCGCCGCCGCTGCCCCCACGCGCACCCGCGCCGCCCGCGCCGCCGGCCCCGCCGGGTGAGCCGCTCGGTTCTGATTTGTCGTCGGAGCAGGCAGACGCCAAGGTCGCCACGACTACTGCCGCGATCGCGGGCATGAAAAGACGAAGTTTGGGACGAATCATCGGTAGGCTCTCCTATTTTTTGCGAATCAGTCACACGCGCCGGTGCGCTTCCCGTCGAGCGGGTTGACGCAGGGCGCGCAGATGAAGCCAGCCATGCAATCACTCTGTGCGAGGCCGAGCGCGGTGAACGGATTGGCCGCAATCTGAGCGTCGGCGATGCACTTCGGCACGCAAGCGCCGACGTGATTCGGGTCCGTGGTCGGAACCGGGAGCCCGAGGATCAACACCTGGCACTGCGGAAACGGCGCTTTGATGTCCTGGAGCTTGGTCTTGGGGGCGCAGATCCAACCCGCGGCCTCGGCGGTCGCGCAGTTGTCCGGCGGCAAGAGCGTCCGATAGCGCTCCGGCACCGCGGTGGTCGGTACGCACAACCCGGTCCCGGCGCAGCACTCGCTGTCGAAGATCACCGGCGGCTTGGTCGGCATGTCACCGTTGATCGCGCACGCGCCGGTGAGCTCCGAGTTGCGCGGATCGGTGCAGGGCGCGCACAGCTCGCCCTCGGCACAGGTGCTCTTCGGCAATAGCTCGGCCTGCTCCGCGACCAGGCCGACGCAGGTCGACAGGCAGCGCCCTTCGGCGTCGGCGATCGACGTGCAGGTCGCAGGCTTGAAGGTCGCGTCCGCGAGCTTTTCGGGCGCGCACAGCTTGCCTTCGGCGCAGCTGTCCTTGGCGAGCGCTTTCTTCTGCGTTTCGTCGACCAGATCGGGCGGAACGCAGATGCCGCCCATGTCCCCGCAACAGCGCGAAAAAACCACCTTGGGCTCGGTCGGCCCGGTGTCGCACTGCAGCGTGCACGCGCCGGTATCCTGGCCCGTGCGCGGGTCGGCGCAGGGCGCGCAGACCTCGCCCTCGGCGCAGCTCGCTTTCGGCAAGAAGCTGCCGAGTTTCGCGACTGCACCGATGCACGTCGAAAGGCAACGCCCGGCAGCGCCGTCGATCGAAGTGCAATCGGGGGGATCGTACTTGCCGAGGGTCGAGATCAGCACGTCCGGCACGCAGACGTCGGTGTCGTTGCAGGGCTCGAGCTGCGCGACCTGACCCGGAGCCGTCGACTCGACGACCGTCTTGGCCAGACAGTGCGCCGCCTTGCCGATGCAGGTCGGACACTCGGGCAGCGTGCTGGGATCGAGACCACCCGTGGCTGGCGCGCATTTACCCCCATCCGATCCGGCGCTGCCTGCGGCTCCACTGCTGCCGGCGGCACCGCCGCTGCCTGCTACTCCCGCTACGCCCGCCGCTCCACCGACCGCGCCGCTGCCGCTACCACCGGTGCCTCGACCTTCGACTCCCGTCGTCGACGGTTCGGCGGCACACGCGCCGAGCCCGGCGAAGGACCCGACCAACACGACAGCACCTGCCAAACCAAGGAAGACACGCATGATGATCATCTCTGGGCGCGCGCTGACTGCGCCGACGCCTGTCAAAGCTCCAGCCCGCCACTCGGGAATCTGCACGCCGCTCGCGATCACGCCAACGCGAATGCACCGCGCGTTACAACTCGCCAGCCGTTTGGGCGGTGTGGCCAGTCGCTGGTAAGGCCATCATTGTTCGCATGGTCCAGTGGTTGGACCTTATCGAATCACACCAGGCCTGGAGCGCGATTTTCCGCCGATTTCCTGCGCTCAGCGCTGGCGCAGGTACGGGTTGCGCTCGATCGCCGGTTCGGAAGGCGTTGCCGCGGGAGAGCGCGCGGGCGGGCTCGCGGCGGGTGGCGACGGACGTGACGGCGCGGCAGCGGGCGCGGCGACCGGAGTTTGTGCCACGGGTCGCGCCGCCGGCGGGACGTAACGTTTGATGACGCGTGTGCGCGCGGCAGGCGTTTCACTCTCGGCACTGGCGGCGGCGGCAGGTGCCGCGACTTCCGCAGGCGGCGTCGCAGGTTTCGCGGTCGTAGGCGTTTCCGCGGGCGCCTTCGACGCCTGCGCCGGAAGCTGGACGGGTTCGGTGAACGAGCTCTTCTGATCGTTCGGACGCGACATCGACGCCCAGACCCCGACGCCGATGCCCGCGAGAACGAGCGGCAACAGCGCCGCGCCCACCAGCCAGAGACGCCGCGGCTTCGGTGACGTCGGAAGCTCGACCACCTCGAAGCTGACCGACTGCGTGGTCGGCGCGGCATCGGGCGAAGAAAGCGGCGCCGCGATTTCCGGCAGCGCCACCACCGAAACGCCCGTCTGCTCGACCTCGCGCCGCACCGCGGCTTGTCGAATCGCTTCGCGGCGCGCGGCAAACTCGGCGTTGAACTGCGAGTCGACCCATTCCGCCACTTCCCGGCGCGAGCCGAGCTGTCGCTCCTGGATCGCGATCGAGCGCAGAGCGTCGGCCATCTCGAGCGCGGTCTGAAAACGCTTGTCGGGATCGCGCTCGAGCGCCCGCAGGCACACCTCGTCGAACAGAGGCGGCGGCTTCAAACCCACTGCGCTCGGCGCCAGCACCGGCTTGTGGAGGATGTTGTGCAGTGTCGCAGCGTCGCTCGACGCGCGAAACAGGGCGAGCCCGGTCAAGGCAGTCCAGAGCACGCTGCCCGCGCTGAAAATGTCCGCACGCTGGTCGATGCGCTCGCCGTCGTTGATCAGCTGCTCCGGCGCCATGTACGCGAGCTTGCCCTTGCGGGTGCCGGGCACGGTGGCGGTGACGCGCGTTCCGACCTTGGCAATGCCGAAGTCGGTGAGCCGGGAATTGCCGTCGATGCCGGTCAGGATGTTCTGCGGCGAGACGTCGCGGTGCACGAGATTCAGGCACACGCCGGCGTCGTCGGTCAGCGTGTGCGCCGCGTGCAGGCCCTCGAGGATGTCGATCAGGATCGGGATCACGAGCCGCGGCGGGCGCTGGCTGGCACTGGCGCGAAGCAGCATCGAAAACGCCGCTCCCTCCACGTACTCCATCACCACGTAGTAGAGTCCGTCCTCCGCGCCCAGGTCGACGATCGGGACGACGTTCGGGTGGTGCAGCCGCGCCGCGATCCGCGCCTCGTCCTGCAGCATCGCCACGAAGTTCGCGTCGTCGGACAGGTGCGAGTGCAAAACCTTGATCGCGAACAGACGCTGAAAGCCGGCTTCGCCGGCGCGGCACGCCAGGTACACGATTCCCATGCCGCCGCGCGCGAGCTCGCCGATGATCTCGTAGATGCCGAGGCGCTTCGGCGCTCGGCGCGGCGAGCCCGCCCGGCCGACAACCGATAACGCCTCGGCCATCAGAAGCTCCCGCGCAGGCCGATTCCCGCGGCCCCCGGCGCGCCGCGCAGGTCGACGCGCAGCCCGCGGCTTTTGGCTTGCGGCTTGGCGTTGCTTCCGCCCGACCAGTCGGTGAATCCGGCGATCACCAGGGTGCAAACAGCGGCCACGCCGGTACCCGCGATCAACACGTTGGTGCGACGCTCGAGATCGAGTCCGTCCTCGTAACCTTTTTGGGTGCGGTTCTTGTCGTATTCGTCGCGCTGCTTCAGAGTGTCGAGTCCGGACCAGATCGCGACGGCTCCGACGCCTGCGGTGACGACCGCCCCGACCGCGAACCACGCCGGCGACAAACCGCCCTTGTGCGCGCTGTCCAGCGACACGTCGGCGCCGGTGTTCAGCCCGCCGGGCGCGGGCGATTCTGGTCCGGCGGGGGGCTCGACCGGAGCCGGCGGTGCCTCGAATTCGAGGGTGGCGCGTTCCCCGGCTTTGACCTCGACCGATTTCGGGTCCGCGCGCTGCGTGCCGAAGGCCGCCGCAACCTGGTGCGAGCCCGGCTCCAGGTAGATCACCTGCGTGGTCTGGGTGTCGGTCCCGGACGCCTCTTCGTCCACGATCACGCCGCAGGCGCGCGGCTTGCACGAGATCTCGTAGCGCCCGAGCTGCGCGCCGAGCTCGCTCAGCGTCTTGTCCGCGAGCGCCTTCGATTCCGCGTCGTCCGGGTAGCGCGTGCGCAGCGCCTCGGCTCGCGAGGCCGCGATCGCGCGCTGGCCCGCCGCCAGGCGCGCCCTGAGCGCGCTGCGCAGCGCTTCCGGCGTCGGCGCCATGCTGTCCGCGAGCTCGTACAGCTCGGCGGCTCGCGAGTGATCGCCAGCGAGCTCCGCCCGCTGCGCGCGTGAATAGGCGCTCGCTGCGCCCGCGACGTCTCCCTGTGCCAACGCGTTCGGAGCCGCCGCCAGGGCGGCCAGTACGAGCAGAGTAGCGCAGCGCGATCTCATGTCAGGTCCCTCCGTCCGGCAGCGGGCAACCGCCACCATCCGCGCAAGGGCAACCTTGCCGCGGGGCATTGGGATTCTTCGGGTTGGGACAATCCACCGGGGGGTCGCTATCGATCAGATCGTTGGCCTCGGCGGTGGCCTGCCGGGCGCTGAACGCGAAGCCGATCGACAAGGCGTCGCAGGGCGTGTTCGGCAAGGGCTCGGTCGTCGTCGAGAGCACGTCGGCCGTGGCGTTGAAGAAGTCGGCCAGGATGGCGTAGCTCTGGCACATGTTCTGGCAGTAGCCGATCTCGCGGAACGACTGCACTTCGTCGCCGGGCAGCACGGCGCCCGCGATCGTCGCATCGTCCATCACCCAGCCCTCGCTGGTGTTGCGGAGCCGTCCGACCATGAACGCGCGCTGCAACACGGTGCGCAGACCGGAGAAGTGGGCGCGCTGGCCTTGCAGCCAGATCTCGGCGTTGGGTGGAAACGCGGCGTACAGATAACCGCCGCGGACGAACGCGGCCGGATCCGACATCTTGGCGTTGGGTAGCTCGGGCGCGACGTCAGGAGCGTTGAGCGCGATCGAGCGGCGGCTGATGTACCAGTGTCGGCTCGCCAGCCACGGTGGCTGGGTCTTCCAGTTCGGGTTGATGGCGTAGGTGACGGGATCGACGCAGGTCCACGAGGGCAAGAGCTTGGTGCCGATCGATTGATAGACGTCGAGCCGAACCGACGGATCGTAGGGCTGGCCGTTGTAGCTCGAGATCCGGAACAGGGTCCCGCTTTCGCCCCGGTACAACATGCAATTCCAGTTCTCTTCGCGCACGCCGACCCATTCGCCGACGCTCTGAGCGCTGGCCCCGGTCGGGAACAGGTATCCGAGCGCGTTGTCGCGGCAGCGGTTGCCGTCCTTGGTAACGGGATTCTGCTTACAACCGACCTTGGGGAGCGCCGCCGCCGCGTCAGGCTCGGGGCAGGTCGGCGAAAGTGTGCAGGTCTGATCGATATCGAAGCCGATGTCTTTCCAGGCCTCTTCGTCGATGGTCAGGTTGGCGTCGTCCTTGACGCCGCCGATCCTGATCCGCGATTGCGCCAAGGTGATGGACGGGATCGAAGGGCCGTCGAGAGCGGCGCTCGGGCGATCGGCGTGGCTCGGCTGTGACTCGACTTCGCAACCGTCGGTGTTCGTTTTCTTCCACCAGGGACCGAGCGGCAGGTTGCCGCCGCTGCCGCCACTGCCATCGCCAGCATCGGCCCCGGCGCTGCCCGAGCTACCGCCGCTACCGCCCCGGCCCGAGCTTCCGCCGCTGCCCGAAACTCCGCCGCGGCCACTCGATCCGGATTGACCGCTCGATCCGGATTGCCCGCCGGTTCCCGAGCTCGCACCCCCCGAGCCACCGACGCTCGAGTCGGGCCGATTCGAAGCATCGGGATTGTCGAGTGGGGGCTCGAACACCGCACAAGCTGCGACCGCCAGCCCGGCTACGATCGCCGGCCGCAGCGCTCTGCGAACCGCCCATCCACGGACCGGCACCGCTTTGACTCGGAGCATCGAAGGTTACCCGCCATTACGGCGCGGGCATCGGACGAATGTAGCATCACGCGGTCCCGAATCGAAGCAAGGCGACGGAAACAGCTACGTTCGTCTCGTTGTCGGTTGGGGCCCCGGCCCCAACCGGAAGCTCTGGCGGAACTCCGGCTTTCCGGCCGAAATTGGCGAGCCGCCTCTTCGTTGTCGCTCGGGGCCCCGACCCCGACCGCTCGAATGTTAACCGGGGAGCTCAGCTCTTCGGGCGCTTGATGCCCAGGCTCGCTTCGGCGCTACCCAAGTACTTGCCGATGGTTTCGTGCTTGCCCTGGATTGCCTCGAGCAGCGCCAGAGCGTTCGCGACCCGACGCGATCCCGTCGGATTGGGGTACGCAAGTCGCACTTTGTCCCACCGCAGCTTGATCGTGTTTTCGAGGGCGCGAAGCTCGTAGACGGCGCGGCGGTTGGGGTTCCGGTAGCCCGAGCCGGGCCAGGCCGCGTCAATCGCGATGAACAGCGCGGCCGTCCCTGCCAGCGCGGGGATGAAGCGATCCAGTCCCAGCGGAGCGGCGATCGCGGCTACCGCGGCGCACACGAACGGCACGCCGCGCAGGATCCAGAACCGGATGCTGTCGCTGCGCTCCCTTTGCTCGGCGGCCACGGCCCAGCGCTCGAGGTCGGCGATCTGCTCGTCGATGGCGTCGTCCGGCGAGTAGTCGCCGAGCGCAAACCCGATCTCGTCTTCCTCGACCTCGATCTGCGGCGAGCGCGCGTCAGGCGGCAGCGACTGTTGAGCGTTGCTGTGTACGCTGTTGCGCGGCGCGACATCCGACTTCGGCGGAGTGTTCTCCGTGCGCGGCAGCGGCGGAAGCGGCACGTCCGAGAGTGACCGCATGCGTTCCCGAATCGCCATGGTCTGGCACGAATACGCCGACTGGGGGCGAGCCGCAACGGGCTCGAGACCGGCCGGCACTCGACGCTGGTTGGCTGGTTATTCCAGCAGATCCCGCCAGGCCGGCGTGCCCTCGATCATGCCGCGAGTGAAATCGGCAAGGGTCACGCCGTCGACGGTCGAGGTGTAATAGCTGGCCT
>Ga0111538_10014703_pt1 | contig 10312 bp, 6 predicted proteins | sample SoiMethybrSBSTD1_FD_79669 | JGI IMG/M metagenome (GOLD analysis project Ga0111538, IMG submission 79669) | Bulk soil microbial communities from a Populus tree surrounding site in Tennessee, USA - Soil MetaG P. TD hybrid SBSTD1 (version 2)... | ecosystem: Environmental > Terrestrial > Soil > Tree... | reverse complement strand
GTGCACCGGGTCGAGCCCTGGCAGGACGGTGGCGACAATCGCGTGCCCCGACTCGTGATAAGCGACGATCTGCCGCTCCTTGGTGCTCATCACCCGCTTCTTCTCGAGGCCGGCGATCAGCCGATCGATCGCCGACTCGAAGTCGAGCCGGTCGACCGCGGTCTTGTCGTTGCGCGCGGCGAGCAGCGCCGCTTCGTTCACCAGGTTGGCCAGATCGGCGCCGGCAAAGCCGGCGGTCCGCTGCGCGATCACCTTCAGGTCGACGTCGGGGCCGACCTTCACCCCCTTGACGTGGATGCGCAGGATCTCCTCGCGGCCCTTGACGTCCGGCTTGTCGGCCAGCACCTGGCGATCGAAGCGTCCGGGGCGCAGCAGCGCCGGGTCGAGCACCTCGGGCCGGTTGGTCGCGCCCATGATGATCACGCCCTTGCGCGAGTCGAACCCGTCCATCTCGGCGAGCAGCTGGTTGAGCGTCTGCTCGCGCTCCTCGTGGCTCCCGAGCGGGCTCTGGACGCGCACCTTGCCGAGCGCGTCGAGCTCGTCGATGAAGACGATGCACGGCGCCTTGGCCTCGGCCTGCTGGAAGAGATCACGGATGCGCGCTGCGCCGACGCCGACGAACATCTCGACGAACTCCGACCCGCTCAGGCTGAAGAACGGCACATGCGCTTCGCCGGCTACTGCGCGCGCCAGCAGCGTCTTGCCGGTGCCCGGCGGGCCCACCAGCAGCACACCCTTGGGAATCCGTCCGCCGAGGTTGGTGTACTTCTTGGGGTTCTGGAGGAACGCGACGATCTCCTTCAGCTCCTCTTTCGCTTCGTCGACGCCGGCGACGTCGGTGAAGCGCACCTTCACCTCGTCGTCGGCATAGATCTTCGCGCGGCTGCGGGCGAACGACATCACGCCGCCTTCGGCGCCCGACATCCGGCGGAAGAAGAAGCCCCAGATGCCGACGAGGAAGAGCAGCGGAATCACCCAGCCGAGCAGGTCGGGCAGCCAGCGGTTGACGATCTCCCCGGTGTACTTGACGCTATGCGCTTCGAGCTCCTCGACGAGCTTCGGATCCTCGACCCGCGTCACCGTGAACTGCCTGCTCGTCTTGCCGCCGCCGGACGGCACCTCGGACTTGAGCATCCCGCGAATCACCGGATCGCCAATCGACACCTCGGCAACCTGGTCGTTCTTCACCAGCGACTTGAACTCGGAGTAGGGAATCATGCGGCCCGCCGGCGCAAGGTAGTACATCTGCGCGATGACCAGCACCGCAAGGAAGGCGAGCCCGTACCACAGCGGCGACGACGGCCGTGCGCCCAGCGCCTTCTGCCCGCGGCGATCGCCGCCGCGGGGATTGAACCGCGGCGTGGGTTTCGGATTCGCCATCTAGGCTTTTACAGCTTCCCTCTTCTTGTCGAACACGAGGCCGCCCTGCGTGGCATCGACCACGACGGTATCGCCCTCGCGGAAATCGCCCTCGAGCACGCGCAGCGCCAGCGGATCGAGCACCAGCCTCTGGATCGCGCGCTTCAGCGGCCGCGCGCCATACGCTGGATCATACCCCTCCCGTACGAGGTAGTCGCGCGCCGCATCGTTGAGCTCGACGTGGATCTTGCGATCGGCCAGCCGCCGCGTCAGCCCACCGAGCTGGATGTCGATGATCTGCTTCATGTGCTCGCGGCCGAGCGCGTGGAAGAAGATGATGTCGTCGATCCGGTTCAGGAACTCGGGGCGGAAGTGCTCGCGCAGCGCGTCCATCACGATTCGGCGCGTGCCTTCGTCGATCTCGCCCCCTTCGGCCATCGAGCGCTCGGTGATCGAGGCGCTGCCGAGATTGGAGGTCATGATCACGACCGTGTTCTTGAAGTCGACGGTCCGTCCCTTGCTGTCGGTGAGCCGCCCGTCGTCGAGCAGCTGCAGCATGACGTTCAACACCTCGGCGTGGGCCTTCTCGATCTCGTCGAACAGCACCACCGTGTAGGGACGCCGGCGCACCGCCTCGGTCAGCTGTCCCGCCTCGTCGTAGCCGATGTAGCCGGGAGGCGCGCCGATCATCCGCGACACCGTGTGCTTCTCCTGGTACTCGGACATGTCGATGCGCACCATCGCGTGCTCGTCGTCGAACAGGAACTCGGCGAGCGCGCGAGCCAGCTCGGTCTTGCCGACGCCGGTCGGCCCGAGGAAGAGGAAGCTGCCGAGCGGCCGGTTCGGATCCTGCAGCCCCGCGCGGGCGCGCCGGATCGCGTTGGCGACCGCTCGAATCGCCTCGTCCTGGCCGATGACCCGCTTGTGCAGCCGCTCTTCCATCCGGATCAGCTTCTGGATCTCGCCCTCCAGCAGCCGGCTGACCGGAATGTGCGTCCACTTGCTGACGACCTCGGCGATGTCTTCCTCGTCGACTTCCTCTTTCAGCATCCGCTGGCCCTTCTGCAGCTCGGCCAGCCTGGCTTCCTGTTCCTTCAGCTTGCGTTCGAGCTCCGGCACCTTGCCGTACTGCAGTTCCGACGCCTTCTGGTAGTCGCCGCTGCGCTGCGCCCGCTCGATGTCCAGCCGCAGCGCCTCCTGCTGCTCCTTCAGCGTCCGCGACTGCTGAATCAGCTCTTTCTCCTGCTGCCAGTGCGCGGCCAGCTGGCCGCGCCGCTCCTTGAGATCCGCGAGCTCCTTCTCCAGCTTCTCCAGCCGCTCCTTCGACGGCTTGTCGCGCTCCTTGCGCAGCGCCTCGCGCTCGATCTCGAGCTGCATGATGCGGCGCTCGAGCTCGTCGAGCTCCGCCGGCATCGAGTCGATCTCCATCCGCAGCCGCGATGCCGCCTCGTCGACCAGGTCGATCGCCTTGTCGGGCAGGAAGCGGTCGGCGATGTAGCGGTGCGACAGCACGGCGGCGGCCACCAGGGCGCCGTCCTTGATCTTCACGCCGTGGTGCAGCTCGTAGCGCTCGCGCAGGCCGCGCAGGATGCTGATCGTGTCCTCGACCGTCGGCTCGTCGACGATCACGGTCTGGAACCGGCGCTCGAGCGCCGCGTCCTTCTCGATGTACTTCCGGTACTCGTCGAGCGTCGTCGCGCCGACCGTGTGCAGCTCGCCGCGGGCGAGCATCGGCTTCAGCATGTTGGACGCGTCCATCGACCCTTCGGATGCGCCGGCGCCGACCACCGTGTGGAGCTCGTCGATGAACAGAATGACCTGTCCCTGCGCGTCGCCGATCTCCTTGAGGACCGCCTTGAGGCGCTCCTCGAACTCGCCGCGATACTTGGCGCCGGCGACGAGCGCGCCCATGTCGAGGGCGACGATGCGCTTGTTCTTCAGCCCTTCGGGGACGTCGCCGCGGATGATGCGGGCGGCCAGGCCTTCGACGATCGCCGTCTTGCCGACGCCCGGTTCGCCGATCAGCACCGGGTTGTTCTTGGTGCGCCGCGACAGCACCTGGATGACGCGGCGGATTTCCTCGTCGCGGCCGATCACCGGATCGAGCTTGTCTTTGCGCGCCAGTTCGGTGAGGTCGCGGCCGTAGCGCTCGAGCGCCTGGTAGGTGCCTTCCGGGTTCTCGTTGGTCACGCGCTGCGAGCCGCGCACGCTGGTCAGCCCCTGCAGGATCGAATCGCGCGTGACGCCGAGCTGCTTGAGCAGCCGCGCCGACGGCGAGCGCCCGCCTTCGTCGGCGATCGCCATGAACAGGTGCTCGGTGCTGACGAACTCGTCCTTCAGCCGGTCGGCTTCCGCCTGCGCCTGATCGGTGACCAGCTTCAATCGCGGCGACATGCCGGGTTGGGCGCCGCCGTAGGCCTGCGGCAGTTTTCTGGTCAACTCGCGAGCCTGGCGGGCGACCGCCGCCGGGTCATGGTTCATCTTGCGCAGCAGCTCGGGCACGATGCCCTCGCGCTGCTCGGCGAGCGCGACGAGCAGATGCTCCGGCTCGAGCTGCGGGTTGTTGCTCTGCTGCGCGAGGTCGATGGCCGCGGCCACCGCTTCGCGCGCTTTCTCGGTGTACTTGTTGATGTTCATGGACGGTGATCAGGCCGCGGAATTCTTCGTCCCGGCCTGCAGTTTCTGCAGCGCCTCGTAGTGCGCCCGCTCCTCCGGGGTCAGGTGTTTCGGCAGCTGCACGTCGACGGTGGCGTAGAGGTCGCCGTGCTCGCCAGACTGGTTGGCCACGGGCATGCCGTGGCCCTTCAAGCGGAAGACCTGTGCGATCTGCGTCCCGGCCGGAATCTTCAGCCGCAGCGACTTGCCGCCGAGCGTGCGCACCTCGCCTTCGCCGCCAAGCACGGCGGTGGTCAGCGGGACCGACACGCGCGTGTAGAGGTCGCGCCCCTTGCGCTCGAACTGCGGGTGCGGCGACTGCCTGATCCGCAAATAGAGATCGCCAGCCTGCGCGCCGCCCGATCCCTGCTCGCCCTCGCCGGCAACGCGGACCCGCGCGCCGTCGTTGACGCCGGCGGGAATTCTCACGTCGACCGTGCGCTGGTGGCCGTCGTGCTGGATCGCGAAGCGGCGCGTCGCGCCGTGATAGAGATCCTCGAGCCCGAGCTCGATCTCCTGCTCGACGTCGCGCCCGGCGCGGGCGCGCGGCGCCCTTGCGCGGCCCGAGCGGCCCCGCGCCTCGCCGGCGCCCGGACCAGCGCCGCCGAAGAAGGTCTGGAAGAAGTCCGAGAACGGGTTCTCGCCCCCGAACATCTCGTTCATTTCGTCCTGGGTCATCGTGCGGTAGCCGCCGCCGCCGCCGCCGAAGTTGACGTTCCAGCCGCCCGCGCCCTGACGCGGATCGAAGCCCTGGCCGGCGGCCTGCTCGTACTGCCGCCAGTTCGCGCCGAGCTCGTCGTACTTCTTGCGCTTGTCGGCGTCGCCGAGCACCTCGTAGGCCTCGTTGATCTCCTTGAACTTCGTCTCGGCGGCCTTGTCGCCGGGATTGACGTCAGGGTGATGCTTGCGCGCCAGCTTGCGGAAAGCCTGCTTGATCTCCTTCTGGCTCGCGGTCTTGGCCACGCCGAGCGTCGAGTAATAGTCCTTGAAATCCATTTGCACGAGCCAGTCGTCAGTCGCAGTCCACGCGTCAGTCGCAGTCGTCAGTAGCCAGTCGTCAGTCGATGCCCAGCATCCGGCTCAGTTCATCCAGCTCCTGCGACACGCGGCGGCGGGCATCGCGGGTGGTCAAGGCATCGTCGCGCATCAGCGGACGCAGCCGCTGGATCACCTCCGCAATCGACAACAGCCGCTGCACGCCGGCGAGGTTGATGCCGGCGTCGTCGACGAGGCGCTTGATCAGTTTCAGCCGATCGAGCTCGCCGCGCGAGTAGAGGCGCATGCTGCCGATCGTCCGCGACGGCTGGATCAGCCCGAGGCGCTCGTACTTGCGCAGCGTCTGCGGGTGCATGCCGAGCATGCGCGCCGCGCTGCTGATGAAGAAGAGATCGTGATCGACCTGCATTCTGTGATTCCGGGAACCTTGCGCCGATCCGAGTATAGGCCCTGATACGGGACGAGTCAACTTCAGCAGTAGTATTCTGGCGGAAATGATCGAAGCGTCGGACCTCTTAACTATCGCTCTTCTCATCGCTCTCGAGGGACTGCTCAGCGCCGACAACGCCATGGTGCTGGCCGTCCTCGTTCTCGGCCTGCCCAAAGCTGAGCAGCGAAAAGCTCTGCAGTACGTCATGGTCGGGGCGTTCGTGTTCCGCACGATCGCCATCCTGCTCGCGGCGCTGCTGATTCGCGTCGCCTGGGTCAAGCTGCTCGGCGCGGGCTATCTCCTCTACCTCGTCTATCGCCATTTCTTCGGGCACGTGGGGGGCGATCGCCGCGTAGCGCCGCCGGCGCAGGCCTGGTTCGGTCTCGCGCCGTTCTGGGCGACGGTGGTGAAGGTCGAGCTGACCGACATCGTCTTCGCCATCGACTCGATCCTCGTCGCGGTCGCGATGTCGCCGAAGACCTGGGTGATCCTGACCGGCGGCATCCTCGGCATCGTGATGATGCGGCTGGTCATCGGCCAGCTGCTCGCGCTGGTCGAGCGCTTCCCGACGCTGGTCGACGGCGCGTTCATCATCATCGCCTGGGTAGGTTTCAAGCTCCTGATCGAGTACCTTCACCACGAGGGCCACATCGACTTCGTCGTGCCGAAGTGGCTGTCGCTCGGGCTGGTCGTCCTCATCTTCGGCGCCGCGTTGATCTACGCGATGCTCCAGGAGAAGCGAACGAAGGAGAAGACGCCCTGAAGGTGCTGCGGCTGAACGTCGTGCGGCCGCGCCGCGCGTCCGACTGGATTGCGCTGGCGCTGGTGGCCGCATTGGCGGTGGCGACCGTCGTCTCGGGCATCTGGCTGGCGCGGTATGCGGTGGCCGTGCATCGGCTCACCCGGGGCATCGGCGACACGGTGTTCTTCGGCGCCGACGGCCAGCCGTGGTTCCGGTTGAACGGCCAGCGGCACGACGTCTCGCTGAACGAGATCGCGCCCGATCTGCAGCACGCGGTCGTCGCGATCGAGGATCATCGCTTCTACCATCACCCCGGGATCGATCCGATCGGCATCGGCCGCGCCGTCGTCCGCGACCTTCGCGGCGGCGGCCGCCGCGAAGGCGGCAGCACGCTGACGCAGCAGCTCGCGCGCACGCTGTTTCTCTCGAACGTGCGCACCTACGGCCGCAAGATCAAGGAGGCCGGCATCGCCATCCTCCTCGAAGCGCAGCTCACCAAGACCGAGATCCTCGAGTTCTATCTGAATCGGGTCTACCTGAGCGCCGGCGTCTACGGCGTGCAGACGATGTCCGAGCACCTGTTCCGAAAGCCGGCGAGCGCGCTGTCGCTCGCCGAGTCGGCGTTCATCGCGGGCCTGATCCGCGCGCCGTCGGCGTTGAGCCCCTGGTCGAACTACGACGGCGCGCTCGAGCGCAGCCGGGTCGTGCTGGCACGGATGCGCGACGAAGGATTCGTCACCCCGGCGCAGGAAGAGGCGGCGCGCGCGGTCCGGCCGCGTGTGCAGCCGTACCGGCAGTCGACCGATCCGCGCGGCGGCTGGGCGAAGGAATATCTGCGGCAGCAGTTCCGCAACGAGTTCGGTGGCGACAACCCGCCCGACTGGCGCGTCAACACGACCTTCGTCCCGGCGCTGCAGGACGCCGCCGAGCGCGCGATCGCCGCCGGCGTCGAGCGGATGCATCGCCCGGACCTCGAAGCGGCGCTGGTCGCGATTGATCCCGCGAGCGGCGACATCCTGGCGCTGGTCGGCGGCGCCGACTTCACCCGCAGCACGTTCAACCGCGCCGTGCGCAGCCGGCGGCAGCCCGGCTCCGCGTTCAAGCCGTTTGTCTATGCCGCGGCGCTCGAGCGCGGCTTCTCGCCGGTGTCGGTGCTCCCGAATCTGCGCAACGTCTCTGCGCCGACCGACCCCGAGTGGCGGCCGCACAGCGTGGAAGCAGAGGAGCCCGACGAGTTGACGCTTCGCGGCGCGCTGCTCGAATCGAACAATCCGGCGGCGGCCAGCCTCCAGCAGCGCGTCGGATCGCGTGCCGTGCTGCGGCTGGCCGGCGATGCCGGGCTGCACGATCTGCCCGACGTGCCGTCGCTCGCGCTCGGCACCGGTCTGGTCTCGCCGCTTGATTTGACCGCGGCGTATACGATCTTTCCCGGCGGCGGGCGGGTCGTCCGCCCTCGCGCGATGCTCGGAGTCTTCGATTCCGGCGGGCGACAGGTATTCGACGCCCCCGTCGAGCGCGAGCAGCTCATCAGCCCGGAAACCGCCTCACAAATGACGTCGATGCTCCGCGACGTCGTCGACCGTGGCACCGGCGCGTCCGCTCGCGCTCTGGGCGTCCGCGGTCCGGTCGCGGGGAAAACGGGTACCACCGACGACTATCGTGACGCATGGTTTGTCGGGTTTTCGACATCGGCGGTCGTTGGTGTATGGGTAGGCTTCGATCAGCCGGCGCCGATCGGACGCGACGCCTACGGGGCGCGCGTGGCGTTACCGATCTGGGCCGACTTCATGAAGCGATCGGCACGTCAGTTGCCTGCGCACGAGTTCGAGATTGCGTCAGGGCTGCGCGGGGAAGAGCTGTGCAGCGTGTCGTACCTTCAGCCGGTCGAGGGGTGCCCGACCTACACCGAGTACTTCAAGGAAGGAGACTCGGTCCCGTCTGCTCTGTGCCCGGTTCACCGCGGCACGCTGAAGCAGCGGGCCACGCGCGCCATCGAGGGGTTCTTTCGTGGGCTTGGAAGCAGGATCGCCGGCATCTTCCGCCGCTGAAACCGTGTCGCCACCCATACGTCTGCTGGTCGTCGACGATGCCATCGAGCATGCAGAGATGGTGGTCGAATTCATCCGCTCGGGCGACGCCTGGCCCGACGCGCAGGCCGAAATCGCGATCTCCTACGAGCTGGCGATCGCCGCGTTCGATCGCCAGCGCTTCGACGTCGCCTTCTTCGACTACTCGCTCGGCGCGCGCGACGGCGTCAGCCTGCTGCGCGAGATCCGCCGGCGCGACATCCACACGCCCGTCATCGTTCTGACCGGCCGCGGCGCCGAGGAAGTCGCGGTCGAGGCGATGAAGGCGGGCGCCGCCGACTATCTCAGTAAAGCCAATCTCTCGATCGAAGCGCTCGAGAGCGCCATCCGCCATGCGCTGGCGCTGCACGCCGAGGAATTGCAGCGCTGGCAGGCCGAGGCGGCGCTGCGCGCCAGCGAGGAGCGCTTCCGCGCGCTGGTCGAAAACAGCTCGGACGCGCTGCTGCTGATCGACGCCGAAGGGCGCGTCACCTATCTCACGCCGTCGTCGGAGCGTCACCTCGGGTGGAAGCGCGAGCAGATGGTGAACCGTTCGATCTTCGACTTCGTGCACCCGGACGATCGCGATCTGGTGGGGAATCGGATGGCGGAGGCGCTCGAGCACCCGCTGCGGCCGATCACCCAGGAAGTCCGCTTCCAGCACGCCGACGGCGACTGGCGGATCATGGAAGGAGTCGGCGTCAATCGCCTCGGCGATCCGTCGGTTGGCGCCATCGTCGTCAACGTGCGCGACGTGACCGACCGGCGCAAGCTCGAGGATCAACTGCGGCAATCGCAGAAGATGGAAGCGGTCGGCCAGCTGGCCGGCGGCGTCGCGCACGACTTCAACAACCTGCTGACGGCGATTCTCGGCTACTGCAGCCTGATGCTCGACGAGGTGCCGCAGGAAGATCCGCTGCGCCAGGACCTGATGGAAATCCAGGCCGCGGGCGAGCGTGCAGCGGCGCTGACGCGCCAGCTGCTCGCCTTCAGCCGCCGGCAGATGCTGCAGCCGCAGGTGGTCGACATCAACACGCTGATCCGCCAGCTCGAGAAGCTGCTGCGCCGCCTGATCAGCGAGGACGTCGAGCTGGTGACGGCGCTCGCCGCCGATCTGCAGCCGGTTCGCGTCGACCCGGCCTCGATCGAGCAGATCCTGGTGAACCTCGCGGTCAATGCCCGCGACGCGATGCCGGTCGGCGGGCGGTTGACGATCGAGACGCAGAACGTCGAGATCGACGAAGCGTATACGCTGACGCACGTGAGCATGCAGTCAGGGCCGTACGTCATGCTGGCCGTCGGCGACTCCGGCCGCGGGATGGACGCGACTACTCGCGCGCGCGTGTTCGAGCCGTTCTTCACGACGAAGGAACAGGGAAAGGGGAGCGGCCTCGGGCTGGCGACGGTGTACGGCATCGTCAAGCAGAGCGGCGGCTTCATCTGGGTCTACAGCGAAGTCGGGCATGGCACGGTCTTCAAGGTCTACCTGCCGCCAGCCAGGACGCGCACGGTGCCGCGGCCGAGCGACGTGCGCCCGCGGGAGACGGCGCACGGCTGGGAAACCGTGCTGCTCGTGGAGGATGAAGATGCGGTGCGGGCGCTTGCCCGAGAAGTGCTGCGCCGGCACGGCTACATCGTGCTCGAAGCTCGCCACGGCGTCGACGCGTTACGCATCGCCGAGCGCCACACCGACACGATTCACCTGATGGTCACCGACGTGGTGATGCCGCACATGAGCGGGCGTGAGCTCGCCGAGCGGCTGAGCACGGTGCGCCCGCATATGAAGGTGCTGTTCATGTCCGGTTACACCGATCACGCGTTGATGTACCGCGAGCTCGCGCCAGGTTCATCCTTCCTTCAGAAACCCTTTACGCCGGAAGTGTTCGCGCGCAAAGTGCGTCACGTGCTCGACTCGACGACTGTGCCCGGCTGAGCTGGCCGCGGTGCTGGCCGCGGTACCGTTCCTGCTTCCTGGCGAAGCAACCCATGGCCGACTCTGCCGCATCCGTGTCCCTCGAATCAGCGGTTCCCTCCGGATTCCGTCGCCGGCTGCCGATTGGTGTC
>Ga0111538_10014702_pt1 | contig 10313 bp, 9 predicted proteins | sample SoiMethybrSBSTD1_FD_79669 | JGI IMG/M metagenome (GOLD analysis project Ga0111538, IMG submission 79669) | Bulk soil microbial communities from a Populus tree surrounding site in Tennessee, USA - Soil MetaG P. TD hybrid SBSTD1 (version 2)... | ecosystem: Environmental > Terrestrial > Soil > Tree... | reverse complement strand
GTCGACGTCGGCGAGGCGGTCGGCATCATCGCCGCCCAGTCGATCGGTGAGCCCGGTACCCAGCTGACGATGCGGACGTTCCACACCGGCGGTGTCGCCGGTGAGGACATCACGCAGGGTCTGCCCCGCGTCCAGGAGATCTTCGAGGCGCGGGTGCCGAAGGGCATGGCGCCGATCGCGGAGATGACCGGCCGGGTCCGCATCGAAGACAGCGAGCGGTCGCGGAAGATCGTCATCATTCCCGACGACGGGAGTGACGAGATCGTCTACGACAAGATCTCCAAGCGGGTCCGCCTGCGGGTCCACGACGGAGGTCACGTCGAGGTGGGCGAGAAGCTCACCGAGGGCACGATCAACCCGCACGAGCTGCTGCGCGTGCTGGGCCCCCGGGCGGTGCAGGTGCACCTCACCCAGGAGGTCCAGGAGGTGTACCGCTCGCAGGGCGTGCTCATCCACGACAAGCACATCGAGATCATCATCCGCCAGATGCTGAAGCGGGTGACGGTCATCGACTCCGGCTCCACCGAGTTCCTGCCCGGCCTGCTGGTCGACCGGGCGCAGTTCGAGGCGGAGAACCGTCGTCTGGTCGCCGAGGGTGGCGAGCCGGCGGCCGGGCGTCCGGTGCTCATGGGTATCACCAAGGCGTCGCTCGCGACCGACTCGTGGCTGTCGGCGGCGTCGTTCCAGGAGACCACCCGGGTGCTCACGGACGCAGCGATCCACGCCCGCAGCGACTCGCTGATCGGGCTGAAGGAGAACGTCATCATCGGAAAGCTCATCCCGGCGGGTACCGGTATCAACAAGTACCGGGCGGTGCGGGTGGAGCCGACCGAGGAGGCGAAGGCCAAGGTCTACTCGATGACCGGCTACCCGGAGACCGATTACGGCTTCGGACCGGCCAGCGGGCACGCCGTCCCCTTGGACGACTTCGACCTGGGCTCCTTCCGCTAGGCCGATAGCAAGGCGATCTTGGACGCCTACTACTGCTGACCCAGTAGTAGGCGTCCAAGATCTGTTTAGCGGCCGATACAGTTGCCACGTGAGCGAGGCGCTGCGGCATCCGGCCGATCCCGACCCGACCCGGTCGACAAAGGCCACCGCGGTCTTCGCGCTCGGCTTCGCCGCGGTGCTCACCGGCCCGTTCGTTGGTGGGGTCATCCCGGCCACGATCGCGCTGCTGCTGGCCCGCGAGGTGCGGGCCGACCTGCTCGCCGCCGGCGGCTACCTGCTCGGCACGAGCCGCTACGAGCGGGGCGTGCGGATGGCCTGGGTGGGTATCGTGCTCGCGATCGCGGCCATCGTCATCGCCGTGGTGCGCGGCCTGTACCTGTGGGCGCAGACCGGCTCGATCGACTTCGACTCGTCAGTGAACTGATCCGCGATCTTGGAGTTTGGGGCTCGTCACCGAGCCCCAAACTCCAGGATCGCGGGAAGAGACTAGGGATTACCCACCGCGGTCAGCCAGCGCACGTCCCAGATCCAGGCGCCGTGCGAGTACACGCCCGGCCCCAGCACCTGGTCCCACAGCATCTTCAGCTCCCGCTGGTGCGGGTGCGGGCCCACCACGATCACGCCGACCCGCCAGAACACCAGATCCTGCTTCATGCCGACCTTCATCTCGTCGGTCGGCGCGATCAACCCGTCGGCGCGCCCGTCGATGACGCCGTACTTGGCGACGTGGTTCACCCAGAACGTCGTCGGCCGCGACACCGGGCCGTACCAGCCCCGGCCGTTCTCGTCCGGGCCGATGAAGTACCCGTGCGGGATCTGGAACTCCTGCCGGCCGGCGGCGCTGTAGCGAAGCGTCCAGATGCCGTCGGCGTTGTTCGGCACCGGGATCGGCAGCACCGTGTAACCGGGCGGTGTGTAGGCCCGCCAGTAGTCGTCGGTGATGAAGTCCGGAACCTTCGGCGCCACCATCGTCGGCATGATCCACGGAGTGATCGGGATCAGCGCCATCACGATCGCGAACGTGCCGATCGCCCGGTGCCGCGGCACCTTCGCCTCGCGCAGGGCGTCCCAGGCCAGCGCCACCAGCAGGCCCACCACCCCGACCACGACGAGCGTCAACCGGGTCGGCTGGAGCAGTTCGAGCACCGGCACGTGCCCGCTGCTGATCAGCGACCACGGCCCGGGGACGCCGCGCCCCTTGCCGCCGACGACCACCTCGGGCCCGATGCCGGCGATCACGAAGACGATGCCGGTGATCGTCGCAACCTTGGCGATCCGGGAACGACGCCACAGCAGGACCGCCGCCACGATCACCACGAGCACGAGCGGCCACCCGAACCAGGTGTTCTGCTCGGTGCCGCCGATCGCCTTCTCGACGTACGCGTCGCCGGCCAGCGTGTCGCGCGAGAACGTCACGTAGGCGGCCAGGTCCTCGCCCCAGCTGTGGAACTCGAACGGCAGCCCGCGGTAGGACTGCGGTCCCTTGAACTGGAACCACATCGGGTACGCCAGCAGGGCGCCGGCCACCACCGCGGTGATCCCGAGCGAGCCGAGGATCCGCGGCCAGCCGCGCCACACGTCGCGGATCCGCACGACGGTGATGACCGCGGCCGCGACGGCCGTGATCAGCAGGATCTCCTGGTTGATGAAGAACTGCCAGACGATCAGGCCGGCGAGGATCAGCCCGTCGCGAACGGTGTGCCCGGGCCGGCCCAGCCGCACGGCCACCAGCACCAGGAACGGCACCAGGAAGTGCGTGGAGAAGTTGGGTTGGCCGTTGGCGTGGTGGATGATCCCGGGCGCGAAGCCGATTGCCGCGCCGCCCAGCCAGGCCGCCACCAGCGACCGCACGACGTATCGCGAGAACACGTAGTAGCAGGCGTAGGCGGTGCCGGCCAGGCCGCCGATGAGGAACACCCAGTACGAGATGGCGCTGCCGAACACCATGGTCACCGGTGCCAGCGGCAGCGAGATGCCGAGCACCGACGTGTTCGCCATGAGATTCACGCCGAAGGGGTAGTTCTGCCGGTCGGAGAACAGCGGGTTCGTCAGGTGCCGCACGGTGTAGGCGCCGTGCTCGAGCAGCCACTGGAACCAGATCTGGTCGTTCGGGTTGTGCGCGGAGACCCGGTCGAACGGGTTCAGGAACAGCCCGCTGCTGGTCCACACGGCAAGCGCGAGGAACGTGAGCGCCGCCACGAGGTCGGGGCGCCGCGCCGCGGAGCGCAGGGCCCGCGCGCCGCGCGCGGTCCGCGTTTGCTTCTTTTCGGACTTTTCCGACGACGAGAGCCGGCTCTTCGGGATGGACTTGACCGGCTCGCGCGGCTGGGGGTCCGGGTCGAGCTGTGCCGTGTCGATCGGCGTCGTGCTCATGAAATACCCGCGGATCCTTCCTGCCGGCGCTGCCCTGATGCCCCCACCGGACCTTACCTCTCCCGACTGGGACGGGTCCGGGCACAATGGGCGGGTGAGGCCCATCGAGATCGTGGTGTGACGATGGCGGGGGTGTATCGGCGTGACTGATCAGGCTGGACCGCACTGGGCGGCGCCCGGCGGCTACCAGCAGCCACCGGCCCCGGTGGAGCAGTATGCGCCGGCCTATCCCACCAGCTACGCGGGCGCGCCGTACGGTCCGGGCGTACCGGCGAGTGGCCCTGGGGCGCCGGCGAGCGGGCCCGGCGGATACGGGCCGCAGCCGGTGCCGGTCGCGCAACCGGTTCGTCCGGCGGCGGGCCAGGTGCGGGTGGAACCGGTGCCGGGCACCGAGTTCGGCGTCGCCTACGTGCCGGTCGCGCCCACCGCCTCGGGACTCGCCATCGGCAGCCTGGTCGCGGGTATCGCCTCGATCCTCGTCGCGCTCGTCGTGGGCTGCTTCGGCATCGCGGGCGCCCAGGACGGCTGGGGCGCGATCGTGGCCGGCGCGTTCGCCGTGCTCGGTGCGCTGCTCGGGTTGGCCGCTGTGGGGCTGGGCGTGGTCGCCGTGCGGCAGATCAAGGCGGCCCCGGGGCGGCTCACCGGCCGGGGGGTGGCCATCGCCGGAATATCGTGCGGCGGCGCCGGTGTTCTACTGACGGCCGGCGGCATGCTGGTCGCACTGGTGGCGCTCGCCGCCTGAGAACGGGCAGCCAGGGCATTCCCGGACCTTGGGTGTCGAACCCGGCTCCAGCAGGTAGGCTTGAACATCGAAAGGCGCTCATTCGGCCCCCGATTTTGACCGGGGTGCTCGTGGTGGGTACTCTTTTCCTTCGTGCCCGGCTTCGCCGGGCGGATTGTGTGTGCGCCCGCGCCGGCGCCAGGCCGGCGAAGCGGCGCGTGTGCCCGCCAGCCCGGTCTGACAATCCGTCCGGGAATCCGCACGCAGAACGTTTGGTACAACGGCGGCATCCGTCGCTGAGCACGAAGGGCGGCATCCGCCGCCGAGCACAACCGGGCGGCATCCGCCGCTGAGCACAACCGGGCGGCATCCGCCGCTGAGCACAACGGGCGGCATCCGCCGCCGGGCGACACGCCCGACCGCGGGGGTCGGTGAAAGCCGGCAAGACCCCGTCCAGACATAGAGCAAGCGATAAAGCAGGAAGACGAAAGACGGCGCGGCCGCGAGGCCGAAGGGAGAGGCAGACCCGGTGCCCACCATCCAGCAGCTGGTCCGCAAGGGCCGCAAGGCCAAGGTCAGCAAGAGCAAGACGCCGGCGCTGAAGGGTTGCCCGCAGCGGCGGGGCGTGTGCACGCGCGTGTACACCACCACGCCGAAGAAGCCGAACTCCGCGCTGCGCAAGGTCGCCCGCGTTCGGCTGATGAGCGGCTTCGAGGTGACCGCCTACATCCCCGGTGTCGGCCACAACCTGCAGGAGCACTCGATCGTGCTGGTGCGTGGCGGCCGGGTGAAGGACCTCCCCGGGGTCCGCTACAAGATCATCCGCGGCTCGTTGGACACCCAGGGCGTCCGCAACCGCAAGCAGGCTCGCAGCCGCTACGGCGCGAAGAAGGAGAAGAGCTGACATGCCGCGCAAGGGCCCTGCCCCGCGCCACCCCCTGGTGGCCGACCCGGTGTACAACTCGCCGCTGGTCACGCAGCTGATCAACAAGATCCTGTCGGGCGGCAAGCGGCAGCTCGCGGAGCGCATCGTCTACAGCGCCCTCGAGGGCTGCCGGGAGAAGACGAGCACCGACCCCGTCGTCACGCTCAAGCGGGCGATGGACAACGTCAAGCCGACCCTCGAGGTGCGCAGCCGCCGTGTCGGTGGCGCCACCTACCAGGTGCCGGTCGAGGTGCGTCCGCCCCGGGCCGTCACGCTGGGTCTGCGCTGGCTCGTCCAGTACGCCCGGGCGCGCCGGGAGAAGACCATGATCGAGCGTCTGATGAACGAACTGCTCGACGCGAGCAACGGTCTTGGCGCCGCCGTGAAGCGGCGCGAGGACACGCACAAGATGGCCGAGTCGAACAAGGCCTTCGCGCACTACCGCTGGTAACCGGGACTGCCGTCCCCGCCGGCGAAGACAAGGGGGGTCTGATCTCCCCAAGGAAGGGAACACCGTGGCAGCCGCAGACGCCGCCCTCGCCAAGCTCCGCAACATCGGCATCATGGCACATATCGATGCCGGCAAGACCACGACGACCGAGCGCATCCTCTTCTACACCGGTATCACGTACAAGATCGGTGAAGTGCACGAGGGTGCCGCCGTCATGGACTGGATGGAGCAGGAGCAGGAGCGCGGCATCACCATCACCTCCGCCGCCACCAAGTGCGAATGGAACGGCCACACCATCCAGATCATCGACACGCCGGGCCACGTCGACTTCACCGTCGAGGTCGAGCGCTCGCTGCGCGTCCTGGACGGTGCGGTGGCGGTCTACGACGGTGTCGCCGGCGTGGAGCCGCAGACCGAGAACGTGTGGCGGCAGGCGGACAAGTACCACGTCCCGCGGATGTGTTTCGTCAACAAGCTCGACCGCACGGGTGCCGACTACTTCCGTTGCGTGCAGATGATGCGGGACCGGCTCAACGCCACCCCGCTCGTGCTGCAGATCCCGATCGGGTTGGAGGCCAACCACATCGGCGTTGTCGATCTGGTCGGCATGCGTGCACTCACCTGGCGGGGCGAAACGAAGAAGGGCGAGGACTACGCGGTCGAGGAGATTCCGGCCGACCTCGCCGAGGATGCCGCGCTGTACCGCGACCAGATGCTCGAGACGCTGTCCGAGGCCGACGACGACATCATGGTCAAGTACCTGGACGGCGAGGAGATCTCCGTCCCGGAGCTGAAGGCGGCGATCCGGCGCGCGACGATCGCGGGCAAGCTCAACCCGGTCGTCTGCGGCTCGGCGTTCAAGAACAAGGGGGTGCAGCCCATGCTCGACGCCGTCGTCGACTACCTGCCCTCCCCGCTGGACGTGCCGGCGATCGAGGGCACCGCGACCGACGGTGAGACGCCGCTGCAGCGCAAGCCGGCCGTCGGCGAGCCGTTCTCCGCGCTTGCCTTCAAGATCCAGACGGACAAGCACCTCGGCAAGCTCACCTACGTGCGGATCTACTCCGGCAAGCTCGACTCCGGGTCCCAGGTGATCAACTCCACCAAGGACCGCAAGGAGCGCATCGGCAAGATCTACCAGATGCACGCGAACAAGCGTGAGGAGCGCTCGACGGCGCAGGCCGGCGACATCATCGCGGTGCAGGGTCTCAAGCAGACCACCACCGGCGACACGCTCTGCGACCCGGCGCACCCGGTGATCCTGGAGTCGATGAGCTTCCCGGAGCCGGTCATCCAGGTCGCCATCGAGCCGAAGAGCAAGGCCGACCAGGAGAAGCTGTCGACGGCCATCCAGCGCCTCGCCGAGGAGGACCCGACCTTCCGGGTGCATCTCGACGAGGAGACCGGCCAGACCGTCATCGCGGGCATGGGCGAGCTGCACCTGGACATCCTTGTCGACCGCATGCGGCGCGAGTTCAACGTCGAGGCCAACATCGGCAAGCCGCAGGTGGCCTACCGGGAGACCATCCGCAAGACCGTCGAGAAGATCGACTACACGCACAAGAAGCAGACCGGTGGATCGGGCCAGTACGCCAAGGTGATCGTCACCTTGGAGCCCCTGGGCCTGACCTCCGACGGCCCGACGTACGAGTTCGTCAACGCGGTCACCGGCGGTCGCATCCCGCGGGAGTTCATCCCGTCGGTCGACGCCGGCGCCCAGGACGCGATGCAGTACGGCGTGCTGGCCGGGTACCCGCTGGTCGGCCTGAAGCTGACGCTGGTGGACGGGCAGTACCACGAGGTCGACTCGTCCGAGATGGCGTTCAAGATCGCTGGTTCGATGGTGTTGAAGGAGGCGGCCCGCCGGGCCAACCCCGTGCTCCTCGAACCGATGATGGGCGTCGAGGTCGTCACCCCCGAAGACAACATGGGCGACGTCATCGGCGACCTCAACAGCCGCCGGGGCACCATCCAGGCGATGGAGGAGCGAAGCGGCGCCCGCGTCGTGCGCGCTCTGGTGCCGCTGTCGGAGATGTTCGGCTACGTCGGCGACCTGCGGTCGAAGACCCAGGGCCGGGCGAGCTACACGATGCAGTTCGACTCCTACCACGAGGTTCCGGCGAACGTCGCGAAGGAGATCATCGCTAAGGCGACGGGCGAGTAACGTCGCGTTTCGAGTGAACTGCTGAAAGTACCGGGCCTAGGCCGTCGGCCGTTAGACCCAAAGTCGCGTACGAACCACAAGCAAGTCCTTGAGGAGGACACCAGTGGCGAAGGCGAAGTTCGAGCGGACTAAGCCGCACGTCAACATCGGCACCATCGGTCACATCGACCACGGCAAGACGACGCTGACCGCGGCGATCACCAAGGTGCTGCACGACAAGATGCCGGCTCTCAACCCGTACACGCCGTTCGACGAGATCGACAAGGCGCCCGAGGAGAAGGCGCGCGGTATCACGATCTCGATCGCGCACGTCGAGTACCAGACCGAGAACCGGCACTACGCGCACGTTGACTGCCCCGGTCACGCCGACTACATCAAGAACATGATCACCGGTGCCGCGCAGATGGACGGCGCGATCCTGGTGGTCGCGGCGACCGACGGCCCGATGCCGCAGACCCGCGAGCACGTCCTGCTGGCCCGCCAGGTCGGCGTTCCCTACATCGTCGTGGCGCTCAACAAGAGCGACATGGTCGACGACGAGGAACTGCTCGAGCTCGTCGAGCTCGAGGTCCGCGAGCTGCTCTCGGCGCAGGAGTACCCCGGTGACGACCTGCCGGTCGTCCGGGTCTCGGCGCTGAAGGCTCTCGAGGGCGACGAGAAGTGGGGCGAGTCGGTCATGGAGCTGCTGAACGCGGTCGACACCGCGATTCCGCAGCCCGAGCGCGAGATCGACAAGCCGTTCCTCATGCCCGTCGAGGACGTCTTCACGATCACCGGCCGCGGCACCGTGGTCACCGGTCGCTGCGAGCGCGGCGTGCTCAAGCCCAACGAGGAGGTCGAGATCGTCGGCATCCGGCCGAAGTCGATCAAGACCGTCTGCACCGGCATCGAGATGTTCCGCAAGGTGCTCGAGGACGCTCGCGCGGGCGAGAACGTCGGTCTGCTCCTGCGCGGTGTCAAGCGCGAGGACGTCGAGCGCGGCATGGTCGTCGTCAAGCCGGGCTCGAACACCCCGCACACCGAGTTCGAGGCGACCGTCTACGTCCTCTCGAAGGAGGAGGGTGGCCGGCACACGCCGTTCTTCCAGAACTACCGGCCGCAGTTCTACTTCCGCACCACCGACGTGACCGGCGTCGTGACCCTCCCCGAGGGCACTGAGATGGTCATGCCGGGCGACACGACCTCGATGACTGTCGCGCTGATCCAGCCGATCGCGATGGAGGAGCAGCTGCGCTTCGCCATCCGCGAGGGTGGCCGCACCGTCGGCGCCGGCCGGGTCACGAAGATCATCAAGTAGGTCGGTACCAGGCATCGACCCCGATTTGGGGATCGATGCCCGGTACGGCATACTGGACAGGTTGCGTTGTGGGGCGGCTGAGGCTGCTGCGAAGCACCTCAGCCGCCCCACGCGGTGCCCGGTCAGGACCACTGTTGCGGTGGGCCGGGGCAATCCGTTCCGCAGCGGCTGGGCGCGCCGCGCCCGTGGGTTCATCCAACGCCCCATACCGAGCGATCGGTGCTGGGCGGAGTCTGGCCCACGAACGCGACACGCCCGACCGCGGGGGTCGGAGGGCAGCACGACAACGAAGCAGCACCGGACCCGGGCCGGCGCCGTACGGCGCGCGGGGCCCGGACGTGCGGGGGCGCAGTCCCCGCAGGGAGGAAGACCATGGCGGGACAGAAGATCCGCATCCGGCTCAAGGCCTACGACCACGAGGTCGTGGACTCCTCGGCCCGGAAGATCGTCGAAACGGTCACCCGGACCGGGGCGCAGGTCGCCGGCCCGGTGCCGCTGCCCACTGAGATCAACCGCTACTGCGTCATCCGCTCGCCGCACAAGTACAAGGACTCGCGCGAGCACTTCGAGATGCGCACGCACAAGCGTCTGATCGACATCATCGACCCCACCCCGAAGACCGTCGACTCGCTGATGCGGCTCGACCTTCCGGCCGGCGTCGACATCGAGATCAAGCTGTAGGGGTAAGCCGACATGGATAGGCAAGTCAAGGGCATCCTGGGCGCCAAGCTCGGCATGACCCAGGTCTGGGACAACGGCAAGGTCGTCCCGGTGACCGTGGTGCAGGCCGGCCCGTGCGTCGTCACCCAGGTGCGCACCCCCGACAAGGACGGCTACAGCGCCGTCCAACTCGCGTACGGTGCGATCGACCCGCGCAAGGTCAACAAGCCGGAGAGCGGCCACTTCGCGAAGGCGGACGTGGCGCCGCGGCGGTTCCTGGTGGAGCTGCGCACCACCGACGCGTCGGACTACGAGCTCGGCTCGGAGGTCACGGTCGAGGCGTTCGAGCCCGGCCAGACCGTCGACGTGACCGGAAAGACCAAGGGCAAGGGCTTCGCCGGCGTCATGAAGCGGCACGGCTTCCACGGTCTGCGGGCCAGCCACGGCGTCGAGCGCAAGCACCGCTCGCCCGGGTCGATCGGCGCGTGCGCCACGCCGGGTCGCGTCTTCAAGGGTCTGCGGATGGCCGGCCGGATGGGCGGCGCGCGCTACACCGTGCAGAACGTGCGCGTGCAGAACATCGACGCCGAGCAGAACCTGATCCTGGTCCGCGGCGCCATCCCCGGCCCGAAGGGCAGCCTGGTGCTGCTCCGCACGGCCGCCAAGGCCAAGGCCAAGGCCAAGGCCGCGAAGGGCGGTGCGGCATGACGAGCGTCGACGTGAAGGACCACGAGGGCACCGTCACGGCGTCCGTCGTGCTGCCGGCCGACG
>Ga0111538_10014701_pt1 | contig 10313 bp, 9 predicted proteins | sample SoiMethybrSBSTD1_FD_79669 | JGI IMG/M metagenome (GOLD analysis project Ga0111538, IMG submission 79669) | Bulk soil microbial communities from a Populus tree surrounding site in Tennessee, USA - Soil MetaG P. TD hybrid SBSTD1 (version 2)... | ecosystem: Environmental > Terrestrial > Soil > Tree... | reverse complement strand
GTGCCGGTGCCGTGGTCGGTGCCGCTGGTGCCGTTGATGCGGGCGGTGCGGCCGAACTCGGTGATGGCGACCACCGAGGTATCCTTCCAGCGCTCGCCCAGGCCCGTCTGCAGGGCATCGAAGGCGCCGTCGAGCCCGCCCAGCAGCTGGGCGAGGCGGCCGGTGGCACCGCCCTCGTTGGCGTGCGTGTCCCAGCCGTCGAACGCCAGCGCGGCGATGCGGGGTCCATCGTCGGCGGCCATCAGCTTGGCCGCGCCCTCCGCCACCAGGCGCATGCCGCCGCGCGGCTGGCCGGCATTGCCGGCCATGCCCTCGCGCGATGCCATCTTGTCGGTCTCCAGGCCCTTGGCGAGCGCCGCCTTCAGGACGGGATCGCGTTGCGCGTAGAGGTCCATCACCCGCGCCGCCAGGTCGTCGGAGGCCGTGGCCAGCACCTGCGGCGCCCAGCCGAGCACAGGCACGGCCCCGCGCATGATCAGCGCCGTCGAAGGCCCGACGGCGAGGCCGCCTTTGACGGGCACGCGGTCCCCGCGAGGCATCGCGCCGATCGCACGGTTGAGCCAGCCCGATTGCGTGAGGCCGGGGCCGGGCTGGCCGCTTTCGAGGACATCCTGACCGTCGAAGTGCGACCGCTGCCGATAGGAGGTGGCGGCGGCATGGACGATGGTGGCGCGGCCTTCCCTATAGAGACGAGCGAAGGTCGGCATGGCCGGGTGCAGGGCAAAGAAGCCGTCGAGCGGGATGGCCGGATGTTCGCCGGAGAGCGAGAGCGCGATCGGCCCGTGCAGGCCGGCGTAGTTGGGATCGCCGATGGGGGCCACGGCGGCGAGGCCGTCGAGCCCGCCGCGCAGGACGATCACGACGAGGCGCGGATCGCGCGCGCCGGCAGCCCGGGCGGGCCTGGGCAGATAGGCCCAGGCGAACATGGCGCCGCCCGTGACCAGCAACGCGCGCCGCGATAGAGAGGTCATCTCCCGACATTGGGTCATGGGCCTATCTCCATTGAAATTCGGGCGCCATCAGCAGCAGCGCCAACCCCTGCTGGCGCGATTCGGCGCGGCCGATCGCCTGGCGCGTCTCGGCGGAGGCGGCCTGTCCCGCGATCGTCTCGAGCAACTCGGCGGGGTTGAGGAGGTCCCTGACCCTGGCCGCGATCGCCGCCGCCACGTCGAGGCGCGACTTGATGCCCTTGGGGGAAGCCCAGGCCGACACCGTATCGGGCCAGCCGTTGGGGCCCGGCGGCTGCCACAGCGGCATGCCCATCACGCCGAGCGGCCCGAGCAGCGCGCCGGGGTCCTCGGGCATGCGGTCGATGGCGCGCAGCGCCGCCAGCAGGAACTGCTCCGGGGTGCGCATCTTGCTGAGTGGCGTCGACCAGGCTTCGTCCGCATCGACGAGGGCGATGGCAAGCGCCTTGAGGTCGCCGTCCGTTTCGCGGAACACGCGAGTCAGCCGGTCGATGAGGCTCGGCGGCGGCTCGTCCGCCACGAAATGGCGCGCGAGCTTCCCGGCGATGTGGCGCGCGGTCGCTGGATGCCGTGCCAGGTCGGCCAGTGCCGCCTCGCCCTGCTGGATGCCGCCGGCCGGATAGACCTTGCCGAGCAAGGTGTGAGCGCCCGGCTCGTGTCCGTTGGGAAAGAACGCGAACGTTCCGGGCTCGCCCAGGCGCCCCTCGCGACCCGAGAAGGTCCAGCCGGTGATGATGCGCGCCAGCGCGGTCACGTCGCCTTGCGTGTATCCGCCGTCCACGCCCAGCGTATGCAACTCGAGGATCTCGCGGGCCAGGTTCTCGTTGAGGCCGCGATTGCGGTTTCGCCCAGCCGGCGAGTTCGGCCCGAACGACTGCGCGTTGTCGAGATAGGCCAGCATGGCCGGATGGCTCTCGACGGCCTGCAGCATGGCGCCGAAGCGGCCGAGGACGTGGGGACGGATGGCCTCGCGCTCGAAGCAGCCCGCGGTCACCCGCACCAGCGGTCCTTTGGCGGCCGAGATGCAAAAATGATTGGACCAGAAATGCACCAGGCGTTCGGCGAAGCCGACCTCGGCGCGGGCCGCCCGCTGAAACCTGGCCAAGGCGTCGGCCCGCAAATGCCGCTGTCCCACGGGCGGCTCGGGCTGCTTGGGCCTGGCGCTCATCTCGGCCGGCGGTCCGGCGGGGGCCGGCGCGGCGTCGCTTGGAGCCGGCGGCGGTGTGCTCATGCCGTCCCTTGCAGCCGGCGGTTCGGCATTGTCCGAGCGCGTCATCTGCGGCGAGGGTGCCTGGGCGGTGCCGTTCTGGCGCGCAATCCTGATGCGCTCCTGCTCGGCGAATGCGGCCTGCAGCGCCGCCTTGGTGGTCGGCAGCGTCGGCGCGCTCAGGTGCGCGATGCCCGGCTGCATCAGCTCGGCCTTGAGGAGGCCACGCGGATCGGAGGCGGCGCGCGCCAGATCGCCGGCGTAGGCCCCACCGCGCGCCCCGAATGCGAATCGGTTGAGGGCCAGAAAGCCGGCCTTGGCGTCGGGACCGATAGCCATCGTTTTCACCTCTTCGCCGCGAGGTCGGCCAACGCAGACTCGAATGACCGACGCCACGCTAACCTCACCACGATGAGGTCGGCAATGGGGCTCGGAAAAGGCTGCTCGCGCCCATGAACGGCTATCGCTTAACGGAGCCGGCGCAGCGATCCGTTGTTTGGCGGCGGGTGGCCTGCGAGGCGCGCGGCCGAGGTGTGAGAGACTTTGTAGTCGGCACGCGTCTTGGCCCCGGCGCTCCTCGCCAACGGCGTGTGGTCGAACGGGGTCTACACGCAGGCCGCCCTGCTCGGCGCCTCCCTGCCAGCGCGGCCGCCACGCGACAACCTGCACAGTGCGCCCGCCAACCGCTATGCCACCCGGGACCAGCGCTGGCTGCATAATATATTCGGGTTGCGCACCCCTCGGCTCACGGCCGCATGTCGGCTATCGTGCTCGCCGTCAGCGGTTGCGTGCCCAAGCGATAACCTTGTTGCGCAATTTTAGAGGTTACGCTATCCAAGGTGCGGACAAAGGCAAGACCGAGCATGATCGACCGTGCCGATCCGTTCGAGTGGAGCGGAGGCCATCCGGCCCTCGACCTCGTCAATACGTTGGATGAGCGGCCCTTCGAGTCGCCGATCGAGAACCTGGCGACCTACCAGAATCTCGTGCGCTTCACCGAATTGGCAAAGCTCATCGAGCCGTCGATGGCGGTGAGGCTGAGGAAGCTCGACGATCCTGCCTGCGAGCGCATCGCCAGGCGGGCCCGCAAGCTGCGCGAGCACGTGTACCGCCTGTTGAGCGCCGCGCATGCAGCTCAATCTGTGCCGCAGGCGGACCTGGACGCGATCACCGCCGCCGTTCAGGCCGCGCACAAGGCCCGGGCCCTCGTCACGCCGTCATCGACGGGGCTCGCCAGCCACATCTGGTCTCCAGCCGAAGCGCCTGAGATCCCGGTGCACGCCTGTGCGCTTGCCGTCGAGCGCCTGCTTGTCGAGGTGGACCGGGAGCGCATCCGAAAGTGCGGCGCGTTCGACTGCGAGGTGTATTACGTCGACACGAGCAAGGCGCGGCTGCGGCAGTGGTGCAGCATGAAGAATTGCGGCAACCGCGAGAAGCAGCGGCGCTGGCGCGCGGGGCAGGAATAGCGACGTCATCTCCACATCGCCATCGGCGTGCCCATATCAGGCACGGCAAACCGACGCCGCAGTTGCCCGCCGACGCGTGGGGTGATTGAGTGGCGTGGGTCGAGGAGGGCGCCGCATGAACCTGGGTCTCGAGGGCAAGCAAGTCCTGATCACCGGCGGCTCCAAGGGCATAGGCCTTGCCGTCGCTCACGCCTTCGCGGCGGAAGGCGCCGGCATCGTCATCGCCTCGCGCAACCAGGCCATGCTGGAGCAGGCGGCAGGCGAGGTCCGACGCAAGCACAACGCCAAGGTCGCCGCGCATCCCGCGGACCTCTCCAATGCGGCCGAGCGCACGCGCCTGCATCAGGCCTTTCCGGATGCCGACATCCTCGTCAACAACGCCGGCGCCATCCCCGGCGGCGGCATCGCCGACATCGACATGGAGCGGTGGCAGCAGGCCTGGCAGCTCAAGGTGTTCGGCTACATCCACCTGTGCCAGCTCTACGTGGCCCGCATGAAGGCGCGCAAATCCGGCACCATCGTCAACATCATCGGCATGGGCGGGCGCGCCGTGCGGCCCGACTACATCTGCGGGGCGGCCGGCAACGGCGCCCTGATCGGCTTCACCAATGCGCTTGGCGCCGAGACGCCCAGCTACAACGTGCGCGTGTTCGGCATCAATCCGGCGGCCACCATGACCGACCGCATCGTCGAGCTGTCGAAGGCGCGCGCCAAGGCCCGCTTCGGCGACGAGGGCCGCTGGCAGGACGCGCTGGGCGCCGACAAGCTGCCCTTCGGGCGTATCAAGACGGCCGAGGAGGTGGCGGCGCTTGCGGTCATGCTGTCGGCGCCGCAAGTGCACTACCTGTCGGGGGTGGTGATCGACATGGACGGCGGCAAGCAATGGAGCAACGCGTGACGGCGGTGTGCCAACGACGCTGGAGGACACGATGATGGAGGCGCGGCAGCTGCATCCGCTGTTCGCCGGCGAGGTCTCCGGCGTGGATCTGGCAGGCGCTTTGGCGCCCCAGACCGTGCGGGCGCTGAAAGACGCCATCGACCGTTATGCCGTGCTCGTCTTCCACGACCAGGCGCTCGACGACGACCGCCTCTTGGGCCTCGGCCAGTTGTTCGGCCCCGTCGAGCCGCCGCGCAACCACCGCGTGGTGCGCCGCCTCAAGCATGCCGAGCTCGCCGACATCTCCAACCTCGACGCCAACAACCAGCTGCGCTCGCGCGACGACCACCGTCGCCTGGACGGCCTGGGCAACCGCCTCTGGCATTCGGACGCCTCGTTCCGGGAGGTGCCGGGCGCCTTGTCCATGCTGTTTGCGCACGTGGTGCCCCCGGTCGGCGGCGAGACCGAGTTCGCCGATCTCAGGGCCGCCTACGACGCCCTGCCCGCGGAGATGAAGGCCAGCATCGAGGGGCTGGTGGCCGAGCATTCGATCTTCCACTCGCGCGGCCAGCTGGGGCACACCGACTACACGGACGCCGAGCGCGCTGCCTTGCCGTCGGTGCGCCACAAGCTCGTGCGCGTGCATCCGGGATCGAAGCGCAAGAGCCTCTACATGGGCGCGCACGCCTCCCATATCGTGGGTTGGCCGATGCCGGAGGGGCGGCTTTTGCTGCGCGACCTGATGGAGCACGCGACCGAGCGCCGGTTCGTGCATCGCCATTCCTGGCGGGTCGGCGACCTCGTCGTCTGGGACAACCGCTGCACGCTGCATCGCGGCCGCGCCTACGACGACGCCACGCACCCCCGCGACCTGCGCCGCGTGACGACCAAGGATACGGATGCGCCGGGGGAGTTGGCCATTTCGGCTTGAGGCGCAGTCTTGCTTCTACCAACACTACGGCCCGAGCATGCACATCATTATCGAGGCAATTATCTGGGGCCTTCTTTGGGAGTTCCCAATCACGTGCTTGCTTGCCCTCTTTCTGACCGGTCTTGGGGCAAGCTTCTGGGGAGTGTGGGGGGCTGTGGTCGGAGGCGCGACAGGTTTGGCGCTTGGGACGGTGCTGGATGTCGCTGTTTGGCGGATAACCGCATGGGTACCCGGTGATCCGAGAAAGCGCACCTCGCTATGGGCGGGCGCCCTCGGAATGCTGGCCATCCTGAGTATTGTGCTGGCGATCGTCTACTGGAGCCCGTGAACCAGTGGGCTGGAGCTGGCACTCCTAGTAGCCGCGGCTTCGCCGCGCCAGGCAATAGGTGACGGCGCGGGTGCCGGCGATGCGGCCGAATACCAGGGCCCTGAGCATGGCGACGGCGTTGGGTGCCGTGCCGAACAAGTGCCCGGTCATCTCGCCCGCCGCGTAGAGGCCGGGGATGGGCTGGCCGCTCTTGCCGAGCACCTGCGCATGGGCATCGGTGGCGACGCCGCCGAACGTGTAGGCGATGGCGCCGATCAGGGGGTAGGCGAGATAGGGGGGCCGATCCAGCGGTCGCGCCCAGTTAGATTTCGATGGCGAGAGATCGGCTGCGGCCGCCAGGCCATCGGCGCGGGTCGCATCGAAGCGGGCCGCATCGCCGGTAGCCGACGCGTTGTAGCGCGCGACCGTCGCCTGCAGCGCCGCGGGCGGTACATCGATGAGGGCCGCCAGCTCAGCGACCGACCCGGCCTGGAAAGGCGCAACCTCCGAGCGGATGGCGCGCTGGTAGCCGGCGATGTCGTAGAGCCGGGCATCGAGGATGGCGTAGACGATGCGCCCGGGCGCAGCGAAGTGGATGGTGCGCGCGAGCCGCTCCCAAGTCTCATGCACGAGGCCCGCGCCCTCGTCGAAGAAGCGCCGGCCTGTCCTGTCGATGAGGATGCCATAGGGGTAGACGAGAACGACGGGCGCGGACGCCGTGCTCCGAGGATCGACGGGCTCGGCGTGCATACCGGCCCAGTCGCCGCCGGCGCAGGCTCCCGCGGCCAGTGCCATGGCGATGCCCTCGCCGGTATTGAAGGAGGTGCCGGGCGCGATGGGCCTCAGGCTCTCCGCGCCGGGGCCCAGATGCCGGGCCAGCATCTCGCTGTTGCCGGCGAAGCCGCCGCTCGCCAGCACGACGGCATCGGCGGCAATCGTCTCGCGCCGGCCGTCGGCCGTGCGGAGCTCCACCGCTTGGGTGGCGCCGTCGCGATCGAGCAGCAGCCTGTTGGCGGTGCATTCGTAGCGTATGTCCACGCCCGCGGATGCTGCCGCACGTCCGAGCTCGCGCAGGACGGTGGCGCCGCCGCCGACGGGCTGGATGCGCGGCGGGCCGGCGCTCAGGTAATAGACCGGCCGGTCGAAGGCGATTCCGTGCGCCGCCAGCCAGGCGATGGTGGCGGGTGCCTCGGCAGCGAGGCGGTGCACATAGGTGCGATCCATGCGGCCGCCCGAGATCGCGTCGAGGTCGTCCACGAAGCCGGCCTCGACGCGGTCGGGCGCGGCCATGCGCATGTAGGAGGGGCTCCAGCGCGTGTTGCCGCCGTGCGCGCCTGGCGGCGCCTTCTCGATCAGGGCGATCCGACAAACGACTGCATTCGCGTGCGCCGCCTCGGCGGCCGCCAGCGCCGCGGCGAGCCCGGCCCCGCCGCTGCCGACGACAACGATGGTTGGAACCGGATCATCCATGCCACGGCCGCCTCGTCTTAGGGGGTCACAGGCTCGCTTTCGCTGGCCAACGCTTCGAGAATGCGACTGCGCAGCTCAGCGCGCCGCTCAGTCGTCACCGGCCCGCGGGTGTCGGCCTCGAAAGCGATGCGCGCGGGACGATGCAGCACCATGATGCGGTCGCCGACCTCGAGCGCCTCATCGATCGAATGCGTTATGAATAGGGCCGTCTTGCCGGCCTCGCGCACAAGACGCAGGAACTCCGCGCGCAGGCGCTGGGCGGTCATCTCGTCGAGTGCCGAGAAAGGCTCGTCGCACAGGATCAGCATCGGGTCGACGGCGAGCGCCCGGGCGATGGAGACGCGCTGGCGCATGCCGCCGGAAAGCGCGTGCGGGTAGTCGTTCTCGTGGCCGGAAAGGCCGAGCTTGGCGAGCCACTCCCGCGCGATCGCCTGCGAGTGGGCGCGGTCCGCGCCGAGGATGTCGAGGCCGAGCAGCACGTTGTCGATGGCCGTGCGCCAGGGCATGAGACGGTCGCCCTGGAAGACGATGCCGATCTTGCCGCGCAGCGCCGCGAAATCGCCGAATGGGTCCTGGCCGTCGACGGTGATGTGTCCCGATGTCGGCTCGGCCAGGCCGGCGATCAGGTTGAAGATGGTCGACTTGCCGCAGCCGGTTTTGCCCACCACGGCGACGATCTCGCCGCGCGCGACCGTGAACGACAGCTGGTCGACGGCCGTGAAGGAGCCGGACCGGTCCGGGCGCTCGAACGTCTTGCTCACGTCCTGGAAGGTGATGGCAATGGGATTTGCCGCCGCCGCCATTAGATCGCCCGCTCCGACTTCGGCCGCCAACGCAGCGCCCACTGCTCGATTGCCGTGATGACGCCCTGGAAGACGAGAACGAAGGCGACGAGCTGCAGCGTCCACGCCAGCGCGCCGGTCATGTCGAACAGCTGCTGCTGGCGCAACAGCTCGTAGCCGACCCCGCCGGTGGCGCCGACCAGCTCGGCGACGACAACGACGCGCGAGGCATTGCCGAGGTTCACCTTCCAGGCCGTGAGGATGCCCGGCACGACGGTCGGCAGGACCAGCACTCTAAACATCTTCCATCGTGTCGGCCGAAAGGCCACCGTCATCTCGAACAGGTCCTTGGACATCGAGCGCACGGCGTCGAGAATCTGGAAGGTGAAGGCCGGCAGCGTCGTCATCAGCATGATAAAGAAGATGCGGAACTCCGTGCCGTGGAACCAGATGATGGCGATTACCACCCAGGACAGCGCCGGGATGCCCTGCAGCAGGATCAGCACCGGCGTGAGATAGGCCTCGGCGCTGCGCGACTTGTTCAGGACGAGCGCGAGCGCGACCCCGAGCAGGAACGCCCCTGCGAGCCCCGCGAGAATGCGCCCCGCCGTCGTCAGCACGTCGACCTGCGTCGACCAGGTCGTGGCGATGTCGACGAAGCGGCGGACGATCTGGGGGATCGACGGGAACAGGTAGTCCGGGAAGAACAGGGAGGCGATCTGCCAGACCAGCGCCAGCGCCCCTGTTCCAACGGCAAACTGCAGCAGGCGCTTTTGCGACAGCGCTTCGTTCATTTGACCGGCCCGCCGTAAATCGACGCGTCGGAGGGCGCCTGTGGCAGGAAGCCAGATTCCATGCCGGCTTTGTAGACAGCCTGGATCTCCTTGCGCACCTCGTCGGCGGACGCAAGGCTGAGGCCGAGCCGGCTATTGGCGCGGATCGACGCCGCCAGCGCCGCCTGGTCGGCCGGTGTCGACTTCGGCGTGATCAGCTTGGCGGCCTCGTCCGGATTGGCCGTCAGCCATTTCGCCGCCTCGGCATAGGCCTTGTAGAGGCGCGGGATCAGCGCCTTGTTCTGCTCGATCCAGTCCTGGTGCGCGGCGACGCCGAGGTAGGGAATGCGCGAGCCGCCGCCGGAGAAGGCCTTCCAGGTCTTCTCGGTGCCGTCGTCGAGGGTGCGGATGTCGGGCCTGCGCGAGATCAGGATGGTGTAGGCCGGCTCCCAGATTTGCACGGCGTCGGCCCGGTCGGCCATGGCGAAGCCGAGCAGGCCCGGCGTTGCCGTGTTGACGACCGCGATCTTGCTGGTGTCGACGCCCTGCTTCTTGGCCAGCCACTCGAACATGATGTAGTTGGTGGTGCTGCGCGCGGCAGCGAGCTGGCGCCCTTCCAGGTCCTTGAGCGTCTTGACCTCGGGCTTGCTGGTGACGACCGCGCCCCAGAAGTCGAAAAGATTGAACAGGTAGCTGACCTTGACGCCGCGCACGTCGGCCAGCCCGATGGTCATCAGCGAGGCGCTGCCGCCGACCTTGAACTCGCCCGAATTGAACTGCGCCACGTAGGCGTCGGGCGGGCGCTCCTCGAACGTCACGTCGAGATTGTTGGCCTCGTCGAGCTTCTGCGCCTTGATCAGCGGCGGCAGGAACGCGCCGAGCGACGGCGGGCCGAAGATGACGATGGTGATCTTGTCGCGCTGCTGGGCCGATGCGGTACCGAACGCAAGCAGCAAACACGCCGCTGCGGCCAACGCGCCCGCCAAATTCCGATACCGACTGCGATGCTTCATTTGCTTCCTCCCTGGTGCCCAGGCTCTGAAAGGCCGTTCGAGGCGTTGAGACTATCACCCACTCACGATGCGGCCGAGAGCTCGTCGCGCACGGCCTTGATGAACTTGGCCACCAGGTGCTTGGAGACGCCGCGCAGCACGCGCTGGCCGACCCCGGCGACGAGCCCGCCGATCTCGCCGCTGCCCTCGTAGATCAGCAGCGTGCCAGCCTCGGCCGGCTCGAGCTCGAAGCGGGCCTCGCCGGAGCCGTGACCGAGCGTGCCGCTGCCGGACACCGCGATGCGGCAGTGCGTGGGCGGGGTCTTCTCGGAGAGGCCGATGCTGCCCTCGAACGAGCCGCCGACCGAGGCCACCTTGAGATCGAGATGCACGGCATAGCTGTCGGGCGCAATCTCGCGCATCGATCGGCAGCCGGGGATGCAGCGCGTCAGGAAGGCCGGGTCGTTGAGGCTTTCCCACAAGCGCTCGATGGAGGCCGCGATCCGCTCCTGGCCGCCGATGTCGAGCTTCATGGCCGTG
>Ga0111538_10014700_pt1 | contig 10313 bp, 10 predicted proteins | sample SoiMethybrSBSTD1_FD_79669 | JGI IMG/M metagenome (GOLD analysis project Ga0111538, IMG submission 79669) | Bulk soil microbial communities from a Populus tree surrounding site in Tennessee, USA - Soil MetaG P. TD hybrid SBSTD1 (version 2)... | ecosystem: Environmental > Terrestrial > Soil >... | reverse complement strand
CTGCAACGGGTAAGCCCCGGTGCGCCGAAGGCGCAGCGCATCGATCCTGCGGATCGATGCGCAGGGGATCCCCGGGGCGCATCTGGCGGCTTCGCAGGCGGCGGAGGATTCTTGCTCAGGCTCAGCCCCGCGAATGGCCTCGGATGCAGGCTTTCGCAAGGGAGCTGGGCTGAGCGGCTCAACCGCCAGGAACGGGCGGCACGGGCACGCCGGGAAGCGCGGGAGGCGCGGGCGCGAGCCCGTCGCGCGGTCCCGAGAGCCGCAGGGCTTCGAGCTCGCCCCCCGGGCCCATCGCGCTCACGCCGACGTCGTATGCGCCGCTCGCGAGGTCGAGCGCGCCCTCGAGCTCGAGCGTCCCGCCCTCGCAGGGCAGCGAGAGGTCGGAGAACGTCGCCGCGTGCTCGCGCAGCGTCACGTGCTGGCGCACGACGCCCGGCTGCGGCACGGCGAAGGGCTCGCGCAGCTGAGCGACGATCGCGGGTGCGAGCGCGTAGCTCCGGAAGCCGACGTCGAACGCGAGCTCACCGGTCACGACCGGCACGGGCCCGGCGAGGTCGATCCGGTACGGATCGAGGCGCAACGCGGCCGAGCCGTCGGGCTCGGGCTCGAGCGCCCCGACACCGGGAAGCAGCGGCAGGAGCACCTTCGCGAGCCACGGCTCGTTCACGGGCAGCACCACGTCGACCGCCTGTCCGGGCAGGTTCGAGTACAGGCTGCTGCCCGAGCGCTGGCCCTGGAGCGCGAGGCTCGCGCCCTCGTCCTCGAGCGCGAGCTCGACGAGCTCGCCCGTGCTCGTCCAGCGCACGCCGTCGACGTACGGACCGGCCAGCGACTGCGGCGACGCCGCGCTGCCGCACAGGATCGCCGCGAGGACCGACGGCACGTGGTCGCAGCTCCACGCGACGGTCCAGGGCTGCGAAGGACCGCTCTCGGGACGGACGAGCTCGACGTGCACGGTCAGAGGCTCGGGTACGAGCGGATCCGAGCCTCCGTGCAGAACGACGCGCACCCGCTCCGGCGTCCACTCGATCTGGCCCTCGAAGCGCAGGTTGTCGAGCGCGCCCTCCTCGCCGCGTGCTCCCGTCCAGCGCAGCCGGTCGAGCGCGACCTGCAGCGAGACGTGCATCGGCACGTCGGTCTCGAGGCCGCGCCGCGACTCGCGCCGCTCCGCGAGCTCGTCGCGCTCGCGCAGCGCGCGCACGAGCCCCGAGGTCCCATCCGGCGCCTGCACGAGCCGCAGCACGTTCACGTGGATCTCGACCGGGCCGTACGCGTGCTGGGAGAACGCCAGGCGGATGGCGGGCGCTCGCAGGGACGCGCGCAACACCTCGTCGCCATTCGGATCGCGCAGGATGAGACCGCCGACCTCCTGCGGGCCGTACAGCGAGCCGACCCATGCGTCCGAGAGCTCGAGCGCGCCGTGGTAGTGCTCCGCGAACCATTCCTCCACCAGCCGGTCGGTCAGGCGTCCCGCGGCGAACGGCAGGAACAGGACGAGCACCACGCTCGCTCCGACGAGGAAGGCCAGGCATCCCAGCGGCCCCTTGACCAGGCAGGACAGGACGCGCGGGATCTTGCGGGGCTTCTCCTCGCTCATCGGGAGACCGCAGAGCGTACGCGAACCGCGCCCATTTCCCGAGGTACGCGCACGCCGCGGCGAGAGCTCAGTTCCAGCTCACGTCCGGAGGCTGCTGGCCGAGCTCGTCGCCCTCGCGCCCGATCGAGCGCACGACGCGGCGCCAGGTGACCTCGCCCGGCGGCCCGAAGATGGCCTGGGTCGAGGGCGGCGCGGGGAGCCACGAGCCGGTCTCGAGCTCGGCGTCGAGCTGACCGGCGCTCCAGCCCGAGTAGCCGAGGAACAGGCGCACGCGCCGCTGCGCCGCGCGCGGCTTCTCGGCGAGGTACTTGCCCAGCGCGTCGAGGTCGCCGCCGAGCCACAGCTTGCCGTCGATGGAAACGCCGCCCGTCACGATCTCGGGCACGACGTGCACGAACTGCAGCGTCGTGTGATCGACCGGACCACCCAGGAAGACGGGGAAGCTCGACTGGCCGAGCGTGGGATGCTCGGGCAGGAGCTCCTTGACGGCGAACTTCGTGCGCCGGTTCGTCACGACTCCGTAGGCGCCCTGGTCGGAGTGCTGGCAGATCAGCACCACGCTGTGCATGAAGTTGGGATCGAGCATGTCGGGGTACGCGGCCAGCAGGGTGCCGGCCTCGACACGGAGCTCGCGCGCCATCGCGGGAGGGTAGCGCGCAGCGCAGAGGCTCGCCAGCGAAGCGCAGCGGCGTGCTCGCTAGACTCGCCGCCCATGCAAACGAGTCTCGTCCTGTTCCTCGCCGCTGCGCTCACCGCTCTCTGCGCCTGCTCCGCCACGGAGCAACGGCCGTCCCACCCGATCGACGCCGCGCTCACCACCGAGGTGCAGAGCTACCTGGCGCAGTACAACGCGACGTACCAGCGCCTGAGCACGGCCTCGAGCGAAGCGCAGTGGGCGGCGAACACGCACATCGTCGAGGGCGACGACACGAACGCCAAGCGCGTGCAGGAAGCCGACGAGGCCCTGGCCGCGTTCACCGGCAGCGTGCAGAACATCGACACCGCGCGGCGCTACCTCGAGCGACGAGCGGACCTGCCGGATCTCGAGCAGCGCGAGCTCGAGCGCATCCTGTTCCTGGCAGGCGACAACCCGCAGACCGTGCCGGACGTCGTGCGCGCGCGCATCGCCGCGGAGACCGCGCAGACCGAGGCCCTGTACGGCTTCGCGTTCCAGCTCGACGGGCACGAGATCACGCCCAACCAGATCGACGACGGGCTGCGCAGCGAGACCGACCTCGCGCGCCGGCTCGCGATCTGGGAGTCGTCCAAGGAGGTCGGCAAGGGCCTGCGCAAGGGGCTGATCGAGCTCCGCAAGCTGCGCAACGAGAGCGTGCGCGCGCTGGGCTACCCGGACTTCTTCTCGTACATGGCCAGCGAGTACGGCATGACGACGGCCGAGCTCGCGGCACAGATCGAGGACCTGAACCGCGAGCTGCGCCCGCTGTTCCGCGAGCTCCACACCTGGACGCGCTACGAGCTCGCGCGCCGCTACGGACAGCCCGTGCCGGACCTCATCCCGGCGCACTGGCTGCCCAACCGCTGGGGCCAGGACTGGAGCGGGCTCGTCGAGGTGCCGGGCTTCGATCTCGGCCCGGCGCTCGAGAAGCGCGGGCCGGAGTGGCTCGTGAAGCAGGCCGAGCGCTTCTACGTGAGCCTGGGCTTTCCCTCGCTCCCCGCGAGCTTCTGGGAGAAGTCCTCGCTCTACCCGCTCGCTCCGGACGCGGGCTTCAAGAAGAACACGCACGCCTCCGCGTGGCACATCGACCTCGAGCACGACGTGCGCTCGCTGATGAGCGTCGAGCCCAACGCCGAGTGGTACGAGACGACGCACCACGAGCTCGGCCACATCTACTACTACCTGTGCTACACGAACCCCGCCGTGCCGCCGCTCCTGCGCGAGGGCGCGAACCGCGCGTACCACGAGGCCGTGGGCTCGCTCATGGGCCTGGCGGCGATGCAGCCGCGCTTCGTGACCGGCATCGGGCTCGAGACGGGGTCAGAACGCCCCGATCCGATCCAGGTGCTGCTCAAGGAGGCGCTCAACTACGCGGTCTTCATCCCCTGGTCCGCCGGGACGATGTTCGCGTTCGAGAAGGAGCTGTACGCCGACGAGCTCCCGAGCGAGCGCTGGAACACGCGCTGGTGGGAGCTCGCCGCGCGCTACCAGGGGATCGCGCCGCCCGCGCCCCGCGGCGAGGAGTTCTGCGACCCCGCGACCAAGACGCACATCAACGACGACCCCGCGGGCTACTACGACTACGCGCTCTCGTACGTGCTCCTGTTCCAGCTGCACGACCACATCGCGCGCGAGATCCTGCACGAGGACCCGCACGACACGGACTACTTCGGGCGCAAGGATGTCGGGACGTTCCTGCGCTCGATCCTGACGCCCGGGATGAGCGCGGACTGGCGCGTGCTCCTGCGCGAGAAGACCGGCAGCGGGCTCAGTGCCGAGCCGATGGTGCGCTACTTCGAGCCGCTACTGACGTGGCTGCGCCGCGAGAACGCGGGACGGCGCGCGACGCTCTCCGACATCTGAGGCGTCGCTCTCGACGGAGGACGGAAACCCCCTGGCGAGAATGCGGGGGTATCGATAGAAATCGGAATCGAGATCCGGGAGCTTCCCGGCTGGCGCCGGACGAGCTCCGTCGGACCTTCCATCACCCCTGGCCGGCACACCCCGCCGGTACCCCTGTCGGAGGTCGCATGCATCTCTCCCTGGTGCAGAAGGTTCTCGTCGTCTCGGTCGGTCTCGCGGGCGGTCTCTCGGCCCAGAGCCTGTCGCTGCTCCGCGCACCCGTGCCCGGTGAGTCGCTGCAGGGCAGCGATCTCGCGATGGACTACACCTTCCAGGAACACGAGGACGGCTCCATCCTGACGGCCGACGAGGAGGGCACGTACTTCTTCGCGGACTTCCAGGAGTACGTGCAGTCGAGCTTCTTCCAGCACCACGGGCTGCGCTGCGGGACCGATCGCCTGCCGCAGTTCTGGGCCCTGGGCACGCCGGCCGACTGCAACGGCTCGAACACGACCATCAAGCCCGAGTACGACCCCTCCACGGGCGTCTACACGATCCCCGTCTGGTTCCACGTGCTGATGAACAAGCGCGGCACGCTGGGCGTCGTCAGCGACGCGCAGATCACGCAACAGGTGGCCGTGCTGAACTCGACGTTCGCGAGCTCCAACGTCCAGTTCGTGCACGCGGGCACGACGCGCAGCAAGAACAACACCTGGTACAACGACGGCGGCACCTACTACAACACGCTCGCGCGCGACGTCCTGAACAACCTGAACATCTACACGAACCTCGCGGGCGGCAACCTGGGCTACGCCTACGTGCCGAGCGGCGGCGGCGTCGTCGGCAACAAGTGGGACCGCGTGGTGATCTACTACCGCACGATCGGCAACCCGGCACCGTACGGCGCGCCCTATCACCTCGGGCTGACGACCACGCACGAGGTCGGTCACTACCTCGGCCTGTACCACACGTTCCAGGGCGGCTGCGCGGCGGCCTCGAACTGCGCGCACAACGGCGACCTCGTCTGCGACACGAACCCCGAGGGCTCGCCGAACTTCAGCCCGTGCACGCGCAGCTCGGCCTGCGGAGCGTGGCTGGATCCCACCGCGAACTACATGGACTACTCCGACGACGTGTGCATGACGGGCTTCTCGTCGAACCAGAAGAACCGCATGCGCTGCACGATCTCCAACGTGCGCACCGGACTGATCACCTATCCCTGAGGGCCCGTGGAGCGACCTGCGGCGCCACGGCTGGCGCGGACTCGTCTCCACGCACCCTGAGTCCGTCACGAAGCGGACTTCCCGCACGGGCCCCGAGGAGGGGCCCGTGTCCTTTTCCGGGCCGCGTCGTGCGCGTCCGAGCGCGGGATCGCGCTTCCCGGTACAGTCACGGAGCACGAGGGGCATGCCGACTTCCCGCCCGGAAGAGCTCGAGGACCTGCTGCAGCCGACGCTGCAGGCCGACGCGGACCCGGTCCACATGCGTGGCGCATGGAATCCGTGGACCCTCGCGGCGCTCTCGTTCTTCGGTGGTCCCCTGACGGCGGGCGTGCTGTACGGCGAGAACTACCGGCGCCTGGGACGTCCGGCGCTCCTGCCATGGTGTCTGACCGGCGCTCTCGTCCTGACCGTGACGGCCGGATACTCGGCGCGGTGGGTGCTCGATCCGGCGGCGGATCTCGAAGCGCAGGGAGGAGCGGTCCATGCCCTGGCGTGCGTGGCTGCACTCGTGGTGGCGCTGGCGTTCTCCAATCTGCAGCAGCGACGCTTCCGCGTGTTCGTCCGCAACGGCGGCGAGCCCGGCAGCCTGTGGCTGATCGGCCTCGCCGCGGTCCTCGGGGGGATCTGGCTCGGCAACTTCCTGATGTTGCAGGTGCTGCGATGGACGACGTAGGTCGCGACTCGAGCGCAGGCACGCGGGAAGAGGCGGGGCCGCCGTCCGCCGGACTCCTCGCCGACCGCGCGGCCGACCTGAACGGCCAGGGTCGTCACGATCTGGCCGAGCAGTTCGCGCGCCGCGCCCTCGCGGCCGATCCCGCGAACGCGTTCGCGCTGCTGCAGATCGCCGTCGCGAAGAACGAGACTGGCCGCGCGGAGGAGGCCGAGCGCCTCGCACTGGACGCCATCGGGCTGGCACCGTCCGCCCCGCGCGCCCACGCGCTGCTCTCCATCATCCGCGCCGGGCAGGGACGTCTCGCGGAGGCCGAGCACGACATCCTTCAGGCCCTGCGCTTGGCGCCCGACGACGCATTCCTGTACCGCAGCTACGGCAGGCTCGTCCTGCGCGCGGGGCAGCTCGACAAGGCCGAGAAGCTCGTGCGCAAGTCGCTCGAGCTCGACCCCCAGGACGAGAACACGCACGCGCTGCTCGCGCTCGTCCTGTCCGAGCGCGAGAAGAAGGAGCTCGCGCTCGGCCATGGCCAGAAGAGCCTCGAACTCGCGCCCGATCGCGACACGAGCCACCGGGCGATGGGCATCGCGCTCCTGCAGCACGGACACCCGTTCCAGGCGCGCCGACATCTGCGCGAGGCGCTGCGCATGGATCCGTCGCCCGATGCGGAGGAGCTCTTCCTCGAGGCCGACCGCTGCTGCCGCCTCGTGTACCTGCCCATGTACTGGTGGTCGCTGGCCCTGAGGCGCCTGCCGGGCAAGAACATCGGCGCCTACGTGCTGTTCGTGTTGATCTGCAGCGCGGCCCGCGGTCTCGGCGTTCCCGGCCCCGCGGTCGGTGCGTTCGCGATCGCCTACATCGCCTTCTGCATCTACACCTGGCTCGCCACGCCGCTCGTGAAGCTCTGGGTCCGCATGCGTCCACCGCGATGAGCGATCCCGTCCTCGAGGCCCTGCGCCAGGTGCTGGAGCGCGACCCGCGCAACGGGCCGCTGTGGCTGCACTACGCCGAGCTGCTCGAGCGCGCCGAGCGTCCGGCCGACGCGCTCGCGGCGCTGCGCACGGCCGCCACGCTCGACGACGCGCGGGCGGCGGCGGATCGGCGCATGATCCCGCTGCTGCGTCAGCTCGGTCAGCTGGCGGAGGCGCTCGTGCGCGTCGAGAGCCTGCTCGCGCGCGAGGACGACGCCGCGCTGCGCGAGGAGCTGCGCCTCATCCAGGAAGCCCGCGGCAAGGCGGACGAGCTCGCGCCCGAGCCGCGGGCCGCCGCCGTCGTGGGCGACGCCGTGCCGGACGACGACTGGGCGTCGCAGTTCGACTGGGGCGACCTGCACGTGACGCTCGCCGACGTGGCCGGACTCGAGGCGGTGAAGCGCCAGATCCAGCTGCGCATCATCGCCCCGTATCAGAACCCGCAGATCTACGAGGCCTTCGGGCGCTCGGGCGGCGGCGGCCTCCTGCTCTACGGGCCGCCGGGCTGCGGCAAGACGTTCGTCGCGCGCGCCACGGCCGGCCAGCTCGGCGCGCGCTTCATGGCCATCGCCATCCACGACGTGCTCGACAAGTACTACGGCGAGAGCGAGAAGGCCGTCCACGCCCTGTTCGAGCGCGCGCGCGAGAAGAGCCCGACCGTGCTGTTCTTCGACGAGTTCGACGCGCTGGGCTCGTCGCGCGCGCGCGGCGAGTCGCAGTTCTTCAAGACGCTCGTCGACCAGCTCCTGCAGGAGATGGACGGGTTCGGCCGGCGCAACCGCGACGTGCTCCTGTTCGCGGCCACGAACGCGCCGTGGAACGTCGACGCCGCCTTCCGCAGGCCGGGGCGGTTCGACCACGTCCTGTTCGTCCCACCCCCCGATCGCGAGGCGCGCCGCGAGCTCCTGAAGCGCCACTCGACGAAGCTCCCGGGAGCAGCAGCGCTCGACCTCGAGCCGCTGCTGGAGCGCACGGAGCTCTTCTCGGGCGCGGACATCAAGGCGCTGTGCGAGCGCGCGGCCGAGGGCGCGCTCGAGCGCTCGCTCGACTCCGGCAAGGTGCACGAGGTGCGCGCCGCCGACTTCGAGCGCGCCGCCGCGAGCGCGCGCAGCTCCGCGCTCGAGTGGCTGGACAGCGCACGCAACCATGCGAAGTACGCGAACTCCGCCGGCCAGTACGACGAGCTCGAGCAGTACCTGCGCAAGATCAAGCGCTGGTGAGCGCTCTCACCACGTGTCGCCGCCGCGCGGCGGCGGCCAGGCACCGAGCTCCTGGCGCAGGAGCACGATCTGCCCGAGGTGGTAGCTGTTGTGCCCCTGCAGCATGAGCACCTCCTCGCGCACCGTCACGCCGCGATCGCGCTGGACCATGCGGCCGAGATCGAGCTCGGGATCGAGCACGCGCGCCTCGAGCGCGCGCAGGCCCTCGGCGAAGCACGCGATCGCCGCCTGCCAGTCGCTCTCGTCCTCGGGCGCCTCGCGCTCGGTCCAGCCGAGCGCCGCGCTCGACGGTCGCGGCGGCGGCTCACCTCGCAGACGCGCCTCGGCGATGTCCTGCCAGTACGTCATGTGCTGCAGGATCTGGTAGATCGTGTGCGGCGAGCGGCCGGCGCGGCGGCCGGCGAGCTCGGGGTCGAGTCCCTCCAGCGCGTGCAGCACGTGCTTGTGGCTGCTCTCGCCGTAGAGCTGGCGGGCCAGGGCTTCGCGTTCGTTCACGGGATGTCCTCCGGGTGGATCCTGGGTCGAGATCGGGTGGGGAACGCCGCGCGCCGCGAGCGGGCGGCGAGCGGCAGGAAGCGGGCGAGCAGCGCGCGGCGCTCGAGGACGCGGTCGAGCGCTCGGCCGAGCGCGTGCGCGGACCCGAAACGGCGCGCGGGGTCCTTCTCGAGACAGCGGAGCACGATGCGCTCGAGCGCCGCCGGCAGCTCGGCCGAGAGAGCGCGCGGCGGGCGCGGCGACCCGTGCTGGATCGCGTGCAAGACGTCGGCGAGCGTGCGGCCGCGGAAGGGCCACTCGCCGGTGAGCTGCCGGTAGAGCGTGACGCCGAAGGAGAAGAGATCGCTGGCGGGTCCGACCGGCGCGCCGCGCGTCTGTTCGGGCGACATGGTGAGCGGCGTCCCGCCGACGCCCGAGCACGTGCTCCACGCGCCCTCCTGTGCCAGGCCGAAGTCGCCGAGGTACGCGCGCCCGGTCCGGTCGAGCAGGACGTTCTCGGGCTTGACGTCGCGGTGCACGACGCCGAGCCGGTGTGCGTGCTCGAGCGCCGCGGCCACGCGTCGCAGCGCGCGCACGAGAGCCAGCGGCTCGAGCCGCGCGCGCGCCAGGCTGCCGCCGTCCACGTAGTCCATCGCGAGGTAGGCGCGTCCGGCGCGGAGCTCGAACTCGCGCACGGCGACGATCGCCGGATGCGCGAGCCGTGCGAGCAGGCGCGCCTCGCGCCGCAGGCGCTCGAGGAACCACGGCCCCGGATCGCGCAGCGTCTTGAGGGCCACGAGGCGCCCGAGCTCGCGATCGCGGGCGAGCAGCACCGTGCCCGTCCCGCCCGAGCCGAGCACGCGCAGGGCCTGGTACTTCGCGGGGAGATCGAAGCGCGCAGCCGCGTTCCCGGAGGTGCGCGCGAGCGTCAGTGCTTCCATGCGGGAGACCGTCGGAGGCCGAGAAACCGTCGAAGACCGTTTCGACAGTTACAGATTGTCGCCGCCAAGCTAACCTGTCAAGATCAATTCAATGGTTACTGGACCACTCCACGACGCCTCGGGCGGCCACCCCGCTCTCGACTTCGTCAACTCGGTGGACCGGACGGTCGGCAAGCCGTGGATCGACCGCGTGAAGGACTACCGGGACCTCCTGGCCTGGAGCGAGGCGGCCGGAACGCTGCCCATGATGCCGGCGCGTCTCGCTCGCGGGCTCCGCGAGCGCGCGACCGAGGCGGACGCCGCGCTCGCGCGTGCGCGTGAGACGCGCGAAGCCCTCTTCCGCATCTTCTCCGCCGTTGCGGCGGCGGCGCAGCCCGCGGCGGACGACCTCGAGCGGCTGAACGCCGAGCTCGGCCGTGCGCTGGCGCACGCGCGAGTGGAGCCGAGCGCGGAGGGCTACGTCTGGGCGTGGGACGCCGGCACACCGTCGCTCGAGTTGCCGCTCTGGCCGCTCGTGCGCTCGGCCGCGGAGCTCCTGACGTCCCCCGAGCGCCGGCTCGTGCGGCGCTGCGCGAGCGAGACGTGCCTGTGGCTCTTCCTCGATCGCACGAAGAATCACGCCCGCCGCTGGTGCGACATGAAGGTGTGCGGGAACCGCGCCAAGGTCCGCCGGCATCGCCGGCGCGCGCGACGCTAGCT
>Ga0111538_10014699_pt1 | contig 10314 bp, 9 predicted proteins | sample SoiMethybrSBSTD1_FD_79669 | JGI IMG/M metagenome (GOLD analysis project Ga0111538, IMG submission 79669) | Bulk soil microbial communities from a Populus tree surrounding site in Tennessee, USA - Soil MetaG P. TD hybrid SBSTD1 (version 2)... | ecosystem: Environmental > Terrestrial > Soil > Tree... | reverse complement strand
TCGGGGACCGTCGAGGGTGAAACGCTCCAGATCGACGCGTGCCTCCTCGCCCACCTTCACGAACGTCAAGCCGAAGTCGGCATAGTGATGCAGGTACTTCGTGCTGACCTCGTAGAAGACCGGCGTACCGGCATAGTCATCACAGCGCCCGATGAAGAGCCGGATGAGCTCGGGCACGAAAGCCGGCGGACCGACGGGGTCGCCGAGGGCCACCCACGTGCGTCCCTGCACGCCGTACATGACGAACGCCTCGCGGCGATCGTCGAAGAGCAGCGCCTTGTCTTCGAGGTAGACGAGGTAGGGAAACGTCGAGTCCTGCGCGGCAATGATGCGGCCGGCGTCGGCCAGGTCCTTCTCGGAAGGCGCCTCGGCCTCGTGCGGCGGATGCCCAATCAGTCGTGCGATCGCAAAGAGGAGAACCGCGCTCGCCGCACCGACCGAGCCGCGGAGAAAACGAGACGCATGCCCTTCGAGCTCGAACTGCCACCAGAGATCGTTGGAGTACTCGACGTGCTTGAACGCGAAGAGGCCGAGCCACACCGACGACACGAGCGCCGCGGCGACCGCCGCGATCCACGTGGTGGAAAACCTGGTGGCAAAGAACGCCGCCGTCCGGTTGAACGCCGGCCGCGCCACCCGCAGCATGACGACGAGTGCGAGGAGCAGCATCGCTTCCTCGTAGTCGAAGCCTTTCAACAACGAGGCAATGACGCCGGCGATCACGGTGACGACGGTCAGGTAGTAAGCGGCATCGAGGCGGCGCGCCAGCCCCTGCGAGAGCAGCAGGAGTATCGCCCCGGCGACGCTGCCGGTCACGTGCGACGCCTCGATCACCCCCAGCGGAAGCAGTCGATCGATCCAGTGGAGACGCTCGCTCTCTGCCGGCGTCGCGCCGGAGAACAGCAGGATGACACCGGCCACGAACGTGAAGGTCGCCAGTATCTGCGGCGTCAGCCGCTCGGTGATCCGGCTTATCGACGCTGCCAGGCGAGCGGCGTGCGCGCGTCGCTGCAGCGCTTCGTCGATCAACAGCCCGGCGAGCGCCATCGACAGCGGCACGATGTAGTAGACCACCCGGTAGACGACGAGCGCCGGCACGAGCTCGGACGCGGCGAGGAACGGCGACAATGCAAAGACGATCAGCCCTTCGAACACACCGATGCCGCCCGGCACGTGGCTGACGAGGCCGAGCAACTGTGCGAAGAGAAACGCGGCGAGCACGTTGACGAAGGTCGCGGGGCTGGGTGGAAGCAGCACGTAGAGGACGGCGCCGGCGAGCGTCCAGTCGATCGCGGAGATCGCGAGCTGGCCCATCGCCAGGCGGATCCGCGGCGGCGGCACGGAGAAGCCGCGCACGCGGACGGGAGCTCGCCAGAGGGCCACGCCCACCACGTAGGCCACGGCGACGCCGACGAACAACCACCCGAGTGGAACGGTCCAGCCGGGCCACGGCAACTCCGCCACCGGCTGCGGCGCCGATACCAGGCTCAGGCCTCCGAGCAGCAGCAGGCCGAGCCAGCAGGTAATCGAGTTCGACAGGACGATCAGCGACAGGTCTTCAGCGGTCAGTCCCCATCGGGTGTAGAACCGGTACCGGACCGACGCGCCGGACAAGGCGGCAAAGCCGACATTGTTCGCCACCGCGTACGAAAGAAACGACACCCACCCTACGTGAGCGCGTGGGAGACGTTTGCCGATGTACGACATCGCCACGAAGTCGTAGCCGGTGAGCGTGAGGTAGCTGAGCGCCGTCAGCAGCAGCGCCAGGAGCAGCGCCCGCCGCGGCATGGCGGCCACGTCGGCCAGCAGCGCGTGCCAGGTCAGCTCCCTGAGCTGATGCCACAACACCACCAGCGCGATCAGGAAGAGCGCGAGACCGAGGATGGAAGGAAGGGCACGTCGTGCGCGTCCGCTCGTCACGGCTATTGCGGCTCGTGCTGCGTCACCCAGTCTATCGCCTCGAGCAGGCTCCGGTCGAATTCCGAGAGGTTGTCGCTGAATCGGTGATCCGACGCGGGGACGACCCACAGCCGCCTCGGTTCGCTGCCCAGGCCGAGCATCCGCTGCGCCTCGGCGAGCGGAACGAACTCGTCATGCGTCGAGTGCAGCAGCGCCAGCGGCAACGGCGATACCTTGCCGATCAGCGACGCGGCGCTGAATGTGGGCTCGTTCGGCACGCGATGTGTCACGTAGATGAGCGAATCCTTCCACCGCCAGCCCAACTCGTTTCGGTCGGGCAGGCCGATTCCGATCACGCCCGCAATCGATCGTTGCGCGAGCGGGTTCGACGCCGCCAATATCGACAGCCCGGCCCCTTCGGAGATGCCGATCAGGATCGGCTTGGAGCGCGCGAACTGGGTGGCGTACTGGGAGAGCGTCCGGAAATCCGAGGGCTCGTCGGCGGCCTGCAGGGTGGACGCATCCGATGTGAATCCCGAGAGGTATGCCCTGACGTCGAAACCCACCACGAAGTACCCGTGCGCCGCGAGCAGTTGAGCCACGTGGGGGCCGAGGTGAATCCAGCCGCCGTCGCCGCTCGACACGATGACCGGGCGTGCGTTGGTGACACCGTAGAGATGGACAGATTGCAGGTGGCCGCGAAGTGTCACGACATCCATCCTTTGCGCGGGGCTCAGCTCGACGCGACCGGACGTCCCACAACACATCACGACCGCCGCTGCTGCCCACAGTTTCCACATGCGTCCCCGCGATCGGTCCGTTTCCGCCCATGGGGCGGACGTTCATGTGCGAGTGGAGCGGGATCCCGACCGCCGACAGACCCGCTCCACTCGCGCGGCGCGCGGCACTCGATGCGCGCCGCAACCGCTATTTCTTCGCTGTCTTCGATGCCTTCGGCGCTTCGGCGTGAACCGCCGAGGCGACCATCGTGCTGCCGTCCATGTGATAACGAATCGAGACCGGCGTTCCGACGGCAATCGTCCCCTCGCGCTGGGTCGAGGAGTCGAGCTTGAACGACATGTCGCTGCCCTTCTTTCCCGAGTGCGTGATGACGAGCGATGAATCATCGACCGACTTCACGACGCCCTGGGCCGAATGGGTGGCGGGCTTTGCCGCCGGCTTCGAGGCGGTTCCCGACGCAGGCTTTGTCGTCTGGGCCATTGCCAGGCCGGAACTGGCCAGCATCCCGGCGACCATCAACGCGGTGAGTGTGTAGCGCATGAGTATCTCCCTTTCATGTGGCGGCCACGCTTCGCCGCTGCCCGTCATTCCATCCCACCCACCTGAGGCCACCATGAAGCGGCGATTAAGTCTTGTTAATGGCGCCGTGAGCCCCTTGTTGCGCCGTCGCGGTGCCTGTATGGTGGAACAGCAAACAACTCATTCGGAGGGCGTGCGTGCGCATCCTGGTGATTGAGGACGACGGCAAGGTCGCCAGCTTCATTCAAACCGGCCTGGAGCAGGAGGGATACGCCGTGGACGTGCTGCATCACGGCAACTCGGCCGGGGACCAGGCGCGCGCGGTGGACTACGATGCGGTCGTGCTCGACCTGATGCTGCCGGGACGTTCGGGTTTCCAGGTGCTGCGCGACATCAGGTCGCGGAAGCCGTCCCTCCCGGTCATCATGCTCACGGCGAAGGATTCGCTCGACGAACGCGTGGCGGGACTCGACGCCGGCGCCGACGACTACATGGCAAAGCCGTTCGCGCTCGCCGAACTGTCGGCGCGGCTGCGCGCCCTGCTCCGCCGCGGCACGCCGCGCGAGAGCGTGCTCCGTGTCGGCGACCTGGAAATGGACACGATCCGCCGCAGCGTACGGCGCGCCGGCTCGACAATCGACCTCAAACCGAAGGAGTACGCGCTGCTCGAGTTTCTGATGCGCAACAGCGATCGCCCTCTGACGCGATCGCTCATCATCGAGCACGTCTGGGACATCCACTTCGACAGCATCAGCAACGTCGTCGAGGTGCACATCAACTCGCTGCGCAACAAGATCGATCGCGGCTTCCCGATTCAGCTGATTCACACCGTTCGCGGCGTCGGCTACATGCTGACCGACTCCGCACCGTGACGTTGACGCTCCGTGCCCGGCTCGCGGTCATCGCCACCACGGTCTCGGGCCTGCTGCTCGGCACACTGAGCGTCGTCTCGTACAACGTTCTGTCACGGTGGCTCGACGAGGACCTCACGGCCCGGCTCACCGAGCTGACCGACGGCCTGCACGGCTACCTGCGGTTCGAGAGCGGAATTCCGACCATCGAGTACAACGTCAGCGACACCGATCAGGCCTCGTTCGTGCACGAGGCCACGCGCTATTACCAGATCTACGAGGCGGAGACGGGCCAGTTAATCGTGCAGTCGCCGGAAGTGACGCCGCTCGGTCTCTCGCTGACCAAGGGCGAGGTCACGCTGCTCCTCGCCAGCCCGCTGCCGTCGGACATCAGCACACCATACGGCCGCCTGCGCGTGCTCAACAGTCCGGTGCCGAGTCCCAGCGGCCGAATCTACCTGCTCCAGGTCGGCGTGTCCTTGACCGCGCTCGACGGATCGCTCGGCCGCTACCGTGACCTGTTGCTGCTGCTCACGCCGCTTTCGCTGCTCGTCGCGGGCGCAGGATCGTGGTGGCTCTCCGGCCTTGCGCTCGCGCCGCTCACGCGCGTGGCGTCCGCTGCGCGCGACATCGACGTGGCAACGCTCGAGCGCCGCCTGCCGACCCGCGGTGTCCGCGACGAGCTCGAACAGGTGACGCGGGCGTTCAACGAGACACTCGCCAGGCTGGACCTGTCGATTGGCGAGATGCGGCAGTTCAGCACGGCGCTCGCACACGAGTTGCGCACTCCCCTGGCGGCGCTGCGCGGCGAAATAGAGCTGGCCCTCCGCGCGAGCCGCGACGCCGACCTGCAGCGCTCGTTCGTCAGTCAAATCGAGGAGATCGACCGGCTCACGCGCCTGATCGATCACGTGCTCACGCTGGCGCGCGCCGAGTCCGGCCAGATTCCGCTGAAGTTCGGCGCCGTGGATCTCGGCGAGCTGGCCGCGTCGCTGGTGGACCAGCTCGAGCCGGTCGCGCACGCGCGCGCGATCACGCTGCAGTGCGACGCGCGACCCGGCGTCGTCGCAATGGGTGACGCGGGCTGGCTGGAACGCCTGCTGCTCAACCTGCTCGACAACGCGATGAAGTTCACGCCCGAGGGAGGACGCGTCGTGGTGCGGGTATCTCACGAGGGCGATCGGGCCCGCGTGGACGTGGCCGACACGGGGATCGGGATGACGCACGACGTCACCGCGCACGTGTTCGAGCGGTTCTATCAGGCCGACCCGTCGCGGTCGTCGGCCTCCGGCGGGGCGGGGCTCGGCCTCAGCCTGGTGAAATGGATCGTCGATCGGCACCATGGCGCGATCGCCGTGCAGAGCGAACCCGAACGCGGCTCGACGTTCAGCGTGACGCTGCCCGGATCCGGCCGGCGCCACCGAGTCTGACGGGCAATTAATCTTCTTTTCACATCCCGCTCATCTCGAACTTCGTCTCTCTTTGTAGAGGAGACGAACGACGCATCAGCGTCAATGACCAATCGCCAACTGCCAACCTCCAAGGGCAGCGTCTCGAGTCGGGAGGTGGAAGTTGGAAGTTGGAAGTTGACGAGCTCGTTCGACTCCAGTCGCATCGGACACGGTGCGCAAGGAGGTCGTCATGCGCTCAGGGATGGTGAAAGCGGTAATGGCAGGAGCGGTGCTCCTGCTCGTTTCGGGCACGGCGCGCGCCGCGGAGACGCTGGATGTGAACGTGCCCTTCCAGTTCCTCGTGAACAACCAGGTGTTCCCGGCCGGACACTACATGATCGAAGAGGATGCCGTGGCCGGACCGACGATCCTGATCATCCGCGGCATGCACAACCGCGAGGCGGCCTTCATGCTGACTCACACGGCGAGCGGCCGCGGCCCGGCCGGACCGGCGTTGCAGTTCGAGCACCGCGAAAACCAGTATCGTCTGTCGAACATCTGGGAGTCGCCCACTGACGGGCAGACCGTCGTCGTGCACAAGTAGAGCGTGGACAACACCCAACGTCCAACCTCCACAACTCGGCTGGGCAGTTGGACGTTTGGGAGTTGGGAGTTTGACAATGCGCGGCCCGGGCTGCGATAGTACAGAATTAGTTTCTGTTCAAATTATCGGGACACCGTCCTGGAGAGCTGCCGTGTTCGAGACTTTCGCCGTTCTGAGTACCCTGGGATGTATCGCCATTTTCGTCGTGATGTACCGGATGGACCGGGCCAGCCGCAATGAGGACCCGGGCGACCACGCCAGCCGATGACGATCGCCGGTGACGCGGCAACCGCCAGCGCACACTCGTTGACACGATTTGCCTGATTTGCCAGTCACGGCACACTGACGCACCGAGGAAGACTACGGGTGTCGTCACGGCCGCGGCGGCGCAGCCAGTTCGCCGGCGGCCTTCTCGTCGGCGCGGGCGCCGCTGAGGATGTTCCTCATGGCGTAGTTCCCCTCGTGGCAGGCGTACTCGAAGATTTCGGTCTGCCCTTCGTCCTCCCTGAACGGCACCCCAATCGTCCACGGCTTCGTGAACGTCTTCGGATCGTCGATCGTCACGGTGTAGGTGAGGGCGTCCGCGGCAACTCGCGTGAAGCGTTCGACGAGCCGCAACGTATCGCGTGACCCGCGGAAGTCGGTCTTGTCCGAGAAGTTGGTGACCTCGACGACGAGCGTATTGCCTTCCCATCGACCGCGCGCGTCTCCCAGGTACTGACGGATTCCCTGACCGACGTGCGGGCGCCCGTCCACTGGAATCACGCGTGTCTCGTGGATCATTTCGTGTGTGATTGCAACATACCCGGGACTCTGAACGATCCGCACGATATTGCCGTAGCTGCCGGCGTTGACGATCACGTGCGGCCATCCGCCGCGCGAGACGATGCAGCGATCCCCGAGGCTGCGATCTTCCCAGGAGTCGGCGGGGCCGCGCCTGCTTGCGGCCGCCGCGCGCGCGGCCTGGAGCGTTTGGGCTTCGGGCGTCAGCGGCGGCACGCGTCCGTCCGGAGGATCGACGATTTTCGACGTCCGCACCGAGCGCGCGCTCCAGAACTCGTACCAGTGGGTTGGTCCCGCGCCCGTGTCACCGCCGATCGTCGGCGCGCGCTCGACGTTCCGCCGCGCGCGTTCCTCGAGCACCGCCGCCAGTTCCTCGTCGCCGAACTCCGCTTTTCCGCCAAGCTCGCTCGGCCGCTCCAACGGCGTGTTCACGTCGTCGTTGTACGACCAGAAGCCCTGGATGTCCGGATCGCCCCACGCCGTGCGCGGAACGGCGTACGTGGCGGCCGCCTTCCCGGGCGCGGCCGGTGGCCGGACCGCGGAGTTCCCAGGGCTGCCCGACTGGCCAGAAAGACCGACGGCCGTAAGCGAGACAAGGCTTGCGGCAAGGAGTGACACAACGGCTGACGAGACAAGCCGGGAGCTCATGGCCACCTCGCAGTTCTGGCGAACGAACGTACGTCTATTGAGCTTGAGGCAATCGCAGCGCCAGCAACTCCCCCGAATAACTCCCGCCGCTGATTGCGACGACCACGTACTGCCTTCCGTTCAGCATGTACGTCATCGGCGATCCGCTCTGCGGCGCCGGCATGTAGACGGCCCCCGCTTCCCTGCCGCTCTTCTTGTCGTAGGCGCGCAGCATCGATCCCCGCTGGCCTGACGGCGTGGTACCAAAACCGGGCTCGCCGGAGATGACCAGCGTCTTGGTGACGAGTGTGCCCACGTTGCCGGTCCGCCCGGTCCGCGGAACGTTCAGACCTTTGAGCGCCGGATGGTTCTTGATGTTGTCGGGCGTCTCGCCGTGCGGAACCTGCCAGAGGATGTCGCCCGTGTCGAGATTGATCGCGTTGATCTGGCCGTAGGGCGGCTTCACCAGAGGCAACCCCTGAACGGTCAGCGCGGTGACGGCGCCACCGGCCTCGGCGCTCCCCGATCCCGAGCCGCCGGATCGGCGCGCGCCGGCGAGGACCGTCCCCTGGTGATAGCGCACGTCCGGCGCCGTATTCGGCGGCGGCGGGACCAGGCCGAGCGTGGCCACGGCACTCTGCGAGTGCACGTAGAGGATATGTGTTTCGGGATCGTACGAGCCGCCGGGCCAATTCGTCGCAGCCCCTTGACTGGCCATCTGCAGCGTCCCGATCGGACCCTCGGCTTTGCTCACCACCGGTGGCGTGAACACGGGACCGATCTTGTACTGCGCGATCGCCTTCACGGCCTCCGCCCGCAGCTCCGGGGTGAAGTCGATCAAGTCGTCCACCGAAAGCCCCTGCCGGTTATAGGCGCGCGGCTTGGTCGGAATCGGCTGCGTCTTCGAATACTGTTCTCCGGGCACGTCGCCTTGAGGGACCGGACGTTCCTCGATCGGCCAGATCGGCTGACCGGTTACGCGGTCGAACACGTACAGGAACGCCTGCTTGGTCGGCTGCGCGACGGCTTTGATCGTTTTCCCGTTCACCGTGATATCCGCGAGAATCGGCGCGCACGGAATGTCCATGTCCCAGATGCCGTGATGCACGAGCTGGTAGTGCCACTTGCGCTGTCCGGTCTTCAGATCGACGGCGACCAGTGTTTCGCCAAACAGCCCGTTGCCCGGCCGCGCGCCGCCGTAGTAGTCGTGCGTCGGCATCTCGACGGGCAGGTACGCCATTCCCAGCTCGAGATCGACCGAGATCTGCGCCCACACGCCGGTGTTGCCCGTGTAGGCCCACGAGTCCTGCTCCCACGTCTCTGCGCCGAACTCGCCTGGCTCGGGAATCGTCTTGAACATCCAGAGGCGCTTGCCGGTCCGGACGTCGAACGCCCGCACCGCGCCCTTGATGTTGCTCTTGCTCTTCGGATTGGCGCCGGTCTCGAACGCGGCACCGACGAGCACGATGTCCCCGGCGACAATCGGCGTGGCGTGCAGTCCGATGGGCCCGGTCGTCAGATCGACGCTCGAATCGAGATCGGCCTTGAGGTCGAGGATGCCGTCGCGGCCAAAGCCGGGCGCACGATTACCGGTCCTGGCATCGAGCGCGACGAGCCGGTACCCGGGGGTGACGTAGAGGATCCGTTCCTCTTTGCCATCGGTCCAATACGCGAGTCCCCGTCCCGAGAGTTGCCGCGGCGCGGCCGCGCCGCGTGCACCTTCCTCTTCGCTGTGGACCCACTTCAGTTCGCCCGTGGCGGCATCGAGTGAAACGACCGCACGTCGTGTTCCGGCGGTCGAATACAGCCGTCCGCCAACCATGAGCGGTGTGGACTCGAGATTGAACTCGGGGCGCGGACCGAGATTGTCGGTCTTGAATCGCCACGCTACTTCAAGCTTGCTGAAATTGTCGGCCGTAATCTGGTCGAGCCCGGCGTAGCGCGTGTGCCCGAGGTCGCCGCCGTAAGTGCTCCACTCGCCTTTCGGCGCGCCGCCCTGGCCCTGCACTGATGCCGCCGTCCAGGCGGCGAGCACGACGGCCAACACCAGCGAACCAGCCCGCAGCTTTCGCGACATATCCTTGCCTCCCGAGATCCCGCAGGCCGGGCCTGTTCTCTGGACCCGGCGTTGGCGACTGTGACCTGGCGGGCTGCAACACAAGACCCGCCCCTGCGACGCGGTCCTATGGTTTATACGTCAGCACCTTTATCGCCGTCAGCGCGCCGGCCTGCCCGTCGAGCGCCGTGGCCCCCGCCGGGTAGCCGCCGACGCGAAGGATGTACGCCACGACGTCGGCGTTCTGCGCCCGCGAGAGCGAGCCCGGATTGTCCTGCGGCATCGACATGCGGATGCGCTCGAACAGCGCGTTCAGCGTTTCACCCTCCCAGTTGGCGTAGAAGCCGGGACCGGTCAGCGCCGGCGCCGATTCGACACCGCCGAGACCATCGCCGTGGCACATCGCACACTTTTCCGCGTACACGGCCGCGCCGCCCTTGGCCTGTTCTTCTGAGTACACGCCATCCCACACCGTTTTCTGGGCCTGGGCGCTGATCACCGCCGCTGCCACCCATAACGTCGACGCTACGATGAATCCCGCCTTCTTCACCTGGTTTCCGCCTTTTCCGTTGGACTTTCGGCTCTCGGCTCTCGGCTTTCGGCTTTCGGCTCTCGGCCTCGCTTTCGGCTGGGGGCCTCCTTTCGGCGTTCGGCGTTCGGCTCTCGGCTTTCGGCTTTCGGCTTTCGGCTTTCGGCTCTGGGCCTCGCTTTCGGCTGGGGGCCTCGCTTCGGCATTCGGCTGTGGGCTGGTGCCCAGGTTTCGGTGATTCGTTTCGTAGCGCGGAGGCTTCAGTTTCCGCCGGATACGCCGGTCAAAAACCCCAACGCCTAAAGCCCAGAGCC
>Ga0111538_10014698_pt1 | contig 10314 bp, 9 predicted proteins | sample SoiMethybrSBSTD1_FD_79669 | JGI IMG/M metagenome (GOLD analysis project Ga0111538, IMG submission 79669) | Bulk soil microbial communities from a Populus tree surrounding site in Tennessee, USA - Soil MetaG P. TD hybrid SBSTD1 (version 2)... | ecosystem: Environmental > Terrestrial > Soil > Tree... | reverse complement strand
CGTTTCGTGGCGTCTGCGTACATCGCGTTGACTACCTCGGGGGGCGCCCGCTATCCTCGATGGTGAGCCTTGATCTTGGTCAGCCTCATCAAGCTCGCGATCGTTGCGCTCAACACGGTCGTCTTGGCGCCGACGGTGGCGGCGGTCGCGACATTCGACGAACGCCTGTCCTACCGGGTGAGCCAGCTCTGGGTGTCGATCAACTTGCTCGCCTGCGGCGTGCGGGTGCACGTGCAGCGCCTTGCGACGCTGGATCCGCGGCGCGCGTACGTGTTCATGTCGAACCACATGAGCCAGTACGACGTGCTGGCGGTCGTCGCCGCGCTCGAGGAGTTCCAGCTCCGCTGGGTCGCGAAGAAGGAGCTGACGCGCATCCCCGTGTTCGGCTGGGCGCTCAAGCATGCCGGTCACATCATCATCGACCGCAGCAGCCACGAGCAAGCCATCGCCAGCCTGCGTGCTGCCCGGACCAAGATGGAGGACGGCATCTCGGTGATGATCTTCCCGGAGGGAACGCGCGGCACCGCCGGAAAGCCTCTCCTGCCCTTCAAGAAGGGCGGGTTCATGCTCGCGCTGGAGACCGGCTTCCCGATCGTTCCGCTGGCGATCCGCGGCAGCGGCCGCATCCTCCCGCGCGGCTCGCTGGCGCCCGCGAGCGGCGACATCGAGGTCGTCGTCGGGCCGCCGATCCCGGTGGCCGGCCTCGACCGCGACGAGCTCATGCGCCGCGTCCGTGACTTCCTGAGCTCGTACGTCGACGACGCGCACCCGCGGACGGGCGACGAGCTCGCCGCCCAACCCGTATGAGCAGCCCGCTCCGGGTCGTCCCGCTCGGTGGCCTCGGCGAGATCGGCCTGAACCTCCTGCTGCTCGAGTACGCCGACGCCGCGATCGCCATCGACTGCGGGCTCATGTTCCCCGACGAGCAGATGCTCGGGGTCGACGTCGTGATCCCGGACTTCACCTATCTCCGCTCGCTCGGCGAGCGCCTCCGCGGCATCTTCCTCACCCACGGCCACGAGGATCACATCGGGGCGCTCCCCTACGCGCTCGCGGAGCGCGCCGTGCCCGTCTACGGCACCCCGCTGACGCTCGGCTTCGTCCGCGAGCGGCTCCGCGAGCGGGAGATGTCGGCCACCCTCGTGGCGTACGGCGGCCAGCGTCACCGCGTCGGCCCGTTCGACGTCGAGCCGATCGTGATGACGCACTCGATTCCCGACACGGTCGGCCTCGCCATCCGCACGCCGGTCGGCACCGTCGTCCACACGGGGGACTTCAAGCTCGACCAGACGCCGCTCGACGGCCGGCCCTCCGACATCGGGCGGCTCGCGGAGCTGGGCGGCGAGGGCGTCCTCCTCCTGCTCTCGGATTCGACCAACGCCGAGCGGCCGGGCGTCACGCCGTCCGAACGCACCGTCGGCGGGCAGCTCGACGCGATCTTCCGGCAGGCGCCGGGGCGCGTGCTCGTCACGACGTTCTCCTCGCACATCCACCGCATGCAGCAGGTCATCGACTGCGCAACCCGCTTCGCGCGGCGCGTGGCGCTCGTCGGCCGGAGCCTCGTCTCGCACGTCGGCGTGGCCCGCGAGCTGGGACTGCTGCACGTTCCCGACGGGACGATCGTCGACGTCGGCGCGGCGGCCGACCTGCCGCGCCAGCGCGTCGCCTACATCACCGCCGGGAGCCAGGCCGAGCCGGCCTCGGCGCTCGTCCGCATCGCCATGGACGCGCACAAGCAGGTGAAGGTGGTGCCCGACGATACCGTCGTGCTGTCGTCGCGCGTGATCCCGGGGAACGAGCGCGCCATCTCGAGCCTCGTGAACCACCTCCACCGCCGCGGCGCGCGCGTGCACTACGACCGCACCAGCGCGGTCCACGTGTCGGGGCACGCGTCGCAGGAAGAGCTCAAGATGGTGATGAACCTCGTCCGCCCGCAGCACTTCGTGCCGGTGCACGGGGAGTATCGCCATCTGGTGCGGCACATCGGCCTCGCCGCCGAGGTAGGCATCCCGCGCGAGCGCTGCCATCTCCTAGAGGACGGCGACGTGCTCGAGCTCGACGGCACGGCGGCCGTGCGCGGCGAGCGCGTGCCGGCCGGGCGCGTGTTCGTCGACGGGAAGGGACTCGGGGATCTCGAGGACCTCGTCCTCCGAGATCGCCGCCATCTCTCCGCCGACGGCCTCGTGCTCGCGGTGCTGGCGCTGCACCCGCGCACCGGCGATCTCGTCGCGGGGCCGGATCTCGTCTCGCACGGCGTCATGGCCGAGGAGGCCAACCCCGAGGTGCTCGAGCGCGCCCGGGCGGCGGTGATCGAGGCGATCGAGGCCATCAATCCCGAGTCGCGCACCGACCCGCTCGAGGTGAAGGAGCAGGTGCGGCGGGCACTCCGGCGGTATTTCAAGCGTTTCGATCGCCGCCCAGTGATCCTCCCCTTCGTCCTGGAGATGTAGTAGACAGCGGCGCGGTGGAGGGGGTGACGGGGGCCGCAGCAGCGCCGCTGGTGGCGGTGCTATCGATCCGGGAGGCGTGCCTTCTCGGCGCGGTGCAGGGGTTCACGGAGTTCCTGCCCATCTCGAGTGACGGGCATCTCGCGGTCCTCCAGTACTTCCTGAATCCGCTACCGGGCGAGCAGCGGCTCGCGGTCACCGTGGCGCTGCACATCGGCACGCTCGTGGCCCTCCTGATCTACTTCCGCGCCGATTTCATCGAATGGGCGCGTCAGCTCGTCGACCCGCGCCGCGACGGCTACTTCCGGTCGTGGGCCCTGCTGATCGTCCTCGGCACGATTCCGGCGGCGATCGCCGGGCTCACCGTCAAGTCGTGGATCGAGGCGGCGACCGACTCGCTGCTGATCATCGGGGTCTGCTTCATCTTCAACGGCGTGTTGCTCTTCGTCGCGGGCCGCGTCCGGGACGCGCAGCGGGAGGCACGAGACGTGGGGGTGGCGGACGCGATCGTCATCGGCTGCTGGCAGGCGCTCGCGTTGCTGCCGGGCGTCTCGCGCTCCGGCACCACGATCTCGTCGGCGGTCCGGCGGCGCATCCGGCCCGACGTCGCGACGCGCTACTCGTTCTTTCTCGGCACTCCCGCCATCCTGGGAGCGATCGTGCTGGAGGGGAAGGACGTGGCCGCGCTCGCTCCCGAGCTGCGTCTGCCGCTTGCCGTCGGCGTCGTGACGGCCTTCGTCACGGGCCTCGCCGCCATCGCGCTGCTCCTCCGCATCGTGCGGACGGGGAAGCTTTCGTACTTCGCCTACTACTGCTGGGCACTCGGCGCCGTCCTGACGGTGGCCGGCATGATCGGGGTGGGGTGATGGCGGTGCGGCGGGTGTCGCAGCCGACCAGCGTGCAGGTCGTCCGCGAGGCGGAGGCACTCGCGATGGGCGCCGCCGCGCTGTTCCTCGTCCTGAGCCTCGTCTCGTACACGCCCGACGTGCCGCGGAGCAACCTCGGCGGGCCCGTCGGCCACGCGCTCGCCGATGCGGTGCTGCGCGCGCTCGGGCTCGCGGCGTACCTCTTCCCGGTGGCGCTCGGCTGGGTCACGTGGACCATGCATCGCCGCGAGGCCGTGGGCCTCGGCGGCGCGCGGCTCGGCGGCTCGGCGCTGGTCGTGATCGGGCTCGCCGCGCTGGCGGGCGTCGCGACCGGTGGCCGCCCGATCACCTCGGGCGGCGGCTGGCTGGGTGGATTCATCGCCGCGGCGACGCGGGATCTCCTCGGCACACCCGGATCGCTCCTGCTGCTCGCGGTGGCGCTCGCGGCCGGCGTCGGCCTCGCGACCGGCATGTCCGTGGTGACGGCGCTGGGGAGCGGCATGCGCGCCGGGCGCGGCGCGGCGAGCGCGGCGCTCGGCGGCGTGAGCGGACGCCTGCCGCGCTTCCTCGGCGGGCGCGAGGCACCTCTGCCGGACGCCGCGCCGCGCGCGCGGCGCGTGAAGCTCCCGGTGCTGCTCGAGGACGTGGCCGAAGACGACGACGCGCCGGTGCGCCCGGCCGCGAGCGAGCGCCCGGCGATCATCCGCGAGGCGGAGCGCCGCCCCGAGCCGTCCGCGCGGCGGACCCGGCGCGTCGACATGCAGGAGGAGCTCTTCGCCGGGTCGCGGTACCGCCTCCCGAGCCAGTCGCTCCTCGACGAGCCGGTGCGGACGACGCAGCCGCTGGACGAGGCCGCGCTCCTCACCAGCTCCAAGATCCTCGAGACCAAGCTCGCGGATTTCGGCGTCATCGGCCGCGTCGTCGCCGTCCGGCCCGGGCCGGTGATCACCACCTTCGAGTTCGAGCCCGCGCCGGGCGTCAAGGTGAACCGCATCGTCGGCCTCGCCGACGACCTCTCGATGGCGCTCCGCGCCCTGTCTGTTCGAGTGTTGGCCCCCATTCCCGGGAAGCCCGTCGTCGGCATCGAGGTGTCGAACCCGAGCCGCGAGAAGGTCTTCATCCGCGACCTGCTGCAGAGCGACGACTACCGGCGCGCCGAGTCGCACATCGCGCTCGCGCTCGGCAAGGACACGACCGGCAACGTGCTCGTCGCCGACCTGTCGCGCATGCCCCATCTCCTGGTGGCCGGCGCCACCGGCACCGGCAAGTCGGTGTCGATGAACGCGATGATCATGAGCATCCTCTTCAAGGCGGCGCCGCGCGACGTCCGCTTCATCATGATCGACCCGAAGATGCTCGAGCTCTCGACCTACGAGGACATCCCGCATCTCCTCGTCCCGGTGGTGACGGATCCCAAGAAGGCCGCGGCGGCGCTCTTCAACGTGATTCGCGAGATGGAGGACCGCTACAAGCTCCTGCACGAGAAGGGCGTGCGGAACGTCGACAGCTACAACCGGCTGATCGCGAACGAGCTGCCGGCCGTCGAGGCAGTGCCCCCGGCGGAGGAGCAGGAGGACGGCGAGGCGGAGCCGACGGCGGACTCCGAGACGGTGGGTCTCGTCCACCGCCACCTGCCGCGCATCGTCATCATCATCGACGAGCTCGCGGATCTCATGATGACCGTCGGGCGCGAGATCGAGGAGTCGATCACGCGCCTCGCGCAGAAGGCGCGCGCCGCCGGCATCCACCTGATCCTCGCGACGCAGCGGCCCTCGGTCGACGTCATCACCGGGCTCATCAAGGCGAACTTCCCGGCACGCATCTCGTTCCAGGTGACGTCGCGCATCGATTCGCGCACCATCCTCGACGCGATCGGTGCCGAGCGCCTCCTCGGCGAGGGCGACATGCTCTTCCTGCCGCCGGGCACGGCGCGCGTCCAGCGCCTCCACGGCGCCTTCGTCTCCGATGCGGACGTCCACCGCGTGGTCGATTTCGTGAAGCGGCAGGACACGCCGCGCTATCAGATGGACCTGCTCGAATCGCCCGAGGGCGAGGACGGGGAGGGAGGCGACGGCGAGGACCTCTCCGACGAGATGTACGACATGGCGGTCCGGCTCGTCACGGAGCACCGCCAGGCGTCGATCTCGTGGCTGCAGCGCCGCCTGCGGGTCGGCTATAACCGTGCCGCCCGCATGATCGAGCGCATGGAGCGCGAAGGCGTCGTCGCGCCGGCCGCCGGCGCGCGCCCGCGCGAGGTGATCGCGCGCCGGATCGAGGAGTGAGCGTGCGTCGCCGGATGCGGTGCGGGCTGCCCGTGATCCTGGCGGTGGTCGTCGGCGCCGGCATCGCACACGCGGCCATCATCGTGATCGACGAGGCGCTGTTCGCGCACATCGAGAGCATCCGCGTGGTGGACGACCAGATCCACCCCCAGCTCACGGGGACTACGCCGGACACCGAGTGGCACCCGCTCTATCAGCAGGAGACCCTGGTGGAGACGCTGCACGCCCCGCTGCCGTCGCGCCTCCGTCCGGGGACCCCCGAGGCGGTCCGCGCCTGGCGGGAGCTCTGGGGCTACGGGCACTCGGACCTCGCGGCGGACCACGCGCGCGAGGGGGTCGAGGCCAAGCAGGCGGCGAAGCGCACGCGTGGCGAGGCGTATCCGGCGTGGGTGCTGGACAAGGCGGGCATAGAGCTGGCGCTCGCGAACCGTGCGCGCCTGGGACCCGGCATCGCGGCGCCCCGCTTCCGCTGGGTGGCCTTCGCCGACTCGCTGCTCTTTCCGCTCGGGACCGGGAAGGGCACCCCGAGCAGCGTCGAGCAGCGCGTCTATCTCGAGGCGGTGCGGCGGTTCTCCCCGATGCAGGGGAAGCCGGCGGGGACGCTTCCCCAGTACCTCGAGGAGATCGTCAGCCCGGCGCTCGCGCGGATGAAGGAGGAGGGTGCCGTCGCGATCAAGCTCGAAGGGCTCCCGCTCCGCCGACCCGGCCAGCGGGCGCTCGAAGAGTTCGAGGCGCGCGCGATCTACGCCAAGTACGCCTGGGGCGGCGATCTGCCGTCGAACGAGTACGAGGACCTGCGGACCTTCATCGTCCGCTATGTCGCGCTCGAGGCATCGAAGCTCGGCATGGTCGTGCAACTCCACACCGGCACCGGCCTCGGCGCCACGCTCGGGCTCCGCGGCGGCCAGCCGTCGGACCTCGGCTGGCTCCTCGACGATACGCAGGTCGGTTGGACCAACTTCGTGCTCGTCCAGGGCGGGTGGCCGTTCACCGCCGAGGTCGCGGCGCTGCTCGCAAAGCCGAACGTCTACGCCGACATCTCGGCGCAGTCGTATGCCCTGTCTCCGCCGGCGCTTGCGGCGTCGATCCGCCCGTGGCTCGAGCTCTACCCCGAGAAGGTCCTCTTCGGGAGCGGCGCGCTGCCGCTGACGAACGAGCTCGGCTGGGAGGAGCTGGCGTGGCTCTCGGTGAGCAACGCCCGCCGCGCGCTGGCCATCGCGCTGGCGGACATGATCGAAGAGAAGGTCGTGTCGCGGGAGCGCGCCTACGCCATCGCGCGCATGGTCCTGCACGACAACGCGGTCGCGCTGTATAAGTTGGGTGGTCCATAGCTCGAGCTGCCCCTCCGCGCGCGAAGCGCGCGGCCGAGCGCAGCGAGCCGGGGGAAGAGGCTCACTCGACGGCCGGCCCGGCGCATGCTTCAAGGGTCGGCCGTGCGGCATCTCATCGGTATCCTGGCGCTGCTGCTCCTCGTCTCCGGCACGGCGCCCGCTTCGGCGGATGCGCTGAAGGACGCGCTCGCCCGGCTCCAGGCGCGCTACGAGACGACGCGGACGCTCGCCGCCGACTTCCGGCAGACGATCGAATCGCCCACCCTCGCGACGCCGCTCGAATCGAAGGGCACCGTGGCCTTCGAGAAGCCGAATCGCATGCGCTGGGAGTACGAGGCGCCGGACCACCAGCTCATCGTCGGCGACGGCACGATCCTCTGGATCTACCAGCCGGAGGACAAGCAGGCGATCAAGGCGCCCCTCGGCGAGATGTTCCAGGCGACGACGCCGGTGTCGTTCCTCGCCGGCCTCGGGCACCTCGATCGCGATTTCAATGCGACGCTCGAGCGCGAGGAGAAGGAGCGATGGGTGCTGCGCCTGATGCCGAAGACGGAGAAGAGCATCGGCACCCTGGTGCTGGTGGTGCGGAAGTCGGACGCGGGGGTCGACGAGGCGCGTGTCACCGACTCGCTCGGGACCACGACGAAGCTCGTGCTCTCGGGCGAGAAGCGGAACGTCGACCTCGATCCGAAGCTCTTTCACTTCACGCCGCCCCCCGGGGTTGACGTGGTGAAGCCGCCCACCTATTGAGCCCCGCCCGATGATCGACCAGGCCCCGAGCCCCCGCCGGGTGCATCTCGTCACCCTCGGCTGTCCGAAGAACCAGGTCGACAGCGAGGTGATGCTCGGCGTGCTCACCGGACGCGGGCACGAGATCGTCCTCGACCCCGCGGCCGCCGACACGCTGGTCGTGAACACGTGCAGCTTCATCCAGGCCGCGAAGGAGGAGTCGATCGACGCCATCCTCGATCTCGCGCGCGCGAAGGCCGCCGCGCCGGGCAGCCGCCTCGTCGTGACCGGCTGCCTCGCGCAGCGCTACGCGGACGATCTCCGCGACGCGCTCCCCGAGGTGGACGTTTTCCTCGGTACCGGCGACCTGCTGCGCATCGCCGAGGCGGTCGAGGCGCCGCCCGCGCCCGGCCCGGTCGTCTACCGCGGCGCGCAGCACGTGCTCCCCGAGCGCGAGCTCCGGAGCCGCGTGCGCACGGGCGCGTGGTGGACGGCCTACGTGAAGGTCTCCGAGGGCTGCGACCACACCTGCAGCTTCTGCATCATCCCGAAGATCCGCGGACGTCACGAGAGCCGCGCGCTGGACGACGTGCTCGCCGAGGCGAGCGGCCTCGCGGCGGACGGCGTCCTCGAGCTGAACCTGATCGCGCAGGACCTGACGGCCTACGGGCGCGACCGTCGCGACGGCACCTCGCTCGCGGTGCTGCTCCGGGCGCTCGCGACGCGGGTGCCCACGCTGCGCTGGATCCGGCTCCTGTATGCGTATCCGTCGTCGGTGACCGACGAGCTGCTCGAGGTGATGGCCGGCGAGCCGGCGGTGTGCCGCTATCTCGACATGCCGCTGCAGCACATCTCCGATCGCATGCTGCGCGCGATGCGGCGCGAGCGGAGCGGCGCCGCGGTGCGGGCGCTCCTGACCCGCATCCGGGCGGCGGTTCCGGGGATCGCGCTGCGCTCGTCGTTCATCGTCGGCTTCCCCGGGGAGACCGAGGCGGACGTCGACGAGCTCTGCGCCTTCCTCGACGAGACCGAGCTCGACAACGTGGGCGTCTTCACCTACTCGCGCGAGGAGGGGACGGCCGCGGCCGAGCTGGCCGACCACGTGCCCGAGCGCGTGAAGACCGAGCGGCGGCGGCGGGTCATGGCCGTGCAGGCGCGGGTCGCGACTCGACGCGCGGCGGCGTGCGTCGGGCGGCCCGTCGAGGTGCTGGTCGAGCGGGCCGAGTCGCGGGGTCGCATCGTCGGCCGGACGGCCGCGCAGGCGCCCGCGATCGACGGCGTCGTGAGGCTGTCGGTGCCGTCCGGTGCGCCGCGGCCGGCGCCCGGCGACCTCGTCGCCGCACACGTGACCGGGGCCGAGGGATACGACCTCCTGGCGGAGCTCACTGCGTCTGCCACATTTGACAGGCCTCGGCTCGGAGCCTAGAGTCCCGCGCCCCGAGGGCCAGACCCACATGCGGAAAGCGTTCCTCAAGAAGATGCGCGAGAAGCTCCTCGAGATGCGGGCGCAGCTGCTGCGCAACACGCAGTCCGATCTGCAGGAGGGTCGCGAGCAGACCAAAGACGAGGGGATGGATACGTACGACATCGCGAGCGACGCCCGCGATCGCGAGATCAGCCTCATCCTGAACGACCGCGATCGCGACAAGGCGCTGGCCATCGACGATGCGCTCGCCCGCATCGACGAGGGAAGCTACGGCGTCTGCGAGAGCTGCGAGTCGGACATCGCCGAGGCGCGCCTGGAAGCTCTGCCCTTCACCCGCCTGTGCGTCAGCTGCCAGGCCGACCGGGAGAAGGAAGCGAAGAGCATGAAGCGCCCGGACGAGGACCGCACCTACCGCCGCCTCGGCACGAGCGACCTCGACGAAGAATCTTCGTAACGCCGCGCCGAGACTTCGTCTCGCCGCGGCGTTCCGAGTTTGTGATGGCGGTGCCTCAGGCGGGCGGCGTGCCGCCGTCGGCGAAGCCGCGGCGGCAGACAAACGGGACGGGCGCCGGCGGGCTCATGCCCAGGCTGCCGCGGGTAGTATCAGTAACCAGATCGCGACGACGCCGAGGACGATCGTGAGGACGGCGCGGGTGGTGTCGACGGTGTGGACGCGCTCGATGCCGCGCATGGCCAGGTAGGCGGCGTAGAGGCGTGCAACGGTTCCGACGAACGGGACCCAGGAGAAGACGAGCGGCGCGGTCGCGTAGGCGACGACACGGAACGTCGGCTCGAAGCCGGCCTTTCCCTCGAAGAGCTGCTGCGCGATGACCGTGAACAGCGCGGCCGCCACGCCGGCCAGCACGACGTGGAACACGAAGACCGCGAGCATGCCGCCGAACCCCCAGCCGAAGATCAGATGGCCGACGGCGTTCAGGCCGGAGGTGATCAGCAGGAACACGGCCGGATCGTTCAGGCCGCCCGCCTGCGGCATCTCCGCGAAGAAGCCGTGCGGATCGGTCATCACGCGCTGCCAGGTCTGCACGAAATTGGCCTGGGTGGTTCGCCAGCCCGGCTCGGTCGGCGTCATGGCGACTCATTACAAGCGGGCGCGCGCCGCGTCCAGAGGTGTCGCGTGACGCTCGCGGCGCTGCGCGCCGACGCCCGCGCATGTCTGGATGCCGCGCTCGCCGCGGTCGATCCGGCGACATTGGTGAACGCGCGCTTCCGGCG
>Ga0111538_10014697_pt1 | contig 10315 bp, 6 predicted proteins | sample SoiMethybrSBSTD1_FD_79669 | JGI IMG/M metagenome (GOLD analysis project Ga0111538, IMG submission 79669) | Bulk soil microbial communities from a Populus tree surrounding site in Tennessee, USA - Soil MetaG P. TD hybrid SBSTD1 (version 2)... | ecosystem: Environmental > Terrestrial > Soil > Tree... | reverse complement strand
CAGCGACTCTTCGAGATCAAGCCGGGCCCGTGCCGCGACCTCGGCCAGGGCCAGCAGTGTCTCGGCGTTTACATCGCCTCGCGACAGCGTGTCGCGCATGAACTGGACGGCCGCCTCGCGATCGCCCGCTGCCAGATGGGCACGCGCCAGGAGGGCCGCGACTTCGGGCTGATTGGGTTCCTGCTCCAGCACTTTCTTCAACGCCGCCAAGATGTCGCCCGTCAGTTCGCCGCCGGTAATCATGTCGGCCGGCGTACCCGCCTCGCGCAAGGCGAGGTAACAGTGAACATAGAGCAGGAATGGCTGAAGCCGGCTGACTCCGCTCCGCGTGACCACGATGCGCGCCGTATCGAAGGCCTCGCTCAAGCGGCCAGCGTCCAGCAGGGCGCGGCCGCAGGCAACGCCGGCGGTCGCCCAGTTCGGTGCATTGAGATACGCCCGCTGGTAGTCGGCGATCGCCTTGGCCTGCTCGCCAACCAGCCGGTCCAGATCTCCCATGAGAAACTGCAGGACAGCGTCGTGCGGCGCCGCGGACAGCGCCATCTGCAATGCATCGGCGGCGGCGCGCCATTGACCCTTGTCGGCATCGATCGCCGCCGAAACAGCAGCCGCCCATAGGCGGTCCGCGTCGGATTCACGGCGCGCCGTGGCCTGAAGGAGGGGCTGCAGGGCGCGGCGCGCATCATCGCGGCGCCCTGCGCTCAGAAGCGACACCACCTCGAGCCGTCGTATGCTGGGCGGTTCATCAGCCATCGCGCCGCGCGCATCGGCAATCTGCTGCAGTGCGCGCTCAGGCTCATCGCGCTGCCAGTCGCGCTTGATCGACGCCTCGCGCGGCCACCACTGCGCTGGAAAGCGCGCGGCCGTGGACGCAAGGGCGGCATCGGCGTCAGCGCTCATGCCCAGCGCATCAAGCAGGGACACCAGTTGTTCGAGGACTGCCTGCGAATTGGCGCTGAGGCTGGCAACATCGCGCAATTCGGCACGGGCCTCGTCCATGCGACCGGCGTCCACCAGCATCGCCGCCGCCAGCAGGCGGAAACGGGCATCGGCGGTGTACGTCTCGGACCATGCCCGGCACTGCTCGATCTGCGAATCCGTGGATGCGCCCTGGCGCGAGTGCACCTCCAGCAGCATTCGACGCCACCTCAGCCTGTCGGGATCAAGTTCGATCAGGCGCGTGGCGATTCGCTCGGTGTCCTCGAATTCGCGGCTGAGGAAATGCACCTCCGCCCGTGCGGCCATCGCGTCGATCATGCCTGGATCGATCTGCAGCAGCGCGTCGGCGGTGCTGGCGACGCGCTCGCGGTCGCCCAGTTGCGCACTGAGTTCGAGCAGCCGCTTGAGGATGTCGAATCTCTGCTGGTCGGTGCCGCCGCCCTGGCGATCGATGAGTTCAAGGCCATGACGCGTGTAGAGGTCAATCGCCTCGAAGAGATGTCGTCCGCCGGGGAGAGGCAGACGCGAGCGAGCGTCAGCGAAGGCGAGGTTGACCTCCAGGTCGTCCTTCTCCTGCTGGAAGTAATACGAGAGTTCATTGATGGCGTTCTGCAGAGAGCCTTCGCGATAGGCTTGCAGGCCGGCCGCGCGAGCATGCTCCGCCATGCGCTCGCGCTGCACGCGCTTGATGCCCACGAATGCCGCCCACGCTGCGCCAACGAGGAACGCCGCGAGCAGCAGCACGAGCAGGCGTCGCTTTCCGCGCCTACTCAGCCGCACTCGATGTTCTCCCGCGCAGCACGAGAATGGCGGTGTGGAGCAGGATCATCATGTCGAACCCGAAGGAGGCCCGCTGCACGTATTCGATGTCGTACTTGATCCACTCCTGGAAATCCTCGCCCGGCTCGCGCGTGCGCTTGAGTTGCCACAGGCCTGTGATTCCCGGTCGCACGCTCAGTCGCAGGTCGCGCCACGCAGGACAGAACTGGTTCTCGTCATCGGGGCTGGGTCGGGGCCCGACCAAACTCATTTCGCCGCGCATCACGTTCCAGAACTGCGGCAGTTCGTCAAGATTGGATTTGCGCAGAAATCGTCCGACCCTCGTGACGCGCGGATCGTCCTTGATGTTGACCTGAGGCCCATCGCACTGGTTGTCGGCCAGTTGCCGCGCCATCTGATGCGCATCCGGCCGCATGGTGCGGAACTTCCAGCAGCGGAATGAACGCCCGCCGCGGCCCTGCCGTTGATGCCCGAAGAAGAAGGGCCGCCCGCTTTCGAGCCAGACCGCGAAGCCAACCGCAACCATCAGAGGCAGCAAGATCAGCAGCGCAGCGCTGCTGGCGACGATGTCGAACAGCCGTTTGATTGAGCGATACGCGAGCCGCGGCGGGCCGATGTCGGCTGTCTCGCGCATCCCTGGATCCGGCAGTTCGATGTCGGCGATGTCCTTGAGCAAGGCCGTGCGACCGGGCTTCACGGCGTCGGATGCATCCGCCAGCCACGCCGGCCCGACCAGGCACCTCTGCTCCGCTCCTCCCGCGCCCTGACCAAGCCAGAGTGGACCAATGCGCACGTCGTCTGTGGGCGTCGTCTCGTCGCCTGCATGCCAGACACCGGCCGCAGTCTCCTGAAGGCCGTTGATCGATTGACTCGGGCACGGCCAGCGCTCAATCAGGTCGTCAAGCAGTTCGCGCTCGTGGGATTCGTTGCCGGCGATGAACGTGCGGCCGACGCACTTCTGGTGATCGACTCGAGCCCAAGGGACGCTGCGGCGGACGCGGTCCCATCCATCGCGGCGGCTACGCGAGGCCATCCACATCGAGGCGACGCGACGCGAGCGCGTCAGCATCACGCGCGATGACCCGCGCACCAGCGCCCGATAGCGGCGCTCAATGCGCTGCACCAATCCACGATCATCCGTGACCACGTGTTCCGAGTAGCGCTCCTCGGTCTCATCGATCAACCGCAGGCGCGTCACCGACGCGTTATGCCACATGAGACGTTCGCTGAGCAGCCCGATGTCGAAGAGCACAAGCTGGGCGGGATCGAGCAGAAGGTAGAGGTCAGCAGCACGCTGCAGATGGAGACGTTGGTCCCGGCGGATGCACTGCACACCCTTGGAGCGCCAATAGGCGTCGTGCAGTTGCAGCGGTGTGAGTCCCCACAGCGTGTACGAAGCGGCTGGAACCGTCGGCCCTGACGTGGCCAGGGTCTGTGTGGCCTGAAGCGTCTGAATCACGTGCCGTCCTCCGCTGCCGGCGGCGAGGACTCGTCCTCACGCTGCCGTGTCGTGCTCTGCACGGCGCGCACCAGCACGTTGCGCTCGCCCGCGGCGGCGGCGGGCAGTGCGGCCCGCCCGCTGCGCTCTTCCTCGGCTGCTGCCAGCGAGGCCTCGGACACATAGCGATTGCAATCGCTGCGCTGCGCGCAGTTCAGTATCACGCCGACGCATGGGGTGCCGACCAACTTCAGGCGCGTCACGCAATCCTCGAGTTTGCTGCGCGAGCGGCCGCGACGCACGGAGAGAATGACCCCGTCGGCTACAGCCGTCACCGGCGTCGACTCCAGCGAGCCCAGAAGGGGGCCTGTGTCGATCAGGATGATGTCAAACTGCTCGCGCAACTGATCGATGAGTTTCTCAAGATCCATCCGCCGGAGGTTCTCAGGACCGAATCGCGCATCGACGCCGACCGGCACCGCGCTGAGGTTTGCCCAAGGCAGGCGACTGACCGAGCCGTTGAGTTGCCGGGCCATCAGCGCTTCGCGCAGGCCTTCGCGACCCGCCAGACCAAGTTGCCGGGTGAGGCTGCGGCCGATGAGATCGCAATCGATCACGAGCGTGTTGTAGCCCGCGGCGGCGTAGGACCACCCCAGGGCCATCACGATCGACGTCTTGCCGTCGCCCTGGAACGGGCTCGAGACGCACATCACGTAGCCGTTGAGCGGCTCGCGCACGGCCTCGATCTGGTTGCGAATCTGGTGCACGCAGTGCGAGGCGACATCGCTGGTCTCCGGATCGTTCAGACTCTTTCCGAGATCCGGAAGCACGCCCAAGCATGGCGGGAGGTTGCTGCCCAGGCCAAGTTGGCTGGCGCCGAAGGCGCGGCGATCGATCGTGCCCAGCAGGAAGAACGCGCCGAAACTCATGGCGAATCCCAAGGCCAGGCCAAGAAGCAGGCGCGTACGGCGCTGATCCTTGGCGGGCTCCTCTGGCAGCACGCCATGCTCGCTGATGGTGATGACCTTGTTCAGCGGCTTGATTTCCAGCGAGATCGCATTCATGTGATCGCGCTTGCCCTGAATGTCGCGCTGCAGCGTCTGCTGCTGTGCACGGAATTCGTCAAGATTGGCGATATCGACGACCAGCGATTTCTGGTTGGCTTCAATCTCGGCCAGCCGTTCCTCATAAAGCGTAATATCCGACGAGGTGACCGTGTCGGACAGGCCCTCCTCGGCGATGGCCTCTGGACCGAGCTTGCGCCAGCGTTCAAAGGCGTCCTCGTATGCGCGTTCAAACGTGTCTTTCGCCAACTGCAGCGCACGCGAGGCGTTGTCATACTGGAAGGTCTCAGGCCGATACTTGCTCCTGATCATCTCGAACTCGCCTTGTGCCTTCCGGAGCTGCTGATCGAGATCGGCCAAGGCAGGGTCCACTCTGAGCAGCGCTGCAAGCTTGGGAGCCTGCGCAGCGAGTGGTTGCCCGTTCGGCTGAGTTGCACTTGGTCTGGTGGTTGTCTCAAGTTTCGCCAGCGCATGCCGCGCCGCGATGATCTGCATGTTCAGCGCGTTGATCTGATCGAGATTGCCCTTCTGCACTGCGAGCAGATCGGTGGCGTTGTATTTCGAGGTGATGTTCTGGATATCGCGATCGAGCAGCCGGGCGGCGCGCTCCTGCTGCTGGATGTTGAGATCAAGTTCGTTGAGCGTCGAATCCAGTTCCGCCTTCGCGTTCTTGCCGTACACCTTGTAGTACGCGTCGAGGACAGCGTTCACCGAGGCCTCGGCGACGCGCGGGTCCTCCGCTTCGAACTCCACGTAGATCAACTGGCTCCGGCGATCGGGCTCGACATGCAGGCCGTCCTTGAGCATCCCCTTGGAAATGCCCAAGGCCTTGACTTTTGCATCCTGAGCTGCCTCGCCCAGCACTGTCAGGCTCTTGATGTACTCAACCTGTGTGGCGACGAATCGGTCGTAGTCACCGGTGACGCCCGTGAGGTCATCGAGCTTGCGGTAGATGAAGCGCACCTCTCGCTGCACTTCGATCGTGCCATTGCTGATGTACATTGGCTCGGCCGACATGTAGCCGAGTGTGGCCGCAACGCCTGCGAGCAGGATCCCCAGCAGAAACACATACAGCCAGCGGCCGCGCATACGGTCGTCGATGATCTGAAAGAGCGACTGGCTCGGCGGCTCGGCGCCGCCACCCATTGGGCCAAAGGCGCCCATCGGCATGCCGACACCCGGCACCCAGCCTGTGGACGCGACGCCCGGCAGGCTGGCGATGCCTTCGTATCGTGCGACGTCGGTCCTCTTTCCGCGACTCACTTGGCCGCTCCTTGCCCGAACTGCAGGGCGTCGAACAGATCTTGCATGCCGTTGAGAAGCTCCTGGGCGGCGCTCAGCGACTCCTCGACGGCCACGCGGCCGGAGGTGATGACCTGCACCTGGGCGACTCCCTGCACTGCCACCGACAGCCGCTCCGACTGCCGGTTGATATCGTCGATCTCGCGCGTCACGCTGCCGTCGGGCAGGATGAAGGCGTTGAGTATTCGAATGGCTTCCTCGCGCCCATCGGCCAGATAACTCGAATAACCATATTCGCGGACCGGGAAGGGACGATTCAATACGGTCAGCACGTGATCGGGGTTCGCGGGGGCGGGGGTTTCCATCCATCCATTGCTGGGATAGCAGATGGGCGGATAGTGGCCGATCATGTCGCGCGCATCGCCGCAGTGCACCACCACCAGGTGCACCCACGGGCCGCCCGGACAGACGTAGCGGCGGCTAAGGGGCCTGCCGGTGGGCTTGAGCAGTTTCTGTGCCTCGGGCGCCATGGTCTGATCGTCAACGCCGGTCCAGCGCCCGATGGGATTGGGCACTGACGCCAGTGCGCGGGCGATCTCGGCCTTGCGCTGCTCGCCGAGGGCGCCGATGGCCGCCCGGTTGGGCAATGCCAGCGATAGCACGATCAGCACCGCGACGGTGGCCCATGGCGCCGCCACCAGCAGCTGATTCATCATGGCCTTGTTTCGTTTCATTGGCTGGCCAATCTCAACTGTGTAACCGGGAACTCTAGCCAACGAATCGCACGCAAGAGCCCGGCGAGCATCAGCATCGCAACCGGAAGCATGACCCATCCTGCCAGATCGTGGAAGCGCCGGGCCGCCTCACTGCTGCCATAGCCGAAGATCAGGCTTGTGGGCACGAGTCGAATAACGTTACACACCATGGCGATCAGCGGACTCGCCAGCAGCAGGAATGCGCGAGTGCCCGGTCGCAACGGCGTGCCGAAGGCGAACGCATAAACGACGAGCGTGAGCGCAAATACCATGCGCATGCCGTTGCATGCCTCGCCCACCGCGACCTGCTCGCCATTGATGATGATGACATTGCCCGACTTGATCGCTGTGACGCCAATGAACTCGAGCATGGCGTGCGTCACGGTCGTCGCCAGCTCCTGCAGCGGATAGGCGATCCGGTGGCGGATCTCGCCGGGAATCGGCAGCATGAAGATAAAGACCGCGAACACCGGCGCGAGCAGCTGCACGGGCGTCATGCCGGTCATGCTGAGAATGATGCCGATGAGGCTGATCACCGCGCCGCCATGCCAGGCGATCTGCGTGCCGGTCTCGAAGCCCCACCAGCTCACAAGCCACCCGAACACCGCGACCACCATCCCCAGATAACTTGGCTGCACCATCAGGTAGTGCAGGCGCGAGCGGCGCAGCCACAGGAGCCAGCCGGCAACGATGGGCGCCAGGAAGATGTGCGTCTGCTCTTCATCGCGCAGGCCGATGTTGAACATGTCCCACAGCGGCTGGCGATTCAGCCATATGCCGACGCACAGCAGCAACGCCAGTTGGGCGAAGTCGCGGGCGCGCCAGGCTCTGCGGGGACGAAGGATCATTGAGAAGTTTCGGACACCAAGACGCTACTTTCGTGCGACGACCTGTCGTACGGCCCGGGCGCGTGCCTCAACGCTGGCGAGCGGAGCGATGACGCTGCAACTGACGACCGATCCGCCGCCGACTGTCGCGCCCCACAGGATGACGCTGTCGTGCACCACCGCGCCGTCCTCCACCACTGCCCCGGGTTCGATGATGCAGAACCCGTCGAGGATGGCGGATCCGGAAACCGAGGCGCGCGATGAGACGCGCTGCGATGAATGACCGACGTTCGCTGCGCCATTGCCGGCGCTGCTGTTGAGACTCTGGCGAACGGTCTGCAGGTACGAATCGAGATCGCGCAGCCTGGCGCTTCCCTCGCCAAGACTGGCTACGACGACGCGCTCGCCCGCTCTGGCCAGCGCCGGCAGGAACTGCTCCTTCATGTCGTAGTAGCCGATGCGCGGAGTGTGGCGGATGCTCGCTCGCCGGAAGGCGTAGAGGCCCGCGGGGGCATCCTCGCCAACTACGCCCACGACGCCCGCGGGCAGGCGGCCTTCACCATCGCGCGAAGAAGCAGCCAGCACGACCGGATCGAGCGATGCCGGTGGCAGGCGCGTGCCTTCGCACACAAGCACCAAGGCGTCGTCGGACAGGTCCTCGGTCACATCGCGAACGATTCCGCCCGCGCCGCGCCACGATGCTGGCTCTGCCATCACATCAACCAGTGGACGAGACGCCGGCAGGCGATACTCGCGCGGCAGCACGCCGCGGACTGAACTGGCGTCCTCATCGGAATTCACAACGACGCGAACGTGCGCAAGATCCGGCACGCCGCGCAGGGCACCCAGCCATGCCTCCAGCAACGTGCCGCTGCGTCCCACAGGCAGGCAGAGCATGTGCACATCGAGCGCCTCCTGCAACGGCGCTTGTCGAAGACGGCCGGCCAGAATCACAGCCGACACCGTCCGCGCCGATACGGCATCGGCGGCGGGCTGAGTCTGAATACTCGGTCGGTTCTGAACGGGCTGCATGGCGGGTGCTGCTCGTCGATCCTTCCAACGATCACTCACTGACACGTGTCAGCCGTTGCGCGGCATCCACGGGAATCCTTCGACACTGTCCCAGGCACGGCGATACTCATCGGGCTTCGTCATGTCGTACGCGTGTGTGACGTAGTACAGCAGGCCCGACGGCGACGGGCCCACACACGCCGCCCCATGCCATAACGGCGGCGGAATGATGAGCACGCCCGGACGCTTCTCCCCGGTCACCAGCATCCATGCCGCGCCGTCCGCTTCGCGGAACACGCCGGCCTTGACGTTGCCCTGCACGCACATCCAGAAATCGGTCTGCTTGTCATGCCGATGCCAGGCTTTCACGATGCCCGGGTACTGCAGCGAGTAGTTGACTTGTCCCTGCGCGCTCATCACGCCATTGAGACAGTTCATCAGGCTCCAGCCGCGGTCATCGGCAAACGGCGTCACAGGCACGAAGACCGGCTCGAGGTTGGCCTTGGCCAGTTCGTGCGCCTCCTTCCAACCACCGGTGAAAACCCGCGGCGATTGAATCCGCACCCCCGATGGCGATGACGATGGCGCGCTCACTGCACCTTGTCCGGCTCGACCCGACACCTGGCCATGGGACGTGGACGGCTGTGAAGTCGTCGTGGTCGATGGGGGCATGGCGGTCGGCGGCTCCGTGGTGCGATCCGAATTCGGCTGTCGCGCCGCACGAATCGATGGAACGCGGCAGGCAGTCCAAGAGCGAACGCGGGCATCGATGCCCGAAATGCATCCGCTGCTGTTTCCATCGGTTCGACGCCGCTTCCGGCATAGCCGAACGGTCTCGAAACAGGCTCACAGCACGGCTTGCGCCGCGTTTGAAGCCGTGGCCGACCGATGTGCCAGCAACGGACTCTACCCGCGGCTTCGATTCTAGCGGCCGCTCCAGAGCAGGACTACGTGTGGTTTCCCGCTTATCAGACGGCCGACGCGGTCCAGCCGCGCCAATCATCCACCTTTGTTTGGTGAAATCCCGCCTATCTTCGTGCGTTCCTTCACGATCGCCCCTCCCCCAGACCGGATTCCGCTCATGCATGAAACCGTTCCCACCGCACACGCACGATCGACCTTCTTTGGTGCGCTTTTGTGCCGGTTGATCGTCCCCCTGTGGGTGCTTGCCGGCGCCTCGTTCAAACTCTATGAACGCAATCCGGCGAATCTGCCGAGCGGAATCCGTGCGACCGCCAAGTCGATGGGGTGGGAGAACCTCGACACACTGTTGCGTGTGCTCATCGGCTGCGAGTTGTTTGCCGTGGCAGTCATGATCCTGCTGCCACGATTCGCGCGCGCAATGGCACTATTCATGCTCTCGTCATTCTGCGCGATCTTGATCTGGGAGATAGCTCGTCAGGCAACAAAATGTGGCTGCTTCGGCTCGCTGCCGATGAAGCCATGGCACATGCTTGTGATCGACGGCACGCTGCTTGTGCTCACGATCGTCTTCCGATACTCATCGCGCGTGCCGGCAAACGCATCGGCGGCGCTGGGCGGCGCTGCGGCGCTGGCGGCCCTTGGTATGGCTGTCGCTGTCAGCGTGCCGAACCCGCCGGCGAAACAGCAGACGGTCATGAATGTCAACGATGACGGCCCGCCCCCGCCGTCCCCCAACGCCGACGGGCCACAGCCGCCGACGAACGCGACGCAGCCATCGAATGAAGGCCCGCAGCCGCCATCGACACAGAATCAGGGCGCCGGCCCCCAACCGGGGCCGCAGCCCGCGCCGCCATCGGTCGGGCCGACGCCGCCCTCACAAGGCCCAACAACTGCTTCCACCGATCCCACGATCAATCCCAATCCCAAGCCGTTGCCATCATCGTGGTACACGCAGGAGATGGAGACGTGGATCGCCAAGCCGTGGCGCGACTTGGACATCTTCCAGTTGATGCCGCGCTGGCCGCGCGACATGGACAAAGGCAAGCGCTACATCGTCTTCTACAGTCGCACGTGCGAGCACTGCAAGCAGATGCTCGATGAGGACCTGCTGACTCCACTTGATGGTTTGATCACGCTCGTGCAGGTGCCTGCGAGCCGCACGCTGCTGACAGATCCGGCCGGCTGGCCGATGCCGCCTCACGTCGAGACGACCCTGAAGGCCGAGTTGCTCGATCTGCCGCTGGGCCCCAACTGGATCATCACCACGCCGCTGGTCATCGCGGTGAAAGACGGCAAGGTCACCTGCGCGACCGAAGGCGAGCACAAGAAGTGCCT
>Ga0111538_10014696_pt1 | contig 10316 bp, 5 predicted proteins | sample SoiMethybrSBSTD1_FD_79669 | JGI IMG/M metagenome (GOLD analysis project Ga0111538, IMG submission 79669) | Bulk soil microbial communities from a Populus tree surrounding site in Tennessee, USA - Soil MetaG P. TD hybrid SBSTD1 (version 2)... | ecosystem: Environmental > Terrestrial > Soil > Tree... | reverse complement strand
TGGGGGTTCCATGGGGGGATCGAAAAGGAAACGGCCTTTACGCCCACGGACATCGGCGTAGCCATCGTCCCGCGCCCAAATTGCAATCCGAATAAGCAAAGCTCGCTGAACTATCTGTACCAGTCCGCAGGTCTTCTGGATGCGCAGGGTATATTTCGGGTGAATTTGTCGGGTCAGGTCGTGACGGCAGACACAGGAGCTCAAGATGAGTCTGGGCTGAGGGAAAACCTGGGATTGGGCTCCGGCAACACGGCCTACCGATTGCGCTGGTATGCGCCGCTGAGTAACGTCCAGGCCAACTTCAAGACGGCAAGCGGCGATCCCATAGCTCTTTCGGCAGCCAAGGCTCATTGCGATGGCCGCACACCTATTGGAGCTTCGGAGGTTCCGGTCGTACGCGTGGACGGCTCAGGCGCCGCCGGCAACCCTCTTGCAAGGATGCCTGTCGACTGGGACTCCGATAGAACAATCGAATTCCTGAACAGTTCTTTGGATATTAACTTTAATGGGAAGCAGGATCTCACCGGAGATTTTCGCGGTTTCAACGACTGGGAATCCATCATAAATCTTCATGGCCTGCAGCAGGTGGGCACAGGACGTAACTTGTTTGCCCTATCACTCGGCGTTGTTGCCTCTGATCTTCTACAGGCAGGAGAGGACGACCTTGGTGAAGACGACCTGGGTGAGGATGATCTCGGCGAGGACGATCTGGGAGAAGACGACCTTGGCGAAGACGACCTGGGTGAGGATGATCTCGGCGAGGACGATCTGGGAGAAGACGACCTCGGCGAAGACGACTTGGGCGAGGTCTCGGAAATCGATGAGGCGACGGCCATCGCGATCGGAGGAAACGGGCCGACGGCACTTGTGGCGACAGTACCAAACGGGACCCCGCGAATCCTGCTGTCCTGGAGTGCGCCCGCTTTCGGTGGCGCGGTCGTGAATTACCTGATCTACAGATCCTCGAACAACGGCCCTCTGACAGAGATAGCCCAGTCGTTCACAACGACATTCACCGATGCCAGTACGCGGAACGGCACGACCTACGTGTATACGGTGATCGCTGTTTTTGCACAGGACAACAGCCTGAGCAGTCCTTCGCCTACGGTAACCGTGATGCAATAGGGAGTTTGTGATGACGTGGACTGAATTCGTGCGAGAGACGATTCAGTCCACGTTACTTTATTCGCTTTCGAGCATCCGCCAGTAGTACATCCTCGCCCGCTTTTTCACGAATGGAGAGATAGTTGCGATACTGCTCGCTGGAACCGGGACTCTTCATTCCCTCCAATGCACGTCCGAGGTAATAGTAGACAAGCGGGAAGTGGCCATAGGTCGGTGATTCATCCAGGAAGAGAGCCAAGGCTTCACCACGCCGCCGGAGGCAAGTGTCAAATTCGGATTGAGCTTCGGTAAAGGAGGTGCCGGTTGCAAGGTAGGCTTTACCGATCTCGAAGCGTCCAATCCACGTATCGAGAAGCTTGTTGGCGTCGCTGAAAATAGGAATAGCCGCGCCTGGGTTGCCGGCCTGGAGAGCGATTTCGCCTTCGATGATCTTCGCGTACGCACGGGGTTCGGGCTGCAATTCAGCGGCGAGGCCGGCGATGATGGTTTTGGCGCGGGCCTCCTGACCTGCGGATCCGAAGATCATGCCTGAGAGAAAGCGGATCTTGACGGTCCCGCTGTTGGCAAGGGCCTTTTCAGCAGCTGCGACGGCGTTTTGCTTCTCACCCTGAAGGAGTCGCGTGTAGGCGAGCGCAGAAAGCTTCAAGGCAGCCCTGTCCTTGGATCCGGCAGAGAGATCTTCTGCTGCTCCCTGCTCGAGAATCCGCACAGCTTCTGCGTACCGGCCTTCGTAAATGGCAACATCCGCCAGGCCCGACTTCGCGACAGAGGCGTTGATCTTTTCAAGTTTTTGGTAGGTGTCACGGGCGTCCGCCGAGTTCGCCTGTCCCAATTGAGCAAAAGCCAGAGCAACAAAACCGGTAGGATAGGACGGGTCCAGTACCTGGACTGCCCGCGCTTCCTGTTCCCCGGTTTTAAAGTCGCCGCCGTACGAGGCATACAGGGCCAGATTGTTCCGGTACAGGGGCCGCTTCGGCAGAATTGCGATAGCGCGCCGAACTTCTTCAATAGCCCGGGGCATGTTTCTTGTTTGTGTCAGGCAATTCGCAAGATTGTTGTGGGCCGCGACATCCGCGGGAAACCGACCAATGAGCGTGCTGTATTCCTCGACGCACTTCTCCCGGTTGCCCGAGAGGCTAAAAGAGTAGGCGCGAGTCCGATACTTCTCACGATCGGTCATGCGGTCTATCTTTTCGAGTGCAGTCTTGATGTACCGTTCCGCATCCTGCTGATTGCCGAGATTGCGGGAGGTCACAGCCATGCCGGCGTAGGCCAGGCCGAAGTTTGCATCCAGATCCACGGCCTTCGAAAAACTCTTCAGCGCGTCCGCGTGCTTGCCGTTCGATAACAAATCCATCGCCGTTGCGTACTCGCGGACCGCTTCCAGCGATGTGGCGCTGAGGTTTTCATTGTTGAAGCGGAGAACGGATTCCGACGTGTCGTCACCGAGGGCCTTTAGAACCTGCCCGGCGAGTTTCGTTGCCACGTAGAGAACTTGGTCCTTGTTGGAAGCGGTCTCGTTGCTGCTTTGGATCTCTTTGCCCGTTACAGCCTCTTTTGTCTTGATGGAAATAACGACGCGTGAATCCTGTTCCTCGAGGGAACCGGATACGACAAAGTCGAGTCCTTGGCCGACAGCGATTTTTTGCGCAGCCGCCTCGTCGATTCGGCCCTCGGCCGCCGGGACGCCGAGGCTCGACGCCTGCCTGCGGTCAAATGCACTGACGAATCCGGCTTGTTCCAAAGCCAGTTTGATAATCGGCTCCAGTGCGTTATCGAACACCGCATTTCCCGTATGGTTGGTGAAATCCGCAATAAACACCGACACGTTTTCGCGGACCGCGGGTGGAGCGGGAACGTATCGATCGCGAAGAATAAGAGCTGCAATTGACAGCACCAGGATAACGACCGCTGCCGCGATCCAGTTCCGATATCGGGATATCTTTTTCAGTCGAGACTTTACAAGGGTGCCCGCACCGACTTTCCGAGATGGATCGAAATTCTCCAGGTCCGTCAGCAATTCGGTGACGCTTTGATACCGCTTCTCCTTCTCGGGTTCCAGGCACTTCACCACGATGTCATTGGCGCCGGCAGGGATGCTGCGCTCAATTTCAGCGGGTGGAATGGCGCGTTCCTTGGTCCTGATGAACATCGTCTCGACGACGGTCTTCCCGCCAAAGGCGAGTTTTCCGGTCAATAACTCATAGAAAATCAGGCCGAGAGAAAAAATGTCCGAACGGCTGTCGACTTCTTCCATTCGCGCCTGCTCGGGAGACATGTAATCGGGCGTTCCCAGCAGCGAACCGGTCTGCGTTGCGCCGCTGTGTTCTGCAGACCGCGCGATACCGAAATCCATCACGACGATATGCCCATTCTTCTCGATCATGATGTTCTGCGGTTTCAGGTCACGGTGCACAACGCCTTCGCCGTGGGCTGCCTCCAGGGCGCGGGCCACTTCTCGAATCGTCGCGACAGCCTCAGTGGCCGGGAACTTGCCGCGCTCCTGAATGCTGTCCTTGAGACTCACGCCTTCGATGAAATCCATCGTGAGGAAGGCAGTCCCATGGTCTTCGCCGATATCGAAGATGCGAACGACGTTCTTGTGCGTGATCTTCTGAGCGAGCAGCACTTCCTGTTTGAATCGCTTCATCATCACAGGAGTGGCCGCCAGTTGAGGGTGGATCGTTTTGAGAGCAACAACCCGAGTGAGCCGCCGGTCAAAGGCCTTATAAACAGAACCCATGCCACCGACGCCAAGTATGTCGATCACCTGGTAACGTTCAGCCAAAACAGTTCCCAGCGCGGGCCTGTCTTCTCCATCATCGGGTGCGTGAGTTTTTGGAGGTGGTCCGATGGTATGACCCGAAATCATGGTCGCATCGGAATCTGCGCCCAGCCCGGACTTGTTTTCTTTCTCATCGAGTGAGTGGATTTTTGGGGGTGGTCCGACAGTGTGACCCGAAATCATGGTCGCATCGGAATCTCCGCCGGCGCCGCATTTTGAACAAGCCTGTGCGCCGGGCGGGTTGGGATGCCCGCACTGGGAACAGGGCACCATTGCTCGTCCGGGGTCTATCATCGACGCAAACCTGAAATCAAGTAACGAGAATGGTCATTTGAACGACCAAAAATGTCAAGGACTGCGACGTTCGGAATTCTTAAAACGTAAGCTTAAGCCCCCACTGAATAATGCGTTGAAATGGTGCATTCCCCATTCCGCCGCTGAAGACCCCGCTATTCAGGAATGATGCGGATCCTGGAGTTGCATATTCCGTGTTTCGGGATGGAGCGTTGGAAGCTGTTTGGGAATTGATAGTTCCGCTGCCCAGGGTATGACTGGGATGGTTGAACGCATTGTACATTTCGATGCGAAACTGAAGTTTCTTCCCTTCACTTATCGAAATATCTTTGAAGAGAGAGAGGTTCGCCGTATTGATACCGGGCATGATGAACGTATTGCGGCCCACGTCGGCCACCATTCCGGGACGGGCACGAATGTATTGAGCGTTCGGATTCTGCGCGGCATACCCGACGATATTGGCATTACCTCCACAGGGCGGCGGTGAAGCAGGTGAGGAGGCGGGAGGGCCGATACTCGCGGCGGTGCCATTCCAGCAGACAAAGTTCACATCGGAACCGATGTCCTTCTGTCCCGAGGCGTTAAGGACGGCCGTGTCGCCGACGGTGTCGAGGTCACCGTTGGCGTCGACGAACGAAAGAATTGAAATAGGTTGTCCGGACTCGAGGATATAGGACCCGATAAACCGCCATTGATCCAGCAATTTCGTCAGCAGCGGATTGCCCTGGTAATGCGGCAGTTCATAGATCCATGATGCGACAAACTTATGCGCCCGGTGCAACCCGGACAGACCCTTGTTCGAAGCGACGTTGAAAGCATCCTTAGGCCTGCGCGGATTGAGAACGCTGCTGTTCAGTTCATTCTCGATGATGTCGATCGTCTTGCTCCAGGTATAGCTGGTATTGAGGAGGAGCCCTTGGGACATCCGCTTCTCCGCAATTATGGAGCCGCCGTGATACCAGGATTGTCCGTCTGGCGCGAGCGTGGAGAGAACGCCACCAAAACCGTACGGGGCAAGAAGGCGTGTCGTGGTACCGGACACAAACTGGGCCAGCGTCGGCGCGCCCGCAAAGTTGGTGTTCTGCGCGTCCGCCGCGTTTAGAAAGAACGGAAGACGAATGGGATTCGGCACACCGGCGTTCAACTGTTCCTGTACGGGCAGAAATACTGAGCGATTTCCGATATAGCGGAGTTCAAAGAGCCAATCCTTGAACTGTTCCCGTTGTACCGAGAGACTCCATGTATACGTTTCCGGACTCTTCTCTTTGGGAATGACGTACGCGGCCGTCGCATTCCTCGCCACAAATCGATTGATGCGCGTGCCGTTCAGAAATGGAAGCAGAGCCCCACCTTCAACGAATCCCGTATTCAGATAGTTGATGTTGGTTGATGTGCGAGGGTTTCCTCCAGGACCTCCTGTAACAAACGCGCACCAGGCCGGGATCGGGGCAAAGCTGCAGGCATTGGTTTCCCGGTTTTCGGCCTGAAACTGAGGAGCCGGCAGCAGCAAGGGGAGATTCCCGTATAGAACGTCATGCGCAATACCAGCTCCTGCTCTTACCGAGGTTTTGCCATCTCCCCTGGGATTCCACGTGACGCCGAGGCGTGGGGCGAAATTGTTGAGATCCGGTTTAGGCTGACGGAACAGCAACTGCTCGCCAAATCGCGCCAAAATAGCTTCCTGGTGATAGGAAGGCAGGGAATTGAAGATGACAGTCCCCAGCTTGGGATCCGTCGGCCCGACAAGATCCGTTGTAAAAATCTCATCACGCACAGAGAGGATATTCGAAATCCCATTCAAGTCCTGAAGGTTCGAATCGCGAGCAATCGAGGTTGCCTCATACCTGAGACCGAATTCCAGAGTGATATGCGGCCGGATCTTCCAGGTGTCCTGGGCAAAGGCGTAATACGCCGTCCGGTTTTGAGCAAAGTTTCCAATCCCGACACCCCTGATGGAAGTGAGGGTCGGGAACCGATCCTTCACAAAATTCTCGAGAGTGTTCCACGTGTACTCCCCACGTGCCCTGGGAAGGAAGTCTGAGGTTGCGATGATGTTGCGGACCTCTGCCCCGAATTTCAGCACGTGCCGGCCTTTGGCAACGCTCGTATTGTTGCTGAATTGGTAGAGATGAGTTTTTCTGGAATTTGGGTTGACGATCGGTCCGATGAATAGACCCATCTCGTTCACACCGTAATTACCAAAGGAATCCGTAGAGCCGGGAGCGGCGGGCGGCTGGATCGAGCGGTCTTCGAGGCTTCGGTTGTATCCAGCCCGAAACTCGTTGACAGTCCGCGGACCTACAACGAAGACGTCGCTGAAAACGATCCGTTGGGTGTTGATGCTCGCGTCACCGTTGAATTTCGGGACAGGAAGGGTTCCCGGGACGATAAACTGGTCCCTGCTGTAGCTGTAACGTCCGCTCAGGTGATGTTTCCCGGCCAGGAAGTCGCTATTTCCCAGAAACAAATGTGTCCGGTCAAAGTTCGGCGTGCTTGCGTCGAGTGAACCAATACCAATCGAGACCACCGTCGCAGGCGCCGTTGCTTGATTGACAACATCGATCGTCGACGTCTGGGTTTTCGCAACCGGCACGTGTTCAGACAGGAGGTTCACGTTAACGGGACTCACGCCCGATCCCGGGGTAGCCGCAAGAGTTTGCAGGGCCTCGAGGCCTGCCTGAGTGGGTACGCGAATCGCGCTCGACGACGACGCGTCGACCCCCTTGTTTTGGTACTCGTAGGCACCAAAAAAGAACCACTTGTCCTTGGCGATCGGTCCTCCCAGACGGCCGCCAAAGCGATTCCAGTCATAACGAGGCTTGGGATCCCCCGGCTTTGTCGCCGCACGTTTCAAATTATCGAGCGAATTGGTGTGGCGATTCTGGTTGTACCACCAGGCTCCACCATGCAGTTCATTGCCTCCCGAACGGGTTGTGGTAATGAACTGACCCGCAGTCGAGTGACCGTACTCCGCGTTGAATTGATTCGTAATCAGAGTGAATTCCTGGACGGCCTCCGCAATAACGGGAGTCAACGTTCCTGTTGTGCTCGGATCGTTGTTATCAACGCCATCCACGACGAAGTTGTTATTCTTTGGGCGATTGCCGCCGATCGCTCCGCCCTGGCCTCCCACGCCGCCGGGCATGGTTGTGGTGCCGGGGGCCAGGATCGCGAAATTGTTCGGACTTGCCGAGAGCATGGGATTGGGTAGATCCACAACGTTCTGAGTGGTGAAACCCAGAAGCTGCGCCGTCGAGACATTAACCCGCTCCTCTCCTGCCGTAACAACTACAGATTCGCTGATAACTCCCAGTTCCAACCGTGCCAGTACGTCCGAAACGCTGTTCGCGCTGACCTGAACGTTTTCACGGGAGTACTTCTTGAAGCCCGGCAACTCCACACCGACGGTATATGTGTCAACCAGGAGATTGGGGAAATTGAACGTGCCACTGTCGGAACTCAGTTGCGTGCGCTTTTCACCGGTCTCGACGCTTGCTACGGTGACGGTTGCGCCGGGTATAAGAGCTCCGGAAGGATCCCGTACATCGCCGCGTATCGTCCCGTGAAACCCCTGACCGAATGCTGCATTGGAGAAAAGGAAGAGAATAAAGAAGCTGCATGTGCTCCAGATGAACGACGACGTCTTCAACAGAATCCCCTCTCAACAGTCGGAAAATCGAGGGAACATAACGACCACATCGTTCGTGTCACCGTAACCGATACGTATCGGTCATCGAATTTCCTGGTTTGAATCGGATGCCCTTAATCGGGTCGAGCAGACTTACTGCACCTTGGGCATTTCCTTGCCACATCCCTAATCCCAGAGCGCATGCTGCGCGGCACGATGCTACGTATATCTAAGCCAAAAGCCAACGAAATTTACCGCAAAGCGCAAGCAACAAGTCGAAATCGCTGCGAGAGTATGGAACCAAAAGGCGGAAAGAAAAAACACCGGCAAGTTTGTCTGAATCGATAGCTATCCGCTGACAAAAATGTACCTATCGATCAAAGCCGACGCGATGGGGCGGTCACAGGCCGCATACGCGACTCTATTTCGGGAGGACAGGGTTAGCGACAGTGACGCCGACTACGGTTGAACTCCGAGTCGGCGCCACAGCTAGCGGCCACGGCAGCTCCGCGAACAGCTGCGGTTGCCGAGTTTGCCTGGTTTACTGCTTCTCGTAGACGGAGACGATGTTAACGGGGCGGCCCTGCGCATCCTTGCCTGTCTGGGTTACGGTTCGTGTCTTGCCATCAGGCGAGACGACCACGTTCGCGGTGATGGCGGCCTCGCCTTTACGTTTCAGCGTGGCCTCGAGGGTATTCGCGTCGATTTGTTTGTAGGCAAGTGTGTCTGCGTCGGGGTTACCCTTGAATTCATAGTCCTTTCCATCGAACTTTGCTTGAAATTCTGAGTGCGTTGGCTTGTCATCCGCAGCAATTCCATCGGCGGCGTATGTCAGGCCGTCTGCACCCCACGCTTCGATCTTCAGCGTCTGACTTTTCGGCGCCGGTCCCGGAGTATAAGTGGACTTCGCCACATTCAGTGTCCAACTACCCGCATGCACGTCTGCGGCAGCCGCAGGGGCCGCCGGAGCATCAGTGGCAGTCTTCGTTTCCGGTTCAGCCGCCGGACTGCAGGCCGAGAGAAATAGGGCTGTTGAAAGACAGAGAAACAGAGTGCAACGCATCAGAAGGGATCCTCCTCGTTAAGTTGACGAATGCGAGAGCCTACTCCGCACGGGGAGGCATGTCAAACAAGGCCGGTCGATGGTAGTGTCCAATCTATCAATTCAGTTCCAGAACCATCGCGATCTCATCGCAGTTCCCGTATTTGGGGCAGGCGATGCAATCCTTCCATACCTTCAAAGGAAGGTCGGTGTGTGCCACAGTCTTGAAACCCATCTTCGCGAAAAAGCCGGGAGCCAGCGTTAGCGCGAAGACCTCCGCGATTTTTTCTTTTCGGGCGCGCGCGATCAGCGCCTGGACGATGGCCTTTCCCGTGCCCGGCGGAGAGCCTTTGGCCGTCGTCGCAAGACCGTAGATTTCAGCGCTGTCCGCAGTGTAGACGTCCAAACCTCCGCAACCGACCACTTCCCCTTCAGCGTCTGCGACAACATAAGAGTCCAGCGCGGCGGAGAGGGCACTTGCGGAACGAGGCAGCATCAATCCCTGGGAAGCATGATGCCCAATGATCGTCGCGATCTTGTCGACGTCCTGAGAGTGGGCTGGCCGAACCTTCACTTCGATCCTCCAAAGACCGTCCGGCCGACAGACACACTGGAAACACCACCCGCAAGAGCTGAGGCAACCGCCCGAAGCTTGGGCTTCATTCCACCTGTGACGAAGGGTGCATCAAGGAGCGACACCTCCGGTGGAACGCGCTGAATCAATGCGCCCGCGGCATCGAGGACACCTTCCACATCGGTCAGGAACAGGAGTTCCCGGGCCCGCAGAGCCAACGCTACTCCCGAAGCCGTTTCGTCTCCGTTGACGTTCAGCAATGTCGACTCTCCTACGGCGAGGGTCGGAATCACCGGAACTTTACCGCTGTTGATTAAAGGATCGAGGAGACTGCGATCCACCTTGACGTTCGTTCCAACCAGGCCCCAGGGCCCGCTCTTTCTTTCTGCCCTGACCGCCCCAAACACCCCGACGGCCGGAACGCCTGCGCCCTGGAGGGAACGCACGAGCGCCGTGTGCACCTCGCCCAGCAGCGAGGCTGCTACAGCATTCAGCGTTACATCGTCCGTTACCCGGAGTCCGTCGATGAATTGGGATTTGACGTCCATGCGTTCCAGCATGCGCGTGATCTGTATGCCTCCCCCATGCACGATGATCAAGTGTTCGGGTCGCAGTGAAATGATTTTGTCGACGGCCGCCTCAGCCTTTTCCAGAAGCGCGCCGCCGATTTTAACGACGACGAGGTTGTTCATCGAATGAGTCCTGTTTCGACTGGGAGTCCGAGCATGAGGTTTAGATTTTCGATCGCCTGCCCAGCGGCGCCTTTGACGAGATTATCGATCGCCGAAACAATCACCGTGTTGTTTCCGGATGTCGCTACGCCGAGGTGGCAGCCATTCGTGTTCGCCACACCGTGAATGTCGGGAAG
>Ga0111538_10014694_pt1 | contig 10317 bp, 10 predicted proteins | sample SoiMethybrSBSTD1_FD_79669 | JGI IMG/M metagenome (GOLD analysis project Ga0111538, IMG submission 79669) | Bulk soil microbial communities from a Populus tree surrounding site in Tennessee, USA - Soil MetaG P. TD hybrid SBSTD1 (version 2)... | ecosystem: Environmental > Terrestrial > Soil >... | reverse complement strand
GATGGGCGAGATCGCCTCGATCATCCATTCCGTGCTCGCCGCCACCCAGCCCGAGACGATCGCCAAGGGTCCGAACGCAGGGCAGACGTCGAAGGCGAACTTCCGCCTCGACGAGAAGGTGCGGCAGACCGCGGCGCGCCGCGCGGCCGAGCTGCTCGAGCGCTTCCCGCTCTATCCGGAGATCGAGCTGTAGGCGCTTGCGCCGGCCGGGCGCCATTCAACGTCTCGCGTACTTGGCGCTTCTCGCTCGCGCGCACGAAGTCGCCGGCTACCCTACAGGCACCTGCGCGGGTTGAGTGGAGCGCGATCTTCGTGCTCTACGACTTGCGCGCCGCATTTGCGCCCGACGATCCAGCGCGCGACCTCCCGGCGACAGCGCGTCCGCTGTCACCGGATCGCGATTCTCGACTCACGTGGACTGATGAGCTTGGAAATGACCCCTCAAAGGAGGACCGAGATGAAAGCGATACTTGTTGCGTTGACCCTTCTGAGCCTGGGACTCCCTGCTTACGCAGCTACGGACGAGGAGAAGTTCAAGAAGCTGTTGAACCAGACGACGGCCGCCATCGGGCCAATCGAGCAGATTGTCCAGAAGGCGAAGGTGGCATGTGTCTGCAGAAGTGGGGAAGGCAACGAGACAGCTGGGGTTCTTGTTCGACGCCGATTCGAAAACGGGCGGGCTTCCTTCCTCGTCAGCTGTTTCTTGCCCACCTTCGACACGGATGGGAACGCAATCGCCTCCTTCGAGTGCTTGGACTGGGAGCTGCTGACCAACTAACCAAAGCGGGACCCGCCGATCTCGCGATTGACGGGCGAGCGCACCTGCCGTTGGGACCGTCACGAAGACTCCCCTCGCGGCCGACGCTCTCGCCTATTGCCGCCTTCACCTCACGGTCGTCGTAGTCACGAACCAGGCCTACGACGCGGCCTCGTCGACTACGTCCTCGTCCGCGCCGTCGAGCCGGCCGGCGCGGCCTGAGGCTCCAGCTCGGCGAGGAGCGCTGCGGCGATCGCGCTCCGTCGAGGGAACGGGGCGCGACGTTCGGCTCTACACCCATCGCGTCGCAGACGGTTTCCCGCTAGGAACGGGAGCGATGAACGCTGAGACCGCCGTCGCACGCGCGAGGGACATCGCAACGAACGTGATCGGACCGCAGGCCGCGGCGAACGACCGAGAAGGCCGTTTCTCGACTGACGCCGTTCGTGCACTGGGAGAGAGCGGCATCCTCGGCTTGCTGCTTCCCGCGAAGGTCGGCGGGTCTCAGCTCGGTCCCAAAGAGTTTGCGGAGGTCACGGCAAACCTGGCGGAGGCCGACCCGTCCGTCGCGATGGTGTTCGTCATGCACGTCCTGGGCGCGGGGGCCATCGCGGCTGCGCCCGACGGGGCTCACGTGCGCCCGGTGCTCGAGGAGATCGCGCGGGGCCGACATCTCTCGACCCTCGCCTTCAGCGAGGTCGGCTCACGGAGCCACTTCTGGGCTCCGGTGTCGCGCGCTGCGCGAGACGGTGCAGGCGTTGTGATCTCTGCGCGAAAGTCGTGGGTGACGAGCGCGGGCCATGCGCAGAGCTACGTCGTGTCGTCGCTGTCGCCCGACGGCGTCGGACCGACGGAATCGACGCTGTACCTCGTTCTCGCCGACGCGAAGGGGCTGTCCGTCGCGGGCGCGTGGGACGGCATGGGCATGCGCGCGAATGCCGCGGCTCCGATGACGCTCGATCGGTGCGGGGTCGGGCCCGGCATGCAGCTCACCCGGGACGGCGGCGGATTCGCCGCCATGATGGAGACCGTGCTGCCGCTGTTCAATCTCGGCTCGGCGGCCGTCGCGCTCGGCATCTGCCGCGCCGTGGTCTCCGCCACGACGAACCACCTCAAGCACGCTCGTTTCGAGCACCTCGGCGCCTCGCTGGGCGAGAGCCTCCCGACGCTGCGCGCGCAGCTCGCGACCATGCAGATAGAAACCGACGGGCTCGCGGCTCGAGTCGACGACGTCGTGGGCCACCTCGTTCACCCGAACGACCTGACCACGCTCCGTGTGCTCGAGGTCAAGGCGGCCGCCGGCGAGACAGCGATCGAGGTGACGTCGCTGGCGATGCGCACCTGCGGTGGAGCGGCGTTCTCGAAGCAAACCGGCATCGAACGCTTCTTCCGCGACGCGCATGCAGGCGTCGTGATGGCGCCGACGGCCGACGTGCTCCGGGAGCTGATCGGCAAGGCGCTGCTCGGGCTGCCGCTCTTCTAGACTCCGGAGGACGACGTGGAGCCAACGATCTGGATCGGCGCGGTGGCCTACGACCCCAAGGTCGTCACGATATGGGAGGGCATGCGTCGCTACCTGCGCGACGAGGCGAACGTTCCAGTCGAGGTCGTGCTGTTTCAAAGCTACGAGGCGCAGGTGCGCGCGCTGCTGGCCCGCGACCGCGATGCCGCGCCCCGCATCGACATCGCCTGGAACACGAATCTCGCCTTCCTTCAGTCGGTCGAGTGGAGCGGCGGACGCTGCACGCCGCTCGCGATGCGCGACACGGACCTCAGCTGGACCAGCAAGATCATCGCGATCACGGGCGGTCCAGTCCGCACGCTCGATGATCTGCGCGGTCGGGTCCTGGCGCTTGGCAGCCGCGACAGCGGTCACGCCGCAATCCTGCCGGTGCACTTTCTCGCCGAGCACGGGCTCGTCGAAGGGCGCGACTACCGCGCATTGCGCTTCGATACCGATCTCGGCAAGCACGGCGACACCGGAACGAGCGAGGTGGACGTTTTGCGCGCCGTCCTCGACGGGACGGCGGAGGCGGGTGCGATCGGCAGTCCCTTCTGGACCGCCGTGCAGGAAAAGGCGCTCGCGCCGGCCGGAAGCGTCGGCGAGGTGTGGACATCGCCGCCGTATTCGCATTGCATGTTCACCGCGCGTCCCGGGCTCGACGACGAGGTCGGACGTCGCTTCGGCGAGGCCCTCGCGAAGATGAGCTTCGATGATCCGTCGCATCGGCCGGTGCTCGAAGCGGAGGGCTTGAAGCGCTGGCTGCCCGCCGACGTGCGCGGCTACGATTCGCTCCGCGCGGCGAGCCGGTCGCAGGGCTTTTTCCAGCGACCCGCCTGACGACGACGTCGCCCTCCGGTCACGCGCAATGGAAGACGCTCGCGACGCGCGTCGCGTGCTCCCGCTCCCGCTCGAGCGCCGCGCGGACGGCGTCGAGCGCCGCGGCGAGTGGGAGAACGTCGCGTGTGACGATGAAGTCGTCGTCGTCCGCTCCGACGGGGTGCCAGTAGACGCCGCGTGCGGTGACCGTCACCTCCGGGACGAGATCCGCGCGCGAGAGCGCGACACCGTCCTCGGCGAAACCGCGCAGCGCGAGTCGCCGAATCACCCGATCGTCGGGATCCACCGCGTTCCGGTCCAGGAATTCGGCGAAGCGCTCGGCCTCATCGTCCGTCGAGACGGTAGCGGCGAGCCGTACCCGGAAACCTTCCCGGCGCGCCGTATCGATGCCCGCCCAGGCGCGCTCCCATGTGCCGTGTCCGCGGTGCCGATCGTGCAGCTCGGGCGACGGGCTGTCGAGGCTGATCTGGAGCGTCACGCGATCACGTGGCAGCGCTCGTAGGGCCTCGAGCCGCCCACCGCGGAACAGCATTCCATTGGTCAGCACCGTGGTCGGCGCCGCGTCCGCGCAGGCTCGGAGGATCGGCGCGATGTCGGGAAGCAGAAAGGGCTCGCCCCCGGTCACGAACAGCTGCTCCAGCCCGAGGGAGCGCGCCTCGGAGACGACCCGGCGTACCAGCCCGAGACCCAGCTCGCGCCGTGAGGAGGTGGGCGAGGATCGCACGCAGCAGTAGTCGCAGCGCAGGTTGCAGTCGAAGTTGGTGTAGAGCCAGAGCCGCGCGCCGAGAGGCCGCGCCGGCTCCGCTTCACCGGGAGGACTGCCGTGCCGGAAGACCCACCGGGTCCGTCCATTCGCGGATGTGACGCCCACGATGGGATTGCGCGTCAGCCGGGACCAGATCTCGAGGTCGCGTCCGACGGCGGGGTCGTCGGCAGTGATCGCCACGAGGTCACCGCCCGCGGTCTCACGAAGCGCCGCGACGATGTCGAGGAGCAGCCCGCTCGCGAAGGTGCGTGCCCGGGTTTCGATCTCGATCCTGGCCTTCAGTGCCATTTCGTCGTGGCCATGTCGTCGTGCCGCGCGATCGACCGCCGGCAGCTAACCTAGACTATCTCCGCCGACACGCGTAGTGAACCGCAAACGGGCCAACCCGTCGCCATAGCCAGGGAGAAGCCAGTGGAGCGACCATCGACGAATCACGAGGTGGCGGCGCTACCCGCCGTCGAGCCCGCACTCGTCCTCGCCATCCTACGCATCATGCTGGGCGCGCTCTTCGTCTCGGTGTTCTTCGAGAACCTCGGCAAGGCGCTCTACACGCCGGAAGGGTACGCCGGACTCATCGAGTACTACATCGGGAGCGGGCATGCCCCGGCGGTGTGGAAGTCGATCATGTCCGTGATGGCGAGTCACGCGAGCATCGCCGCGCCGATCCAGGGGGCGACCGAGCTCACGTTCGGCGTCTGCCTGGTGCTCGGACTCTTCACGCGCCCGGTCGCGCTCGCAGCCTTCGGGTTCCTGACGAGCCTGTGGGTCTCGGAGTGGGGGACGGCGTGGATTTGGGAGCTGCTGGTGCCCATGACGGTTGCGCTGTGTCTCTTCCTCGGCGCCGCCGGACGTCGCCTCGCCTTGGATATCGCGCTGGCTGCGCGCTTCCCCGGCGCGCCCATCTGGTAGGGCCGGAGTGCGGGTTTCCGTCGTCATCCCCACCTACAACGAGGCGCAGTCGATCGGGCGGGTGCTCGACGACATCCCGTGGACGCGTGTCACCGAGGTCCTCGTCGTCGACAGCGACTCGAGCGACGGTACGCGCGACATCGCCGAACGTCGCGGCGCGCGAGTCGTGCTCGAGCCCAAGCGTGGCTACGGCCGCGCCTGCCTCGCCGGGCTCGCTCGGGCGGCGAGCCCGGACGTCGTCGTGTTCCTCGACGGCGACTACAGCGATCGTCCTGCCGAGCTGCCTAGGTTGCTTGAGCCGTTGTGTGACGGTCGAGCCGACATCGTGATCGGCTCGCGACTCGCGGGCGATCGCACGCAAGGCGCGCTGCCCTGGCATTCGGTGCTCGGCAATCGCCTTGCGGCGGCACTGATACGCCTGCTGTGCGGTCTCGCGCTCACCGACTTGGGTCCATTTCGGGCCGCACGATACGACGTCCTCCGCTCGCTCCAGTTGCGCGAGCTTACGTATGGATGGCCCGTCGAGATGATCGTCAAGGGAGCGCTGCGCGGCGTGCGAATCGTGGAGATCCCGGTCAGCTACCACCCCCGCATTGGCCGATCGAAGATCACCGGAACGGTGAAAGGCACCATCGGCGCTGGCTGGTGCATCCTCTCGGGAATCGTGAAGTATCGCGTGCGGCGCGGCCGGTGAGCGTCGCAACGAGACCCTCGCGCGTGCTGGTCGTCGTCGCAAAGGCGCCGCGGCCCGGTCACGTGAAGACGCGTCTTGCGGGCTCCCTTCCTTCCGAAGCGATCGTGGCGCTCTATCGCTGCCTCATCGAGGACACTCTCGAGCTCGCGTACTCGCTTCCAGATATTCGCGTCGCCGTCGTTTGCCCGAGCGCCGACGTGGGCGAGCTGCGAGACTGGCTCGGTCCCTCCGTCGAGGTCGTTGGACAGCAGGGGAACGGCCTGGCCGCCGCCCTCGATTCGACGTTCCGCCTGCTCCTCGCGGACGAAGTCGATCGGCTGATTGTCTTCAACGGCGACAGCCCGCATCTCCCCTCCGCGGAGCTCGAGCGCGCCTTCACGCTGCTCGACCGCTGCGATCTGGTCGTCGGCCCGACGACCGATGGTGGCTACTATCTGGTCGGCGGCAGCGTCGCGCATCCCGGTCTTTTCGAACCGTCACGCATGGGAACGCATACGGCGCTGGAGGCGATACTGGCCCGCGCCGGCGAGCTCGGCCTGCGCGTCGGGATGACCGCGCCCTGGTACGACATCGACGACTCCGATGACCTCGCGCGGCTCGCGAAGGATCTCCGCAGCGCACCGGCGAGCGCCCGGCGGACGCAGGCACTTCTCGCGCGATGGCGTCTCGCTTGATCTACGGGTGCGGCGTGATCATCGCCGTCGCGATGATCTCGATCGGGCGCGTCGATCCGCGTGTGTCGCCGGTTGCGTTTTTTGCGTGGCTTGGCGCCGCCGGCGCGTCCTATCTGACAGTCGTCTGGCTGCTACCGCGCACACGCCTCGAGTCCCGATCGGCGCTCGTGTTTTGCCTCGGACTCGCGGCGCTGTGGCGCGTGCCCTTGCTGACGGCGCCGCCGCTGCTGTCGACCGACGTATACCGGTACGTCTGGGACGGGCGCCTGCAGCACCTCGGCTACAATCCGTACACGGTGATCCCCAATGATCCCGCCGTCGCCGCGCTCCATGACCGTGAAACGGAGCAGCTGAACCATCCCTGGCTGCCGACGCCGTATCCACCGGTCGCCCAGGTCTTCTTCCGGGTCGCGATGCGAGCGAGCGCCTCTGTACGAGCGATGAAAGCGGCGCTCGTGCTGTGCGACGCGCTGCTCGTCCTCGTGTTGTGGCGATGGCTCGCCGGCTCCGGTCGTGACGTCGCGTGCGTTCTCGCATACGCCTGGAATCCGCTGGTGGCGCTGGAGGTGGCGGGGAACGGTCACGTCGACGTGCTCGGTGCGTTGCTTCTGGTCCTGTCGGCCTGGTGCCTGACGGAGCGTCGTCATCTCCTGGCTGCGACCGCCTGGATGCTGGCGATCGGTGTGAAGGTTTTGCCGATCGTGCTCGCGCCGCTCTTCTGGAAGCGCGTGCGGTCGCGGGATGTCGCGCTCGGCGCGGTGGTCCTGATCGTCTTCTACGTTCCGTTCGTTTCTCGCCACGGATTGCCGATCGGGTCGCTCGGGACGTACCTCGACTACTGGCGGTTCAACGCGCCGCTGTTCGGGATTGCCGAGGCGGTCCTTCCCGCACGTCTGCTCATGGCTTGCGCCGCGCTGTCGGGCGTCGCGGTGGCCGCCAGGCTGCGACAGGTCTGTCCCGTCGATGCGCCGGCGGCGTGGGCCTGGCCGCTGGCGTTCGTGTTGCTCGCAGCGCCGGCGGTGTACCCGTGGTATCTGCTCTGGCTGGCGCCGTTCCTCGCCGGCGGCGCCACGTGGCCGCTGGCCGTGTGGACCGTGAGCTCGCTGTCGACGTACTTGGACCTGGTCATCGGCATGCCGCGGTGGGCCGTTGCCATCGAGTATGGTGTCGTCCTCGCGGCGGCGGTGCCGCTCATGCTCGGAGTGGTGCGGCACCCGATCGAGGAGCGATCCGCGCGACTGCGTTGACCTCGCGACCATTCTCGTGCGAACAGATGTGATTGCGTCGACGCGCCGTCGCGAGCCGGCGGTGGCATTCGCTGGCCGAATGAGGAGGACTTCAGGATGTCGAGGCGGCTGATCGCTCTGCTGGTTCTTTGTGTTCCGCTCCTTGCGGGACCTTCCCGGGCGCAGACGCGCTCACCCGTCGCCGATCAGATCGCAAAAGCGTACGGCCTGGATTCGTTCGAGAAGGTCGATGCCGTACGCTACACGTTCAATCTCGAGTTCCCCGGGAGGAGCCTCTCCCGTGCATGGGTCTGGGAGCCCAAGACAGGTCGCATCTCCTTCGACGGCAAGGACAAGGACGGCAAGCCGGTGAAGGTCAGCTACCTCGAGTCGGAGGTCTACAAAGAATCCGACAGCGTGAAGGACGAGGTGGAGCCTGCCTTCGTGAACGACAATTACTGGGCGTTCTTCCCTTTTCACGCGTACTGGGACTCGCCCGGCGCCGACGTCCAGGACAAGGGCATGCAGAAGCTGCCCGCCGGGGACGGCTCCGCGAAGCTGGTGTCGGTGAAATACTCTTCGAAGGGCGGCTACACGCCTGGCGATACGTGGGACCTGTACGTCGGGGCCGACAACCGGGTCGAGTACTTCGTCTATCATCGTGGCGGGGAGACGAAGCCGAAGCTCGTGTCCACGACGTGGGAAGGCTACAAAATGGCCGGCCCGCTGCTGTTTTCGACCGACCATCGCGGTACGGCCGATGGTGGGCCCTTGCGCGTGTGGTTCTCGAACGTGGCCGTCAAGTTGGCGGGATCCGACAGCTGGATCGACGCGAAATAGGAAGTCATGAGCGGACGTCCGATATGGATGGCCGCTGCAAGGACGAGCGCGGAAACTGCAAATCACGCTTCCGCGGGATGCGATGGCGACATCATCCTCCGGCGTCGAGGTCGCCACCGCACGGTAGCGCGGCGCGTCGTGATGAGAGCGGGCGGGCAAGCGATGGCGCGACCGGCTAGCGAGGGAGGCCGGAACCCACCCTTGTCTACTTCCGAACTCGCGATACGCTGAACGTATGCGAGGTTCTGTCACGGCCGTTAGTCTCGCGATGCTCGCGATGCTTGGTATCCGGCCGGTTGCGGCGAATGCACAGGTGCCCGGCGGTGGGAATCCGAAGACCGACTGCTACGTCGAGTGGTCGGGCATCACGCCCAACAAGGGCAAGAACCTCGATTGCCAGGATGGCGATCCCGCATGCGACGTCGACACGACTCAGAACGGCGTGTGCGTGCTGGGGATCGGCGTCTGCGTGGCCCAGACCAACGTCGCCGAGTGCATCCCGCAGCCGATCGAAAAGGTGACGGTGAAGGCGCAGCCGAAAACCGTCAAGCTCGGCTCTTTGAAGATTCCGGTCACGCCGCCCGTGCCGCCGCCGACGCCGGTCATGGCTCCTACGTGCTCTGCGGAGAGCATCGTGCGCTTACCCCTGAAGGCGACCAAGAAGGGCAAGCTGAAACCGTCGCCCAAGGTCACGCTCACCGCCACGGCGATCGCGGGCGCGAAACCGAAAAAGGACAAGGACGTCATCAACGTCCGCTGCGTCCCGAACACCGGTGGCGGAGAGTGCCCGGCGAATCCGGCGGGAGGGCCGCGCGAGCTCCAACTCCTGGCTGCTGCGTCGGGCACCGACCTCGACAACGGCTGGACCGGCGCGAGCCAGAACTTTCCCGTCGTCTCGAACTCGGAGCTTCGAGTGTGTCTCACGGGGTGTGGTGCCACCACGAACCCGCAGTGTGGAGAGGACGAGGCGCAGACGACCGCGGTCAACGGGTCGACCTTCGGTGCGCCGTTGCCACTCTTCACTGCGGGCATTCCGGTCTGCGTCGTTAACCTCTTCGCATCGAACAAGATCGCGGGCTTCACGGCCGACATGTCCACCGGCGTCATGGGCGGCTCGGTGAACCTGTCGTCCGGGGTCTTCCTCACCGCCGCCACGCAGGTCTGCCCGCGCTGTTCTGGCACCGACATCGGGCAGGCCGGGACATGCGACTCCGGCGGGAGGTCGGGCCGTGCATGCGTCACGAGCGGCGTGGTCACGGTCGCCAACGCCCTCGGGGACAAGCTCTACACACTCTCGTCCGACTGCCCTCCCGCTGGGAAACCGGCTGGCAGCATCCCCATCGTTCTGCCGCTCACCACGGCGACGTCGACGTTGCCGGGATCGCCTGCGTGTCCCGGGCAGACGCAGATCCTTCCCAGCGGATGCGGGGTGTGCGGAACAACGTGCACCGGTGCGGCGTGCGTCGGCACCACCCCCTCGGGAGCGTGCATCGACGTGAAGGGCGGCATCAGCCAGAACTGCTGCAGCGGCAACACGGCGAATCCCTGCTTCCCGGACCCCATCGTTCGAACGGGCAGCACAGCGCCCCCGACGCCGGCGTTCCCGGATCCGACATTCCCGAAGACCGGGAACGTGACGGTCGTCGGGACGTTCTGCGAGGCATCGTCGGGCTCGTCGGCGGTGGACCTCGTGACCGGATTGCCCGCGCCGGGCGCGATCGTGTTGCCGATGGCGGCGACGTGGATTCCGTGAACGTGGATCCAATCGACCGTTGGTCACGGGCGGGGGCTGGTGCGGCGGACGCCTAATGCAGGTCGGTTGCAAACTCGGCGGTAACTGGCCGACCGCCGAGTGTCACTGTCGTTGGCTGCTCGCAATCGAATGCACAGCTGATGCGTCCAGATAGCGGAGCGGCCTCAGACAAGCGTCGTTTCGACGGCGATGTTCCCGTGCGTTGCTCGCGAATAGGGACACACCTGGTGGGCCGCCTCGACTAGGCGCTGCGCCGTCGCGCGTTCCATCCCCGGCAGGCTCACGTAGAGGCGAGCCGCCAGGCTGAAGGCGCCCCCTTCGGGACCGAGATCGATCTCGGCGTCGACCGCGTGATCG
>Ga0111538_10014693_pt1 | contig 10317 bp, 6 predicted proteins | sample SoiMethybrSBSTD1_FD_79669 | JGI IMG/M metagenome (GOLD analysis project Ga0111538, IMG submission 79669) | Bulk soil microbial communities from a Populus tree surrounding site in Tennessee, USA - Soil MetaG P. TD hybrid SBSTD1 (version 2)... | ecosystem: Environmental > Terrestrial > Soil > Tree... | reverse complement strand
TTCCTCCAGCGCCGCGCTGGTCTCGTCGTCGGGCACCTGGGCCAGCGCCTCGGACAGCGGGGCGAGCGCGGCCTGGTCGCCGTACAACTCCAGTGCGGCCGCCGCGGCGAGTGCCCGCTGCCTGGCGGAGCGGTCGGTGGCGGTCGCCGTGGCCAGCAGCGGATAGTACTTCGCAAGCCCTTGCTCCCGCAGCCGGCCCGACCACTGGATGGACCTCGTCAGCGGCAGTTGGTCGGCCAGCCAGACCACCACGCCGAAGAGCTGGGGATCGCCCGGGAAGCGTGCCCAGAGCGCATCGACGAGGGCCTCGGCGAGCGTGGGCCCCACCAGTCGGGTGGCGTACAGCACCTGCCGGACGGCATCCTCCGGGATCAGCCTGGCGAGCTCGGTCAGATCGGAACCGGCGCCTTCCAGCACCTTGGCGATCTCGCCGAGCGGTAGCACCAGACGTCCGACGCGCAGCGCCGCCCGCAGAATCTCAGCCGCGTCTACCGATCGGCCGGTGGCTACCAGGCTGCTGACCTCGTACGACGTCATCTGGCGGCGGCCAGACTCCGCGCCCAGATCGTCAGGGGCGACTTCGGGTAGGTCCCGGAGGAGTTCCAGCACCCGCTCGTGGTCGCCCTCAGCACTCCGTACGACGATCTCTGCCGCGTCCACCGTGACCTGCCGGCGGGCGGCCGTGCGCAGTTCCGCAAGGGCCGTGTTGGCCTCCGGGAGGCGGTCCGTCGCCACGTAACAGTGGATCAGGACGTTGAGCAGGCCAGTCTGCAGTACGGCTTCGGGGTTGGCGGCGAGGCCGGACCTGCAGGCCTCGATGGCGCTGGCCAGGTTGCCGCCGTCGCGCTCTGCTCGGGCGAAGTTGTAGAGCGCTTCCGGTCCGTCCGCCTTGCCCAGCGCGGCGAGACGGTGGTTACGCCGGGCCTTGTCCTTGGTCGTCACCGTGCCGACGAGGTAGCCGGAGTGGGCGAAGGCGAGCGCGTCGGTGGGTCGGGTCCGCGGGACGTCGCCGGTGATCCGGTGGGCGACCTGCTCGTGCAGTCGTCCGCTGTAGCGATATTCGCCGGCCCGGAACAGGCGCGGCGACCATATCCCGATGCCCCCGGCTTCGGTCGGGCTGGTCACCCGTACGAGAAGCGCGTCGAATGTCCGGCCGTTCGTGACGAGCTGGTGCCGTAACGCGGTGACGTCGCCGGTGACGACCTCGTCGGCGTCGACGACGAGGACCCATTGGCCGTGGCAGTGGGCGAGGCATCGGTTGCGGGCGTCGCCGAAGTGGTCGTCCCAGTAGCCGTCGATGACGCGGACGCCGTGTTCGCGGGCGATCTCCGTGGTGCGGTCGGTGGAGCCGGTGTCGTAGAGCACGATCTCGTCGACCACTCCGCGCAGCGCGCTCAGACAGTCGGCGATGACCGCTTCCTCGTCCTTGGCGATGATGCTGGCCGACAGCAGCGGCGCGTCGGTCGGCGGCGCGGTCCGCAGCGCACAACGTCGGCCGCCGAGGTGGGCGATCAGCGCGTTTTCGACCAGCACCAGTCGGCCCTGCTCGCGCAGCGTGTCGTACGGCATGTCCAGCGTGGGTCCGCCGGCACGTTCCAGGGCTTCGCGGCGGATGGCGACGCAGACCGGGCCGAGCCGGTCGACGTCGGTCAGGCCGCGGTGGTCCTGGCGCCACTGTCGGGCGTACGCCTTGAAGCCGGCTACGCCGGTCGTGGCCTCGTGCGGCAACCCGACCCGCTGTGGGCCAAAGCTGCTGTGGCAGCGGGGGCCGGCGGCGACGACGGTGGGATCGTCGAAGGCCGCGCCGACGGCGTCCAGCCAGTGTGGTGTCAGGACGGTGTCGCCGTCGAGCAGCACGGCCACCGGGTGGGTGGTGGCGGCCAGCCCGGCCGACCAGCGAGCGGCCTGCTCCCTTGGGGTCTGCTCGAGGACCGTCAGCCAGGGCTGGGCGTGGGCCTTGGCGGCCAGGTCGGGGCGTTGCGGTGGGAGCACGCAGACGACCTCGTCGCGCAGCCCGAGGGCGGGGCGCAGGCCGGCCAGGAGGTTCTGGAATTCGTTGGTGGTGCCGCCGGCGGTGACGATCACTGAGACAGGCACGCGAATCACCTCTCACCGATCGGCCATCTGGGCGGTGCCACGCGGAGTACGGCCGACCACCGGCGGATCAATCCTTTCACAGCGACTCGATCGCGGGCGCCACTCCGGGAAACGGGCCCGCCGTCGTCCCGGCTGTCACTCGGTACGCAGCGCGACAGCCGTTCTCGTCCGGGCTGCCCAGCCGGCCGGCAGCAGCGCACCGAGCAGAGCGATCACCAGCCCGCCGAGGGTGAGCGGCACCAGGGTGGCCGGGCCGTACACATCGACGAAGCTGTCGGGTAGGTGCAGACCTCCACCGGCCGCCATCGCCGGCAGCACCAGGTGTTGAACCGCCACCCCGACCGGTACCCCGATCAGCCCCCCGACGAGGCCGACGCCGGTGACCGATGCGACGACCATGGCGATCGTCTGCCGTGGAGTCATGCCGAGCGCCTTCTGCACGGCCAGTTCATGCACCCGCTCGCGCAGGTCAAGGACCAGCATGTTGAACACGCCGAGCGCGGCGACCGCGACGAGCAGCAGCGTCAGCGTGGCGGTCAGGCCCTGTACGACGACGAGCAGCGGGTCGACCGGGGTCTGGTTCGGGTACGCGGTGAGCCCTTGCGGTTGCAGCGCGGTGGTCAGCCGTTTCGCGTAGCCGCCGGGGTCGGTGCCGTCGGTGAGCGCGATGCGGTACTCGTGCGGCCGTAGCAGCGGCAGTGCGGCGGCGATGGTGTCCGCGCCGGTGAAGACCGCGGTGCCGGTGTCGAAGACCTCTCCGGCGATCCGTAGCCGCACGGGGGTTCCGTCCGCCTGGACGGTGACGGTGTCGCCGACCCGTGCGCCGGTCGCCCGCAGGAACGCCTCGCCCGCGACGGCCTCGCCGGGGCCGGTGAACCAGCGGCCGCTGACCATCGTGAAGCCGTCCCAGGTCGGGTCGCCGGTGAACGCGTTGATGCTGACCGGATCGGTGAGACCTGCGACGGCGGCCGGCGCCTGCGCGAGACCGTAGGCGGCACGGGTCCCCTCCTGGGCGGCGATCGTCGCCAGGACGTCCGCCGGGTCGGGCCGGTGCGTGCCGGTGCCGCCGCCCGGGGGCGCTTCGTCCGGTCGGATCTCGATGACGACGTCGGCGGTGTTCTGCTCGACCGCGGTCTGGATCCGGATCAGCGAGCCGCCCAGACCGAGCGCGAACGTGACCGAGGCCGTACCGGCGGCGATCGACAGCAGGATCGCCGCCGCCCGGACCGGCCGGGTGAACGGGCGGGCCGCGCCGAGCCCGACCGGCCGGGACATCGGCATCCGCGCCGTCAGCCGGCCGGCGGCGCGGGCCAGCGCGGCGGATCGGCCGCCGGTCCTGTCGGCCCCGCGGCCGACGGTGAGTGCGTCGACGGTCCGCAGCCGGGCGGCCCGCAGCGATGCCGCCCACGCGGTCACCGCCACCACGGCGAGGATCCCGCCGGGCACGACCAGCGAAACCCACCACGCGATCGTGGTGTTCGCCGACCCGTACAACTGCTCGGTCTCGGCCAACACCGGCAGTGCGAGCAGATTGCCGGCGACGGTTCCGACCATCGCCCCGACCGCGGACGGGACGAGAGCTTGCGCCACGAAGGCGCGGACGACCCCGGCCGGCGTGGCGCCGAGGGCCTTGAGGACACCGATCCGGCGGGTCGCGGCACCGACCGCACCGGCGATCACGGTCCCGACGATCAGCACCGCCATCACCAGGCCGAGGACGGCGAATGCGACCAGGAACGGCACGAACACGGCCGAGTCCTCAACGGCCTGCTGCCGCACGTCCAGCCACGACCTGGCGCCGGTCACGGCACCCGGCGGCAGGGTGGCCTCCACTGCGGCACGCCCGGCGTCGACCTCGGCCCCGGTCCCGGCGGCCGCGAACCGGTACAGCATCTGGTACCCGCGGGTGGCGCCCGGCATGGTCAGCGCGTCCAGGGCCGAGGGCAGCACCCACGCCGACGCGGTGGCGCTCATCGACCGGGCTGTGCCGACGACCGTGAGCGTCTGTCCGCCGGGCGCCTGCAGCCGTACGCCGGGCGGGATGCGGATCACGCCGACGGCGACCACGATCTCGTCCGGCCGTGTCGGCCAGCGGCCCTCGACCACCTCGACCCGGTCGACGGCGCCGCCGGGTCCGCTGCGTCCCACGATCGTCAGCGGGGGCAGCCGCAGCGGCCCGCCATCGGCGGCGGGCTCAGGCCCCGGCGCGCCGGCGCCGGTGCCCGTGCTCGTGAACGACAGGGTCAGCACCGGATACGGTCCGGCGGCGTCCGTGACACCCGACGCGGTCTTCGACGCGATGAGCTGCGCCTGCGTCACCAACTGCGGGTCGGCCACGACCGACAGGTGGGCGCCGTGCTGGGCGGTGAACCCCGCGTCGAACGGCGATCGGGAGGCCACCAGCAGCCCGGCGCCGAGCACCGAGGCGGTCACCGCGGCCGCCGACACCAGTCCGATGACCACCGTCTGCACCCGCCGGCGTCGGATGCCCGACCTGACGACCCGTCCGAGCCCGGTCACCGGGGCACCCCCGCCGTCGCCCCGGTGGCGTTGCGGGCCACACCGACCGGGCCTGCCGTGTCGGTGGTCAGGTGGCCGTCGGTGAGCCGGATCGTGCGGGTCGCGTACGCCCGTGCCAGCTGCTCGTCGTGGGTGACCAGGACGATCGTCTGGCCGGTCGCGTGCAGCTCGGTGAGCAGGCGCCACACGTCCTCGCCCGCGGCGCGGTCCAGCGCTCCGGTCGGCTCGTCGGCCAGCAGCAACGCCGGCCGGTTGACCAGCGCCCGGGCCACCGCGACCCGCTGCCGTTCGCCGCCGGACAACCGTCCCGGGTAGGCGGCGGCGTGCCGGGCGATGCCCAACGTGTCCAGCAGCTGCTCCGCGCGCTGCCGCGCCGCACCGCCCCGGGCGCCGGCCAACTGCGCCGGCAGCAGCACGTTGTCCAGCACGGTCAGGTCGTCGAGCAGGTTGAAGAACTGGAACACCAGCCCGACGTGCGCCCGCCGGAACCGCGCCGACGCCGCCTCGCTGAGCGTGTCCACCCGCGTCCCCGCGACCTTCACCGTGCCCTCGCTCGGCCGGTCCAAGCCCGCCAGCAGGTTGAGCAGCGTGGACTTGCCGCTTCCGGACGGGCCGAGCACGGCGAGTGCCTCGCCCACGGCGACGGTCAGCGACACGTCATGCAGCGCCGGCGGGCCGTCGCCGTAGCGGCGGCTCACGCCGTGCAGCTCGATCACCGGATCGGTCATGGAACGCGTCCCTTCTCCGTGGTTGACGGGGACGCTAGGTGCGCCTGTGGAGGCGGCGCGTCGCTCTGCGGAGGCAACCGCCGTACCGCCGACGGCGGATCTGACAGCCGCGTCATCCTTGCGGGGTAGGCGCCCGATGTACCCGCCATGGGCGCGAGGAGCGACGACGGGCCGGTGGCAGGCGGCGAGAATGGGCCGGTGAGACAGATCCTGGGGCGGCTGCTGCGTCCGGTGGGCCCGCTGCCGAGGCCGCGGCGGCGGGCACTGCTCGTCGACGCCGCCCTCGCCGTCCTGCTGGGCTTCGCGTCGTTCCAGGCGGCCACTGACGACCCGCCCGTTCTGCGGCAGCCGATCCCGCCCGGTGAGATCCTCCGGCTTCCACCCGTCCCGCCGGTGGACCCGCCCGGGACCGATCTCGGCGCGTTCGTCCTGGTCCTCGTCCTGTGCGCGCCGCTGATCCTGCGCCGCCGGTATCCCCTTGCGGTGCTGTGGACGACGATCGGCGCGTCCCTGCTGATCCTGGTGCCGGGCGCGATCGACCGGCCCAACCTGTACCCGTGCGTCGTCCTCGCCAGCCTGATCGCGGTGTTCAGCGCCGCCGCGTACAGCCCTCACCGCGTCGCGGCGCTAGCCGGGCCGCCGGTCATCGCGCTGTTGGGCCTGTGGCTGGTGGCGGTACCCGGTCCGTACGTCCCGTTCCTGGTGCTGGCGCCGGTGGTCGCCGCCGCCGGTGGCCATCACCTGTGGAACCGCCGCGTCGGCGAGGACCGGGAGCGGCTGGCCGCACAGGCCCGGGAGCAGGCACAGGCGCTGCGCGACGCGGCCGCCGGTGAACGGGCACGGATCGCCCGGGAGTTGCACGACGTCGTCACGCATCACGTGAGCGTCATGGTCATCCAGGCCGGTGCGGCCCGCCTGGTGCTGGCGGGGTCACCGGACGGCCCGCAGGGCGATACGAGGCAGGACGAGGCCCGGGAGGCGCTGCTGGCCGTCGAGTCGACCGGCCGGGCCGCGCTTACCGAGTTGCGGCACGTGATGGGCCTGCTGGCGCCGACCGGCGACCCGACCGCCGCCGACTCCGGCGACCCCGACGACGGGCAGGGCACGCTGGTCGCCGCACCCCAGCCGGGCCTGGACAGCCTGCCGGTCCTGGTCGGGCGGATGCGTGACGCCGGGGTGCCGGTGCGGCTGACCGTCTCCGGCGACCTGCGACCGGTCGCCGACGGGGTGGGACTGGCCGCCTACCGGGTCGTGCAGGAGGCGCTGACGAACACGGTCCGGCACGCCGCCGGTGCGGCCGCCACGGTCGTCGTCGAGGTCACGCCCGAGCACCTCCGGATCGAGGTCACCGACACCGGCGGGCACGCCACCACCCGCAAGCCGGACGGGCCGGGCGGGCGCGGGCTCATCGGCCTGCGCGAGCGGCTGGCCGTCTACGGTGGGACGCTGCACACCGAGGCGCGCCCCGGCGCCGGATACCGGATCGAGGCGCGGATCCCGCTGGAGGTGGCGTGACCGACAGGCTGCGCGTGGTGGTCGCCGACGATCAGGCGCTGGTCCGGACCGGGTTCCGGATGATCCTGACCGCCGGCGGCGTCGACGTCGTCGGGGAGGCGTCCACCGGTACCGAGGCGATCGAGGCCGTGCGGCGGACCCTGCCCGACGTGGTGCTGATGGATGTGCGGATGCCCGAGACGGACGGGATCGAGGCGACCCGCCGCATCCTGGCCGGCACCGGCAACGTACCGCGGATCATCATGCTGACCACGTTCGACCTGGACCAGTACGTGTACGCCGCCCTCGCGGCCGGCGCCAGCGGGTTCCTACTCAAGGACGTGGCGCCGGAGCATCTGGTGGCCGCCGTGCGCATGGTGCAGGCCGGTGACGCACTACTCGCCCCGGCGATCACCCGCCGGCTCGTGCAGCGCTTCGCCCGCCGCGACCCGCAGGCGGTCACGCTGCACCGCGACCTGGCGACACTGACCCCACGGGAGGCAGAGGTGCTTGGTCTGCTCGCCCGCGGCATGAGCAACGCCGAACTGGCCGGCGCGCTGCACCTGTCAGAGGCGACGGTGAAGACGCACGTGGCCCGGATCCTCGGCAAGCTCGGCCTGCGCGACCGGGCCCAGGCCGTCGTCGTCGCCTACGAGACCGGCCTGGTCAGCCCGGGCGAAGGCGGCGTCACAACCTGACCGTCGAAGGTGTGCCGCGTCCGGCAGGGCAATCGACACTGTGTCTCGTTCTTTGCCGGCGCCCGTGGGTGTTGGCAGAGTGAGGTCATGGAGACCTTCACCCGAGCCGGGGAGCCACCCGACGGTGATGAGCGGAGCATTGTCCGGGGATGGCTTGCCTTCCACCGCGACGCTCTGGCGGCCAAGTGCCACGGTCTCACCGATGAACAGCTGGTCGAGCGCTCCGCGCCGCCGTCCGCGCTGTCGTTGCTGGGCATCGTGCGGCACATGGCGGAGATGGAACGGGGCTACGGCGTGTGGCCACTGGGACCCAAGGCCGCCCTTGAATGGGTCTGGGGCACCTACGACGACGGCGCCGAGCACGACTTCGACTGCGACGCGTCGATGGTGCAGGAGTCGCTGCGGGCATGGCGGGAGGAGATCCGCAAGGCCGACGAAGCCCTGGCGAACCATCCCTCCCTCGACGACATCGGTGCCGGCAACGGCTACAGCGTCCGCTGGAACCTGGTGAAGCTCGTCGGCGAGTACGCCCGGCACAACGGACATGCCGATCTGCTGCGCGAGCGGATCGACGGGCAGACCGGGGAGTGAGGGCGCGCAGGACGAGCCGATGTCCCGCAGTTGTGCGCCGCTGTCAGTAGCGATTGAACGGGGGTACGGGCGGAGCGATCGCGGACGCCAGCTGAAGGATGATCAAGATGACCATGCTGACGTAGGTGTTGATGACGCACAACGCCATCGCGATCGCGTAGCAGCATTGGTAGAACACGATCCGCCGCCGCATGGCGCCTTGCACCGCGTCGGTGGCTTCCGGTTTGAACAGGTCGGCCCGGCGCGCGTAGCGCAGGCTGGCCAGCAGGACCACCCCCAGCGCAAGCAGGTTCAGCCAGTACAGGATGAACGGGGTGCGGTAGGTGACGTACTCGGAGAGTAGCCCGGTGGAGAACGGCATGAGCGAGACCACGGCGAGGAACGCGATGTGGATCCAGGTCAGATGCCGGTCGGTTGCGGAGAAATGGTTGAGCTGCGTCTGCTGGCCGATCCAGAAGATGCCCAGCGTCATGAAGCTGATCGCGTAGGGCAGCACATGCGGTCCGACATCAGCCAGGGCGTGCCACACCTCATGCTCGGAACCCGCCATGCCGTCAGACCACAGTGGACGCTCGGGATGCGCGACCTCGTTGACCGGGACCCGCAGATCGAGGACCAGCAACGTCATCGCAACGGCAAAGATGCCGTCGCTGAGCGCGGCGAGCCGGCTCAGGCTCTGGCCGGCGATGCGCGGGTAGGACACGGTCACCGGTCCAACGTAGCGGACACCTGATCAATCATTCGGGACCCAGGCTTCCTGGCCGGTCCCGTCTGCCGGGCTCATGTGCTTGTCGGTGAGCGTCGGCCGCCCCGCCTCGTCAGTGAGATCAGGTACTCCTTACGGTGCCGGGGGTCGACGGTGGTGCGCCGGCGGGTCGGCGGCTGGCCGTGGACGGGACGGTAGCTGTCCAACGTGGCCTCCAGGACGCCCTCGCCGGCGGTCAGCCCGGGCAGCTGTCGTTGCAGTTCTTGGATCCGCGCAGCGGGCAGCACGGTCTCGATCGTGGCCAGCTCACCGCGTACCGCCTGGTGGGTGACCGCCGTGCCATGTCGACCGATGGCGGTGATCACGGCGTTGATCGCCCAGGCCGGAATCTCCAGGGCGACCCGCAGGGCCGGCTCGCAGACCATGGTGCCGGCCGCGTCGAGTGCGTCCATGAGCACGATCGGCGTGAGGTTGCGGAAGTCGGCCGGGGTGCTGAGCGGGCCGCGCCGCGATGGCGGACCGTCGGCGACGCTGTAGTTACTGTCGACCATGGATACGATGCAGTCGGTCACCGGCCAGCCGAAGCGGCCCTCGCGGAGCGTGCGACGTACATATTGATCCATGTGTGCGGTGAACGCGGCCGCGTTCCGGTACACGTACACCGGCATCGCCTGCGGCTCGACGCACATCCGGAACTCGACCCCGGAGCCCGGCCGGCCGGGCTCGACCCGCAGACCGATGGTCGCCCGGAACGGGTTGGAACCGGTGTTGAGCACCTCGACGGCCTCGCCCGGGCCAACCGGGCGTTCGACGCAGATCGTCGTCGTCTCGTGGAAGGTGACGTCGATGCCGAACTCCGCGGCCAGTGTCGCCTGGATGACCTCCTTCTGGACCTCGCCGTAGAGGGAGACCCGGATCTCCCGGCCGGTCTGGTCGACCCGCACGTTGATCAGCGGGTCCTGCTCGGCCAGCCGCGCCAGTGCCGCGCGTAGCGCACCGTCGTCGCGCCGGCGCACCGCGGCGACGACGGTCTCCATGGTCGGCGCCGCGAATCGGTGCACGGCCACGCCTGCCGGTGGCTGGCCGATGGTGTCGCCGATGCGGACCTCGCCCAGCCCGGAAAGCCGGCCGATCTCGCCCGCGGACAGGTTCGGGCGCGCGACCCATGAACCGTTGTCCGACACGCTGATCGCCGTCGCCTTCGCATCGACCTGGCCGCCGTCGACGGTGCGGATCGACAGTTTGCTCCGCAGGCCCAGCTGACCGCCGAACATTCGCACGTAGGCGATCCGCTCACCGGCACGGCCCCGATCGATCTTGAAGATTCGACCCGAGAGGGCGGCGCCGGCGTCGCCGACCCGGGCAGGCAGCAGGTCGACCAGGCCGGTGGTCAATGCGTCGACGCCCTCGCCGGTGATCGCCGAGCCGAAGTAGACGGGATGAATCTGTGCGCGGCGGGTCTGTGTCGCGAGCGCTTTGTGCA
>Ga0111538_10014691_pt1 | contig 10317 bp, 6 predicted proteins | sample SoiMethybrSBSTD1_FD_79669 | JGI IMG/M metagenome (GOLD analysis project Ga0111538, IMG submission 79669) | Bulk soil microbial communities from a Populus tree surrounding site in Tennessee, USA - Soil MetaG P. TD hybrid SBSTD1 (version 2)... | ecosystem: Environmental > Terrestrial > Soil > Tree... | reverse complement strand
CGCGGGGCCGTCTGCCTCACGCTGCCGAGGGCCAGGTACGCGACGGCGAACCCCTTCTGCTCCGTCAGGATCCGAAGCTTCTTCGGCCCCGCGTCGGCGAACTTCAGGGGCCCGAGTTCCAGCCACATCCAGCGGTCGGGCTCCTTCGGTCCCGTGTGGTCCGCGTGCTTCTTTTTCAGGTTGCTCGTCGGGGGGCGGACGGCGATCCATTCCTCGCCCCCCGGGGCCGCGACCACCGTCTCGCGGGGATTCTTCGCCGACGGCCCCGATAGGCCGGTCCCCTGGAGGTAGAAGGTGAACACCTCCTGGCAGCAGCCTCCCGCGTAGACCCAGGCCCGGCACGTCGCGCCGGTGGCGATGTAGACGTCGGCCTCGATGAAGTTCGCCGCGGCCTTCCCGGGACCGGAATCGGCGGCGGACGTCCAGTAGGTCTCCAGCTTCGGCGACGTGGCCAGAGCGAAGGCGCCGCCGGCGATGAGGTCGTCGGCAAAGAAAATGACCTCCCGGGCCGCGGCGGCCCGCTCCTCGAGGAACGCCTTGTTGCGCGCCGCGAAGGCCGTCTGCTCCGCGAGCAGTCTCTCGTAGGCGGGCCCGGTAGCCCCGCGGGTCTTCACCGCCGCGAAGTCTTCCTCCGCGGTCCAGAAAAGACGGCGGGCGTCCGCTTCCTTCGGGTCGACGGCGCCCCGGACCTCGGCGAACCGCTCGGGCAGGCCGGCGGCAGCCTGGCCCTCGAGGGCCCGAAGCACCGCGACCGCCCGGGCGTCCGTGGGTTTCTTTTCCGGGCGCAGCGCCAGGAGCGTCGCCACCGTGCCGGCGCCCATCTCCCCCGCGGGAACATCCAGGATTCCGCCCGCGGCCTGGACCGTGACGCCGCGCGGCGTGACGTCGAGCAGGGTCCCCTCAAGCCGCTCCACCAATCCGGTCTCTCCGAAGAACTGCAGGTCCACCTTGGTCCCTTTCGTCCATCGCGTCAGCAGCCGGGGAACCTCGGCCAGCGCTTCGGCGGCCAGCTTGAAGTCCGCGATGTCCCCGTCCGTCTCCTTTCGGAAGCCCTCGTCGGTCAGACCTCCGCGGATCTCTTCGAGGGCCTTCACGGCGGCCGCGAAGTCACGGGCCGCCGCCGGCCGGACGGCGGCGGCCCACCGGGCGCGGTAGGCGGCGGTCGCGGCAGACGGCTCGTTCGTCACCGGAGCCTTCAGCGGAGTCTCTTCGACGGGCCGGGGCGGCGGCGGCGGCGGAAGCTCCGCCGTGCCGGCGGAGATCCGGAAGCACCCGAGAAGGTGCCCCGCGAAGGCGGTCCCGTGCTCGAGGATGATCGTGATCGAGTCGAGGTCCGCGGGTGCCTGGAGATGGAAGAAGGCGGTGCTGGTCTGGCCCACGCGGGGGTAGACCGACCACCCGCTGAGCGGCCTCCCGTCGATCGCGCCCGACGCGGGATACAGATCCTGCTCGAAGGTCGCGGAAGCGCCCGAGAACACCAGCGGCGTTCCGCCCGACAGGACTTTGAACTCCGTCAGGGCGAAATTCCCGTGGCCGGCGCGGCCGGGTCCGCCTGCCGGCAGCGATCCGTTCGCGATCGCCTCGAGCCGGAAAGCCCGTACGCGGCGCAGCCCGACGCGCGCGGACAGGGTGTAGGTATCCTGATTCGAAAGCGTTCCCGAGACGAGCACCGAGCCGTCGCCCTGCTTCGTCAGCGTCGCCCCCTCCTGCGATTTCAGGGACTGCAGGTCGAGGACGGTCCACGGATCCACCGCGATGTCGGCGACCGCAGCGTCGAAGTCGCCGATCAGCGCGCGCACGCCGAACGCTTCGAGCCGGCTCCGCAGCTCCTTGAGGGCGGCCTGGTCCCCCTTCTTCGCGACGGGCCCGACCTGCTGGAGAATCGGCGCCGCGACCCGCCGTGCGGCGACCTCCAGCTTCTGCACCCGCTCGTCGAGGGCCCGGGTCCACTCGATCGTCGCGTGCTTTCCGCGGGCCCCCGCGAGCATCTCCGCGACGTCCCGGATCTTCTCCTGCCGCAGGGGCAGGGAAAGGCGGGCGTCGAGCTCCTCGAGATCCCGCGCGACCCGGTCCACGGGATCCGGCCGGGGTCCGGGACCCGGAATCGGGTCCGGCTGCGGCGTCGGGGTCGGGGTCGCCATCGGCGTCGGACGGCGGTCCGACCCGGAGAAGACGACCGCGAGGAGGACGATGACGACGAGGACTCCGACGGCCGCCGCGATCAGCTGGGGGGTCCGGGACGGCCCGGGCGGAGCGTCGAGGGTCCGGGGCGGCGGAGCCGGAATCCTGGAGGTGGAAACCTGCGGGAGTTTGGTCGACGACGACGGGGTCCCGGCGGGTTTCGGCACGTGGGACCGTTTGAGCCGCTCGAGCTCGGCGTCGGGGTCGGGCAGGTGGGCCAGGAGGGAGCGGACGCAGTCGGGGCACGCCGCCTGGGAATCCACGCGAAAGGCCTTGCCCCGATCGAAGTCGGACCCCATGAGGCGGGTCTGACACTTGAAGCAGTAGAGGATTTCCTGGCCCATTCGCGATCCCAACCCGGGCGGACCGGTCGCGGGGCCGCCGTTCTCTTATGTTATCACAGGTCGGACGCACCGATCCGAACCGGCGACGTCATTTTCCCGGGCCGGTCCGCCGGCGCAAGGGGAGGATCAGCGGGGAAGACGTTCCACGACGAGGTTGTCGAACCGGACGCGCGAGCCCGGGGCATGAGGGCCGGCATGCCGGGCCACGAGGAGGGAAATCCCGAATTGGGGATCGGAACCGTCCCGCTTCGCCTTGGCCAGTTCCCGTTGGTCGACCAGGAACCGCACGTTTCGGTCCGTGTCGATCTCCACCGTCCACCGTTCCGTCCGGGGATACGTGCCCACGACGTCCGCGGCCTGCGTCTGCTTGCCGACCAGGAAGATGTATTTCTGGTCCATGAGGTCCATGTTGATGAGGTTCATGGTCGGGCGTCCGTAAATCCTCAATCCCGCCAGCGTCGACCGGGGAGCGTCGGTGACTTCGACGTCGACCGAGACGCGGATGGGAAGCTCAAACGCCGGGATGACGGCCACCGACGCACGATGCCCGTAGGGCTTGTCCACCTTGGGGTCCGTCGGCGCATCGAGCGCAACCTCCAGCCGCCCTTCGCACGACGTCGGAAGAAGGGCGTCCGAGACGCGCCACCGCTTCTGGAATGCCGCGGGATTCTCGAAGTCCTCTGCGAAGAGAATCGGATTCCGGGCATCCGCATGAAGCATTTTCTGCGGCGTGAGATCCTTGCCCTTGGCCGCGACGGAGAATGAACCGGCAGGGACCTGAACGACCGTTGGATCGTCCGGGCGACGCAAGAACGCGGCGCCCTCCCACACCTCGAGGACGGTCTCGGCGGACGCGGACAGCTTGAAGCGGCCTCCTCCCGATTCCGCCGTTGCGTGAGACGTGGCCAGTCGGAGCGCGGGGTGGAGTCCGGGGACGAAGACCTTCAGGAAACCCTGGACGAGAAAGAGCCGACGGCCTTCCTTCCCCTCGTTCTGGAACCGGGTCAGCTCGAGGACTCGGGTATCCCCTCCCAGCACGACCTCCGTTCCATCCGGGAATTTCAGGAGGGCTTCGCTGTCGGGTCCCGACGTTTCCAGTCCCTCGCCGGACAGGACCGGCTCGGCCTTCAGCAGCGGTTGCCGCTTCGACTCCGTGAGCCGGTAGACCTGCCCCCGGAGCTTGGTCGCCGTGGCAAGGGGCCCCTCGGATCCTCCGAGGACGAACACCCCCACGAGGAGCAGAAGGAGAACGGCCGTGGTGATGCCGAGCATCGGCGTCCGGTAGCGGACAAGCCATCGAGCCGCGCGATCGCCGGCGCTCGGGGGGCGCGCCTCGATCGGCCGGCCTTCCAGGAACCGGCGCAGGTCGTCGGCAAATTCGGCCGCCGATGCATACCGGCGGGCCGGGCTTTTCTCCATCGCCTTGGTGCAGATCGTGGCCAGGTCGCCGGGCCCCGGCGGCGCGCCCGGTTCGTCCTGGAGGACCTTGTGGGTGACCTCGGCCATCGATTCGCCCATGAAGGGGACGCGGCCCGTCAGCGCCTCGTAGAGGATGATGCCCAGAGCGTAGACGTCGGTCCGGGGCGTGATCTCGCCGGCGCGGGCCTCGATCTGCTCGGGTGCCATGTAAAGGGGCGTCCCCAGGGTCGCGCCCGTCCGCGTGAGACGGTCCATCGAGCTCATGAGATGGGCGAGACCGAAGTCCGCGACCTTCGGTTCCCCCCGGCCGTCGACGAGGATGTTGGTCGGCTTGAGGTCGCGATGGACGACGCCTTTCGCATGGGCGGCGGCGACTCCGCGCGCTGCTTTCTCCAGGATCCGGGCCGCTTCCCGCGGCTCGGGCCACCCTCCGGTGCCGAGAGGGCGGCCGTCGACCAGCTCCATCACCAGGTAGGGGCGCGCTTCCTCGATGGCGAAGTCATGCACGGTGATGACGTTCGGATGGCACAGTCCGCCGGCGGCCTGGGCTTCCCGATGGAACCGCTCCCGCGCGATCGGGCTGAAGCCCGCTCCCTCCCGGAGGAACTTGATCGCGACGATACGGTCCAGCTCGCGGTCGCGCGCCCGGTAGACCACCGCGGTGCCTCCTTCGCCGATCCGCTCGAGGATGTCGTAGCGGCGGAGATGGGGCATCTCGGGGCCGGGACCGCGCGCTTCCTCGACGCCGCTCATCTCACTCAGAGTATAGCCCCGCAATTGCAGGAACTTCGAGCCGGGGAACGGTGTTAGTCCTCTATTCCGGAGGAACGACGATCATGCGACTCCCCGCCACGGCCTTCCTGCTCGCCGCCACGGCCCTCTTCGCCGACGACAATCCCCCCATTCCCGAGAAGCCCATCGCCGAGAAGAAGGAGCTGCTCTTCTCCGACGACTTCGAGGGAGCCGAGCCCGCCAAGGTCTGGCACAAGGTGGTCCAGACGTTCGCCGTCGAGAAGGGCGCGCTCAAGGGAACCCAGACCCGAGACAAGGACATTCCCGCGGCCGACGGCAAGCCCGAGGTGAAGGCCCACGCCGCGGTCCACGGCCTCGAGATTCCCACGAAGGACAGCGTGGTCGAGGTCCGCATCAAGTTCGAAGGCGCGACGATGATCGACGTGGAGTTCGACGACCGCAAATACACCGGCGCCCACTACGGCCACCTCTGCCGGGCCCAGGTCCGGCTCAACAGCGTGACGCTCATCGACGAGCGCGACGGCACCATGAAGAATGAGATCTACGAGATGAAGAAGGATCCCTCCAAGAAGGCGGAGATCGCCAAGCTGCTGGAAGGCCGCCGGGCGACCTTCCCCGTCAAGCTCGAGGCCGGGACGTGGTACACCCTCGTCGTGGAAACCGTGGGCGAGGAGATGCGCGTGACCATCGACGGCAAGCCCGCGGGCTATCTCAAGTCCTCCGGCATCGGCCACGCCACCAAGTCCAAGATCGAGCTCGGGGTGGCCGGCAAGGACGGCTGGTTCGACGACCTCAAAGTCTGGAATGCGGAGCCGGCGAAGCGCTGACGGTTCCTGCATTTCTTGAACGAAGTCTGATTCGCGGCCTCTCCCCCGCGGTAAACTCCCTGCGTGAGCCGCGATACCCAGCTCTGGATGATGGTCGACATCGAGACCAGCGGCCCCGTCGTCGGCACCCATTCGCTGACCGAGATCGGGGCGGCCGCCGGCTCCATCAAGCACGGCGTCATCAGCAAATTCGATGCGCTCCTCCGGCCCATCGGGACGGTGGTCGACTCCGCATCGGAGTCCTTCGCCCGGGCCCAGAAGGAAGGCCGGCCGCCGGACGAGGCCATGAAGGCTTTCGCCGCGTGGTGCGTCCCCTTCCTCAATCTCAACGGGATCTTCATCGCGCGGCCTTCGGCGTACGACTGGCCCTGGATCGTCTGGTACGCGCGGACCTTCCTCGGCAACAATCCTTTCGGCTACAAGGTCGTCTGCGCCATGTCCTGGGACCTGGCGAAGGGGAAGAAGTTCGGCGTCAAGCTCTCCACGACCGCCGCCCGGAACGCCGAGATCCAGCTCAATTACTTCCTCAAGAACGCTTAGGACCCCGGGACGGCGGAACGGTTCGTCCGTCCCTGATTCCTGCTTCCTGTTTCCGTCCCCTTATTGTTGAATAGCGTCCGTGACTAAGGCCTCGGGAGTGGTGGCGCTCCTCACCGACTACGGACTTCAGGACGCCTACGCGGGCACCCTGAAAGGAGCCCTCCTCTCCGAGAATCCCGCGGCCCGGATCGTCGACCTCACCCATGACATCCCGCCGCAGGACGTCCGCGAAGGAAGCCGCGTCCTGGCGGCCGCCCTTCCCTACTTTCCCGACGGAACGGTGTTCGTCGCCGTCGTCGACCCCGGGGTCGGCACCGATCGGGCGATCCTCGGAGTCGAGACGGATCGCCACGTCCTCCTCGCGCCGGACAACGGACTGCTCGGGTTCCTCCACCGGATCCGGCGCAGGGTCCGCATCGCCGAATCCCGGTACTTCCTCAAGCCGCTGTCGCAGACGTTCCACGGTCGCGACATCTTCGCGCCCGTGGCCGGCCGGCTCTCCCGGGGCGCCGATCTCGGCCGCTTCGGCCCGACCGTGACGACGATGAAGAGACTTCCCCTGGCCGAGCCGCGCGTCTCGCGGGACGCCGTCGAGGGCGAGGTGGTTTCCATCGACCGGTTCGGAAACCTCATCACCAACATTCCGGGCACGCTGGTGCCCGGCAAAGTCCGGATCACGGTGGGTCGGCGCACCCTCACCCGCCTCTCCCGCTCCTATGAGGAAGCGCCTGAAGGCCGCCTCCTCGCCCTCGTCGGCTCCACGGGCCACCTCGAAATCTCCGTCAACCGCGGCAGCGCCCACAAGACCGCCGGGGTCCGGAAAGGAGACCGGGTCCTCGTGACCCGCAGCCGCCGATGAAAATCGCGTACTTCGACCTGTTCTGCGGGCTCAGCGGCGACATCACGCTGGGCGCGCTCGTCGACGCGGGTCTTTCGCTCGCCGATCTCCGGAAAGGCCTCGCGAAGCTGCCCCTCAAGGGCTACTCCCTCTCGTCCCGGCGCGTCATGAAGCACGCGATCTCGGCGACCAAGGTCGACGTCACGATCGCCGGACAGCTCCAGAAGCCCCACAGCCACGAGCACCACGATCATCATCATGATCAGGACCACGACCACCCTCACGATCATGCCCATGGCCCCGACAAGGGCCATTCGCACACGTCGCTGAAGGAAATCCTCGCCCTCATCAGGAAAAGCGGGCTGCCGGCCGAGGTCAAGGCGAGCGCGACCGATTGCTTCATCCGCCTGGGCAAGGTCGAGGGCGCGATCCACGGCATCAACCCGATGAAGGTCTCCTTCCACGAAGTGGGCGCGGTGGATTCGATCGTCGACATCGTCGGCTCGTGTCTCGGCCTCCATCTCCTGGGGATCGAGGAGGTCTACTGCTCGCGGGTTCCCATCGCCCACGGGGAGATCCAGACCCGCCACGGGCGGCTTCCCAACCCGGGGCCGGCGGCCATGGGCCTCCTCCGCGGCTTTCCCCTCGTTCCGGTCGACATCGATCGGGAGATCCTCACGCCGACGGGCGCGGCGCTTCTGGCGACGTTCGTGCGCGAGCCGGGCCGGTTTCCCGACATGACGCTGGGCGCGATCGGCTGGGGCGCCGGGGAATGGGATCTGCCGCAGCGGGCGAACGTCGCCCGCATCCTCATCGGCGACAAAGCCTCGTCCGAGGAGAGCGACTCGATCGCCCTCATCGAGACCAACCTGGACAACGCCTCCGGCGAGCTCGTCGGCTACCTGTTCGACAAGCTGTTCGCCGCGGGCGCCGTCGATGTCTACACCACCGCCATCCAGATGAAGAAGTCTCGCCCCGGCGTGAAGATCTCGGTCCTCGTTCCCCCGTCGAAGCGCTCCGCCGTCGAGGAGGTCCTCCTCCGGGAGACGCCGACGTTCGGCGTCCGCCGGGTCCTGATGGAGCGGACGAAGCTGGATCGGCAGGAGACGAAGGTCGCCACCCGCTACGGCTCGATCCGGGTAAAGGTCGGCCTGATCGACGGCGAGGAGCTCAAGGCGTCGCCGGAGTACGAGGACTGCCGGGCGGCTGCCGAGACGCACGGCGTCCCGCTCGCCAAAGTCGTCGAGGCCGCGCGCGAGGCCTACCGGAAGTCGCGGTAGCTGGACGATATAGTAGGATTGTGACGCTGTTCCTCGCCCTCCTCCTCTCCGCCGCCGCCTCGCAGGGCGACCCGGCCGAGGACTTCGAAGGCCCGGTTCTCGAAGGATGGGAGCGGGTCATCTCCGACGCCCACCCGCCGTACAACTCGCACGACCTCGTGGCCGACAAGAGCGCCGCGAAGTCGGGGACTCAGTTCCTCCGGCTCGTGACTCAGGGCGGTTCCACGGCGATGCTTCACAAATCGTGGAGGATCGACCCTGCCCGCCCCTACCGTCTGACGGCGTTTGCCCGGCTGACCGGGACCCGCCGCAACGTCGCCGCGGTGACGCTGCTCTGGCTGAACGGCGAGGGCGACCGGGTCGGCGAAACCCGCTCCGCGCCCGTGTCGCGTCCGGGCGGCTGGAACGAGATCTCCATCGACGTCGCCCGAGTGCCCGAGGGAGCCACGGCGGCGGCGGTGCGGCTCGACTTCGACGGCGACGACGTCCGCGGCTTCTGCGACTTCGACACCCTCGTGTTCGCGCCGGTCGAGCGGCTCGAGGTGCGGCCCTCCGGCCGGACGCTCCCCGTCTTCACGGCCGAGGAATACCCGCGCTTCACGGTCTCGATCTCGGGAGCCGCCCCCGGCACGCACGGCGTCACGCTGACGATGAAGTCGGCCGGCGGGACAGAGATCCGCCGCCGGGCCGTGCTGACGATCCCCGACGACGGCGCGGTCGAGGTCGACTTTCCGCCGCCGTCTCCCGGCGCCCACGAGCTCTCGGCGTCGATCGACGGAAGTCCGTTCCGGCGAACGATGACCGTCCTGGTGCCGAATCCCTGGATCTCGCCGCGCGAGTCGACCCTGCCCGCCGCCGAGATCGCCGATCCCGTCCCTCCGGCGTCGGAGGAGATCCTGGCGCTGGCGGGCCTCGCGTCGTCGCCGCGCCGGCCGGCCGCCCCCAACGGCGCGCTCGACGCCGTCCTTCGGGCCCGCCTGGCCCGTCCCTCCGATCCGGTCGTCATCGACGGTCTCTTCGTCGATGGCGAAGGCCGTCCGACCGCGGCGCTGCTGGCCTTGAGGGCCACCAACGATTTCCTCGCCGGCGCGACGCCCCTTCCCGACCCCGGCCTCTTCCCCGCGCCGGTCCGCGTCGCCGCGTTCCGCAAGGGCGCAACGGCGGCGTTGGCCGTGTGGAGCGAATCGGGGGATACCGAAATCCCCGTCACCCTGAACGAGGGAGCAAGACTCTACCCGCCGCTGGGCGCGCTCCGGCCGCTGCGTCCCGGCGAGCGGCTCCGGATCGGCGCGATCCCGACCTATCTCCTGGGGATCGACCCGATGCTGCTCGACGTGCGCCTGAGCCTGTCGGGCCCCGATCTCCCTCTGCAGCTCAATCCCTCCACGCGCGTGCTCCGGCTGCACAATCCGTCCCGGTCCCAGCCGCTCACCGGCGTCCGGGTCCGGATCGTCGACGTGCCGGCCGGATGGCGGATCAGCCCGACGACGATGTCGGCCCCCCGCATCGCGGCGGAGGGCGAGCTCACGGAGAACTTCCAGTTCACCCTGCCGGCCGTGGAACGGGAGCGGACGCAGGAGCTGACGTTCGATGTGACCCTCGACGTCGGCGGCAAGGAAAAGACCCTCCGCGTCTCACGGGTCGTGCGGCTGACCGCCGTCCTGTCGATCGATGCCGTCGTGGCCGACGGCCCGCGTCCCGGGTCGAGGAAGGTCACGGTCCGGATCCTGAACGCCTCCGACCGGCCGATGACGCTCGCGATGAGAGCGCGGCTCCCCCACCTTCCGGAGCAGAACGAGCTCCTGCGGAATGTCGCGCCCGGAGCGGCCTCGGCGACCTTCGAGTACGTGGTCAAGGACGTCGCGCTCACCGATCCGACCCATCTCACGGCCGAGATCGACGTGCAGGAATCCGTCGGCGGCCGAGCCTCCGCGCGAAAGGTCGTTTCGCTTCGCTGAGCCCGCGGCGTTTGCTACGATCCCGCCGTGTCCGAGTTCGCCGAAGTCGTCCTGAACTTGCCGGTCGACCGCTCGTTCACCTACCGCGTGCCGCCGGCGATGAGGGACATCGTCCGTCCCGGCGTCCGGGTGAAGGTCCCCTTCGGTCCCCGCGAGCAGAGCGGTTACGTCGTCAGG
>Ga0111538_10014690_pt1 | contig 10318 bp, 6 predicted proteins | sample SoiMethybrSBSTD1_FD_79669 | JGI IMG/M metagenome (GOLD analysis project Ga0111538, IMG submission 79669) | Bulk soil microbial communities from a Populus tree surrounding site in Tennessee, USA - Soil MetaG P. TD hybrid SBSTD1 (version 2)... | ecosystem: Environmental > Terrestrial > Soil > Tree... | reverse complement strand
CGAGGGTCGGCTACTTGGACTGCGGGCCACTTTTTTGGACTGCTCCGCCCTTTACCGCATTTGACGATTCTCGCATGCGTGGCGGCGCTTTCCCCTTGCGCTCGCGTTCCAGTGATTTCCCGCGACACTACAAAAGCGCCGCCACGCATGCAAAAGTCACCAAATTAGGAACGGGGCGGCGCAGTCCAAATACGGCTCTGAATCCAACTGACCCACTACCCCAACTCTTCTCTCGCTCTGACTTTTAGGCTATGAATGCTATACTGCCAGCGAGAGATCCTGGGCTCGCACTAAGGAGCCACTGAGCACAACGTTTAATCCCGAGATCGCGGACCTCCGAAATAAGGTTGAGGGTTGCGTCAAGGAACTCGCCGAAATGCGTGGTACCGTCAATCAACTCAATAAGATTGTCAGCGCTTCGGTGCGCCAATCAATCTGGCAACTCATAGCGTTGATCGTCAGTCTTTGTGTCACGATTGCCGGCGGATTGGCGTACCAAGGCAGTATGATCGACAAGCGATTTGAACAGATCGAAAAGCGCATTGAGCAATCCGAGCAGAACATTACAGCACGCTTTGAGGATCTCAAACAGGAAGTCCGCGCCCAGCGCAAGTAATCTGCGCAGGCTTCAACGACTCACCCTGCGGCGCAACTCTAGCTCGACATTCAAACGGCGTGGCTGCCTTTTGGATCCAGGTGCGTACGTAATCAATTCCTGATGCAGTACAACGCTTCCTGACTTCTCAGGTAAATGCTGCCACCAGTGATCGCCGGCGTCGCGATAAACATCTGGTCGGTCAAAGTGTTTACCGACAACACCTCGTACTTCTCACCCATTTTCACGACTACCACGTCACCCTCTTCGGTCGCGAGATATAGCTTGCCGTTCGCACCAACCGGCGAGGACTTGAAGTTGTAAGACCTCGGCAAGCGCTGTTGTTGGTAGTGCGGTTTCCCGGTACGCGCATCGAGACAGCTTATCAGTCCGCTGTCTGTAACAAAGTACAGCTTGCCATCATGCAACACCGGCGATCCGGTATAAGCATTGCCCCGGTTGTTGGTCCAAAGCACCGCGTCAGTGCCGGTAAGATCGCCCTCCTTGCCAAGTTGAATTGCCAGCAGATTGGGTTCGCGGTGACCGCTCATCACATAGACGACTCCTGAGTGGATCACCGGCGCCGGGATCACATTGCTGCCCAACCCCGCGCACTCCCATATCAGCTTTCCAGTTGCCGGATCATACGAGCGCACCTTGTTCGAGGCGCTAACGATCATCTGCTTTCGTCCATTGTGCGTGACAATCAACGGGGGCGACCACGAGCTGCCTTCGTCACGATCAACGCGCCAGATTTCTTTACCCGTATTTTTGTCGAGAGCCAGCAGGTGCGAGCCCTGCTCCTGATCGAATTTCAGGAACAGCGAATTCCCGTCGAGCACAGTGGCCACGCCTTCGCCGAATCCAAGCCGCATGCGCATCGGCTGAAAGGCCTTCTCCCAGATGAGTTTTCCATTGAGGTCGTAACAGTAAATGCCGCGCGATCCGAAAAAGGCATATACGTATTTGCCGTCGGTCACCGGGGTGTTGGACGCGAAGCTGCCGTATTGGTGATGATAACCTTCGTGTGGAGTTGCTACTTTTGCGACGCGCTCCCACAGAACCTTGCCGCTCTTGCGATCGAGGCACATCACTACAAACTTATGCTCGCGACCGGCGTTAGCTCCGCCACCCGGCCCTCGTCCTTGCCGGCGTTGTTGCGAAGCTGGCGCCGGAGTTGTAGCTGGGTTTGGAGACGGGGCAGCGGACGCACTCGCCGCAGTAGCCTGAACGGCGGTTGTGAGAAAGACCTTGTCGCCCCAGATTACCGGAGATGAGTGACCACGACCGGGAATCTCCACGCGCCACGCAATGTTTTTTGTGTCGCTCCACTCGGTAGGCGCATCGCCGCGGGCCATCCCATCGTTGTTGAGACCTCGCCACTGGGGCCAGTCATTCTGTGCCGCAAACAGCGCGAGTCCTAACAGCAAAGCCATGTGATTCACGTTCGGGTTTCCTCCTGTGGATGATCCGACAAACTTCAGTTTGTCGAACAAGCGTCGAGCCCTCGACAAATTGAGATCTAGAAACGCGCGACAAACCGAAGTTTGTCGACAACGGTGATGCATTGCAGAGGCAGATTATTCCTTAAATTACTGGGTTGGGTCAAAGCACGTTTGTTGAGCTTGAGAAGCGCAATGGTATAATGCGCGCGTGAGATCCTGGGCTCGCACTAAAGGAGCCAACAATGAGCACGGCGTTCAATCCTGAAATTGCGGCGTTGCGGGAAAAGGTCGAAGAGCACGGCAAGGAACTCGCCGAAATGCGTGGTACCGTCAATCAACTCAATAAGATCATCAGCACATCCGTTCGTCAGTCCATCTGGCAACTAATCGCTCTGATCGTCACCCTGTTGGTGGCGATTGGTGGCGGATTGGCATACCAAACCACCATGATTGACAAGCGGTTTGAGCAATTCGAAAAGCGCTTCGAGCAATCTGACAAGAACTTCGGCGATCGCTTCGAGCAACTTGAAAAACGCATCGAGCAATCCGAGAAAAACATAACGGCCCGCTTCGAGGACCTCAAGCAGGAAGTCCGGGCGCGTCGAAAATGATCTTCACAGGCTGTGCCGCGCTCCATGCCGCTTGAGCAACCGCGGGTCCTTTGAAGATCACTTGTGTATCGGATACTTCGGCTTTATCCGCTGCACTGGAACATTCTTTCTAATTTCTTCCAGCCCAACCTGAATCGCCTTTTCGAGCTGTGGGTCGCGGCCGGCAACGGCGTCCCTTGGAAGAATCTCAACCTCGTAGTCTGGTATTACCCCCACATTCTCGATTCCCCACGATGTGCCGTCCGGATTGTAAGCCGCACGGTTGGGCAGTTGAATCTGTCCCCCATCGATCAATCTCGGCGTGTAGGCGTAGGGTCCTATGCCCCCACCACCGGTTCGCATCCCAACGATCGGCCCGACCTTGGCGAGCTTGTACATAAAGGCGAAGGTCTCTGCCGCGGAAAAGTTTTCCTGGTTGACGATAAGTACTCTTGCCGGCGGCCCCGGATTCACAGGCGTCGGGATGTCATCACCTTCCCGGAAGGTGTAGTAATAGATCGGCCGTCTGCGCAACCACTCGATCAGATAATCAGGCGTGATGCCACCGCCGTTGAATCGCTGATCGATGATCACTCCCGGAAGATCGCCGTACCCGGTGAGACCGCGGATCATTTCCATAGTCCCCGCGCCGTAATCGGCGACATAAATGTAGCCGAGCTTGCCGCCTGATGCCGCTTCGACTCGACGGCGATTATCTTCCGCCCAGTTGGCTGCCCGAAGGCTAGCTTCATTCGGGATCGGAAATACTGTCAACGTCCGCGAACCTGTCTGATTCGGGTTTGGCCCGATCGTGACCTTGACCGGCTGATTTGTCTTGCCGTCGAAGTAAGCATAGATGCTCTTGGACGTATCGATCTCCTGGCCGTCAACCGCCAGCAAATACTCGCCCTCGCGCGCGCTGACCCCGAAGCTGTCAAGCGGCGCTAGAACCGAACCGGATGGGCTGTTGTATTTTGTCGCGCGATAGATGCGCTTGAACCGATAGCGATTTCCACTGGCCTCGTAATCAGCTCCCAGAAGCCCAATGCGCACCGGCGGCCCGGCAGGTTGCGGCGAATCGCCACCGCCGATTCCAAGATGGCTCACGGATACGTGGCCGAGCATTCGATTCATCAACACATTCAAATCAACGCGCCGGGTCACCGTTGGCAGGTACTCGGCATAGTGAGCTTCGAGCTCGGTAAGATTTAATCCATGATGATTTTTGTCGTAGAACCAATCGCGCATTATCCGCCAGGCTTCGCGGTAAATCTGCTTCCATTCCGCGCGCGGATCGATTATGACTTCCAGCTTCTTGAGATCGAGTCTTCCTTCATCCGCCTTTGGCGCGGCGTTCGACGGGACCAGGAACCAGCTTCCACCCTTAGCAAAAAGCAATCGGCTCCCGTCGCGGGAAACCTCGAATCCGCCAACCCCATCGATGAGCTTCTCGAGACGGGCCGGCTGCGCCAGGTCGATCTTGTAGAGAACCGGCGTAGGATTTGCACCAAACCCCGGCGAGGCCGGCCATTCGTTTATGAGCGCGATTAGCAATCCAGGCTTGCCCGGTGCCAGCGACGCATAATCACGCGCCGGCGCGGGCAGATCGACCACTCGTCGACCGATATTTTCAAGATCGATCCGCACCGCAGAAACCGGTTCGCTCGCCCTGGCGTCCGGGTTTGATTGGTTGTTCGGAAGAATCGGCGAAGCGGCGTCGTTCTGCAGGACGACCGCGTGCAATCTGCGAATGACCAGCGGGCGAGCCAAAACACCGTTGAGAACGCCCCAACCGAATTCGCTGGTCCCAGCGTTTGGGCTCGATGCGAAGTACAGGTATTTGCCGTTGGCATCGAAGCACGGCAACTCAGTGTGCGTTCGGCCATCGGTGATCTGATGGACGCTTTTGGCTGTGACATCGTAAACAAAGACTGTACGCACGCGATTGCGAAGATGCTTCGAGTACGTGATCCATCGGCTATCGGGCGACCACGCCGGATACCACTCCTGCTGAAACGAGTACGTAGATGTGTCGACGAGAGATACCGAGCCGGTTTGAATATCCGCAACGCGCAGCGTAAGCCGCCGGTCGGTGAAAGCGATTTTCCTGGAATCGGGGGACCAGGTGAGCTCACGATAGAAACTCGGCTTAGGCTCGATAGGGATTTTTTTTACCGGTCCGTCGCCGGCGGCGGGACGAGCGTGCAGTTGATATTCGCCCGCTTCATCGGAGAAGTATGCGATCCATTTACCATCCGGAGAAAGGGCAGGGAACCGTTCGGCCACCGACGAAGAGCTGGTGATGTTGCGCGCATCGCCGGTCGCCGGATCGAGGACGAAAACCTCGCCGCGCGCTCCGAATACGACCCGATCCCCACCCGAGCTGGGAATAGCCCACTCGATCGTTCGCGCCGCACTAACGGTGCGTGGCTTCAATTCAGCAGTATCCGGATTTACTCGTACGTCGACGACTCGCGTTTGACCATTGGACGTGTCGTGAAGATGGATGCGACCGTCACGCACGAAGACGACCGCCCCGGCGCCCGCCCCGATCCATCGAATGCCGTACTGTTCGTAGCTGGTCAGCGTTTTTGTTTGTTTGGAGGAAACATCGACAGACACAAGGTTGTAGATCCCGCTTTGATCTGAAAGAAAGTAGACCTTGCTCCCTACCCAAACCGGGAAATCATCGTTGTAGTTTCCCTGGGTGAGTTTTTCGATCTCGCCGTTTATTGGATTGGCGAGCCAGACCTGGCCCTTGCTTCCTCCACGATAGAACCGCCAATCGCCGATGGCCGATGTTGGGGAGTAGACAATGCGCTTGCCGTCCGGCGAGAACGAGCCGCTGCTTGCCTCGGGCTGTAGCGGAAGCTCGACGGGCAAAACGCCGCCGATCGCAATCGTGTACAGCCGTGGTCCACCAGTGCGGGTTGATGTAAACAGAATCCCGGTTCCGTCTGCCGTCCAACCGTTCGCATAATCATTGCGCGGATGAAAGGTAATCTGGCGGGCCTCGCCGCCTGTAGCCGGCATGACGTAAACATCCCAGTTACCGCCAATCTGTCGGGAAAAAGCGAGCTGTGATCCGTCGGGCGAGAATACCGGATAGCTCTCTTCGGCGGGATGCGAAGTGAGCCGCTTTGCATCACCACCGCCCCGTTCAACCGACCAGAGATCTCCGGCATAGGAGAATACGATGTTGGTTTGATTGACTGTGAGCCGTCCGAACAACGCGGGCGCCGGTGATTCGGCTTTGGTCAGAAGACTTACGCTCAGTGTCAAAAGAATCGTAAGGGTGAGCCTTGTTGCTAGCTTCATGGTAATTGATCTCCCGCGTCCGACAAACTTCAGTTTGTCGTTGTCGGACTACTCGGACCTCAAAAACGACTGAAGTTTGTCGGACACGCGCGGTCAGATGATCCGATTTAATGAAACAGAATCGGCACGGCATTCTTTCCAACGCGAGCCATCAAGTTGGAATGACGTGGACAGCTATTAGAACGCGGTGGTGAACGCGGTTGTTCCGTACTTCCGCTGGTTGTGAATCCGGAGATCTGTTATTCGAAAGGGGCGCTATCCGAAGCCGGAAAAGCGCCCCTTTGTTGGCACTCATCCAAGACGGCGTCCTAGCGTGCGATATATCCAACAACACCCTTGTAAGCCACCTTAGCCCAATCAGCCTCGGCCTCAAGCACCGTGGGTTGCTCTCCTTCCTCCACAACACCGATTACCGGCTCGCTCGGTCCCGCACCTGCTCGAATCGGAAGCGGCCCGGCGTCCGATGATCCCTCATCTGATGTGTTGCTTGCGACTTCCGCGCACATCGCAGCGACACGCGTTGCTTGCTCGCGGTTTCCGATTTCTTGTTCGATGAGCGCGACGTTCTTTCCCGCGAATCGATCCCGGATCACTGAAGTCACAGCGCTCTTGGGCTTGTATCGGCAATAGGCAAGCGTGTCGGTATCGAGGACAATGTCGATGGCCGACTTTTCTTCCTTCCTCGACGCATCTCCCGACTGGATATGCCAGTGAGAGAACGGCCTCTCTCCGAGCACCTCGGGCGCTTTCACGTTTAGCTTTGTAGCCTTGTTGTAGATTCGGTAGGTGTCGCCGTATCCATTGCCTCGTCCGGCGAGATCGACTGGCGTGATTACGAAGCACTCGTCAGTCGCCGCGGCGCGCACATCCAGCACTCGCTGCACGGTAGAGGCGCGAATCGAATCCACGTTGCAGACAAATAGCAGACTTTCAAGCGTCGGCCGGCGCTCGACAGGCAGCGAAGGACTGAACTCGAGATCTATAAGGAGATCGGACCAAGCCGGAGGCGCGGCGAGCTTCTCTTTCACTTCGTCATCCGACGTGTCCAGGAGCATGTTTAACAGGTCAAGCGAAGAGAGGGATGGAATGGTTGGCTGCAGCTTGCGATCGCTGAAATGGAATGTCCATGTCCAGATGCGGGGAGCATCGCTGCGGACGGCGTAGAGATGTTCGTCGCGCCGAACCGTACCGTCGTTTGAAACGCGTAGCGAGACGATGGCGTTGCCCGTCTTCGGGAGTGGCGGCCCGCTCTTCTCGTTAAACACCAACTTCTTGCACTCGAAGCCCGTCGCCTTCGCTCGCTCACGCACTGGAAGCACAAGTCCGTAAGTAAGAGGGTTGACGGTAAGAACCTGTCCCCGCCGTAATTCGTCCAACGGCTCGGGCGTTTCTTCCACCGTGAACCCAAACTCGAGTGCTGACCTGTTCATCGCGGCAAATCCGTAGTCCTTTAGCAGGCTCAGCTTGAGTGTCTTCTTGTTCGCCTCAAATAACGGTGCGATCGTATCGGCGAATGCATTGATCGATGCGGCGTCGAAGCCTTTCTGTGGTTTTAGCAGTTCGGAGATCTTGTCGAAAACTTTGTCCAAACCCCAGTCTACATCTATTGTCGTAAAGACTGTTGTCTCATAAGACTTCACCAACAGATACAACGCCTGTTGGAGAGAAAGGCGAGCAGACTGCCCGAGTTTGGCAATCACCTGATTTGCCTCGGCGCTGAGCTTACCGAGGGTTTGGTTACGTTCTTCGTACAGAGTTATCAACGAATCGGCATTGCTGGCAAGTCTGGCATAGCCGTCGCCGATCGCCTGGAGCACCTTGCTGAGTTCTTTGAACAGGCTCGCTTTGTCTCGATTGAGGGTGCGAATCTGATTGACGATATCCTTCCATTTTGGACTCGCCGCGGTCATCTTCGCCAACTCGACCTCGATCTCGTCTTCGGAGATCTGGAGGGCGCCGATCGCACCGCCGGCCATCGAGAGCGCTGGACCGAGGCCGTTGCCGACCTTTGCCCAGCCGCTGGCTTCTTCTTTGGCTTCTTTTGAGTTTTCCGGTTTTTTCGATTTTTTCTTGGCTTTCTCTTTTGCTTGTTTAGCTTTATTGGCTGCGTCGCGGGCCTTTTTGATCGTATCGCCGATCTTGCTCACGGTATCCGGCGTCCCCTCTTCCTGGATGTCGGCGGCAATGTTGGCTAGCTTACCGATTGTTCCGAGGACAGGCTGCCCAACGGGGATAACCTGAGTGATAGCCGCGGCCATTTTGACCGCGAACTTGATCCGCCCTTTTATTTCCAAATTGTTCGCAGCTTCGGCAAAAAGTTCATTCCTCAGCGTATTCAGATTGGTGGACAAAGTGGTGAGTCGTCCCTCCAGCGTAGTCATTTGGGTTTCAATGTCGGCCATCTTTGCTTCCGACTGTACAAGTTGTTCGGCTATTTTGTCCGTGTCCTTGTTCGTTTGCTCGATTGCGCTGCCAAACGCGTTCGCGGCACTTTGATTCTTGTCCGCCTCCTCTTGCACCCACTTTGCCAACAGCAGCGTTTTGATTGCGTCTTTTGTCTCCAGATCATAGAGCCTCATCGATGCCTGGAGTGACAGGAAAGGCATGTAACCAGCGGGATTACCGAAATAGTCGAGCTGGGTTCGTAGTCGGTGCAACATGCTTGCAACTTCCGCCTGCGCCGCATTCCATTGGGCTCCGTCGTTGTCCATTACCCACGGCAAACCCGCCTCTTTGTTTTCCGGAAGCGGCGCGCTCAGAGCAGACTCGTAAGGAATGAGCAGATTAGTCACCTCGTCTCGCGCGCCCGCAAGAAAGGCGTCTCGCGCGTAACGCAACACCGATTCGAGCTGCAGAGGATGCACCCAGGCGTTAGCTACATTGATCGTTTTCGGCGCCTCCGTCTTTCCATTCCCTTTTTTCGAGTCCTCTGCGTCATAGTTGATCCCGGCTTTGGTCGTTCTGGTTTCTCTGAGGTTGTTGTCACCGCTAGGATCTGAGCCGATCAGGGTAAATCTGATAGTGAGGTCATATTGCGTCGAGGTCGCAGGCGAGCCGGCGGCTCCCCCTCGCACGTTCGGCGCTTTTGTCCCGGCGTTTGCGGCCGCGTTGTCGAGACGTGCCACGAGATCTTGCTTGTTCGAAATCCAGGCTCCGCCGTTTCCTCCGGACCCTGGACGTCCGGGCGCAAGCGCGTCTTCGCCATTTGTCGGCCACTTCTCCGTTCCCCGCGGCTCCTGATGAATAACGATTCCGGCCCAATACCATTTGACGTAGGCGTACACGCAAGGATTGGCGAAGCTTGCGTTGTAAACGTTGTAATGTCCCGAGTCCGTGAGTTCGAACTTGTTGGAGATCGAGGAGTAGTACGAGCCGGGCGCTCCATTCTTGCCGAGGCCGGCGTGCTGTCCGCGGCCGCCGCGGCAGATGAACCGCTTTATCGACGCATGGTCGGTCTCCTGAAGCTCGTTTATGAATATCGATTGTTTGCCGGCGTGACGGCCTTCGGCTCCGTTGGCGCCTCCCTTCCTTGCGTTGGGATCGTAGTCCGCAGCTTTGTCCAGGGTCCAATTCAGCGGTGAGGTGTTTATGCTGGCCTGGTCCTTGAAGATTAGCCGCCGGGCGTAGATCGCAACCTCGTACTCAGGTAACGACAATTCTCCGCTGATCTCCAGCGTGTCACAGACGATCAACAGGGCTCGAGCGGCCGGCAGCGCGGTAGGGTCGAGTGTCTGGGTGCGTGCGACGTTGAATGCGTCGTAAAGATTGTTTGAGTCACCGGCTTTGAAAACCAGATGAACTCCGGCTATCACGTGTTGCTCTACGGCGTCGGTCCTTGTGTACTTCGAACGGTGCATGTAGAGCGAGCTGGTTGGAGCCGGCGGATCGCCGTGGCTCTCAAGAGTTTCTCGGGTTACGGGTATGAGGGTTGGGGTAGTTGCCATGAAACGTACGGTCTCCTTTCAAGAGATTCGCGCGGGTGATTTGAACGGAGCTTTGTCCCTGGGAGATTTAACAAAGCGCACAAAAGAGAGATTCGTCTCAAACTGCGGGCTGATTAATTACACATCCGTTATGTAAAATCAACTCCAAAGGCGAGCCAATCCGCCCTCCGTCAGGAGGGCAATGTTTATAGACGCCGAACCCGACCGCGATCCGCCCTCCGTCAGGAGGGCAATGTTTATAGACGCAGCGCCGGGCCAATCCGCCCTCCGTCAGGAGGGCAATGTTTATAGACGCAGCGCCGGGCCAATCCGCCCTCCGTGCCCTCCTGACGGAGGGCGGATCGCGGTCGGGTTCGGCTCTATAAACATGGCCCTCCTGACGGAGGGCGGATTGGCTCGGCGCTGGCGTCTATAAACATTGCCCTT
>Ga0111538_10014689_pt1 | contig 10320 bp, 6 predicted proteins | sample SoiMethybrSBSTD1_FD_79669 | JGI IMG/M metagenome (GOLD analysis project Ga0111538, IMG submission 79669) | Bulk soil microbial communities from a Populus tree surrounding site in Tennessee, USA - Soil MetaG P. TD hybrid SBSTD1 (version 2)... | ecosystem: Environmental > Terrestrial > Soil > Tree... | reverse complement strand
GGCGTGTTGGCGGGAATGAAGAGGACGTCGCCGGCCTTCAGCGTGACAGGCGGCTTGTCACCGACCTGATATTCGAGCGAGCCCTCCAGGACATAGATGATTTCTTCGCCGGGATGGGTGTGCTTGCCAAACGCCACGCCCGGCGCGAGGTCGACGCGCACCTGGATGGCCTCGCGTCCGGGCGCGCTGAGATCGTGCCGCTGCAGGTCGGTTCGCGTGACGCCGCTCTGCTGCGCCTGCACGCCAGGGGGCACCAGAACGGCTCCGGCGACAAGGGCCGCCATCGCCCGGAGCTCGACGCCTACGCGAGCCTGTTGTGGTACGCCGACAAGGAAATCGTCGCGAAGAACACCGCCGCCGCCTGCGCGCGCGGCTATCGCTACATCAAGCTGCATCAGGTGACGCGCGCGGACGTGCTCGCCGCGCAAGGAGCGCCCGGCGCCGACAAGGCGCGCATCATGCTCGACGTGAATTGCGCGTGGTCGGTCGCGGAGGCCCACGAGATGGCACGTTCGCTCGGCGGCGACGGCCTGATGTGGCTGGAGGAGCCGGTGTATCCGCCCGAAGACAGCCACGGGCTCGCCGAAATCCGCCGCGACGGCATTCCGATCGCGGCCGGCGAGAACACCGCCGGCGTGTTCGGCTTCCAGGCGCTGATCGACGCGGGCGCGATCGACATCGCGCAACCCAGCGTGACGAAAATCGGCGGCATCGCCGAAGTGCTGCGCGTGATCGAGCTCGGCAAGGCGCGCGGCGTGCAGGTCACGCCGCATTGTCCCTATTTCGGTGCCGGCTTCCTCGCCTCGGTGCACATCATCGCGGCGCTGATCGACCGGCCGCTGGTCGAGGTGCTGTGGCTCGACATGGAGGCGAACCCGTTCGATCCATGGGTGAAGCCGGTCAACGGCCGCGTGAAGGTGCCGCAAGGCCCGGGCCTCGGCTGCGATCCCGATCCGGCCATCGTCGCGCGCTATCGTGGCGGCGAGACCGTGGTGACCACGCAGGGCCGGCCATGATCATGCGGGTTTTGCAGTGACGCGAATGCCAAGAGCATCAAGAGCACAAGGGAGAAAACTATGTCAGTGACACGTCGCCAATTCGCCGTCGGGTCCGCGGCGGCCGCAGGCGCTGCGGCATTCCCGTTTCCGCGTCCCGCAATCGCGCAGTCCGAGCCGATCCGGCTCGGCTGGCTCGCCGCCATGACCGGCCCGAGCTCTGCGCCGGCGGTCGGCTTCAACCGCGGCGTGGTCTGGGCCGCCGAGCAGATCAACGCGGCCGGCGGCGTGAAAGGGCGCAAGATCGAGGTGATCACGCGCGACACCCAGGGCGATCCGACCAAGGCGGTGAACGCCACGCAGGAGATGATCTCCGCGCTCAAGGTGCACGCCGTCTGGGGACCGACCAATTCGGGCGAGTCGCTCGCCGTCACGCCGATCATGGCGCGCGCCAAGATGCCGAACATCCATCCCTGCGTGGTCGACAGCCTGATCGACACGACCAAGTTCCCGAACGCGTTCCGGCTCGCGCCGTCTAACACGCAGTGGGACGATGCGGTGCGCGGCTATTGCCTGAAGATCGTCGGCGCCAAAAAGGTGGCGATCATCGGCGACACCACCGGCTACGGCGTCGCGGCGGCCAACGCCTCGGCGACGGGCTTTGCCAAGGACGGCGGCGAGGTGGTCTACAAGGCCAACATCGATGCGACGCAGCCCGACATGACGCCGGACATGCTGCGCGCGCGCAATGCCGGCGCGCAGGCGATCGTGGTGTGGAGCACGTCGACCGGCATGGACGCCCGCCTGTTCAACACCCGCGCCACGATGGGCTGGGACGTGCCGTTCGTCGGCCACCCGTCGATGTCGTCGGGCGAAATCGCCGGACTGGTCGACAAGCCGGCGAACTGGGAGAAGGTCTATGCGATCGGCTACCGCAGCTGCAGCTATGACGATGCCGGCAAGCTGCCGCAGCGCAACCAGGAACTGGTCGACAAGCTCAAGGGCAAGGTCAACCTCGCCGATACGCTGCTGTGGTGGGTGGCGGGCGGCATCGATGCCGTCAACCTCGTCGCCAAGGCGGTCGAGACCGGCTCGTCCTCCGGCGAGGACATCATCAAATACTGGAACAGCGTGAAGAAATATCCCGGCTACTTCGGCGACTACACGTTCTCGCCGACCGAGCATAACGGCTACCCGACCGAGGACGTGGTGATGTCGGCGGCCTCGACCGCGAAGGACGGCACGTTCAAGCTCGCGCCGGGATACAAGGCCTGAGCGGCGGATGCTGACATCGATCCTTGCTTCCGGACTGGCGGTGGGCGCGATCTACGCGCTCATCGGCATCGCCTACAACACGATGTTCTCGGCCTCGCGCGTGATGAGCTTCACGGCGGGGCAGCTCGGCATGCTGGGCGGCGTGCTCGGCTCGCTGTTCGTGCTGCGGCTCGGACTGCCGTTCGTCGTCGGACTGCTCGTCACGCTCGCCTGCTGCGCGCTGGTCGGCATCCTCACCGAGATCGTGGCGGTGCGGCCGGTGCTGAAAAGCCTCGACCAGCACCTCTATGTGCTCTCGACGCTGGCGCTCGCGCTGATGATCCAGCACGCCGTCGCGGTATTGTGGAGCACCGAGCCGCATCCGTTCCCGCGCGTGTTCGGCCCGGCGAGCGGCGGCATCACGGACGAGAAGTTCTGGCTGCCGATCCTCACCTGCATCGCCGCCATCGTGGCGCTGGAGCTGCTCTACCGGCGCACGCTGGTCGGGCGCGCCTTTCTGGCGATCGCGGAGGACAATTTCGCCGCGCGCGCGCTCGGTCTTCCCGAACGCGACCTGCGCATCGCGAGCTATGCGCTCGCCGGCATGATCGGCGCGCTCGCGGGCTTCGCCGGCGGCGCGCTGCTGCTCGCCTTCGTGGGCAACGGGCCGCTGTTGAACTTCTACGGCTTCGTGCCGGTCGCGCTCGGCGGGCTCGGCAACAATCGCGGCGCGATCGTCGGCGGCTTCGCGCTCGGCATCTTCCAGCAGGCGGCGAACTTCTTGGTCGGCGGCATCTTCTCGTCGGTCGCGGTGTTCGTGCTGTTCATCATCGTGCTGCTCGCGGCGCCGCAGGGCCTGTTCGGCGCGCCCGCGACGCGGAGAGTATGATGAGCGTGGCGCAGGCGGTCGACGGCGCCGCCGGGACAAGCCGCGGCATCGGCGTTCCGTGGCGGCAGATGCTGCCGCTCGCCGCGGTGTTCGCGGCGGCGGCCTTCATCCCATTCGTCAGCAACGACTACTGGGTGCTGATCGCGACGCGCGCGGCGATCTACTGGGTGCTGGTCTCCGGCCTCAACCTGATGATCGGATTCGCCGGCCAGCTCGCGATCGGCTACGTGGCGCTGCTCGCGCTCGGCGCCTACACGGCGAGCGTGCTCGCGGCCGGCAATGTGCTGCCGCCGCTGCACCCGTTCGCGGCGCTCGGCGCGGCCGGCCTCGCGGGCGCGATCTTCGGCCTGATCGTCGGGCTTCCGGCGCTGCGGCTGCGCACCTTCTATTTCGCGATCTCGACGCTCGGCTTCGCCACCATCGTGACGCAGATCGCGCTCGCCTGGCAGAGCGTCACCGGCGGCGGCATCGGCCTGCCCGGGCCGGAGCTGCCCGCGCCGTTCAACACGCATTGGGGCTTCTACTACTTCTGCCTCGTCTTCGCGGCATTCTGCACCTGGATCACCTTCAATATCGCGCACAGTCGCTTCGGTCGCGCGCTGATCGCGGTGCGCGACGCCGACGTGATGGCGGAGGCCTCCGGCATCTCCAAGCCGCGCCTGCTCGCGACCGTGTTCGTGTTCTGCGGCGCGCTCGCGGCGATCGCCGGCGGACTGTTCGCGACGCTGCAGACCTACATCACGCCGGACGCGTTCACCTTCGACCTATCGGTGCTGTTCTTCATCGCGGTGCTGATCGGCGGGCGCGGCTCGATCCTCGGGCCGCTGATCGGCATCATCATCCTCACGCTGCTGCCGGAATTCGCCGCGCCGCTCGCCGCCTGGTCGACCTTCCTCTATGCGGCGCTGCTGCTGGTGATCGTCCTGGTGGCGCCCGGCGGGATCGCGGCGCTGCTCGACTTCCAGAGCCGCAAGCCGCTCGAGAGCAACCGCGCGATCGTGCCGCAGCCCGCACTGCTCGATCATGTGCTCGGCGGCAGCAAGGCGCGCGGCGAGATCGCGCTGCGCGGCGTGGTGCTGAGCTTCGGCGGCGTGCGCGCGGTCGACGGCGCCGACCTCGACGTGCGGCCGGGAGAGATCCACGGCCTGATCGGCCCGAACGGCAGCGGCAAGACCACGATCCTCAATGTCATCTCGGGCTACTATCGCCCCGAATCCGGCAGCGTGACGCTCGGCGGCGCGCCGCTCGAGCCGGGCCGGCCGGTGAGCCGCGCCGGCAGCGGGATCGCGCGCACGTTCCAGACGCCGCGCCTCGTCGGCGAAGCCTCGGTGCTGGAAAACGTGATGATCGGCGGCATGATCCGCGGGCGCGCGAGCTTTCCCGAAGCGTTGCTCTGGCTGCCGCGCCAGGCTGCCGAGGAAGGCATGCTGCGCGCGCGCGCCAGCGAAGCGTTGCGCGCCGTCGGGCTGGAGAGCCTCGCGCATGTGCGCGCCGACCGGCTGCAGCACAGCGAGTTGCGCTTCATCGAGATCGCCCGCGCCCTGATGGCGCAGCCGCAGTTCCTGCTGCTCGACGAGCCGGCCGCCGGATTGGCGGCCGACGAGATCCTGCGGCTCGGACAGTTCATCCAGGAGGTCGCGCGGCGCGGCGTCGGCGTGCTGCTGGTCGAGCATCATGCCGACCTGATCTTCGACATCTGCCATCACGTGACCGTGCTCAATCTCGGGCGCGTGCTCGCGTCGGGGACGCCGGCCGAGATCCGCGTGCACAAGGAGGTGGTCAGTGCCTACCTCGGCGGCTGATTTTCTCCTCGACGTGAAGGGCGTCACGGCGGGCTACGGCAAGATCATCGTGCTGCACGGCGTCGACCTGACCGTGCGTGCCGGCGAGGTCGTGACGCTGCTCGGGCCGAACGGCGCCGGCAAGACCACGCTGCTGCGCGCGATCTCCGGCCTGCTGCCGTGGAACGTCGGAACCGTCACGTTCGGCGGGCGCGATTTCGCCGGGGTCAGCCCGCGCGAGGCCGCGCGCGCCGGGCTCGCGCATGTGGTCGAAGGCCATCGGGTGTTCACGCAGCAGTCCGTCACCGACAATCTGCTGCTCGCCGCCTACGACCTGCCGCGCGGCGAGCGCACCGCGCGCATCGAGGAGGCGCTGTCGTATTTTCCGGAGATCGCCGCGAAGCGCAACGATCCGGGCTCGGCGCTGAGCGGCGGGCAGCAGCAGATGCTCGCGGTGGCGCAGGGCCTGGTGCGCCGTCCGCGCCTGCTGCTGCTCGACGAGCCGTCGGCCGGACTGTCGCCGGTGCTGGTCGACCGCGTGCTGAGCGTGGTCGGGACCCTGCGCAGCGCCGGCACCGCCGTGCTGCTGGTCGAGCAGCTGATCGAGAAGGCACTCGCGGCTGCGGACCGCGTCTATGCGCTGGCGCAGGGCAGGATCGTGCTCGAAGCGCAGACCGGGGAGGCGGATCTGCCGCACCGCCTCGAGCAGGCTTACTTTGGCGGCCACGCACAGCGGCATGCCGGATAGAATCACTGCCGTGCCTCATCCGTCGCGGACCGACTCCGTGCCGGTCGCGGCGGACAGCGGCGACGGGCGGGTAATCCTGCGCTATAGGGATTAGGGTCGTGCCGCAGCCGGTCTGACGAGGCGCGACGAATACGAGGTGATTCATGCTGGTCGGCGTGCCGAAGGAAATCAAGGATCACGAGGACCGCGTCGGGCTGGTCCCGTCATCGGTCGCCGAGCTGGTGCATCACGGGCACACGGTGCTGGTGCAGCGCGGCGCAGGCGGCGGCGCCGGCCTCACCGACGACGACTATCGCGCCGCCGGGGCCACATTGGTGGATGGCCCGGACAGGATCTTCCGCGAAGCCGAGCTGATCGTGAAGGTGAAGGAGCCGCTCGCCATCGAGCGCAAGCAGCTGCGGCGTGGCCAGGTGCTGTTCACCTACCTGCATCTCGCGCCCGACCTCGAGCAGACCAACGACCTGATCGCGAGCGGCGCAACCTGCATCGCCTATGAGACCGTGACGTCGCCGACCGGCGGCCTGCCGCTGCTGACCCCGATGTCCGAAGTCGCCGGCCGCCTCGCGCCCCAGGTCGGCGCGCACTGCCTCGAGCGCGCGCAGGGCGGGCGCGGCGTGCTGCTGGGCGGTGTGCCCGGCGTGCCGCCGGCCGAGGTCATCGTTCTCGGCGGCGGCGTCTCCGGCACGCATGCGGCAACCATCGCGCTCGGCATGGGCGCCGCCGTGACGGTGGTCGACCGCTCGGCCGAGGCGTTGCGCCGCCTGAGCGCGCAGTTCGGCTCGCAGGTGCGCACCATCTTCTCCACCCGCGACGCCGTCGCGCAGCTGGTGCGGCGCGCCGACCTGCTGATCGGCGCGGTCCTGGTGCCGGGGGCCGCCGCTCCCAAGCTGATCACCCGCGCCATGGTGAAGACCATGAAGCCGGGCGCCGTGATCGTCGACATCGCGATCGACCAGGGCGGCTGCTCGGAGACGTCGCGCCCGACGACGCATTCAGATCCGACCTATCTGGAGGAGGGCGTCGTGCATTATTGCGTCACCAACATGCCGGGATCGGTCGCGCGCACCTCGACCTTCGCGCTGAACAACGTGACCCTGCCGTTCACCCTGATGCTGGCCGACAAGGGCTGGCAGCAGGCGATGCGCGAGAACGTCCATCTGCGTGCCGGCCTCAATGTTCACGACGGCAAGGTGTATTGTGCGCCGGTCGCCGAGGCGCACAAGCTGCCGGCGGCCGGTATCGAGGACGTGCTGGGTCGATGACGGCCGACGCGCGGGCAATTGCTCATCCGTTGATCACGATCCGGCTTTCTTGCCCGTGGACAGCCTGCCGCACAGGCGCCAAGCTGCATCGGCCATGATCATGGCGGCGTGATTCCGATCCATGCACGGAGGCTTGAAGGTGGCAGTTGACCCGATCGCGCTGGAGTTGTTCAAGAACGCGATCTTCTCCATCGCCGACGAGATGGCGCTCACCGTGTTCCGCACCACCTATTCGGGCGTGCTCAAGGACAACATGGACTACTCGACCGGCTTCGCCGACGCGAACGGCAAGCTCGCCGCGCAGGGCCTGACGCTGCCCGGCCATCTCGGATCGGTGCCGACCGCGATGGAGTCGATCATGCGCCACTTTGCCGACGACATGGCGCCGGGCGACGTGTTCATCATGAACGATCCGTTCGACGGCGGCATGCATCTGCCTGACATCTTCATCTTCAAGCCGCTCTATCACGCGGGCGAGCGGCTCGCCTTCGCCTGCACGGTCTGCCACCACACCGACGTCGGTGGGCGCGTCGCCGGATCGAACGCGTCGGATTCGACCGAGATCTATGCCGAAGGCCTGCGCATCGCGCCGATGAAGCTGTACGAGGCAGGCTCGCTCAACAAGACCATCATGACGTTCATCGAGAAGAACGTGCGCCTGCCGGTGCAGGTGTTCGGCGACCTGCGCGCGCAGCTTGCCGCCTGCCACATCGCCGAGAAGCAGTTCGCCGAAATCGTGGCGCGCTACGGGCCGGAGCAGACGAAGTTCTATCTCAAGGAGATCATCGACTATGCGGAACGGCTGACCCGCGCCGCGCTGGCCGAGCTTCCCGACGGCGAGTGGAGTTTCGAGGACTGGATCGACGACGACGGCGTCGATTACGGCCAGCCGATCCGCCTGTTCGTGACCATCCGCAAGCAGGGCGACCACATGGTGGTCGACTGGACCGGCACCAACCCACAGGTGAAGGGCGCGATCAACAACACGCTCTCCTACACCAAGGCGGCCGCCTATACGGGTGTGCGTTCGGTGCTGCCCGCCGGCATTCCCAACAATGAGGGCGTGTTCCGTGCCATCGAGGTGATCTGCCCGCCCGGCACGGTCGGCAACGGCGTGCTGCCGGCGGCCTGCGCGGCGCGCGGTCTCACCGGCTTCCGCATGGTCGACTGCATGTTCGGCGCGCTCGCCATGATGCTGCCCGACAACGTGAAGGCGGCGGGCGACGGCGGCAATACCGGCATCTCGATCGGCGGCTACGACGCGCAGCGCAAGCCGTTCGTCTATGTCGACTTCACCTGCGGCGCGTGGGGCGCGCGGCCCTGGGCGGACGGCCTCGACGGCAATTCGCACATGTTCGCCAACATGGCGTCGCACTCGATCGAGGTGACCGAGGCCGAGCACCCGATCCAGTTGACCGCGTACGAGTTCGTGCCCGACAAGGCAGGCGCCGGCAAATTCCGCGGCGGCGTGCCGTTCCGGCGCGACTATCGCTTTCTCGAGCACGAAGGAGTGCTGCAGGTGCGCTCCGACCGGCGCGATCATCGGCCGTTCGGTCTCTACGGCGGCAGCCCCGGCGGGCCTTCGGAGAACTATCTCAACCCGGAGACCGAGAACCGCGTGCTGCCCTCCAAGCTGACCATGACGATCAGGCGTGGCGACGTGTTCCGCCATGTACTGGCCGGCGCGGGCGGCTGGGGCGATCCGCTCGAGCGCGATCCCGCCGCGGTGCTGCGCGATGTGCGCAACGAACTGCTCTCGCGCGAAAAGGCCGCGGCCGACTACGGCGTGATCGTCGATTCCGCGACGTGGGTCGTCGACACGGCCGCGACCGCGCGACGCCGCGAGGAAATAAGACGCGCCCGCGGCTGGGATGCCGTGCCGAAGGTACAACGGCACGATCCGATCACCCTGCCACGCGCCGCGGAATAATCAGATGTCGATCAGCTATCGCGTCGGTGTCGACATCGGCGGCACCTTTACCGACATCGTGCTGCTCGGCTCCGACGGCAGCATCCACACCAAGAAAGTCCCGTCGAGCATGGAGAACTACGCCCAGGCGATCGTCGATGGCCTGAGCGAGGTCTTCGGCGAGAGTGGGCTCGGCGGAGCGGACATTGAGGAGATCCGCCACGGCACCACGGTCGCCTCCAACGCCATCCTCGAGCACAAGGGTGCGCGCGTCGGCCTGATCACCACCAAGGGCTTCCGCGACGTGCTGGAGATCCGCACCTTGCGGATGCCCAGGCTCTACGACCTGACCTGGACCAAGCCGGCGCCGCTGGTCGAGCGCTATCTGCGCAAGGTGGTCGACGAGCGTATCGATCACCGTGGCAGGATCGAGCGAGCGCTCGATCCTGCCGACGCCGAACGCGCGGTCGACGCGCTGCTCGCCGAGCAGGTCGAGACGATCGCCGTCTGCCTGATCAATTCCTTCGCCAATCCGGCGCACGAGCAGATCATCAAGGAGATCGCCCGGCGCAAGGCGCCCGGACTGCCGTTGAGCATCTCGTTCGAGGTGCTGCCCGAGATCAAGGAATACGAGCGCACCTCGACCACGGTGATCAACGCCTATGTGACGCCGATCGTCGCGACCTATCTGCGCGCGCTGCGCAAGGGGCTCGACGCCGCCGGCATTCCGGCGCGCCTGCTGCTGATGCAATCGAATGGCGGGCTGACGACTGATGCGGCGGCCGCCGAGCGGCCGATGAACATCATCGAGTCGGGACCTGCCGGCGGCGTGGTCGGCGCGCAGGCGCTCGCGCGCGGCAAGCAACTCGACAGGATCATCACCTTCGACATGGGCGGCACCACCGCCAAGGCCTCGATGGTCGAGGATGGCGAGGTCGCGCGCGCGCACGAATATGCGGTCGGCGCCGGCATCATGATCGGCTCGCGGCTGCTGACCGGCGCAGGCTATACGCTGAAAGTGCCGGCGATCGATCTCGCCGAGGTCGGCGCGGGCGGCGGCTCGCATGTCTGGATCGACGCCGGCGGGGCGCTGCAGGCCGGCCCTGAGAGCGCGGGCGCGGCGCCCGGACCGGTCTGCTACGACCTCGGCGGCGGGATCCCGACCATCACCGACGCCAATGTGCTGCTCGGCTACATCAATCCGGCGCATTTGATCGGCGGCGCGCTCAAGCTCAACGCCGCGAAGGCGCGTGCGGCGTTCGCCGAAAAGATCGCGCAGCCGCTCGGCATGCCGCTCGAACGCGCCGCCTACGGGGCGCACCTGATCGCCGCCTCAAACATGATCCGCGCCATCAAGGCGGTGTCGACCGAGCGCGGCCGCGATCCGCGCGACTTCGCGCTGTTCGCATTCGGCGGCAACGGGCCGCTGTTCGCCGCCGGCATGGCGGCGGCGCTCGGCATCCGCCGCATCGTGGTGCCGCC
>Ga0111538_10014688_pt1 | contig 10321 bp, 8 predicted proteins | sample SoiMethybrSBSTD1_FD_79669 | JGI IMG/M metagenome (GOLD analysis project Ga0111538, IMG submission 79669) | Bulk soil microbial communities from a Populus tree surrounding site in Tennessee, USA - Soil MetaG P. TD hybrid SBSTD1 (version 2)... | ecosystem: Environmental > Terrestrial > Soil > Tree... | reverse complement strand
GATGCCCTTGGTGAACTTGAAGAGCGCCATGTCGGGGCGTCCCCAAGGGCCGTACACCGTGAAGAACCGCAGGCCCGTGGCGGGGAATTTGAAGAGATGGTGGTACGAGTGCGCCATCACCTCGTTGGCCTTCTTGGTCGCCGCGTACAGGGAGACGGGGGTATCGGTGCGCTGATCCTCGCTGTACGGGAGGGTCTTGTTGGTGCCGTAGATGGAGCTCGTCGAGGCGTACACGAGGTGGCCCGTGCCGTGATGGCGCACGCCCTCGAGGATGTTCAGGAACCCCGTCACGTTGGCGTCGATATAGGCATGCGGATTCTCGAGCGAGTACCGCACGCCGGCTTGCGCGGCGAGGTTCACGATGGCGTCGTACTTGCCGTCGCTGAAGACGCGTTCCATCGCAGCGCGATCGGCGATGTCACCCTTCACAAAGCGGAACCCAGATGCCGCGCCACCCGACTTCAGTCTTTCCAACCGTGCTTCCTTCAGCCTCACGTCGTAGTAGGCATTGAGGTTGTCGATCCCGACAACCTCGTCTCCCCTTTCCAGCAGCTGGCGCGAAAGGTGGAAGCCGATGAACCCCGCGGCGCCGGTGACCAATACCCTCATCGACTCATCCTTGCCTGTCGCCCGGTACACGCCGGGTCGGGACATCGCCGACATGCCGATCAAGGTGAAGCGAGACCCAGCCGAGGGCGAGCAAGACCATGAAATAGACCGCGTTGGCTGGAATCTGCAGGTTGAAGTCCACCCACGAGTGAATGAGGATGGCCGTGACGCCCATGATGCAAGCGAAGGACACACCCCGCATCAGGGGATCGCGCCGCTGCCATTGGGCCATGAGCGCAGCGCCTAGCGAAAGGGCGACCAGCAATCCCATGAGACCGAGTCCAATGAGGCCGGTTTCAGCGGCGAACTGGGCGTAGTCGTTGTGGGCGAAGTCGAAAAAGTTGGTGATCGTTTCGGGACGATAGCGGGGGAACGTGGTGTAGAAGGTACCCGGGCCGGCGCCGAAGAGGGGGTAGGCCTTGACGATGCCCAGGGTATGCATGCCGGGCTCCTCCCGCGTCTCAACCTCTTCCATCGTCGTCTGTTCGATGCGCTGCGCCAGCTTCTCAACGCCAAACCAGCTGCCCACGATCGCGAGATCGATCACGATCAGGCTGACCAGCAGGATCACGGTGTTGCGCGTGGCGTGCCGCGAAAGTGCGATTCCGATCACGCCGGCGACCAGCAGAGACGAAAAGAATGCGGTGTTGCCCATGCGCGAGTGAGTGGTGGTGAGCGCGATCACCAGGATGCAGAGCGCGAGCCGCAGCACCATCTTGGGGCTCAGGATCCATTCGATCACGTTCGATACGAACCGTCTCCACGAGCCCGCCCGGCGGTCCGAGAGCCCCGCGATCAGCAGGCCGATGCCGAGGGCGAGGGTCATTTCGAGGTAGCCCGCGAAGTGGTTCCGGTTGACATATGTGCCGCTCGCCTGTGTCCCGTGCCGGATCACCGTGCCGAAAAACTCCTCCGAAAACTCCGAGAGGTGCGCAATGATCGCGTAGATGGCATGGATCACCGCGACGTAGACCGCCACCCGAACGAGCATCAGCACGCGCGCACGGCTGTTCACCAGTACGAGCACGAGGAAGAGAACCCCGGTGTACGCGAGGCTCTTCAGCAGGAACGTGCGCGAAGCTGCTGGATCCACCGAGAGGGTCATCCAGTCCCGCTTCACGCCGAGCACGTCGGTGAGATGCTGCATGCGAGCTGCTTCGGGTGAGAGGAACTCAACCCACGAGGGCGGCAGCGGAACGACTTGCAGGGTGATGTAGAGCAACCAGATGGCGAGCAGCGCCGGCGCCGGCCACGCGCGAACCAGGACCTCCTGCGGCTTGGCCCGTCCCAGCGCCCACAGGACCAGCCACCCTGCGACCAGCACGAACACCGCGATCTCGAGCACCGACCACGCCCAGACACGGTTGCTGCCGAGCGGGATCGGAACCCAGACCAGCAGGGCGAGCAGAAGCCAGAAGAGGGACTTCTCTATGCGCACGGTGTCATGAAATGGAAAGGGCCATCCCAGCAACCGCCGGAATGGCCCAGGAGCCTGTGACCAAGTGCGTCAGTTCGGGCTAGCCGTGCCCCCGCCTCCGCTACCGCCCCCGCCGCTGGGCCCGGTAGGGCTACCCCGGCCGGAGCCAATCCCGACCCCAGGCTCGGTCTCCGCCGGCCCCTGACCCTGCCCCTGGACTTGGCCTTGTGTGGGGATTCCAGGAAACACCCGGTTGATCTCGCTGCTGAGGGCGGTGAGGCTGCCGAGCGCAGCGATGATTTCGCGTCCGATATCCGTGCCCTGAAGCGCGGCATAGATCTGGTTGATGGTGCCTTGGCTTACCGTCCCGTTGGGCAGGGTAAGGATTGCACGGCCGGTATCGACCTCGACAGTCTGGCCGTTGAAGGTGAACGAAATCTTGCCGCCGTTCACCTCGGCGAATATCACGCCGGCATTCGTGATCACGCTGAAATCGGTGCCGCGGATGCCGATGGTCGCCGTGGCGGCGCGCACCGATACGTTCTCGGGTGAGTTCTTGCCGATCATCCCCGTGATCCCGCGCATCGCGCCGCTGATCAGCGATAGCAGGACGCTGCCACGTTGCGATGCGGGGTCATAGCGGTACGCCGTGATCGTCATGCGCGAGTTCGGTCCGAGTGCGGCCACTTGCCCGTCGTCGAACTTCATCACCGTCGACGACCCGGCAGCGGTGACTACCGTGTCGCCCTGATTCAGGCGATCCCCGGTGCGCACAGGACGAGGTACGCCGCTTCCTACTTGTGCGGTCACGTTGCCCGTGCTCGAGGTCACAACTGCCGACGCGAACGCCAGCTCGGTGAGGACCAACGCGACCAGCGCCAGTAGTCCGGCGACCTTTTTCATGGTGTTATCTCCCATCGCTCGCAGTAGCGGCCCACCCGGCGATCCGGATTGGGCGAGCCAATGACATGGCGGCAAGCGGCTTCGAGCCTACCACGTCTGTCAGAAATCCGCAGCATCTCCAGAGGGTTACGTCGCATTCCTGAGGCGACCGCGCGGTCGACCTGTGCCCGGGTTTCAGGCTGGAGCTCGGGCCAAACGGCCAGCCCATACTCGGCAATCACGCGCTGGACACCAGGCTCGGAGGGACCCAACTGCATCGAGCGCTGCATCGGCAGTTCCAGTTCGGTCGCCGGGTCACCTCGCAAATAGCGCGCCTCGACCACCATCGCCCAGGAATATGGCGAGACCGGTCGCATCTCGAGGGCACGCGCGAGGTGCGCCACTCCCTCATCCATGTGCTTCGGACTGTCGCGGCGCAAGGAGCCCAGCATTCCGAGCAATTCGTGCGAAAGAGGATCGTTGGGGCGGAGCAGCAGCCCGGCATCCAGCTTGCCTCGCACCGAGGCCCAGGTTTCCGGTGCCGGCGGGCTGGTCGCGGCCCACGTGCCCATCTCGAGGCTGGCTTCGCGGACGAGATCGTCGGCGCGAAGGGCATCCACCGCGGTCATCGTCGCCCAGCCCAGGATCGCAAGGATTGGCACGACCACCATCAGGCGGACCGCCGTGGACATCACTCCTCGGGAGTACCGTAGGCCTTCGTGTAGCCGTACTTCTTGTAACCCTTGTAGCTCTTGTAGCCGCTGTATTCGCCGTAGTATTTCTCGGCCTTCTCGAGGTCGAGCTGGTTGAGCACCACGCCGAGAATCGGCGCGTTCACGCGCCGCAGCTTCTTCAGCCCGTTCTGCGCAACCTGGTAGGGCGTGGCATCGGCCTTGACCACGTAGATCACCGACGAGGCGAACTGCGAGAGCACGAGCGCGTCGCTCACGAGCTGCAGGGGCGCGCTGTCGATGATGATCACGTCGAAGTTCTGCTTGAGAGTCGCCATCGCCTTGGCGAACTTCTGCGAGCTCAGGAGCTCGAGGGGATTCGGCGGCACGGTACCGGCGGTGAGGATGTAGATTCCGGGGCGCTGGTCGAAGAACACGCACTTCTCCAACGTCGTCTGGCCGGAAACGAGATCGGAGAGACCTGATTGCTTCGATTCGCGCCCCAGCAGCTTGCCGATCTTGGGGCGCCGGAGATCAGCGTCGATCAGCAGCACCTTCTTCACCTGTCCGAGCGCGCCGGCGAGGTTGAAGGATACGGTGGTCTTCCCCTCCTCCGGGACCGAGGAGGTCACGATGACGACCTTGTGTGGCTCGTCGAGGGCCGACATCAGCACGCTGGTCCGGACGGTGCGCACCGATTCGGAGAAGGTCGACTGGGAGTCGTGAAAAAACGCGACCTCGGATACGAAGCCCTTCTTCGCGAACCCCTTGATCTTCTGCAATACGCCGAGGGCCGGCACACCGAGGTGGTTCTCGACGTCGCTGGTGGAGTTCAGTGTGTTGGCGAGCCGGTCGAGGAGAAGTGCCAGCAGGGCAGCAGTGACGAGCGTGATGATCGCCGCGATGGTCACGATGCGGTTGCGGTCCGGCGCGAATGCGAAGCTGGGAGGTGATGCCGGATCGATGATCCGCGCCACCGTCGACTGCAGGTCGCCCGTCGCGCTGGTTTCCTTCAGCCGGTTCACGAACATGTCATAGAGGTTTCGGTTCTGCTGCACCTCGCGCTCGAGCACGCCGAGCTGGAATTCCTTGCGGTTGAAGCCCTGGATATCCGCTTTGCTCTGCGCGAGCGCGCGCTCGACCGCTTGTTCGTTGGCGCGAGCGACCTCGTACTCCTTTGCGAGGCCCACGACCACGGCCTCGACTTGCCGCTTCGAGCCCTCGCGCGCGGCATCCAGCTCGGTCTTCGCCTGGATCATGCGGGGATGCTCGGGACCGTAGCGCTTGGCCGCGTCGCTCAGGCGTTTCTCGGCCTCGAACTCCACTTCCTTCATCCGCTGGACGAGCGGATTGCGGAGTACCGCCGGGATGCTGTCGTAGTTCGCCTGCATTCGGCCCGCCTTGATCTGCTGGACCATCTGGTAGGCGCTCTCGGCTTCGGCACGCTTCTGGCGCGCCTCGACAAGGCTTCCGGTCAGCACGTCGAGCTGCCGGCTGGCCCCGGACAACGCCAACCCCTTGGCGTCAATGATCCGCTCACGGTCCCGGTACTCCTGCAGCGCACGCTCGGAGGTATCCACCTTTGTGCGCAGCTCCCCCATGCGCTCGCGCAGCCACTCGGCCGCCTTCTGCGTCATGGCCATGCGGGCATCGAGATCGCTCTCGATGTAGGTCTCGGCCAAGACGTTGGGTACGCGTCCGGCGAGCTCGCGGTCGTAGCTCGCGAAGGTAATCTGCACCAGCTGGCTGCCGCGCATGAGCTGGACCTGGAGACTTCCGCGGAAACGCGCGACGGCCGCTTTCAGCGCTCCCTGCTCCGTCAGGTCCTCCGGGCGCGCGGCTCCCCGGCCGGTGAGGCGGGCAAACCACCCGGGCGGAGCCTGGCGCGGGTCGAAATCGGGATGGCTGGCGAGGTTCAGCCGCGTCACGACCTTTCGTGCGAGATCCTCGCTCTTGAGGATCTCCACCTGGGTCTGGTGGTACTCGCGCTGCAACGCCCCCTGGCTATACACCTCCTCGATCGACACGACCTTCGATTTGCCTTGCTCGATGAGGATGGTCGCCGTCGCGCGATAGAGCGGACGCATCGAGGACACCACCAACCAGGCGAGGATCGCGACCAGGACCGTGAGGCCCAATATGCTCCACTGGCGCTTGGCAATCGCACGCCAATAGTCGAACAGGCTCCGGGCGACCTCGTCCAATTCCGCGGGCGGCGGGACCGAGCGCGTGTCGACGGTGCGAAGCGACTCCTGCAGGGTGAGGTCGTTCATCTAGAAGAAGCTTTCCTCGATCGTGAGGATGTCGCCGGGCAGGATGGCAGTGTTGAGGTCCACGCGACGCGGTGTCTGCTTGGGGTCGTCGTCGCGGATGACGTTCATCTTCTCGCGCGAAGCTCGCTCTCGCAGGCCGCCTGCGATGCTGATGGCCTTGCGGACGGTGAGGCCGGGGGAGAACGGATATCCGCCCGGCTTCTCGACCATGCCGTTCACGAAGAAGTTGCGGTACTCCTCGATGGCGACCGTCACCTGCGGGTTGACGAGGTAGCGCCCCTTGAGGCCGCGCGTGATGTGGTCCTCGAGCGCCCCGACGGTCATTCCCTTCACGCGGATTTCGCCCAGGATCGGAAAAGAGACAGTGCCCGCGTCCGAGAGGCGGATGCGCTCGCGCTTGAGGTCGTCCTCGCCCAGGACACGGATGGAGATCATGTCGCCCGAGCCCAGCTTGTAGGTCGAGAGCTCGGGCGCCTGGCCGAAAGCCGCGGTCGCTGCAATGCCAGCCACAACCCAGATGAAGCGGACGAATCGTTGCATATACGGCGGTTCCCGTGCACCGCCGGTTCGCGCACCGGCCAGCGGCGTTTCACGGCCGCCGTCACATGGAGGCCGTGGCTGTCAGGAAGTATCGGTTCCTGTCGTAGTCCGAGGAATCGAGGGTGGAATCGCGCTCTATGTAGTTGTATTCGGCGCCGAAAGTGAGCCAGCGGCGGAACCGATATCCGACCTTCAAACCCAGCGCTATTGTATCGTCTTTGCGGTCAAATCCCTGGTACTTGTCCTTCTGGTAGCGCATCTCGACGCCCGTCGACCAGTACGAACCCCAGTCGTGCGTCCACTTCGCCCCCCCGGCATCGGTGAGGATGAAGTTGCCCAGGCCCGTCGACTCGTGAGTCGACCGCTCGGCGTAGAACTCAAACCTCGAGTACGTACGCGGTGCCCATCGGATCATTGCCTCATAGCTGCCGCCAGAAAAGTCCGGGACATTCGAGGTGAAGTCGCGCTCCACGCGGCCGAACTTGAGGACGCCGGTGGTTGCGGCGGTCGCCTCCCAGGCAAGGCCAGCGTAGTACCGCCGCTCGTCGGCCTCGTTGACATTGGGTTGGACGTAGCGGATCCGTGTGCCCCGCGCCTCGGCCATTACATAGGTCCTCGGGGCAACGCGGATGTACACGGCACCTCCCAGGTTGCGCTGGTCGCGATCGCCCGACTCGGTGAACGTGCGGTTGTTCAGGTAGCGTAACTCGGCCATGTTGCCGTAGATCTCGACGCGGCCCCGCGCATCGGGAGCACCAAACGCATAAGTGAAGCTGGGATTGACGATCCGATACTTGTCCGGCTCGGCCGACAGGCGCCGGTCGGTGGAGCCCCGCGGCTCCGATCCTCGCGTGTAGTCCGCCCCGAGGCGAAGGAAATTGCGCCGGTCGAAAGAGGCGTCGAACTGCGCGTTAACAATATGGTTGGAGTAATCGTCCGGACTGCTGTCGACATAGCGCCCGAATTCCCCCTGGTATCCGACCTGGAAGACCGTATGCGCGCTGCGGGCATCGATCTTCAGACCCGGGCTCGCGACGTACAGCGCAGAGGACCTTTCGAGCCTGGGCGTCATCAGTACGTTGTCGTCGTGGCCCACCGCCAAGCCCACAAATGGCGTGACGAAGAAAGCGCTGGATCCAATCTGGATGCTGGCCGGCCCCTCGTCGGCCTTGGGCGGAAGCGGATACGAATACGTCGGACGAATGGACTGGGCGTGCGCACCGAGCACCGCGCTCGCGAGCACGAAGGCAAAGGCCGAGCCGAACTTCCTTTTCGTCATGTCAGCTCCCTGCGGCCCCGAACTTTTGGGGGGCAAAAGGCCCTGCCCTTTGAAATTAAGGGAGAGCCTTTCCGAAACTCATTTTAGAAACTAGCCGAACAATACGCGCTAAGCTATTGTCGGGCTTGCAAAAACTCCGTTCCATAGTACTTGGGGGGGTTGGAAACTGTCAACGGGGTCGGGCCAAGTTGCGGCCCAAGAGCGATCTCCTGTCCCGGCCTCGATCCCAGCCGCGCCCTATCACCATGATATTTAAAAGGTTTTTGTGGCTTTGCGGAAGCAAATGAACATCCTTGTCGTCGGGGGCGCCGGTTATGTCGGCTCCCACATGGTCAGCCACCTGCTGGAGCGCGGTCATGGCGTGACGGTCCTCGACAACTACTCCCGGGGCCATCGCGACGCGGTCCAGGGCGCTCGCCCGGTGGAGGCCGACCTGCTCGAACCTGGGGCCGTGGAGCGAGCGTTCGACGGCGCGGACTACGATGCGGTCATGCACTTCGCCGCACTTGCGTACGTTGGGGAATCGGTCTCGAAGCCGGCGGACTACTACCGCAACAACGTCGCCGGGACGTTGAACCTCCTCGCGGCGATGCAGCGAGCGGGCGTGAAGCGACTGGTCTTCTCGTCCACCTGTGCGACCTATGGCAATCCGGTCCAGGTCCCGATGGGCGAATCCCACCCGCAGGAGCCGATCAATCCGTACGGCGCGAGCAAGCTCATGGTCGAGCGCGTGCTGCGCGACTACGCCCATGCATATGGACTCGCCAGCGTGGCGCTCCGCTACTTCAACGCAGCCGGCAGCGACCCGGACGGGCATATCGGCGAGCGCCACGATCCCGAGACCCACCTCATCCCACTGGCGCTACTCGAGGCGCGCCGCGTCCTCGCCGGGGGTGATCCCGCGAGCACCGCATTGCAGGTCTTCGGGGACGACTACGACACCTCCGACGGGACCTGCATTCGCGACTATGTGCACGTGGACGACCTGGCCTCGGCCCACCTTGCCGCGGCTGAGCGCATGGCCGACAAGACATTCAGCGGCTTCAGCGCCTACAACCTCGGAATCGGGAAGGGCTTTTCGGTGCTCGAGGTGATCGACAGCTGCAAGCGCGTGACCGGGGCCCGGATCCAGTACCGGAAAGCCCCGCGCCGCGCTGGCGACCCGCCACGCCTCATTGCCGATAGCCAGGCCGCGCGACGGGACCTCGGTTGGGTGCCGCGCTATACCGAACTCGATCCGATCGTTGCCACCGCCTGGCGCTGGTTCTCGAAGTAGCGATCTGGTCTGCAGCCACTCAACGTGCCCTCTTTCGCTCCAATTCCTCCGTTATGTTTGCGTCGATCAGCCACTCGTACAGTCCCATGAGCGCTGCATAGCGCAGGCCCGCGAGGCCATCGAGAAATCCAAGCCTGAGTACATAAACGTAGAGAAATTTGGCCAAGGGACGCGCGGGCATTCGACGGCTCAACCCTTTCCACACCCGTCGTCTTTCCAGTGCACTCGTGGCCCGAAACAAATCAATAACGCGGCTGTCGTTGGGTACGGCGATGATCGCCGCCGCCTCGTCGCGTGCGTATCGCGCATGTTTTCCGATCCAGTCGGACATGCCCTTCGAGAAGTTGAAATGCAGGAGGTGTCCCCGCAAGGTGCCCATCTCCGCCAGTTCCAGGACCTCGCGTTGACCGTGGCCGATCATTTGAAAGCGCAGGCGATCACGTCTTCCAAATCGGGCCTGGTATGAGGGATACATGCCGGAGTGACGCAGCCACTTGCTTCCCATCATCAACCTTGATGGAACGAAATAGGCTGCCATTCCCGAAGCGCCGCGAACTACCCCCCGGATCTCCGCTCGCAGTTCGCTGCTGACGATCTCGTCCGCGTCGAGATGCAGTACCCACTCGTGCTTCAGATTCGCGCTATCGAGGGCAAAGTTTCGTTGATTGGCAAAGTTGTCGAAGCGCCGCGTGACGACTCGAGCCCCCAGCGCTTCGGCCATCTCGCCGGTTCCATCAGTGCTCCCGGAATCCACCACAACGACGTCGTCTGACCAAGCGACACTTTCCAGGCACCGCTCGATGTTGATCGCCTCATTGAACGTGAGGACGACCACGGACACCTTGCACACGTCGTCCATGACAGCTAGGTCAATTGCCGCACTTTGATGAACGCCGCCGGGTTTCCTGCGACGACCTGCCATGGGGCCACATCCTTGACAACGACGGCGCAAGCACCGACCACGGCGCCTTCGCCAATCTTTACTCCGGGGCCAACGAAAGAGTCCGCGCAGACCCATGCCTGGTTGCCAATCTCGATGGGCAAGCGGAGCAACGGCAGTGTCGGATCGTGATAGTCATGCGTTCCGGCACAGATGTGAGCGCGGTGGGAGATCGTCGCGGAATCACCGATGACGACCGGGCCCAGGTTATAGATCAGCACCCACTCACCGATGCTGGCGTTGGCGCCCAGCGTCAGGTTCCACGGAAGGTAGATGTGCGCACTTGGATAAACGTGCGCGTTTGACGAAATGCGTGCGCCAAAGAGCCTCAACAAGGCTCGCCGCCAGCCGAACATCGGGCGCGGACTGTAGCGGAACAACGGAAAGGCGATCGCCCACAGTACGCGCGCTGCATACTCGCCGCGTGTGTAGGG